>Ga0123337_10000330_pt1 | contig 84738 bp, 82 predicted proteins | sample frozenSSSSmetaG_FD_89792 | JGI IMG/M metagenome (GOLD analysis project Ga0123337, IMG submission 89792) | Glacier valley bacterial and archeal communities from Borup Fiord, Nunavut, Canada, to study Microbial Dark Matter (Phase II) -... | ecosystem: Environmental > Aquatic > Freshwater > Ice >...
AAAATTCAATCATTTAGGACGTCAAGCTGCTCACCGTGGTGCCATGTTGTCGAATATGTCGACCTCTTTGATTATGCATAAGCGCATTTTCACCACAACAGCAAAGGCAAAAGCCCTTAAAATCGTGGTTGAACCCCTTGTAACAAAAGCTAAAGAAGATACAACAGCAAACAGGCGTTTGGTTTTTAGCGTTCTGCAAGACAAAGAGGCTGTAACTGAATTATTTCAGGTAATTTCTCCTAAAGTAGGTGATCGCCCAGGTGGTTACACACGTATCATCAAGACGGGTTTCCGTTTAGGTGACAACGCGCAAATGTGTTTTATTGAACTGGTTGACTTCAACGACAATATGATGAAGACTAAGGTTGAAAAGAAGACACGTACACGCCGTTCAACTGCAAAGAAGACTGCTGAAACTGTTGTAGCTGCACCTGTTGCAGAAGCACCAGCTGCTACAGAAGCCGCTGCAGAATAAGACTACAGCGAACCGTTTGTTTCTGACAGACGGTTTTAGAATAATTTCTATATAAGAATAGGCCAGCAAATCACTTGCTGGCCTATTTTGTATGCGTTTTTTTATACCCTAATCGACGCATCTTTGGGGAAGTTGAAACAATCCCCCTGTTTACCACTCCAATTGGTAATGGGTAGTACGATCATCAACTTTATTAATCGTTGATGATCGTATTTTCTTATAGGATTCTATTGGTTAGTTGAGAAACTACTTGATTGATCCCTTTTGATTTGAATCCAATCATAATTTGTAAAAATTCTCAAATAGGATTGATGCGACAGGTCGGCATTTATTGTTTTCATGTCACAAAAGAGATTCATGTTTGAGCTATCGGATTTAATGCTCAGATTTCCAATCTTCAAATTGTTAAAATTTATTTGTGCGCTATCCTTACCCACAATGCTTATATTTAACAATTTTGGATCAACTTTATCACTATAGTACTTTTCATTTAACCTTTCATTGTTATAATACATCTCACCACCACTCATCCTGATGTTTAAGGAATCGGTCAGGAAATCGTTAATGCCTACCCATTTATGTTTTTTCCCTATGACAGTTGTTAAATCCCTGCATTTTACAAACAACCTGAGACCGGTATAAACGTGAAGTGTATCACCGGAAACAGCATAGAGTTTGGAAGGGATTTTTTTATCCGGAAAATATTCGATGGTCAGTTTGTTGGTATCCGACTGCTCTATATGAAGGTCGGAACCCTTCTCTGCTACAATGACCGAAAAGGGGGGTAGCAAGATTTCCTTATTTTTAGTCAGTTCCTGATCGACCTCGAAATTGTGGTATTTGGAACTGACATAGAGTGCCAGCATTCCTCCGACCAGAAACAGACCGAAAGCTATGATTGTAATGTTACTTTTTTTCATGGTTTTTGATTCTCTTTAATGGCTGTTATTAAATCTTTTAAGTCATTGGCATCCAGTTTCAACATCTTCACTTTTTGTATAAACTCTGGAAGATCTTGATTGAAAAATGCTGTTTTTTCTGTTCCGCGTATCAATTCGGATGCATCGTCAGAAACAAAGAAACCTACCCCGCGTTTGTTATCAAAAATACCTGCTTCATTAAGTATAGCATAAGTACGCAAAACGGTATTCCGGTTTACCTCAAATTCAGCGGCCAGATCGCGAACAGATGGGACTCTTTCGCCCGCCTTCAGCTTACCTTCCAGGATCTGGAGGCAAAGATTGTCGGCTATCTGTTGGAATATGCCCTTAGTGGCTTTAAAATCGATACTCATACTTGTTTTTCTTTAAGTTTGAAGTAGCCAAGGGGAATCAGGAATAGTCCAGATAAATACATAATAGAATAAAACCACAATTCAACATTCCTGAAAGGTAATGTGGTTAGTTCGTATTCTTTAAGCTCTACATTAAAACCTGTGGTTTGCGGATAAAAAAGGTGTGAAAACACCACCATCAGGCAGAACATACAATAAAGAACAAGACCAAAAGAAATGACAGTCTTAACCAAAGCATTTTTCTTGAAAAAGAGTCTGATGGAGAAAAGATATGTGCCCAGGGAAAGAATCGCAAATATTAAAGGTAAGATTGTGTGTAGTTTAGCTCCTTTAAACATATCTCGAATATTAACTTCTTCAATTATTGTTGCATCAAGTCCTTTGTGTGTATTCAGAATAGACCAGCGTGCCAAGTGTGCATCAATCCAAAGAATAAGTATAAATAGAAGAATACCACCGACAAATCGTAAAGTAAACTGCACCAGAAACTTTTCAAAGGTGGATGCGGGTAGTAGTAAGTAGTTGGTTGCTTTGATTTTATTGTTCATTTCCGGAAAGGATAATCCAATGAAAACCCCCAATCCTAAAAGACAGATTGCGGCAATTTCCATATATTCATTGTTGTCAAAAGAGTTGGCAGGAACTCTTTTCGGCATATTCATGTAGAAAATCACAAAACCCACAATGAAAGCCCCTATTAGCGTGAATAGATACGTCTTGTAGTTGATCAATAGATCGTTTCTTAAAAGCAGGTAGAACCTCTTTAAGCTAAAAAACTGATTTGTTTCCATGAGTTACTTAGATTGATTTGTTGATGATGGCATTGAACAGGAGTTCCAGGTCAATACTTGATTCTTTTTCGGTAGTCGCTGGGAGCATAATTCGATAACCCATGGGGCAACTCTCCTGGTAGAGGATGTTCTCGAGGCCTGAGAGGCTAGCTACGGTTTCGAAATACAGCTTCTGGGTGATTTGGTCGGTTTCCTCTTCGTAAACGAGTTTGCCGCTGTCTACCACTACAATTTTATCGATGATGGTATCAATGTCTTTGACCTGGTGGGTAGAAATCACCACCAACTGATCGTCCGAAACAGAGCTGACCAGGATTTTCCGAAACTGGCTTTTGGACGGAATGTCGAGCCCATTTGTAGGTTCATCCAGAATCAAAACCCTGCAGCAGCTGGAAAGGGCAAACGCGATCAGAAATTTCTTGCGTTGACCGTGCGAGAGCTGATTCAGGTTGGATGACGCCTTTAGCTCGAATTCCCCGAAGTTCTTTTCGAGTTTTTCATGGTCAAACATTGGGTAAAGAGGACTGAAGGCTTTCACGTAGTTTGCGATACTGATGGATGGAAAGGTGAATTCTTCCGGAACCATGTAAATGTCCGATAGGAAACTGGGTTTACGTTGAAATGGCGTAAAGCCGTTCACACTGATCTGACCTTGCTGAGGGGATATCAAACCGGCCATGAGGCTCAGCAGGGTGGACTTTCCTGCACCGTTTTTCCCCAGTAGTCCAACAATGTGTCCGCATTCGAAATTTACCGAGAAATCCGAGTAAAGCGGCGATTTCTTCTTGTAATGAAAAGATAAATTATTAATTTCAATCATGGCATAATGGTTTAGAGGTCTATGTAACTATGCCACAAAGAAAACAAACAATAATTTAATATGCAACTATTATTGGATTATTTTTTTAATAAATTTACAAGATTGCTCTAAAACCTTTATAATTCCACTTCCCAGTACGTATGTACCCATCACGAAGATATTGAATAAGAAAGGGATGTGACTTGTTTCGTTCTAAAAAACAATTATCTTAGCGGTTGTTTCTGGATTATTAAATCGTATCTTAATATGAAAGTGTTTATCTTCTTTACCCAATTTCGACCTGAAAAGTAAAAATCATGAAAATATATGTCCTCCTATTTCTGACATTGATACTGAACATTGACAAAGCACAATCTCAGCTTTCTGGAATTTTCTCATTTAATTTTCAAACGGACGCTGTTTGCGACATTTCTTTTTATAAGGATGGATTATATGAAATTACAATTAACAAGATTCCCTCTGATGATTTGGGTATCGTTACAACCATTTCTTTTGGGAAATACACGTATAATAAAGGAACGATTACATGTATTGATCAAAACAACAACTTCCAAACGATTTTTTCCTACAATCCAAAATACATCAAAGCAAAGCAAGCCTATTTTGGTTTTCTAAACAAAAAGATACCAGTATCAGCTTATTTTTCAATTGAACCAGGCAGTCGTCCTGTTTTTTTATCTTATACTAAGGAGTCTAAGTACAAATCTATAAATGAGTTTAAAGCTGCTTTCAAAAAAACGCATAAGATTGTTTACCCATTTAAAACAGGGGTATATGACTATTCAAATTTCTACACGTTAACCATAAATCCAGATCACAACTATTTTTTTAAGTTTTTTGGTTCAACGCTGTCAAAAGGAACCTGGACTCGAAAAGGAAATGAGTTGGTGCTATACGATGAAGATCTAAAGAGTTTTTTCTATTATTTTATCGAAAAAGATAAGCTTATAGGTGGGTTTCTATCATTCTTTGATGAAGGCAATCTGATAGTCAGAAAAAAGGATTAGGTATAAAACTGCAAATCGGAAGAGGCAATTATACAATTTATAATAATGAAATCAAACTCGGTTGGTTTAACTATTTCCTTTGCATATGGCGTTTTAGATGCATCTGAATATTTAGACTTTTAACCTTAATTAAATGAGTTATGAAATTCTTTTTATATATATTTTATCGTTCTAAAAGTTTTTATAGATATAAAAATTCCTCAGATAGTTGGATACATTCCTTTATATTATTTGGAGCTATTTTCCTTATTCATATTTTGACGCTTTTACTATTTGCTCAGACTATTTTCGACAGAGATTTTGTAAGTGCGATAAGAATAGATAATGGAGTTATGGATAGGTTTGTATTATTCCCTTTATTAATAGCACCTATTTACATTGTACTATTTTTATTTTATAAAAAAAATAAAGTAGAGATAATGTCTACTATTAAAAACTTTAGAACTGAGAGCGTTAAAGAACGAAAACGAAAAGGATTATTTGTAGTAATTTATTTATCTGTCAGTGTTTTATTGTTCTTCTTTTCGATGATATCTCCAGCCCTATTATAATAACAGAAAAAACAACAACGGCAGATATTTCTGTTATACAGGTACTTTTATTTTACCGTTACAATCAATTTAAGCAGAATGTCTTTTTCTTCTTTGTTAAGCTAATTATTGAACTGTAATTGCTCAAGGTTGCTTTGTCTTTTCTGGAAGTCTCGTTTTGCTCAAAGTTTTTCTCGCCAAAGAAAACAACTTCATATACTAATTGATTAATAACTCATGCGGGGCTAAGTTCTAGAACACCTTGACTTTATGAACCAGCTTAAGCATCTGATTTCAGTGCAAAGCAGTAATAAAAGATCCTGCTTTGCCCTGAAATAATCAATCTTCTCAAAACTCCAACACCACCCCAACCGAAACCGCCTTAACATCCGGCCCCTTATCCTTCTGGAATATCCCGAATGGCGAGTACTTTCCAAAGACACTGAAATCGTCGATTCCTGCTTTTACGATGTAATCCAGTGTCAGCGGTGCGACATTCATACCTTTACCTTCCACAATCTTTACATCGTGGCCATTGGCGTCTTCGTATTTGACTTTTGAAGCGGCGAGGGTACGGATACCTCCAACGACACCGGCAGCCAGGTGTGATCGGTGAGTGTCGCCAAATTTTGGTTGCCATTCGAGCATTAGGGGAATGGTGAAATAGACTGTTCTCAGGCGGCTGTATTTGTAGTTGATGCCTATAGGTGCAGGAGCTGTAGATACAATTCCATCTGTCTCAACAAGGTGTGTGTTATTGGTGAAATAGTAATTGCGCCAGTCAAAGCCCAATCCGCTTGTGATACCAATATTGCTTCTGAATAATGGGAGGATGACCTCGGTGAAATTCAGAAAAAATTCGCGGGATTTGATTTCTTCCAAGTTGAAGCTTGCCTGGGGTGAGAGGTTCAGGAAAGCATCTGTGACACCGGCCAGACCATATCCAACGCCAGCCCAATGGGCTTCCATATCGTGGTTGTGTCCTTTTTTTCCGAAAAATGGTATCTGAAAGTTGAGCTCTTCCTTTACTGTCCATTTTTCAAAGCTCTTCTCATCACTGTAGATGCCTTCATAGACTTGCTTGTAGGGAGCCGTTTCTTTAAAATCTGAGTTCTCATAAACCTTGACCTTGACCTGGTCGACGCTGTCCTCGATGTCGATGATTTTGTCGCGGTAGATAATGGTGGTGTCAGAAACGGTTGTGTCGTTGGCAAAAGCCATTAGTCCTGCTAAAAAGGACAATAAAATGAGGGTTGCAATCTTTTTCATAGTGTGGTGTATGGTTTAGTTATTTTTTTTTCAATAAAAGTTTCAGGACATCTTCTGTGTCACTGGGGGTTTCAATGTAAATCAAGGTAATCTGGCTGAAAGGTGTTTTTGACTCATTGAAAAGAATCAGCCTATTGTCTTTTCCTTTGCGTGGCAGTTGCAAGTAGATGGATGTAGGAACTCCATTGCTGACCACCTGTTTGATTTTTTTGGCACCGGACTCGTCCTTTTTGAGGCATTCACGGATGAATTTGGAGGTACTCGGGTTGTCCTTGATGGTGATGCTTTTGAAGAGGGTGAAGTTGTAGTTTCCCAGGACTTCATCCGTGAGTTCTACCAACACCACGCCCTTCATTTTACCATATTCTTCAAAGACTTTACTTATTTGCAGGTCTTTTTGCGCATGCAGTCTGGGCGAGGCCATCATAGCCACTGTCAGTAGGAGCAAAAAATAGATTTTGTTTCGTTTCATGATTTGCTGTTTATTTATTCTTGGCAAAATATTTGAAGTTGCGACGCTGCCAGGTCGTCGTTTCGGAGGTTCTCTGCACTGGTTTCAATCTCATTGCAGGAAGCTGACAGGTTGTCAAGTGAGGCCAAAGCTTGCTCTTTCACCATTTGGCGGTCGGTGTGCTTTTGTCCATTTATATAGGTAAAGTCGTTTTGTTTGTCGTTGTAAAATCCCTTACCCAGAAAAATCAGACCAAATAGGACGGCAGCAATACTGGCCCATTTCATTAAAGGGATGTGTATAGCTTTGGGTTTTTGTCTTTTCGCGGCGAAAAATCCAAAGATGGCTTTGTCTGCGTTGAAGCGTTCAGGTATTTTTGTTTGAGAAAGGAAGTCTACGATCAACTGCTCTTCGGCATTGGTGGTTTCCCCTTCGTAATACTTTTGAAGTAAAACGTCGGCTTCTTCTGGACTTATGATATGAATTCTGTTCATGATGTCAATTTTAAATATTCTTCCCGCACTTTTTTTCTAGCCCTGGAGAGATTCATTCGGATGGCTTCTATTTTAGAACCTGTTATTTCTGCAATTTGTTCCAACTCATATTCTTCGATGTCTTTCATCTGAATGATGGTTCTCTGTAGGGGAGGCAATCCCTCAATAATGGCCTGGAGCACCTGCTCGGTATTTTTTCGTTCCAGTTGCATGTATGGGTTGTCGGGCCCGGCCTGCATGTAAACCTCCTCGCTCCACGAATCCATTCTGTTTCGGACTCTAAGCTTGTCGATGCAAAGATTCTTCGTCATGGTGGTTGCGAATGCGGCCAGGTTGTCGTAACGATCCAGGTTGTCACGCTGGTGCCAGAGCTTCAGGAACACCTCTTGTACGGCATCCTCGCTATCCTGCTCCACCTCAAGCATTCTGTATGCTATGTGAAGGAGTTTGCTGCGTAATGGCACTAACTCTGCCTTAAATCGTTCTGGATTCATTGATTATATGACGGGGGAAGATTGAATTTATAACATCCGATGCAAAAGAATTTACACAAAAGTAAAAAACCGGAGTAAACATCCTGCCTTAAAACCAAAAAAAGCGTCCAATATGAACGCTTTTAAATCTATTTCAGGATAAAACCCTAGTTGCTTAATGCAAAGGTCTTCGTACCGATTTGGTAACCATCTGCAAATATATCGACCCTGTACGTTCCCGGGTGTAGAAATTCTTCCACATCCCAGTAAATGACAACGGGCACTTCTTCTCCTTCGTAATCGATGGGGCGACGGGCTGAGTAGTTGATGTACTTTCCTTCAAACAGGAAGACATTGTCATTCTTCTTGACCAGCAATGTTTCGTCGGGTTGAGTGATGCGAAGGTAAATGTATTTTTCACCCATGGGGGCGGAGATGTTCTTGTTGATGGAGAAACTAAACTTCAGCTGCGCAGTCTTGCTGATCTTTTTGGCTATTCGGTTTTTGTCGGTGAAGCTTTCAACCGTGATGCCCCTTGCTTCCAGAATGGCAGCTAGGATCACCTTGTCTGTCAGCACCTTCTTTTCTTCGGCCAAAACGGTGGCTTTCTCCTGAACTGCATGGTATTGTTGGGTCACAGCTTTGTTTTCTGACCGTAATTGACTATTCAGGGCGTTGAGTGAGTCTATCTGAGCAACATATTGCTTCATGATGCCTCTCAGGGTTTCCAGCTCTTTCTTTAATTTGTTGATACGTCTGGTGTCGGTCGATTTGACGGTCTTTAATTCCTCCAAAAGGCGTTGTACCTTATAGCGCTCAGCATCCAGCATGTTTGCCAGAGAGTCGTTGCCAATGCGAAGTCCATAACCTTCGTACTGGAGGGCCAATTGAGAGTATTCGTCCGTGAGTTCTTCTTTTTCCAGATCAAATTGTTTGGTCAACTCTGAAATAGCTACTTCTTTACTGCGTAGGTTAAAGTACAGATAGGTCATTCCACCAAGCAACACTATAATGACTATACTTACACCTATGATTATTTTTGTTTTGGTTTGCATCTTTAAATCGAATTTATCCAATTCCTTTAAATCCTTGAATTGAAACAGGAACTGAAATTAATGTGTCGCAAAAATACAAAATTCTGCGCAATATACTATATTCTTTCCTTCGTATGCAATGAGTTTTAACAACAGGGTAAGTCTTTTTTCACCTCCGGATTTATTTTCCCTTTGAAGGACAAAAAATTAATAAAAATTCACATAAATGCATTAAAGAAATTTTTCTCTAATTGTGGTTTTTTTGTACCTTTGTACAGTTCTGAAATAAATTCCATTCCTGGGATTTTGTTTTTCAATCGGATTAGTTAAACTCGTAATAAATTTTAGTTATGTCTAAAGTAACAGTTGTAGGTGCAGGCAACGTTGGTGCTACCTGTGCAAATGTAATGGCGGTAAAAGAAGTTGCCGATGAAATCGTATTGCTAGATATCAAAGAAGGTATTTCTGAAGGAAAGTCTTTGGATATGATGCAAACAGTTACGCTTTTGGGTATTGATACCAATATCGTAGGTTGTACAAACGATTATGCAAAAACAGCAAACTCTGATGTTGTTATTATCACATCCGGACTTCCTCGTAAGCCAGGTATGAGTCGCGAAGACTTAGTAGGTGTTAATTCTGGTATTGTAAAGTCAGTTGTGGATCAACTTCATCAGTATTCCCCAAATGCTATCCTGATCGTTATCAGTAACCCAATGGATACCATGACTTATTTGGCTGCCAAAGCATCCGGCTACCCAAAAAATCGCGTAATTGGTATGGGTGGTGCACTGGACAGCGCTCGTTTCAAGTGTTATTTGAGTCAGGCTTTGAATGCTAACGCCAACGAAGTAGAAGGTTTGGTGATTGGTGGTCACGGTGACACAACCATGATTCCTTTGACTCGTTTTGCCACTTACAAAGGCAGACCTGTGTCTGACGTACTTGATGCAGAAACTTTAAGCAAAGTGGTAAAAGACACCATGGTTGGTGGTGCAACATTGACCGGTTTGTTGGGTACTTCTGCATGGTATGCTCCAGGTGCAGCTGCATCTTATTTGGTAGAATCAATCCTTCACAACCAGAAGAAAGTGATTCCTTGTTGTGTTTACCTGGACGGTGAATACGGACAAAAAGATATTTGCATCGGTGTTCCTTGCGTTATCGGCAAAGACGGTATTGAAGAAATTATTGATTACAAATTGAATGCAGACGAACAAGTCTTATTCAACAAAAGTGCAGAAGCTGTTCGCAGCATGAATGCCATCATGAGCGATCTGGGCGTTTTAGCATAGAACATTAAATTGGGATGAGCAAAAGGAGATCTTCATTCGAAGGTCTCCTTTTGTGTTTTTTTATACAGTCTGGTCTTAAAACAAATCTAAAATTGTACTTTTGTTTTTTAAACAGCTGAATTCTCGGCCACAAACTAAAAAAGGTTACATGAAATTTTATCGGTTATTATGTTTGCTGATGTTGTTTCCGGCACTTCTGTCGGCGCAGGATACTATTCCGAAGAAACAATACGAGGATATTGTCAGTAAGATCAACAAACCAGTACCCGGCAAGGGTTCGGTCACACTAATTCAGGATGATAAGATTGCAGATAAATTAGGAAAGCCGGCCATCAAAAACGCCATTACTACCCAAACTAACGGGGAGCATAAGTACCTGAAGATCTCAGGTTTTCGAATTCAGGTTTTTTCAGGAAACAATCAGCGTGTTTCCAAGAACGAAGCTTTCACCAAAGAAGCAGATCTGAAGATGGTTTTTCCGGAATTATCCACGTATGTCAAGTACAATGCTCCTTTCTGGCGCTTGAGGGTAGGTGATTTTCAGACATATCAGGATGCACAGAATATGTTGGTCCAGTTGCGTCACTCGTTTCCCGCTTTTGGTCGTGAGATGTCCATTGTTAGAGAAAAGATTCAGGTTAAAGTTCAGTAAAATGGTAGATAAAAGAATACTTCTTGCTACAGAATCAAATCCGCTTCAGGATGAGATAGCAAGTCACTATAAAGAGATTATCCGTCTCTTAGGAGAGGATGTAAATAGAGACGGTTTGTTGAAAACCCCAAAACGTGTGGCAAAGGCTATGCAGTTTTTGACGTATGGTTATGGTATCGATCCGGGAGAAGTGCTTAAATCGGCTATGTTTAAGGAGGAATACCGTCAGATGGTCATCGTTAAGGATATTGATTTCTATTCAATGTGTGAACATCACATGCTGCCTTTTTACGGGAAGGCTCATGTGGCTTACATTCCCAATAACTACATTACAGGTTTGAGTAAAATAGCCCGGGTAGTTGATATTTTTGCCCGTCGGCTACAGATCCAGGAACGTATGACCACGGATATCAAGAATTGCATTCAGGATACGCTTAACCCACTTGGTGTAATGGTCGTTATTGAAGCGCAGCATCTTTGCATGCAGATGCGTGGAGTGGAAAAGCAGAATTCAGTTACGACAACATCCGATTTCACAGGGGTTTTCCAGCAAGCCAAGACGAGGGAAGAGTTTATTAACCTCATCAGGAGATAAAACACCTCATTTGAATACAAGAAAAGGGGCTGATCAGATACTTGATACAGCCCCTTTGTCTTTGAGAAGGATTTTTACTTTTTCTTTTTGATGATAATAACGCCATTCCTGCCTTTTTCACCATAAGCTGCTACTGCACTGGAGTCTTCCAGAATTTCGACAGATTCGACGTCTTTTGGTTTAAATCTGCTCATTGCGTCACGTGGTGTTAATCGGTGTTCAACACCGTCAATGATGACCAATGGCTTTTTTTCTGATTCAGGATTTTCAATATTGAGATTTTCTATTTTGAAATTGATTGGTATCGTAAAATAGATAGGTACATCGCGACCGTTTTGCCTTCCCGGAATCCATTTTGGCATCGAGCTGATAACACGGATTGCTTCCCGATCGCAATAAGGATTGATTCCTCGAATTATTTCCGGATTAATAACTTGTCCCGTTTTGCTTATAACGAAGCGAATTATGACGCGGCTATAATAGAAAGATTCTACTGCTGATGATTGCTGCTTAACATTTTCACTGAGGTACTTTTTCAGTTCAGCCTCACCACCTGGATATTCTGGCATTTGTTCGACACCAACCATCGGTTGTTCGTTTTCTTCCGTGATTGTGACCTCAGCATCAATGATTTTGAACTGTTCGGAGTCTGTATCAATTTCGGTCGATGGCTTTTGCCCTAAAGTTGATTTTTCACTCCAGGCATTGCCAGAGATAAGTAGCAACGCCATTAGGGGCAGTGCAAGTGAAAATTTGCTCAGTTCAATCAAAGTCGTTTTTTTTCTGTTCGTCATGATAATGCATTATGTAGTTTTGCGATAGTAAATCCAAACCTATGCGATTTATACGTTTTACAGGGATATCGTTTAAAACGTTGTGAGTTTGATATTATAGTAGTACAAATTTAATAGATAGTATTTACTTTACAATCCCGCAATGTCTTTTTATTTTTTCATTTTAACGATAATAACGCCGTTCTTGCCTTTTTGACCATAATTTGCGACTGCACTAGAATCGTTCAAAATGTTGAAAGATTCGATGTCTTCTGGTTTAATAGTACGTATGGCTTCATGTGTGGATTCAACACCGTCAATGATGACCAGTTGGGTTTTTACTTCTCCAGGATGATCTAGCATGAACTTTATAGGTATCGTAAAATAGACTGATACGTCCCGACCGTTTTGCCTTCCCGGTGTCCATTTTGGCATCATGCTGATAACACGGATTGCTTCCTGATCGCAATCCGGACTCAGCCCTCGTATAACTTCAACATCAGAAACTTCACCCGTTTTTCTTACTATGAAGCGAAGTATAACACGCCCTTCAATGCCCTTTTCTGCTGCTGATAACGGATAATGAATGTTTGTGCTGAGGAATTTCATCAAAGCAGCTTCTCCACCTGGAAATACAGGTAATTGTTCGACTTCGGTAAACACTTTTTCATCGTCTTTAGAGACCGATTTCGTAGTTGTTTTTGTTTTCGAAGTTGTGTCTTGTTTTACTAAAGCCGATGTTACACTCCAGGCATAGCCTGATAAAAGTAAAAATGCAAAAAGTGGTAGAGCCAGTGCGTATCTGGATAAACCAGTCCAGGAAGTTTTTTTCTTGTTCATTATGATTATATGTGTTTTAGTTGAGTGAATATTAATACTTTAGTGCCCATTTTATGGACAGTCGTTACAGTTTATTTTCATTTTGTACTAAGCTGATATCTGATAGGAAGCGTAAAATAGACAGGAACATTTCTACCGTTTTGTTTTCCTGGTGTCCATTTCGGCATCATTTTGACGACCCGTACAGCTTCCTTGTCACAAGCTGGGTCAAGTCCGCGAATCACTTCCACCTGAGAAACGTCCCCCGTTTTACTAATAACAAAACGAAGAATCACACGACCCTGAATACCCATTTCAGAGGCAGAGGTTGGATAATGTACATTCTTAGAAAGGAATTTCATCAGTCCTGCTTCGCCGCCAGGGAATTCAGGCATTTGTTCGACTCCTTCCATTGGTGCCTCTGTCATAGGTTTATTGAGAACTTTAATAGTCGTTTTTGTGGTATCGACTTTTGCCGATGTAGTCACTTCTGCCGGTTTATCCTTTTTAGGTTTACAGGCGTAGTTGGTCAGGAGAATCATTGCAAATAACGGCAAGATAAATGCATATTTACACAATCCGGCCAAAGAGGTTTTCTTCTTGTTCATCATGACAATACGGTTTTTAAGTTGTGATACATTAAATCCATTGTTTATTTTATTGGGAGCAAGCTGAAAGGACAGTCTCAATAGATGGTATTGGTAGCTTTTCAGGTCGAATCCGGAGTGTATGACATCCTTATCTGCCAGATACTCCAGGTTGGCACGAAGGTGCATTTTTAGGAGCCAGACAAAGGGGTTGATCCAGAACAAAGCACATACAATTTCAGAACAAAGCACATCGAAGGAATGAAATTGCCTGACATGAGCTCTTTCGTGGTGAAGTATCTCAATCTGATCGGCACTGCTATGTTCGTCCGGATTGATGAATATCCATCCAAAAAAGGAGAACGGGGCCGATTTTGCCGGAAGCCGGATAATGGTTTGATCCTCTAAAACTTGTTTTTTGCCATTTATTACCAGCTGGAAAACCGTTAAGGTCTGGCTGATGATTCGAATCAAGAATAGGACAACCATGACAGCATATAAAAGATAAAGCAGGTCCTGATTTGTCAGGCTTTCCGTATGTATACCTTTGCCCGAGACCAGAATTTCGGGTAGCGATATACTTAAGCTATTGGCGAAGGAGGCGATTGGTTTACTACCTTGAATAATTGATGAAAGGTCAATTAAAGGATATAAAGCGGAGAATACGATTCCCAAAAGGACTGTGAATCTCTTTTCCTTAAAAAACGTATCCTTGTGCAAAAAGAGTCTATAAAATAGATAGAAGACCACTATACCTAGATTGGCCTGAATAAAATATAGAATGATTGCATCCATGATCAGGAGTTTTCTTCGTTTTCAATCATGTCAATAATATGCCTTAGCTCGTCCTTGGATATCTGTTGTTTCTGGGCGAAGAAAGTGACCATTTCCCTGTAGGAGTTCTCAAAGTAATTTTGAACGATACCGGAGAGGAACTTGTTCTTGTACTCTTCTTCCGTTACGCGAGGAGTGTACTCATAGGTATTGCCATAGCGTTTGGACAGGAGGTAGCCTTTGCGTTCCAGATTTTTCACGATGGAAGCCAGGGTGGTGTAGGGGAGCTGAGGCTCCGGGTACTTTTCCAGATAGTCTTTGATAAAGCCAGGTCCGGTCTTCCAGATGATCAGCATGGCTTCTTCTTCTTGTGGGGTTAGATTTTCCATAGGATCAATGTATTACGATGTTATCGCAAAACTACGAAATAATCGTAATAAAACAAATGTTTGCCAAATATTTAACGTAAATTAACATTGAGCTTAAAAGAAAACCGTGTAGTTACCTTTTCTTAAAAAGGCCAACTACACGGTTTATACTGTTTTAGACGAGGTCCTAAAGTTGATCGTCTATCATCTTTATTTTCTTGTAGATCAAATCTCTTTCTTCCCTGAGCTCTTCGATCTTCTTTTTCATGCTATCCAGAAGGCTGTTTCCAGATGATTTGGATGTTGTGAAAAAACCAATGTTGTTTTCGGAAGTCTTGATTTCGCTGGATAAATGGTCGAACTGACGCAACAGACGTTCGCGTTCGTGTAAGACTTTACCCTGACTCTTTCCATTCATGTCTTCCAGATTGTGTTGGAAGTTGGTGAGACGGCGGTTGGTCTTGTCGATGTGCAAACGTTCCATCTGTTTATCCAACGATTCGTGCCAGGCGGTATAGATTTTGTCTTTTTCCTTGAAGGGGACATGACCGGTTTCATTCCATTTGGTGGTCAGTTCACGAACCAATTTAATGGCTTCTTCTTCGGGCATATCTTCCTTAATGGCGTCCAACTGTTCGATCAGTTCCTTCTTAAGCGTCAGATTGCGTTGTTCCTCGTTTTTCTGGGAAGGTGCATTCTTTTCTTTTTGTTCAAAGAAATAGTCACAACCGGCGATGAATCGTTTCCAGATGTTATCGGAGAATTTCTTGGGAACTGGTCCAATTGTTTTCCATTCTTTTTGAATTTGAATGAGCATATCGGCTGTCGCTTTCCAATCGGTGCTTTCCTTCAACGCTTCTGCTTTTTCGCAGAGTGCCTTTTTCTTTTCCAGATTCTGGTTTAGCACATCCTTGGATGCCTTGTAAAAATCACTCTTTTGACGGAAAAAATTATCACAGGCAGTACGGAAGCGTTCAAATATCTTGATGTTCACCTTTTTGGGTGCAAAGCCAATGGCTTTCCATTGTTGCTGCAACTGGATGATCTCCGTTGTTTTAGCATCCCAGTCTTTGTAGGATTTCAATAAGCTGAAGTCGATGGCTTCCAATGCTTCGCAAATGGCCACTTTTTGAGTCAGGTTATCGTTTTCTATCGTTTTGAGACGTTCGAAAAATCCCTGGTGATTTTTGTTGATGTTGCTGGATGCGTTTTTGAAACGGTTCCAAAGGTCTTCGCGGAATTCTTTGGCTACCGGACCTGTTTCACGCCATTCTTCGTGCAGTTTCTGTAATTGACGGAAGGCTACGACAACATCGGTCTCTTCGGTCAGTTTCTCTGCACTTTCACATAAATTTGATTTGATTTCCAGATTTTTCTTGAAATCATATTCGCGAAATTCGTTGTTGATCTTAAGTAGGTCGTAGAAGCGTTCTACTTCAACCTGATATTTTTTCCAAAGATCGTTGACCTGATCCTGTGGTACGGCTCCCGTTTCTTTCCAGGTCTGTTGTAGTCTTCTGAATTCTGGGAAATTTTTACCGATGTCTTCCGTGCTGTCGGTCAGGTTCTTGATATCTTCGATGATCTGTGATTTCTTTTCCAGATTGGCTTTGCGTTGTCTGTCCTGATCGGCCTGCCTTTCAGCACGTTTTTCGCGCCAATCATTCAGAAGGGCTTTGAAATCAGCTTCTTTGCTGTCTTCTTCAGCAATGAAATTTTCAATGGCGTTACCGGCTTCCAGGAAAACCTTGCGCGCATTATCAATTTCTTGTTTATGTATTTTATAGAAAGATTGTTTCAGTGTATCCACCTTTTCTTTCATTTCGGCACTTGAATTGTCAACCAATGATTTTAACAAGTCAATGATTTCCTGTTTTGTAGATGGAGTCGAATTGGAATCTTCAGTAACAGTTTCATCTGTGGCAGGTTCTTCAACCGATTCTACCGGTTTAAGTGTTTCCTCTTCACCCGCTGCTTCGGGCTCTAACGATGCTTTGGGCTTGACTACCCGCTTTGTTTTAATTTTAACGACTTCCGGAGCTTCTGTGGTGCTTTCCGGCTGATTATCAGCTGCAACTTCTGCGGCTTCAGTGAGAGTTTCTTCCAACGCTGCTTCTACAGGCAGATTGCTGGTTTCTTTTGTGTCCATAATCAAATTATTTATTAGTTAGAGCTTCCTTTAATAAAGGTCTTTACAAATTAAAGCAAAAGTTTTCGGAATATCGTTAACTTTTTTCAACTTTTTGTCTTATAGCCACTTCTTTAGCTTAAAGAGCAAAAGTATTACACCTGAAAAAATAACCATAATGCCAATGGAAATCCAGAACCCGTTTGCATCTCCTAAAAAAGGCATTTTCGGAAAATTCTGACCAAAAATGCTGGCTACTAACGTTGGTGGCATAAAGATGACCGATACTATGGTAAAGATTTTAATGATCTTATTTTGCTCAATGTTGATCAAACCCAGAAAAGTATCCTGGAGGTAATCAAGTCGTTCAAAACTGAATTTTGCATGTTCAATCAAGGAGTTGATGTCCTTGAGGACAATGGTGAGCTTGGCATGAAGTTCTTTTGGCAAAAGTTCGCTTCTCAACAGGTTGGAAACGGAACGTTGTTTCTCAATCACATTTTGCCGGATACCCATTATTTGTTCCTGCAGCTCCGTGATGTCCATCAAAACATCTTCGTCTGCATCCCGGATGGTATCGCTTAGTAATGTGATTTTATCAATGGTATCCTCAATTAAATCCGCATCGCGCTCTACTCTTGTTTCCATGAGTGCAACCATGACATGATAACCGGTTGGGAAGTTGCGTGGATTGGACAGTATTTTTTTTGTGGTTTCAACAAAAGAGACCAGTTCTTCGCTGTGTACTGAAACGAGAATATCGTTCTTCATGATAAAAGAAACGGTATCGATCTCATTGCCGGATAGCAGGAAGTTTGAATTGACGACCAATGTGTCGGAAGTTTCAATATATCGGGAGGACATCTCAATCTCTTCCATTTCTTCTTCTTCCTGAATATAGATCTTCAGGAAATCTTCCAACTGACTTTCAACTTCTTCATCGACATCGTGAAGATCTATCCATAGAAATTTATCGATTGGTGTGCTTTTCAGAAATTCCAGGCTGCGGCTGATCTTAATACGACCGCTTTCGTGATAGAATAATTTTATTTCGGCCATGGCGCTTGTGCTTTTTTCACCGGACATATACCCGGTCTAATGTTCAGACTTTGTTCTTTAACGCTATTTTTGTAGGCAAATTACCTGCAGTCGAGGATTCGCTTAGCCAAGTTCTCCGATAAACGGAGAAACCATATTTGTTAAATTGACAAACTGTTCTACGGACAATTGTTCGGGTCTGAGATTGAAAATTGGATCCGATGTGATAACACAGTCGCTTCCCAACAAAGGCTTCAGTGAATTCCTCAGTGTTTTGCGTCTTTGGTTGAATCCGGTTTTGATAACGGTTTTGAATAGTTTTTCATCACAATCCAGTCCTGTTCTATCGTTGCGTGTAAGTCGGATAACCGCAGATTTCACTTTGGGAGGCGGATCGAAAACATGCTCGTCAACCGTGAAAAGATATTCAATGTCGTAGTAGGCCTGGAGGAGTACACTTAGGATGCCATAGGCTTTTTTGCCGGGCTTGGAGGCGATGCGTTCAGCCACTTCTTTCTGGAACATGCCAGAACAACAGGGTACCTTATCCTTGTTTTCCAGGACCTTAAATAAAATCTGTGAAGAAATATTATAGGGGTAATTTCCGATAACGCAAAAAGGTTCATCGAAGATGTCATCCAAGGGAATTTTCAGAAAATCATCCCCCATAATGCGTCCGGAGAGGGCTGGGAAATGTTCATTCAGGTAAGTGACCGAATCGCGGTCCAGCTCGACCACTTTAAGGTCATGGCCGTAATCCAGTAAAAAACGAGTTAAAACCCCCATTCCGGGTCCGATCTCAAGAATCGGCATACCCTTATAGGCATCAAGCGTTTGCGCGATGCGTGCAGCAACATCTAAATCTTTTAGAAAGTGTTGCCCCAGTGATTTTTTGGGTTTTACTATCGTCATCCACCTCAGTAAGAAAAAATTTGTATATTTGTGCGCCTCACAAACTTGCAAAGCAACGCAAAAGTAAACATTTTAATCGAAAGTAGGTCAAGAATGAAACAAATTAAAAGAATCCTCCAGATTCTAATACCATTGGCATTGGCTGCTATTTTGTTCTGGTGGGTTTATAAGGATATGGATTTCTCAAAACTGGGGAAGGTATTTAGAGATGGACTTCATTATGAATGGTTTTTAGTTTCTTTTCTTCTCAGTACCCTAAGTATGATCATTCGCGGGCTTCGATGGCAATTGCTTATTGATCCTGTATGTCCTGGTGGCCGTCGTCAGATAACCGTGCTTTCAATCTTTGTAGGATACGCTGCAAATCTTCTTTTACCTAGAGCTGGAGAGGTGGTCAGATGTGGTGTCTTGAAGAAGTCCGACGGGCTGTCCTTTACCAGAACTTTTGGTACAGTCATAACGGAAAGAGTATTCGATGTCATTTGTCTTTTTGTAATCACTCTGGGAACCATACTATTTCAACTTGGATTTTTCCATAATTTCTTGCGCGAAAATCCGGAATCTCAGGATAAATTGATCCATATGGCGACGTCTCCAGTCATTTGGGGCGGCCTGCTGGCTGTTGTCGTTATCTTCTTTTTGTTTCGCAGGCATATGAAGCGTTTTAGTTTCTATGAGAAGTTGAATGGATTATTTGTGAAACTTTGGGAGGGTATGAAAAGTATAACAACCATGAAGCACCCGATGCTTTTTATTTTTTATTCGGTGTTAATCTGGTTTATTTACTTTTTAATGTTTTATATTGGAAAATATTTCTTTTCCTTTGATGTTCCTTTAGGTGTCTTAGCAATGCTCAGTGGTTTTGTAATGGGCTCATTTGGTGTTGTTGCACCTGTACAGGGGGGAATTGGTGCTTATCACTTCATGGTTATATTCACTTTGGTCTTTTATGGAATATCAAAACCGGATGCAGAAATTTTTGCACTTGTCATACATGGGATACAGACAATCTTTACTTTGTTTACAGGGTTAATTGCTTATGTATGGTTGATGTTGCTTAATAAAAGGAGAAATCGGGAAGTCATTGCCAGATAAGGACGATGAATTCTTAATTATATTTAAAAAATGAACTTTTTTTACAGAAAAACAAACTTTTACAAGGGATTATTAAACCTTTGTGTGTTCTGTTAGTCTGTTTCAAATTAGACAATTATAATTGTACCCTTTATGAAGGGTTAAGTGTACTTAAATTAGAATATCATGAATAAAATGCGAATGACCGGATTCTATCTTCTGGTCATTGGATTGTTTTTTGCTTTACCGGGTTTTTCTCAGGAAGAAGTTCCTGTAAATGAGGACGTTTATACGGAAGAGACCGGACTATGGAGTACTATCGATTTGGGAAAGAAGTGGGATAATGGTATTGCAATCAATTTTGAGGAAGAGACTCGTACCCGCGATAATTTTATGACCACAGACCGATTCATGACGTCTTTCGACCTCTCCTACAAACCCGTTAAATTTTTAAAGGCCGGTGCCTCGTATACAAGGATTAGCTACAATAAGGAGGGCAAAGAATCAACCAATTACTTGCCATACTGGGAGAAACGCAACAGATATTGTGCTTATGTACAAGGAGAATACTCTTTGGGCCGTTTTGAGGTTTCATTAAAAGAACGTTTTCAGAGTACTTATAGAATTGGCGTGAAGGCAAAAGACGATCGGGCCAATCCGAAATTTCTTCTACGGTCTAAAATGGGATTGTCCTATGATGTAAAAGGTATCAGTCTGCAACCTTTTGTTTCCTACGAAATGCAGCATTCGCTGAACGATCCTACCGGTGTTAACGGTCTGGTCGGATCACGGTTCGCTGTAGGTGTGGGTTATGAATTCAACGACGGTGTATCTGTGGAATGCGGTTACATACGGGATATGGATAAAGAAGACTTAGTGAAAGTCAGTGTTTTGAGCCTTGGTATTGGTTATTCTTTTTAATAACAAACAGAATGGATTTGCAGAACCTCAAGGTATGGAATGAAATGAAGACAATCACATTGTCTGAAATGAGCGATATCAAATTAATGAATCGTATTGATACGAAGTATCTGATACCGGATAAACTCTTACCCGAACTTCTGGAAAAGATTAAGGATAAATACCGTGTACAAGTAGTCAACGATTTGCCGGTCAGTCGATATGAAACCACGTATTTTGATACGGCCGATATCGATATGTATACGATGCACCATGATAATAAACTCAAAAGGCAAAAAATAAGAACCAGGACGTATGTTGAATCTTCATTATCCTTTCTGGAAATCAAGAACAAATCCAATAAAGGCCGGACAACCAAAGAGCGAATTATAATTAGTCAGGACGATTTTTCCGACTTCTCTAAAAATTCCATTGCAGTTGACTTTGTTAATGGCCGGACCATTTGGGGAGTAGAAAATCTATTGCCACAGGTAAAGACCGGTTTTGAACGGATCACCTTGGTCAATATAGAGAAGACCGAGCGACTGACCATAGACGGAAATCTGCTATTTACCAATTGTCAGACTGGACATGAAACGGATATGCATGGTCTGATGATCGTTGAATTGAAACAGGATGGAAAATGTCCCTCTTATTTCAAAAGCCTTTTGACGGAATACAAAGTTTTGCCAAGTGGTTTTAGCAAATACTGTCTGGGCACAGTTGCCACAAACCCAAATGCCAAAAGAAACCGATTTAAATCTAAAATACGTTACATTAACAAATTAACAGAAAAGAACCATGATTAATTTTGATGAATTGGGGCTGGGGATGGACACCACTTCCGTTGTTGAAAAGCTTAGTATTGCACCGCATTCTACGCTTGATTTTTTAGGAATACCTTTGTTTGACAATCAAAGTCTTGCTCAATTACTTTTAAGGTTTGCATTTAATCTGATTATATGCTGGGGGATCATCCATTATCTCTATTATAAGAAGAAAGGGCAGCGCGATTACTATTTTACCTTTTTGCTGTTTGGTGTAACCATCTTCCTGTTGATTTTCCTGCTGGATAATGTGAAGATCCAAATGGGTTTTGCCCTAGGGCTGTTTGCCATATTTGGCATGATCCGATATCGAACGGAGTCAATTCCAATCCGTGAAATGACGTATTTGTTTATGGTTATCGGTATTTCTGTTATCAATGGTCTGGCCATGACGGTTAGTTACGCTGAACTTTTAGCCACCAATCTGATCTTTGTCCTGATGACCTGGATTTTGGAAACGAGTCGCTTACTGAAACACGATCTGCCTCACAAGATTATTCTTTATGAGAAAATTCATTTGATTTTGCCGGAACGGGAAGAGGAGCTGATGGCTGATCTACGGAAACGTACCGGTTTGGATATTGTCAAATATGAAATTGGAAACGTTGATTTTTTGCGTGACGTGACTTATATCAAAGTATTTTTTAACCCTGATGGAAGGGAAAATTTAATCAGTTCCAAATTCGAGAAAATCAAGCCTCTTGATTATTAGAAATTATGAAAGAAGATAGCTGCTCAGTTTTTTGACAAATAGCTATCTTCTTTCAACCTTCATTTGTATCTTTGTAATTAAGGTGTCTGTTCATTTTTATTGTTTTCTGAAACAATTTCTGAATCCAGACGTTATACAAATATCATTTTATAAAATAAGATACAATGAAGGAAGAATTTTTACAGTTGGCTCCCTCCACTCTTTGGGGCTATTTCTATGATTTGACTCAAATCCCACGTCCATCAGGATTTATGGGTCCCATTCAAAAATACATGTGCGATTTTGGTCAATCTTTGGGTCTGAAGACCATCCAGGATGAGGCCGGAAATATAGTGATCCAAAAGCCCGCTACCCCAGGAATGGAAAACAGGCCAGGTATCGTTTTGCAATCCCATCTGGATATGGTTCCTCAAAAGAACAGTCACGTTCAGCATGATTTTGAAAAAGATCCGCTTAGTATCAGCATCGATAATGGTTGGGTTAAAGCCAATGAAACGACTCTTGGTTCAGATAATGGTATTGGAGTTGCTGCTATCATGGCAGTGCTGGCAGCTAAGGATTTAAAACACGGACCTGTTGAAGGCTTGTTTACCGTGGACGAAGAAACCGGTATGTATGGTGCCTTTGGTTTAAAAGCAGATGCCTTTGAGGGTAAAATACTTTTAAATCTCGACTCAGAACACGAAGGGGATCTTTTTGTAGGATGTGCCGGGGGAGTAAATCTGACGGCAGAATTCAAATACGAAAAAAATGTTCCTGTACCGGAAGGCGATATTGCAGTAAAACTGAACCTGAGCGGTTTGAAGGGTGGTCATTCGGGGGTGGATATCCTGCTTGGACGTGCCAATGCCAATAAACTTTTATTCCGATTCCTGAAATCAGCTGTGGCTGAAAATGAGATCCGGTTGGCTTCCTTTAATGGTGGAACACTGCGGAATGCCATTCCACGTGAAGCCTTTGCCATTGTTACAATACCCGAAGACGGTCTGGCAGATTTAGCTGAAATGGTGGCTGATTATGAAGATCAGATCAATGAAGAATACAAAGGCATCGAAAACAAACTGCATTTTACCATCGATCAGGTGGCTTTGCCCGAAGGATTGATTCCCGAAGAAATTCAGGATGATGTGATCAATGCCGTTGTTGCAGCTCACGATGGCGTTCTGCGTATGATTCCGGATATGCCTGATGTTGTTGAGACTTCCTCCAATCTTGCCATTTGTGAATCGAAAGAAGGATTTATCAGCTGTCAGTTCCTTGTGAGAAGCGCTTCGGAATCGATGAAAAAAACCTTATTCTCTACCTTACAAAGTTGCTTTTCCATGGCAGGAGCCAAAGTGGTTGAATCGGGAGAGTATCCCGGTTGGATGCCAAATCTGAATTCTCCGGTCAAAGATTTGCTTTCTGGTATCTATGAAGAAAAGTTCGGTGTGAAACCAAACGTGAATGTGATCCATGCCGGTTTGGAGTGTGGCATCATTCAGGATGCGGTGGGTACCCTGGATATGATTTCATTTGGCCCCAATATTGTATTTCCACATTCCCCGGATGAAAAAGTTGAGATAGGCAGTGTTAAAAGATTCTGGGATTTTCTAGTGTCCATACTAGCGGCGATTTAAGATTCTTTTTTTTTCTTAAAAACAATCCTATGAAGCGAAACCTTTTGTTATCGATCATCGTTTGCCTTTGTTTGACCTTCGTTGGTGTACAGACAGCAAAACCTGTTTCTCCAAAAGCGCCTCCTTCAAAAGAAGTTTTCTTTCTGAACAGGTTTAAACAAATCGACAACCTGATGAAGCAGGCTGTTGCTCAGGAAGATTTGCCCTCTGCAGTCTGTTATGTTTCCTATAATGGGAAACCCATTTATTACAAGGCGTTTGGTCATGCTGACCGTGAACTTGGAAAATCCTTGAAAAAGGATGCCATTTTCCGCAATGCTTCCCAAACGAAGCTTTTAACTACAGTAGCTTTGATGACTCTGTATGAAAAGGGCCTTTTCAGTCTGGAAGACCCCATTAAAGAGTTTTTGCCGGAATTCGCACATCCGATGGTGTACGTTTCAGGAAGTGTCAGCGAGAATAATCTCGTGACACGACCTGCTTACGGCGACATCACCATTCGTCAATTGCTGAGCTTGACGTCCGGAATAGGCTACGATGTCTATGACCAGGATCTGAACTTCCTCAACTATACGGAACAGCTGACAACTGAAGAAGTCGTAAAGCGTATTGCAAAGTTACCGTTGAGACACGATCCGGGAGAAGGTTTTACCGATGGATTTAGCTTCGATGTTGCCGGACGGCTGGCTGAAGTTGTTTCCGGTATGCGACTGGACTCCTTAATCCGCGAAGCGGTGCTGGAACCATTGGAAATGAATGATACCTATTTCTACCTTCCTTTGAAGAAGGTTAATCGGCTGGTGCCATTGTATCAGAAGCCTGAAGCCGATTTGCCTGCAACAAGTTCGACAGACTCCCTGAGCCGTTTTTACCCGCTGGCTCAAAATCAGCTTTACTTTGGCGGAGGAGCAGGTTTGAGCGGTACCATCGGTGATTATGCCAAACTTTGCGAAATGATCATGAACTTTGGTCTGATTGGCAAAAAGACCTACTTATCCTGGAAAACAATTGAGCAGATGTGCTCAGACCAGATATTCGGTGTTGAGGGTAATTTCTTGTTCGGACTCGGACTGAATATAGCTACGAACGAAGATTTTGCCAGAACGATGAGAAATCCCGGTTCGTTATCCGGGGGGGGTGAATTCGAAACAAAGTTTATGATTGATCCCAGGAATAAACTGGTCGTACTACTTTATACCAACAAGGCATCCTGGAATAAAAAAGAAGATGTATGGGGTGATTTGTTACGTATTGTTTATATGTCTTTAAAGTGATTAAATAAATCCAGTAAGAAATAAAATAAAACAGCACTTTTAATCGTTATTAATATATTGGAATTCAAGAGAATCAAAAGGATAAAATCCGAGTCGTATTTTGTTGGAAAAATGGATATTAGAGGACTGCTTTAACAATTATTTGCAAATAAAAATGGGCACAATGGCAAATCTCCTCAATTGCATTCGTATATTTGCAGACCAAAATCTGAAGGTTAGGTATGGTTCATTGTGCTCTGACGTAGAGTTTCTCGGGTCAGGATAAAAAATATTGCAAACATTTTAAGCTTTTAGGCTTGCGAAATAATCAATCAATTATAAAAACAAACATTTAAATTATTATGGAAACCAAAAACCAAAACAAGGTCAAAAAAAGTCGTGGTGTTTCCGCCGCGTTAGTTATTTTCGGTTGTGCTATCGTTGCTGTAAGTTTTTTCATTTTTGTCTGCGGCGACTCTGCAGGTTTTGACGAAAAAGGAGCACCAATACCAGGCAATTTCTTTGCTACTATGTATAAAGGTGGTTTCGTAGTTCCAATCATTTTAACACTTTTGTGTACCGTTATTGCTCTTTCAGTAGAACGTGCATTTGCTTATGCAAAAATGAAAGGTAAAAAAAATCAGACTAAATTTGTACGCGACGTAAAAGTTAAACTGGCTGAAGGCGATATCCGCGGTGCACGTGAAATGTGTGATCAACAACAAGGAACTGTAGCCAATATCTTACACGCAGGTTTGATCAGATACGAAGACGTTGAAAAAATTGAAGGTTTAAACAACGATGCAAAAGCGGCCATCATCCAAAAAGAAATTGAAGAAGCTACCGCTTTGGAAATGCCTACTTTGCAACAAAATCTTTCTGTTATTGCTGTTATTTCAACTCTTGGTACTTTGTTCGGTCTTTTCGGAACTGTACTTGGTATGATTCGTGCGTTCTCCGCATTGGGTGCTGAAGGATCTCCTGACTCACTTGCTCTTTCAACAGCTATCTCTGAAGCCCTTATCAACACAGCTTCCGGTATCGGTACCGGTGCATTGGCAATTATCTCTTACAACTATTTTGCTGCAAAAGTGGAGGATATCACAAATGCGGTTGATGAAATCGGTTTTGCCATCGGTCAGACCTACACAACCAAACATTTGAGTAAATAATTCAGATAAAAATAGATAGATATGCCTAAGGTAAAAGCTAAAAAACAGAGCACTCTGATCGACATGACGGCGATGAGTGATGTTACTGTGCTTTTGCTGACATTCTTCATATTGACAGCGAATTTTATCCCAAAAGAACCCGTGCAGCTGCTTTCACCAGCATCCGTTTCTGAGATTAAAATTCCGGAAGCCAATCGTCTCATGATTTTGATTGATCCTCAGGGAAAAGTCTTTTTAAATCTGGACAGACCGGCTACAAAACTGGAGGTATTGAGAAGAGTCGCAAAAGATTATAAAATATCATTAACAGATAAGCAACTTCAATCTTTTGAAAAGCAACCGAATATCGGAGTTGATATCCGGTTGATGTCTGAATTCCTGGATCTCGACATGGGTGCTCAGGATAAAGCGCTCAAAAGTTATGGCGTTCCAGCAGACAGTTTGAACAACCAATTTAAAACATGGGTTCGTCACGCTGTAGATGTAAACAAAGAGTTTACTGGCAATGATATTACACTTGCAATCAAGGCTGACAGAGCGACACCGTATCCTAAAGTCAAGAATGTACTGAATTCGCTGCAAGATCTTAAGCTGAACAGATACAACTTGATTACGAGTTTGGAAGGTATGCCTGCCGGATTCTAAATTATTAGAAAATCATCCGGAATTTTAATGGATGGTTTTGAATTGATAATTAAAAATAATAAAGAATATGTCAGAAGTAAATACTGGTGGCCACGAACAAGCTAAGAAAGGAAAGCCTAAGAAAATAGAGACTCGCGTCGACTTTACGCCGATGGTCGATATGAATATGTTGCTGATTACCTTTTTTATGTTTTGTACGTCTATGTCAAAACCGCAGACAATGGAAATTGTTATGCCTACGAACGACAAGGATATAGCCGATCAAGATAAGAACAAGGTAAAGAGCTCTAAGGCTATTACTGTGATTTTAGGATCAGACGATAAGATCTATTATTACTTGGGTAAACCGAATATCGACGATCCAAGTACATTAAAGGTTGCAAACTATGGAGGCGCTGACGATAAGAACAGCCTGCGTAGTCTTTTATTGTCCAGAAATAAAATTGGTATTGAGAATGTGCGCAAGCTCAAACTATTGAAATATAAGAAGCAAATAACTCAGGAAGTTTACGATAAAGAGCTTGCTGAAATTAAGAATGCAAAAGATGGACAAGCCGTAATCATCAAGCCAAGCGATGAGTCCACTTATATGAATTTAGTAGACGCTTTGGATGAGATGAATATTTGCAGTATCGGAACCTATACCATCAACACTTTGGAGGCCGGCGACAAGCATCTTTTAACCGAACGCCTGAAAACTGCGCCCAAAGCGAATCCTCAGAAGTAAAGTGAATTTTAACACTAAAATTTTAAAAAAGTGGCAAAAGAAATAAATTTAAATTCAGAGGAATGGTGTGATCTGGTCTTCGAAGGAAAGAATCAAAGTTATGGAGCATATCAAATGCGGCAGACGTCTACAAAGCGTCACATCATCGCATTTATTACGATCATCTTTCTTCTTGTCTTCCTGGCTTTTCTGCCTGCTTTGATTAAAACAGTTAGAGAAGCGACCAGAAACAAAGATTCAATGACTGAAGTTACGACGATCTCTAAATTGGATTTGGAGCAAGAAAAGCTGAAGGAAAAGGACATTATCAAAACAGAAGTGCCTGTTCCAAAAGTAATCCTGAAGAATACCATCAAGAACACGGAAGTAATCATTGCTGATGATAAAGATGTTCGGGAAGAAGACGAATTGAAGTCTATGGACAATCTGAAAGATTCAAAAGCAACCATCTCTATCAAGGACATTGTCGGTTCAAACGAAGAGGGTTCAGTCGATATTGCGGATCTTGAGAAGAACAAAGTAGCCATTGAAGAAAAGCCAATGGTCGGGGTTGAACAAATGCCCGAATTCCCCGGTGGAGAAGCCGAATTGATGAAATTCCTCAGTGAAAACGTTCATTATCCGACTTCCGCTTCTGAAATGGGAATTGAAGGTCGTGTAATCCTCCGATTTGTGGTAAGCAAGACGGGTGAAGTTTCTCAGGTGGAAGTTATCCGCGGATTGGATCCGGCTTGTGATAAAGAAGCTGTACGTGTTGTTAAAATGATGCCCAAATGGATCCCAGGAAGGCAGAATGGACGTAACGTACCTGTTTACTTTACACTTCCAATTAAGTACCAATTGTCAACGAGATAATTCAATTTACATATTATAAAGATGAGGAGATGATTTGTCATAAAATTGTCTTCTCTTCTTTTTTAAAGATTTAAGCTATGAACATGAAAAATGGGTTGAATTTTAATTATATCTGGGGAATATTCATGGTGGTATTCTATCTGGTCATGTTTGTCCTGTTCGTTTTTACACCAACCTTTGAACATTTTAATCAGACCATTCGTCTGATATTAGGAGTGATGTTTCTGATCCTGGGAGTAGCTCGGATAATATCCCTTTGGCAACGTCGCTAAAATTTTCCTCCGGTTTTTTTGAAAGAAAACATTCCATAACATTTTTTGTTTTTTTTGATTTTGTATTTTTTAGTACCTTAGCTCAATAAACCCATTAAAATGAGAAATCTTCGCTTTTTTTTGATGCTTTCTCTTGTTCTGTCTATCACAGCCTGCAACAGAAAGCCGAAAGTAACCCGTTTTGATACCATGACGAGTGGTGTTGCTGCCATATTGTGTGAAGACTGCTTCTCTCCCATCATGAAAGAGCAAATTGATGTCTTCCAAGGATTATACCCTGAAGCTCAAATTAATCCCATCTATACCGATGAAGTGACCGGTATGAATCTTCTGCTCAAAGACAGCATCCGTTTAATCGTTGCTGCAAGAGATCTGACAGGAAAGGAATTCAACTATCTGAAATCACTCAAATTACGTCCACGTGCACAAAAAATTGCTGTTGATGGCATAGCGCTCATCATCAACAAACAAAATAAAGATTCCCTGATCAGTGTAGGTACTATCCAAAAAATAATGTCCGGTGAAATCAAGGACTGGAAGGAATTGAATCAAACGTCTGCATTGGGTGAGATCCGCGTCGTTTTTGATAACGCAAACTCAAGCACTGTCCGATATGTCAGAGATTCCATTTGCAAAGGCAAGGCTTTTTCTGCCAACATCAAGGCTATGAAATCAAACAAGGATGTTATTGACTATATATCCAATACCTCCAATGCAATAGGTTTTATCGGGGTTAGCTGGATCAGTAACCGAAAAGATTCCACCAATCAGAGTTTTATTGAACAAATCCGCGTCATGTCTGTTAGTCCTTTTGAGGAAGCCAGACTTGATAATAGTTTTAAACCTTTTGCGGCCTACTTAGCTCTTCATAAATATCCTATGACCAGAGATATATTTATGATTACGACCGATCTACCAGGAAGCCTGCCAGCAGGTTTGCTCCATTTTACAGCCGGTGACCGTGGCCAGCGTCTGATGTTGAAACTGGGACTTGTTCCAGCCAATCGGCCCATGAGACTCGTACACGTACGGTCCGAGTAAGGCTAACCCTTAAAAGAATATAAACAAAACAAATAAATTGAAGAATGAAGAAAAAGCTCTTATTTACTGCCTTTTTTACCGCACTTTTTGCGGTAGTGAATGCTCAAAGCAACTTTGGTGTTGATTATTTTAGCATTGGTGAATACCAAAAAGCTAAGCAATATTTTGAAAATCAAGTATCTCAATCTCCTGCAGAATCAAACTACTATCTTGGTGAGATAGCAATAGCTGAAGGTAAGATGGACGAAGCAAAATCTTATTTTGATAAGGGTCTTGCTGCTGATCCATTGTATACACTAAATCAGGTTGGTCAGGGAAAACTGCTGTTGAAAACGAATGTAAAAGCAGCTGAATCTTTGTTTGCCAGTGCATTGAAGAAAAACAAGAAAAGTCCAGTCCTGAATGTGACTATTGCACGTGCCTACTGGGAAAGTGGCATGAACGATGTGGCTCAGCTTAAAATGGTTGTAGCAAAGAAATATGGTAAAAAATCACCCCTTGTTTATACATTGGAAGGTGATATGCTTAAAGCCGAAGGTAAATTGGGTGAAGCAGCAGCTAAATACGAACAAGCCATCAATTTTGATCCCAACGCTGTAGTAGCATCCATTAAGTGCGCTCAGATCTACGAATCAATCAACCCTAACTTATCTTTGGAAATTTTTAAGAAAGTCTTGGTTGCGCATCCGAATTATACGATTGCTTACAAGGGTCTTGGTAGAACATATAGTTTGAATGGACAGTATTTAAGCTCGATAGAAGGTTTCAAAGCATTTGTTGCCGATGGTGGACAATTGAATGTGGACGATTATGTTAAGTTTGCATCTTGCTACTATTTCACCGATCAATTTAAAGCATCCAGTGTAGAGGTTGAAAACGCATTAAAATTAGATTCTGCCCATTTCGTTCTGAACCGTTTCAGAGTTTGGAATGCCGCTAAATTGGACGATTCTGTGAATGGTCTTAAATATGCTGATTACTTTTTCACACTGAAGAGTGAAACCGGATTCATTCCAAATGATTATATGGCATATGCCAGCATTTTGGCAACTAACGGTCTCTTTGATGAAGCCTTGAAGATTTACGAAAAGTTGAAAGAAACAGATTCAGAAAGACCTGATATCTATAAAGAACTTTTTGGAGTTTACCAGAAAATGGGTGATAATGAAAAAGCTTCTGAAACGTATAAAAAGTTCATGGATTTGACCGGAGCTGAATATGTTTCTTCCATGGATTATTTCAAGTTGGCTCGTTCATATTATTCCGCTGGTATCAAACTGAAAGCAGATACAACATCTGCAGCTAATCTCGCAAAAGCCAAGGAATATCTGATTAAAGCCGATTCAACTTTTGCAGTCGTATGTAAAATGACCCCTGAAAGTTATACCGGTTTTATATGGAGAGGCCACACCAATGCAAGTATTGAAAAGGATGCGTCGGAAGGTTTGGGTAAACCTTATTACGAAACAGCGATCGAAATGATTAATGCTAAGAAGGCCGAAAACTCTGGTAATGGATATACAACAGATTTGCTAAGAGCCTATCAATATCTTGGCTTGCATTATTTATTCATCGATGATGACGTGAATTCTGCAAAGTACTGGAACATGGTACTTGAATTGGATCCAAACAACAAGAATGCAAAAATGGTATTGGAAGAACAAGCCGCTAAAAAAGCTGCGAAGAAATAAGTTCTTCTTCCTAAAGTTAAATACTAAAAAATTGGCTGTCTTTATCAAAGACAGCCAATTTTATTTTAATGTAAGAGGTGATGCTATTCAATCCTCTTATACCCGTATACAGCGGAGTTTCCAAGTTCTTCTTCAATGCGAAGCAGCTGGTTGTACTTGGCCATTCGGTCTGAGCGACTCAATGAGCCAGTCTTGATCTGTCCTGAATTGGTGGCCACTGCAATGTCGGCAATGGTGCTGTCTTCTGTTTCACCGGAACGGTGTGAGGTGACAGTAGTGTACCCATGACGGTGAGCCATCTCGATGGCGTTTAGAGTCTCTGTAAGCGTGCCAATCTGATTGACCTTGATCAGGATAGAGTTGGCGCATTTTTCAGCGATACCGCGAGCCAGGAAGTCCACGTTGGTAACGAACAAGTCATCCCCTACGAGCTGACAACGATGACCAAGGCGTTCAGTCAAAAGTTTCCAGCCATCCCAGTCGTTTTCACTCATACCATCTTCGATGGAGTCAATCAATGGATATTTGTTGATCAGTTCTTCCAGAAAAGCAACTTGCTCAGCGGAATTTCGTTTGGCGCCATTCGGGCCTTCAAATTTACTATAGTCGTAAATTCCATCTTTGAAAAACTCGGAGGAAGCACAATCCAAACCAATATGAACATTGTTTGTATTGTAACCGGCCAGTTGAATGGCTTCAATAATTGAGTCAAGTGCGTCTTCCGTACCTTTTAAGGTGGGGGCAAAGCCACCCTCATCTCCAACGGAGGTGCTTAAACCGCGATTGTGAAGTACTTTTTTCAGGGAGTGAAAGATTTCGGCACCCATACGCAAGCCTTCATGAAAAGAAACAGCACCTACCGGACGAATCATAAATTCCTGAAAGGCAATAGGGGCATCGGAATGGGAACCCCCATTGATGATATTCATCATTGGAACTGGCAGAACGTAGGTGTTGACACCACCTATGTATCGGTATAAGGGCAAGTCCAGATAATTGGCTGCAGCTTTTGCTACTGCCAGGGAAACGCCTAAAATGGCGTTCGCACCGAGTTTTGATTTTGTCTTGGTGCCATCCAATGCAATCATCTTATGGTCAATTTCTGTTTGCTGGAGGGCTGACATTCCAATCAAGGAGGGAGCAATCAGTTTATTGATGTTAATGACGGCTTTTGAAACACCTTTTCCAAGGTAGCGACTGGCATCGCCATCGCGAAGCTCTATGGCCTCGTTTTCACCTGTAGAGGCACCTGAAGGAACGGAAGCTCGTCCAAATGCTCCGGATTCCAAAAAAACGTCTACTTCAACAGTTGGGTTACCACGCGAATCCAGGATTTCACGTCCAATGATTTTTTCAATTTTCATATGATTTTTTTTAAAAGATTAATCTATTTATGAAAACAACCCGTCCTCTGAAAAAGTTCAGATTTATATGTTAAAAAACATATTATTTGGAATTATTGCATTAATAAAGCCTTGGTGACTTCATCTGCTTTTTCCTCTCCCAACAGGTAAGTTACAATCTGTAGTGCAAAGTCCGCAGAAACACCTGGTCCTGATGCAGTGATGATCGCTCCATCCTGGACTACCATGTATTCTGACAAAAGAGCTCCTTTCAAATGAATTTCATTTCCAGGGTAGCAGGTCGCTTCTTTACCATCCAGCAAACCCAACTGGCCTAAGATCATAGGTGCTGCACAAATCGCAGCCAGAGGTTTTCCTGCTGCAGCGAAACTAATTAGTGTAGCTTTTAAACCCTCATGTACATTCAGGTTTTTTGTACCAGGCTGACCTCCTGGAAGAATAAGCATTTCGGCATTGTTGAAATCAACATCTGGATACAGTATGTCGGCTTCAACAGCAATGCCGTGTGCACCGACAACACGGAGGTCTCCGGTAATAGAAACACTTGCGACTGACAATCCGGCTCTGCGAAGGATATCAATGGTACTGATGGCCTCAATCTCTTCAAAACCGGGCGCTAAAAATAAAAGAAGCTGCTTCATAACACTATGTTTTTTATGGATGAATTGAATGCTCATTGTCTATAAAAAAAACGTTGCTCAGTCCCATTACAAAATTACGTCATTTCTTAGTCACTTTCGGACCTTAGAAAACTATTTCAGACGGAAGTGATAAGTGATGGTCCCACTTTGATTCTGATTGCCATCTATGGTGTTGAATCGGGCACGCTTTGCTGCACTGAGGGCTGCGTTGCGCAAAGTAGAGTTGTCGGTATTGGTCCCTTTCAATGAAATGGAAGACGCAATCACGCTTCCTTTTGGATTTACGGTTATCTGAACAACGACCGTACCCTCTTCCTGAATCGAATAGGAAGGATGCGGTAATCCACCGTTCAGACTTCTGCCATTGAGTGTAAATTGTCCATATCCAGTCCCTCCACCCGCATAATTGCCGGACTTTGGGTCACCAGTGGTCACCCCTTGGTTGCCTGTACCTGAACCGGTACCCTGACTGCTGCCCTTCCCGGCCGATGATCCAAAGGCGCTGGCTGCCTGGTTTCTGATTGTTGCTGCCTTTTGCTCCTGAGCCTTAGCGACCTGCCTTTCTTTTTGTTTGGCCTGTTCCAACTCTTTCGCTTTTTTATCCTCCAGAGAAACACTGGGTTCGTGGGTCTGGGAGATCAATGCTTTCTCAGGTTTAGTTTCAACAACAGGTTCCGGAATAGCTTCTGATTGGGTATTTGTAAGTTCACCTGCCGGTTCGAAGAGCCCTTCGGCTTCGTCTATATTTCCAAAATTGACTGTCAATCCCTCATCAAGTGGGGGTAAAGGCTTTGATTGAGTAAACCCAAACAAGACCAGGCACAAAATGATGAGCACATGCAAAAGTACAGTGCCAACTAAACCATATGTTTCGCTCTTATTTAAAGTCATTTCTTTTCTGGCGGACGGGTAGCGAGTACCAATTTGAATTTATTCTTATTGCAAATGTTTAGAACACGGACCAGTTCCCTGTATGGGATATTTTCATCAGCGTAAAGAGCAACAAACATTTCCGGCTCAGCCAGGATCCTGGCTTGCAGGAAGGGTTCAATGCCTTCGAATGGAACTTGTTCTTCTTTCTCATTTCCAAAGGCTACATAATAAAGAAGGTCTTTATCGATGATCACTCTGGTCAGTGGTTTGGCCGAAGATTTTTCCTTGCTTTCCGGTAGGAGTAGCTTGATGGAATTCGGTGTAACCACCGTGGACGTAATCATGAAGAATAGCAATAACAGAAAGATGATATCCGTCATGGATGCCATACTGAAGTTGGCATCAACCTTATTTTGCCTTTTTAAAGCCATGTATATTATTTTTTGACGGGTTCATTTAACAAATCCATGAATTCCAATGTCTTGGCTTCCATGTTGTTGACGATTTTTCCTACACGTGAAACCAGATAGTTATACGCAAAAAAAGCGGATATTCCGACGATTAATCCGGCAACGGTTGTTACCATGGCGGTATAGATACCTGCAGACAGGATGGTGATGTTTACATCGTTACCTGCACTGGCCATATCGAAGAATGCACGGACCATACCGGTCACCGTACCCAGAAATCCAAGCATTGGTGCACCACCTGCAACAGAGGCAAGAATGGAGAGTCCTTTTTCCAGTTTGGCCACTTCTACATTGCCAACATTCTCGATGGATACCTGAACATCATTCATGGGGCGCCCAATACGCGAAATGCCTTTTTCGATCATACGTGATAAGGGTGTGTTGACTTGCCTGCACAGCTTAATGGAGGAGTCAATATGACCTTCATAGATATGATCCTTGATGCGGTTCATAAAGTTTGGATTTTCTTTGGAGGCTGCATTCAAGGTGACTAAACGTTCAACGAAGATGTATATGGCCAAAACGGAAAGTATAGCCAAAGGGATCATAAGCCAACCACCCTTCATTGTCATTTCAAAAAAATTCATATCTGCTGCCGTATTTGCTGCATTTTCAATGTTTGATAATACAGGAAGAGCTTCCTGGGCTGTAGTCTGGAGAAACAAGAGTATATTCATAAGTCAGTCTTTTGTTTATTTCAAGCAGTTTTTATACGATTGGATGGAGTTTTTTAATCCGAGATAAAGTGCGTCAGATATGAGCGCATGACCAATGGACACTTCATCCAGCCATGGGATGTTCGTGTGTAGGTACGAGAGATTGTCCAGATTTAGGTCGTGTCCGGCATTAACGCCAAGACCAGCCTTGCGGGCAAAAAGGGCTGCTTCCAGGAATGGTTTCAGCGCTTCTTCCGGATTCTTTGGATACATGGTGGCGTATGGTTCGGTATAAAGTTCAATACGGTCGGCGCCCAGTTTCGCTGCATTTTCAATATCTTTTAATGTAGTGCCAACAAAGATGGAGGTACGGATGCCATGGGCGCAGAATTCTTCTACGATATCGGAGAGCATGCTGAAATGGGTGGTGGTGTTCCAGCCTGCATCCGAGGTGATGGCATCGTGGGCGTCCGGAACCAGGGTTACCTGATTGGGTTTAACTTTCACCACCAGGTCTATGAATTCTCTGGAAGGATAACCTTCAATATTGAATTCTGTGGTGATCAGGGGTCTCAGTTTATAGACATCATCGTAACGGATGTGTCTTTCATCTGGTCTGGGGTGTACGGTGATGCCTTCAGCTCCGAATTTCTCGCAGTCGATTGCTACTTTTTCCACATCTGGACTGTTGCCCCCCCGTGCATTTCTCAGGGTCGCAATTTTATTGATATTTACACTTAGTTTTGTCATGTCGTAAACTTTTCACACTTTTGTATCTGTAAGCATTCTTTAAATAGAACGACTTTAGCTATTGTGCAAAGTTAATCGCTTTTGCCATAGAATGCACTTAATGTTACCTGTTTTTGTGGTCAAAATAGTCTTTAATTACATTTGTTTATGAAGGTCGCAATTTTTGGAACTCAGTTTAAATCTGAGAAGCTCAATCAGGTTTGGAGTGTTTTTAATGCCCTGCACAATCTTGATGCTGAAATTTATGTCTGCAGAACCTTCTATGATTTCCTGATTGCTACACTTGTCAATCCGCCTCATGTGACCGGTATTATCGATAACGACGACTTTACAGCAGATTTCGCCTTGAGTATCGGTGGTGATGGAACCTATCTGCGAACAGCTCACAGAATTGGCAACAGGGATATACCCATTCTTGGAATAAATACCGGCCGTCTCGGGTTTCTGGCTGAAGTAGATGCCGTAGAGATCGATACGGTCATCATGGATTTGTATAAAAGGAACTACCGGATTTCCAATCTGACTCAGTTGCATCTGTCCGTGGATGGAAAATCATTTGAGGAGTATCCAAACGCCTTGAATGAAATTGCCATTCTCAAGCGTGACTCTTCTTCTATGATCAGTATTCATGCTTCTGTAAATGGTGAATACCTGAACGGTTATCAGGCGGATGGTCTCCTTATATCGACACCGACTGGTTCGACGGCTTACGCTCTGAGTGTGGGCGGTCCCATCATCATGCCTGACTGCAACAGTCTGCTTTTGGCCCCCGTAGCACCACACAATCTATCTGCGAGGCCTTTGATACTTGATGATTCTGCTATCATTGACCTGGAAGTTGAAAGCCGAAGCCGTAGTTTTCTGGTTTCTGTGGATGGTTATTCCTTTACGATGCCATGCTCTGTCAAACTACAGGTGACAAAGGCGGATTATTGTGTCAAGGCCATCAAACGTCCTGGCCTCACATTTATCAATACGCTCAGAAAGAAACTGATGTGGGGTGTTGATCCTCGTGGCTAAGGATTACGCAATCAGTTTAGGGTTCCATTTGTCCAGCCAATGTGTGGTGGATTGTTCCATATTCTCCGTGTTTGTAGACTCATCGATCATACTGAAATCAAAATCAGCGGGAACGACGCAATGGTTTATGAGGAAGTTGTAATAGCGCATATACGCCCATGAGGCACCTATCCCTAACGTCAAAACGATCAGCAGAAAGTTTCCGACCATCATTTCGAAAACCTCCAGGGTGTTTGCATCCGAATGGAGGGTGAATTCCTGATCCCCCTTACGGACAACGATGTTGTTTACCGAAAATTCGTATAGCTCTTTGGCATACCAGATTCCGTAAATGCCAAAAGTGATAAAGCTCAGAAGAGTTCCCTTCAGAAAGATAAAAAACAGTTTTTTGGATTCACCGCTGAAATCAAACCTTAAACTCCCGAAACGTAGGTTTTGCAGCAGGTACCTGTATAGTTTCACCTGATACCATGCCTGATAGATTCCACCGGTCAGACTGGTTAAAAGCATTCCTGTAAAGTAGAGAGGTACAAGCTCACTAAGCTTACCGGAGTAGGTCGGTTGGATGTCTCTCCAGCTAAGGTGGTCAAACCGGTAGTTGATGGAACCATGCAATACAATGGGTAGAAAGAAATAGATCAGCAGGGTGCAAAGCAGGACTGTTGTCAGGTAAATGGGGATGGATATCATGAAACTTTGATACACTCCAACCAGAAAGCCTCCTGAAAGGCACATTAAAAAGATACCCAGGAAAACCAGGAAAGTCTTGATGTAATCTTTAAAGAACGATCGGGTAGTGCCTGAAAATACAAACGATTGACCTGCCAGACTCAGGTTCTGGCAGAAATACTTGATTTCGCGCACCATTGCCCACGGATAGAGCAGGGTTGCAGTAACACATGTCAGGATAACATTGAGAATATGGATTTTAAAGAAATCAAAACCCTTTCCTTCGAATTTCAGACTATTCATACGATGATAATGAACTATTTAGTTTTAGTGTTTATTTTTCCTTGATATCGGATTATTTCTCCCGTTGGGCTTACGCCTTCTGCTACGACCGTGAATGGACCAGAGCTGTCTGCGGTGTTGAAGAAGATATCGGCCAGACCGTTTTCATCACTCTGGACATTGGGCTTCCAGAAGATGGTGCTTCTCAGGTCGGGCAACGGATCTTGTCTAGTCTCTTCTACCTGGTATTTGGGTACATAAAACTCGGCAGGCAGGGAGTGTCCAAGTGGTATTACGGAAGCCTGACTCCGATCCGGTACGACGGGCTCATCACTTGTTTTATCCTTGCCCCGTTTCAGGTAAACGCAGATTACTCCGTTCTTGCCCTCCATTCCATAAGACATTGTTTCACCCGGTTCCCTTAAGATGTCGATCAACTTGACATCGCTCACGGTAATGTTTGCCAATTCATCCAATCGCCATCTCATATTATCGACCATGATCAACGCTTCATTGCCCCGTATTTTGACAGAGTTATTTGCCTCGTCAACCGTTACTCCGGGAGCTTGCATCAGCAGGAACTTGAGATTGGAGACCCCTTTGAAGTCTTCTTCGTCAAAGGTGAAACTGGGGAAGAGATAGGTGGAACCTCTTTCCTTTCTGATTTCTTCGTTTTTATCTGTTTTTTTGGCCTTGATGACGACATCTTTCAATGTAACGGACATCATGCCTTTTTGATAGTAATAACGGTCTCGGCTCTTTTTCATGAAATCCTTCATGGCTACATCCTGCTTCAGGTCATTGGGGAATATACAGGTTTTTTCCACTTTGGGAAAAGAATCTTTATTGACAACCAACTCCACAAAAGCACCCTGCTTTTTCTGGGCCTGAACCCGGAAGATGGTGCTGTCAGGGAACTCCGGGCATTGATATGTAAAGCGTCCGTAATTGTCGGTCACTACGGCGTCAAAGTTCATGTTGTTGTGTGCGATAAAAGAAACATTTATTTTTGGCAAGCCTCTGCGGGCAGGGAAATTCTGCACCTTTCCAGTGATGACGGGGCCCATTTCCAACCCATATCTGTTTGGTTTATCGGGATTTCCAGCCAATGTTGCGGCAAGATTATAGCGTTTCCATCCCTGAGTCAGCATCAGTAAATCCAGCTCATAGGCTCTGGTTTTGTTTTCTGTCCTGAAATAATTGTTCGGGTTTTCAATATGACCTTTTAAGTCTGATTGCAGAAGGATGTAACTTTCAATGGTCGTTTCGTTCGGATCAATTTTAACATCGTTGTCATCGGTGACGCTGATGGAGAAATTGCCTGACAGAGGATTGCCATTTGAATCCTTAAGCAACATGGTTGCATGTACGGCATCCCGTTTCATGTAGGTTAACTTGTCCAGTGTTGAGTTGAGGTTCGCTTTGCTGGTGCCTGCAACATAAATCAGCCGTTCACTCAGGATCTCGTGTTTCTTGTTCAGAATCAGAAATTGGGTCACCCCTGAATGCAGACCTTCCTTGGAGATGGTTATGGCGGGCATGTCAGGTGTGATCATGGCCTGAAGGATGGGGATTCCCCGGATGTTTCCAAGCAGGTACAGTGTGTCTGTACGTCCAGCCCTATTGGGGGTAAGCAAACTGATGTTAATTACGGTATTGTTTTGCTTGATGGATAATCCAAAATGGCTGGTCGATACCGGTGGCAGTTTTACAGTGATACTTTGTCCACGGCTGTCCTCGCAAATGGCGGTATAGGTTTTTCCGGCTTCCGGAGTCAGGACGATCATGCCCATCCCCAGGTAACTGCTTTTGAATGTGAAGAGCTCTTTGTTCTGGTCATCCAGGATTCTTCCGTTTATGTCGGTACCCAATCCGTTCTTCCCAATCGCTTTAAAGCCTACGGTTTGCATATTACCTGCAATCAGGTTTCCTCCTTCGGGAAAAAACTGTACGTCAAATTCAGCCTGTGTTTTAACCTCGGTCTTGAAATCACTGTTATAACTGCCCGTATTTTCTTCTACAGAAACCCCCTGCAGGCCTTTAAGAGGATTTCCTATATAAATTCTCTGACGGAAAAAGTAGTCTTCATCCAGATTTCGCATGAAGTTTGTATAAGCTCTGATGGAATACCATCCCTGAGCGATATCTGCCGATAGATCAATCTGACCAAAATAGATGGCATCTTCAGTGGGGCGGATCTTTTTTCTTAATACAACTTCGTTGTGTGCATTGATAAGCTCCACGTAGACATACCGGCTGATGGCCAACCGAGTGTGTGTAGCCGCATTGACCATGTGAATCCTGTACCATATCCGATCACCTGCTGAATAGACCGGTCTGTCGAACTGAACATATATTTTTTCCTGTGGAAAGTTGTTTACCTGATCAGTCAGTCTTTCGATAGCTATCTGATTGGTTTGGGATATCTCCTCAGGTGATTCCGTATTTTGAGCGAATAGGGTTGAAGTTAAAAGAAGGGCTAAGCTGAGAATTAAATGCTTTTTCACTTTGAGATTTTTAAGATTAAAGTTCTGTGAAATGGGTTTACGGAACATAAGTAGCGTATTCCCATAGCCGGATATTGGACCCAAGACAGTCTTATTCAGAGAATGAGGTGTCTGGAGAGGCCAGAAAGTAAATAACCATAGGCCGAAATTATGCAATTATTTCGAAATAATGGCAGAAAAAATCCATTTTTGGTTTTTTTAAGAGGTGAGAGCGTTGGGGTTAAATAAAAAAAAGCAACCCCTTACAGAGGCTGCTTTCTTTATATCCTTGAGAATGGAGATGTTTATGATCTCTTTTCTTTGATACGAGCTTTTTTACCGGTAAGTGCACGTAAGTAGAACAATTTTGCTCTGCGAACTCTACCAACTTTGTTTACAGTGATGCTGTCGATAAATGGTGATTCAAGTGGGAAGATACGCTCAACACCAACGTTTTCAGACATTTTACGAACAGTAAAACGTTTTTTTGTACCATGACCTGCGATTTTGATGACAACACCGCGGTAAAGCTGTACACGTTCCTTGTTTCCTTCTTTGATTCGGTATGCAACGGTTACAGTGTCACCACTCTTGAAGGAGGGGTGCTGTGTTCCTGTAGCGAATGCCTCTTCGGCAATTTTAATAAAGTCCATAATAAGACGTTTTTTTTAGTTATTGAATGGTGCAACATAACAGGCTACTCTATTTCCTGCCAGCGATTACACAATGCGGGTGCAAAGAAATGAAAAATTTCCGAGTTTGACAAGAGGGGGTCAGGGTTATTTGCAAATAATTGATATTTCGTACGTAAGCCCCGTTTTTTATTGGATAAATAGTGTATTTTCGTCCCCAAATACTGATGAAAAATGACGTGGAAAAAAACAGGGTTGACCCTTTTTCTGATCGGGATTTCCGTTCTTAATATACAGGCACAAGTCCGTCTGATTTCTGCAACCAGAATAAAAGTAGATGCCAGGTACGATTCCATCTCCGACATCCCGATGTCCGGGGTATTGGCGTCCTATAAAGCGCGGATGGGAGTGGATGTTTACCGACAGATTGGTGAATGTGCCCAGCCGATGACTGTATTAGCACCGGAGTCTCTGCTGACTGATTTTCTGGCCGATCAGCTTTTCCTGAAAGCCAACCAACTCCTGCCTGAAGGTGTCGATTTCTCCATCCTGAATTTTGGATGTATTCGTGCACCTCTAAAAGAAGGGCCTATCAGGGTCTCTGACATCTATAAGGTGATGCCTTTTGAAAATGAACTGATCATACTGGAAGTCAAAGGGTCCGATGTCTTGTCGGTTTTTAAAAGTGTTGCCCGTAGCAATGGAGCTTGTGTTTCAAACGTTCTGTTAGAGATTAAAGGAAAGAAAGTAAACCATTTGCAGATAGGCGGGGAAACGCTGGATCCTGAACGGTTGTACCGTATTGCAACCATGGATTACCTGGCCAACGGCAACAGCGGGATGTCCGCTTTATTGCGGGCGGTGAAGCGAACAGATACTGGTTTGAAAATTCGGGACATCCTTATTGAACAAATAGAACACCTCACTGCAATGGGCCGAAAAGTAGATGCACAATTGGATGGGAGAATCAAAACAATGACCGAATGAAATACAGACTACTTGCTTTTATGGTTATTTGGGCGATTTTAACGTCTGCCCAGACTCCTCTGGTGATCGTGCATACCAACGACACCCACAGTCAGCTAGAACCCTTCGGCCCCGGTGAAGGGTATGATTCCGGTATGGGTGGCATTCTGCGAAGGGAAACCATTATTCGCAGGATTAAACTTTCAGAACCCAATGTCCTGGTGTTTGAGTCCGGTGATTTTGTCCAGGGCACGCCTTATTTCAATCTTTTCAAGGGAGAGGCTGAAATGAATCTGATGAATTTTTTAGGTCTGGATGCCGTTACTCTGGGTAATCATGAATTTGACAACGGCATCGAGGCTTTGGCTTTGATGTTGAAAAAGGCCAGCTTCCCCATCGTGTGCACCAATTATGATGTGTCTTCGACTGTTCTGAAGAAATTAGTGAAACCCTGGCTTATACTGAAACGGGGAGGTTTGCGCATTGGAGTGGTTGGGGCCAATATTGATCTGAAAGGAAAGTGCATGACTTCCAATTATGAAGGTCTGGTCTATCTGGATCCCCTGAAGACTGTAGATGCCAGAGCTGGCTGGCTCAAAAAGCATAAAAAGTGCGATGTGGTCATTTGCCTGTCTCACCTGGGTCTTGAATACGATAACGGCAAACCCGATGATGTGACACTGGCTGAAAAATCAAGTAATATTGATGTCATTCTTGGCGGACATACCCATTCTTTTCTGAAAGAGCCTCTCAAGAAGCAAAATCTGAATGGAGACACCGTCCTAATCAGTCAGATGGGAAAGGGTGGGGTCTATCTGGGACGACTGGATCTTTTATTCGAACTGAAGTGAAAAGACGATGAGTCTGGAAGTGACTTTATCAAAAGCATTGGTATATTTCTGATACACTTCACTCTCCTGGTCGGTTCTATCGTGTACAAAAATATCGTTAAGTCCCAGACATAACTTAATTTCTGGTACCAATCGGAAATAGGGCAGGTAAAAATCACATCCGGTTCCGATTTCCCAATAGAGATTGACGGGGGTGAGCAGGATGGGCTCTTGCTTATCTCTTCCCATATCAAAGCCAGCACTAAATCCGCTCATGATGTAAGGACGGTAATTGTTGTTGCGCGCTCCACGGTATCTGACACTGAGTGGAATCGTAATGTAATTGGACCGAACGGAAGCCTTTAGTATCGTCGACCCAGGCGTTTCTGACAGTAAGGAAACTTCTTTACTGCCGAAATGGATGGTTGGGGTCAGTCTTAAGCTCATAAAATCGGCCAGTCTTAAATCTCCGACGACCCCAACAGTAAATCCCGGGGTGTAAGAGGGAATGCTGGCAAACCATCGGTTTCCATCTGCATCTTCTTCTCCCGAATGCTGAAATATCAGGTCTTGCGTATGTAGACCCACCAGGAAGCCGAAATGATAGGGTTTCAGATCTTCATACTGAAGATATTGTACCTTGGTTTGAGCAGTCATTGTACCGGTTTGTGCAAAAATCAGAAGCCCAATCAGGAGTTTGAGAAGGTTTTTCAGGTCCATTCGATGTTGTTGTATCTTAATCATGTAGTGCATTACGAAGAATAAACGATTTTTAATAGGAATTATTGCTGCTTTGTTTGGAAGATTTCTAATTTTCCGTACATTTGCTACGCTAATTAATACTCATTTAATCTATTTGAATCATGGCTCATGTAATCAGCGAAGATTGTATCGCATGTGGAACTTGCATCGATGAATGTCCGGTAGAAGCTATCTCTGAAGGTGATATCTATAAAATTGACCCGGAGGTATGTACCGATTGTGGAACTTGTGCAGACGTTTGTCCTGTAGAAGCGATACATCCGGAATAAATAGTTGCTAAGAAAAGATTAGGGGATGCTGGAAACGGTATCCCTTTTTTTGTACTCTGTTCGAAAAAAGGTATGGAGTTCTGAATTTCTGAGTTATATTTGCACGTACCTGCTAAATACTAAACCGAAAAACCATGTTGACAGGATCTGTAGCGCTCAGTCTGATACAAAACACAGCCATACTATTGTCATTCTCCATGCTCTATGACTATATATGGGCAAAAGAGGAAACCACCAGACTATGGTATGAGAAGGTTTTAGCCGGTTTTGTGGTTGGTGGTATAGGCCTGGTTTTGATGTTCACTCCATGGACTTTGTTTAAAGGGCTTATTTTTGACACCAGAACAATCCTACTGGCTATATCGGGTTTATTCCTGGGAGGTATCCCTACCATCATTGCCATAGTCATAACAGGTGTTTGTCGGATTATTATCGGTGGAGACGGGATTGTCATGGGGCTTTCTGTCATCATCTCATCTGGTTTGATTGGCCTTTTATGGGGAAAGTTCCGTCCGAACTGGCGCGAAGGAAATTGTTTTCTGGAGCTTCTGTTTCTGGGAATTCTAGTACATACGGTGATGCTGGCCTGTACCTTTTTGTTGCCCAGTGAGCATTTGCTTAAGACTCTGGAGGTCATTACGTTCCCAATCATATTCATTTATTCACCAGGAACGATGTTGCTGGGCATACTGATGCTTAAAAGGTCGGAAAACTGGAAAAACAAAAAAGCTTTACGTGAAACACAGGCATTGTATGTTTCCCTTGTGGAGAATATGCCTGCCGGCGTTTTTAGAAAAAACCTGGAGGGACGGTACGATTTTGTCAATTCACGTTTTTGTGCACTAAAAGGATTGAAAGAGGAAGAGATAGTAGGAAAAACCCCCATGGAGCTTTCCGAATATGAAACCACCAAGGAGCACTCCGGTCTGTTTAATGAAATCCCACGTCAACGAACACTGGCCTTTCAGGGTATGGAGAACCATAAATGGATTGTGAAAAACAAGAAATCCCTGGAGTTGGAAGAATCGTATCTGCAGTCTGACGGCAGTATGGAGTCTTTTCAAGTGGTCAAAACACCCATTTTTGATATAGATGGTAAAGTGGTTGGCTCACAAGGTATGCAGTTTGATATTACAATTCAGAAAAGATTGCAATCGGATTTATTGATTGCCAAGGAAAAGGCGGAGGAAAGTGATCGTTTGAAAACGGCGTTTCTGCATAATATCTCTCACGAAATCAGAACACCGATGAATGCCATTGTTGGCTTCTCCAATTTCCTGAACGATGAAAATCTGTCTCAGGAAAAAAGGAAGAACTATGTTGAGGTGATATGTCAAAGCAGTGATCAGCTGCTCTCCATCATTGACGATATCGTACGCATTGCCACCATAGAGGCTGGCCAGGAAAATGTCAATGAAACTGAATTTCAACTCAATGTACTTTGCCAACTGGTATATAACCAATTCTTAGCCAAGGCTGAAATGTCAGGTATTAAATTAAAAGTTAAAGCAGGGATGGCAGACGGTCAGGATTGGGTCTTATTTGATCAGGTCAAGATTCAGGAAGTCATTTCCAACTTACTGGATAATGCCTTGAAATTTACGAACAAAGGTCAGATTTGTCTGGGTTACCATATAAAAGATGATAAGTTGGAGTTTTTTGTAGAAGATACCGGCATCGGTATTGAAGAAGAGTATCAGGAAGAGATCTTCAGAAGATTCCGTCAGGCTGACACTACACTTAGCAGAAAATTTGGAGGTTCCGGTCTGGGCTTGTCCATTAGCAAAGCCTATATTGCACTTATGGGAGGGCGGATGTGGGTTAAATCACAAGTGGGGGTAGGATCGATCTTCTACTTCACCTTACCTTATAAGAAATCGGCATTGTCCAACAAGAATGAGTCAACGATTTCGACAAATGAAAATAGTGAGCTCATAGAAAACAACTTCACCATTCTGGTGGCAGAGGATGAGGATTTAAATTTTATTCTGCTTAAGGAAATTCTGGCTCATTTGCCGGTTAAGGTAGTCAGGGCTACGAATGGCGCCGAGGCTGTGGATTTTGTTACCGGTGGTAATGAGGTTTCATTGGTCCTGATGGATCTGAAAATGCCGGTCATGGATGGATATGAAGCTACAAAACGTATCAATGCCTTATACCCTGATTTGCCCATTTTTGCACTTACTGCTTATTCCCACGATTCTGACAAGGAAAGAGCTCATCTTTGCGGATGTACCGATTTCATCAGCAAGCCATTTAGAAAGGTAGAATTGATTGAAAAAATAAAGAGTTGCATCTCGTAGACGATTGCCAGGTTTGAAGTGATCCGGGCTCTAAATTTCAAGTCTTAGATTGTGCAAGCGAACCGGCGGCGACCCAAAGTACGCCAATTGTGGGGATAAAAACCGGTTCGTTTTAATTCTTGCAACAATTTAAAAAAACTGAAACCTTAAAAAACATTTTTATTTACATTTTTATACCTACAAACATACAGCGTCTGCCCTCCATAAAAAATAGGGGAAACGGTGAATCGAAGTAGTGAAATTGCGGATTGCCTTGTAAGGTAAACACCTACAAACGAGGAGTTTTTATTCGATCAGGTTGTTTTTTATAGCATACATTGTCAGATCTGCATTCTTTTTCATATTCATTTTTTCCATAATCCTCATCCGGTAGGTACTTACAGTCTTGTCTGAAATGAAGATTTCCTCGGCTATTTCCATCACGGATTTACCTTTGGCCAGCAAGATCATTACCTGAAATTCGCGTTCGGAGAGCTGTTCGTGTGGAAGTTTCCCGTCCAGTTTGGAATCCTGGAAAATAAGTTTTTCAGCAAGTGCTGCAGAAACGTATTTACCCCCTGCAGCAATTTTTCGTATGGCAGTAGCGAGCTCTTCGAATGCACTGTCTTTGGAAAGGTAGCCGGAAGCTCCAAGTTTAAATGCGCGGATGGCATATTGTTCCTGAGGATAAAAACTGAATATAAGGACTCTGGTTTCAATGTTCCTGTCTTTCATTCTTTGAAGTACATCCAGACCCGATAATCCTGGCATGGAGATATCCAATATCACGACGTCGTATTTCGTACTGCAGATTTTGGAAAAGGCATCGTTTCCATCAACAGCTTCATCTACCAGAGTTACTTCCGGGATTGTTTTTATTATTTGTTTGACACCTTCGCGAACGATGGCATGATCATCGGCTATTAGAATTTTCATGAGGTTCTCGCTTTAGGAATTTTTACAACCAATTTGGTCCCTTTGTTCGAGGGGCTTGAAAATTCAATGGTTCCGCCACATTGCTGAACCCTTTGTCGCATGGCAATGATTCCGAAGGATTTACCCGATGTCAGTTTTTCTTCGGGTATGCCTTGACCATCATCGGATATTTTCAGTATAAGATCTTTTGATTGACTCAAAAGATCGATGGAGGTTGATGTGGCATTCGCATGACGGATGACATTCGTTAATGCTTCCTGAAGTATTCGGAATAAGGCCAGGTTGATGGATGGACTTTCTATATTTATCTCTGCAAGGGATAATTTACAGGGTATCCCTGTTCGTTCTTCAAATTCACCGCAATACCATTCTATGGCTGCCACCAAGCCAAGGTCATCGAGCATGCCGGGGTGTAGCTCCGATGAAATGCGCTGAACTTTCCGGATGACTTCTTTGGTCATACCGATCATCTTATCCAGCTTCTTTTCAACCAGTTCCGTGCTCTCCAGATTTTGCCTCACCCAATTCAGGTCCATTTTAAGTGCAGTCATGGATTGTCCCAGCTCATCGTGCACCTGAAAGGAGATGGAGGTGCGTTCCTCTTCGATAGCCTTGACTTGATATTCATTGACTTGCTCCAACTCTTTTTTTGCTAAAAGCAGTGCTGTTTCGGAAATCCTGAGTTTCTCCGTATTTTCAATGAGTTTCTGTTTTTGCCAATAGAGTTCCAGAAAGACATTGATCTTACTGGTCAGGATCGTCTTGTTTAAGGGCTTGATGATATAATCGACAGCTCCGGATTGATATCCTTCCTCAATTTTCGCATTGTTGGGAAAGCCTGCCGTTAGAAATATGATTGGGATTTTTTGCTCCGAACGGTTCTCATTTAAAAGCACAGCAAGCTCAAAACCATTCATAATAGGCATTTGAACATCCAGAATGGCGAGTGAAAGATCCAAACCTTTTGTTGCTTCCAGGGCTTCACTGCCTGAACTTGCCTGAATAAGATTAGCTTGTATATTTCGAAGTAGCACCTCCAGATAAAGTAAGTTATTGGAGTTGTCATCGACAATGAGTATATTTGGTAATATAGGCATATAAATAATCTTTTGTTTGACAGCCAATATCCAAACAAAGGTAAAATTTTAATTGATTAATTAAAAGGAAAATGAGTTTTTGATTCCTTGTGCCCTATTTATGGATTTCGACTGTTTTTTTTAACAAAAAGAAATAGTGAAGTGTTCATTTCTTGTTTGATTAAATGTTGTTACTCAATAATACATATTACCGATAAGTAGGTATTGATGGTCAGATCTTCTCTGGCTAACTTTGCAGTGTTAATGGAGAGAATCGATCCGTAAAGAAAAAATATGAGACTATCTGAACTTAAGACCGGAGAAAAGGCTGTCATCGTAAAGGTGCTGGGACATGGAGGTGTCCGAAAACGCATTATTGAAATGGGTTTTGTCCGGGGAAAGGTTGTTAAGGCACTGCAGAATGCACCCTTGCAAGATCCTGTTAAATACCGGATCATGACGTATGAAGTATCCATGCGGCGAAGTGAGGCTGAAAAAATTGAGGTCATCAGCGATCGTGAAGCGTTGAAAATAACCGAAACAGATGTATACAATGGTGTCCTGAGTGAGGATGAACTTCGAAAGATCGCTTTCACCAAGCGAAAACACATCAACATCGCCCTTGTCGGAAATCCCAATTGCGGCAAGACATCCCTTTTCAATCAGGCTTCCGGATCCCACGAACATGTTGGTAACTATGGCGGTGTAACCGTTGATGCCAAAGTCGGTAGTTTCACTTTCAGGGATTATACCTTCCGGATCGTGGATTTGCCAGGAACTTACTCATTGTCGGCCTATACACCCGAGGAAATGTATGTGCGCCAGCATCTGGCGGAAGACAATCCCGATGTCGTTGTGAATATACTGGACGCCACTAACCTGGAGCGAAACCTGTTTCTGACCACACAGCTCATCGATATGAACCTGCGTGTGGTCATAGCACTAAATATGTACGATGAATTGCAGGCTGCCGGCCATAAACTGGATCATTTGCAACTGAGTAAACTGCTTGGCGCACCTGTCATTCCGACAATCGGACGAAAGGGCTGGGGGTTGGATACGCTTTTTCACGTCATCATTAAAGTGTATGAGGGTACCGATTTCTTCAATAAAGAGGGAGAAATCGATTTGGGTAATCTTCACGAACTTCATGAATATTACCACAAGCAGGATCTGGATCACGAGACCCTGGAGGAAATACACGAAGATATCGAACACCGGATGACTCCTGAAGAATTAGAGAAAGAGCACCTGAAAGAAAAGGCTCATCGGAAAAATCTGGAGAAAAAGTACCATCATCGTAAAGATAGGCATGAATCTGATGAACCAGATCCCAGGCACCATCACGAACATATGTATCAGATTGGTTCTATGACCCGTCACATACATGTGAACCATGGTCCTGTCCTGGAAAAAAGCATCCGGTTGATCCGTGCGGAAATAATCCGGAACGAAGATATACGTGACAAATATTCAACCCGTTTTCTGGCCATCAAATTGCTGGAGGGCGATAAGGAAATTGAGAAACTGATCAAAACCCTGCCAAATGCGGATGATATATTTGCCGTCAGGGATAAATCGGTCAAGGTCATACATGAAAAGCTCAGGGAAGACCCGGAATCGGCCATTACCAATGCCAAGTATGGTTTTATTTCAGGAGCCCTGGCTGAAACATTCAAGGCGGGGAAAAAAAAGAAAAAGAATCAGACCAAAGCCATTGATAAAGTGGTGCTTAATAAATACCTGGGTTATCCCGTTTTTTTACTTTTCATGTTTCTGATGTTTGAAAGCACCTTTGAACTGGGAAAATATCCCATGGACTGGATCGATGCAGGAGTGGGGTTTTTAGCCAGTCTGGTGTCTCAGTACATGAGCTCAGGCCCTTTAAAAGATTTGATCGTGGATGGAATAATAGGTGGTGTTGGTGGAGTGATCGTTTTTCTGCCAAATATTCTGATCCTCTATTTCTTCATTTCATTCATGGAAGACAGTGGCTACATGTCCAGGGCAGCGTTTATCATGGATAAGATCATGCATAAGATGGGACTGCACGGTAAGTCGTTCATCCCAATGATTATGGGTTTTGGCTGCACGGTCCCCGCCATTTTATCCACCCGAACCATAGAAAACCGAAACAGCCGGATGATTACCATGCTTGTAACCCCGCTGATGTCCTGCAGTGCAAGGCTGCCTGTCTATCTGTTGCTAGCGGGAGCTTTTTTTCCGGGACATGCCGGCCTGGTGCTTTTTGGTCTCTATCTGCTTGGCATCCTTTTGGCTGTGATCATGGCGCGTCTATTCAAACGTTTTTTCTTTCATCGGGAAGAAATGCCTTTCGTTATGGAGCTACCTCCTTATCGTATGCCAACCCTGAAATCCATTACCCGCCATATGTGGGAAAAAGCGGCTCAGTACCTCAAGAAGATGGGCTCCGTCATTTTAGTGGCGTCCATCCTAATCTGGTTTCTCGGCTATTTTCCACAAAATGAGACGTACAATCAGACCCGGTCCGACGAGAGCCGAATTGTGCAACAGGAAAATTCGTACATCGGTCAGGTTGGAAAATTTGTGGAACCTGCACTTTCTCCTTTGGGTTTTGACTGGAAAATAGGAGTTTCGCTGGTAACGGGTATTGCTGCCAAGGAAGTCGTAGTGAGTACTCTGGGTGTATTGTATGTAGGTAATGAAGACGATGAGGTTGCATTGAGCAGTCGATTGAAGTCGGATACCTATGCGGACGGAAAACCGGTTTTTAACGGAGCGGTTGCGTTGTCCCTGATGGTCTTTGTCTTACTCTATTTTCCTTGCATTGCCACCATTACGGCTATCAAGAACGAATCGGGCAGTTGGAAGTGGGGTGCTTTTACCGTGTTTTATACTTTGGCTTTGGCTTGGATCGTATCCTTTCTGGTCTATAGATTCGCACTTTTCTTTATTTAAGTGCTTTTCCAAAACAATTGAACTTTTAGCCCCTATGAAATGTTTTAAAAAATACGTACTTTCATAGCTGTCTTTTATATAACTGACAGACTTCAATAAGGTAACTAATTTAAAAATGTTAAAATGGCAAAAATCACCTTTAAAGGGCAACCGGTCAATACTTGCGGATCTCTACCCTCAGTAAACATGATAGCAAAAGATTTCTGTCTGACACGAACCGATCTGGTTGATGTAAGTCTCAAGGATTTTGCAGGTAAGCGAATCGTAATGAATATTTTCCCGAGTATCGATACCGGAGTATGTTCAGCATCTGTCAGGCGTTTTAATGCAGAGGTTGAGAAAATGAAAAATACCGTTGTCTTGTGTATCTCCGTTGATCTCCCTTTTGCTCACAGTCGTTTTTGTGGTGCAGAAGGATTGACCAATGTGGTTTCACTCAGTGAAATGCGTGCACGGGGCTTTGGAGAGTATTACGGAGTTAGAATGCTGAACGGTCCCCTGGCTGGACTTTTCTCACGAGCTGTCGTGGTTCTGGATGAAAACAGGAAAGTCATTTATACGGAACAAGTACCGGAGATCGGTCAGGAACCACAGTATCAACCTGTGATTGACCTGTTAAAATAACTAAAATGGGGCTGATCAAAAGAATTTGATCAGCCCCATTTTTAATAGGTACTGTCCTTAACGGACAATCAACTTTTCTGTATAGACAACGTTGTCGCAATCGACCTTGATAATATAGGCCCCTGCAGGCAAGTTTTCGATAGGGCTGGTGAATTCATAGGAATTGTTCACTACATGACGTTGAACTATTTTCCCTAGATTGTTGAATATTTGAAGGCCATTCATCGGTTTTGGTGTTCGGACTGTGACGAAGTTTTGTGCCGGGTTCGGATAGATATCTACCCTTGCTTCAAGTTCGGAAGTTTTTATACCTAGTGGCAACGTCGTGAACAATTGACTTTGAGGGACTATCTGTTTGCTCTGATTGTTGCTCCACCAATACATCTTGATATTTGCGTTGCCATTGTTCTCCAGGTAGTCAATCTCAATGGAAGCCGGTACTCCTGCCGTCAGACTGACCGAACCTACATATTCTTTGGACCAGTCACCGGAAAGGTGATCGATGATGATTGTATTTTTAATACTCAGTCGCCGTCCATTGTCGGAGATAATCGAGAAATTATAGACATCGGTGTACAATGGCAAGATATAACCTTTCCATCTGGCAGAGAAATAATCCGCGTTGACACTCGATGCAGGTGCGTTTAATCCCCAGTCAAAATCCAGTTTTGAATCCACGCGGCTCAAGACTTCTGTGTCCCAGTCTGTGCCGTTGAAGTAGCTGGCATCTAAACCGTCACCGGTTCCTCTTGGATTGGTAGTGGCTGTTACTTTAAATTCCCGGTAAACAGGCCAGGCTCCACAATAAATGACATTCCCAGTTTGAGTGGCCCAGATCTTTACGGTTCCGGGTTTACCGGTCAGCTGGATGGTTCCGTTTGAAATAGTAGCAGGACCATTCAGAATGAAATAGCTCACCGGTAGTCCCGATGAGGCTGTTGCGGAAAGTGCAAAGGGTTCGTCACCCACTGTTTTTGTTGGAATCGGTTCAAAGGTTATTGTCTGTTTTATGCCTACTCCATCGGAAGGGTTGGGTAGTTTCAAGTTGGTGGGATAGGGGTCACCAAACACCGGATTGTTATTGGCATCCCAGGTGAAAGGTTGAATACGGGAACTGCGGTCCAGGTTTGAATTCGTCTGGTTGGATTTTGCATGATAGACCAGCCAGTCTTCGGATCCATCCGGAGATTTGGTGAAGCAATGATGGCCAACACCCCAAACTTTGTTTGATTCGTTGCGTTTAAAAATCGGGCCCGTAGATTTGGTCCAGGCTGATGCGTTCAGATAGTCGCCATTGGTGCAAGTCAGTTTGGCCAGGGCATAATCGGATGTGGAACATCCACTAACCGAAAAGACAATGTGCAAAGCATTGCCGTGCTTGATGAATGCAGGTCCTTCATTGACATTCCAGCCTTTCTGTTCCCAGGCAGCTGTAGGCGCCGAAAGCTTGACTTTTGTATTGCTGATGGTCGTAGGTGAAGTCATCTCTGCTATAAAGATGGACTGATCCGGATCCCATTGAGACCAGGCCATATAAAGTTTGTTGGTTGCAGGGTCCTGCCACAGACTTTCGTCAATGGCTCCGACTCCGCCATTCAGAAGACCTATGTACTTGTAGTCTCCCAGAGCGTCCTGTGAAAGACCTTCCAGAACGAACATGCGCATATTGTCTGAGGTGGCATTAATGCTGCCACACGCATAGATGTACCATTTACCGTTGATATAATGCAATTCGGGTGCCCACACAGCTCCTTTGATGTCACCTTCAGGGGTACTCCATACTTTTGTCCGGGGCGCATTGCCCACGGTTTCCAGTTTGGGTGACTTATGAATCCATACCCCGTCTCCGGTGGTTACCATAAAATAGTAATAACCATCTTTTTGAAAAACCCAGGGGTCCGGGCTTTGAGCTGCTCTAATGGGGTTGTAGAAGGTACCTGTTGCTGCTGTTGAATGAATGTTAATAGTCGTAAAAGCCAGGATGGCAAAAAGTTGTATTATAAAGTATTTTTTCATTTTTAAATAAATAGTGAACTTCCAGACTCTGTTTTATAGACTAAAAGAGGTTGATGTCTTTGAGGATGTCGTTGTAATAAATGTCTTCTTTTTGGTACCCTGTGAGTAGATTCCACCCGTGAACAGTCCGTTTACAGCTGTTCCTGTTGAAGATCCACCTGTGTAGATGTCATAGGATGTGCTTTTTTGGATACCAGGTGATGAGAATATAAAATAGTAAGAGTTTCTCATCGGCTGAAAGGTGACCAGGCTATTTCCGCTGCCATCCTGTATATTGAAGATTGTCGCAGCAGGTAAAATAGCGGTGGTAGATGCCATGGTTGCATAGATGAAATTCTGTGTGGATGTTGATGTGGTTGGTGTCGGAATGCTTTTTGAACGATAGGGTCCGCATGCCATCAATGTTCCTCCGGTTACATTGAAGTTGAGCTCGTAGTCAATGGCTTTAATATTGGTCAATGCAGATCCCTGAACAGTGACTGATCCGCCCGACATATAGATGCTACCTTTGCTGTCAATGCCTTCGCCGGCTCCCAATGCGTTTACAGATACTGTACCATTGACCAGGTAAATGTCTGCATCGCCTTTGATGGCTTTGGGTTCTGTAATGCTGTTTGTAAGATAAGTTACAGCCGCACCGGAAGTGCCCACATAAACTGCAGGAGCACTGGCTGATGAACCGATGGTGAGTATTCCGTTTGCTGAAAGTCCTTTTCCGCCTACACCTGTACTGGCAGCATTCACTGTGCCTCCCAGAATGTTCATGACACCGTCGGTGGAAATGCAGGCTGCACTATAAGCGTCTATCCCTCCCAGTGAATTGGTATAAACTGCACCATTTCCGGTTGTGTTAATGTTGACGATTCCGCTGGTCATTGAATACGTATCCGATGAAATGCCCTTTCCGGATATACCGGTGTGGTTTATTGCAATGTTGGCTCCGCTCACTGTGATGCCTGCAGTGCATTTGATACCCGTACAATAGGAAGGATCGACTCCGGCTCCGGCTGCGATAAGTTCTACCCCGCCTGAAGCTGTCACTGTGATGTTACCCCCACTTAGGGTCATGGCCTGTATGGATTTCAACCCCTTTGATTTGACGCCGGATACGGTGATATTGATGTTGCCTCCCGAAATAGACAGTGTGCTGTCACAACAGATACCGTTGGCATCAAATGTGGAACAGTTGATACTGGTTGTTCCTCCTGTGATGTTAATAAAGCTGATGTCGCCGTCTATGCCATCGCTGTTGGCTGAAATGGTCAATGCTCCGCCGTTTTGCGTGAATCCGTCTTTGGTATGTATGCCGTCCTTTACGGATTTGGTGATACCTATCGTGCCATTGTCCACCTGAATGAAATCATCGCTGGCCAGTGCATGCTGTTCGGAACCATTACCTTGAATGGTCAGGTTTCCGGGTCCGTTAAACAGGAGTTGCCCTTCACTGAAGAATGTAGCACTTTGATCTTCTGCAATGCCACCGGTCATAACGGCTGGGGCATAGTTGGATCCGTCTGACAATGTATTGGTGGTGCCTTCTGTCAGCCATACGTTCACTTCTTTTTTGCTTTGAATGTTAATTGCAGGACCATCTGTGTTTGTGATGGATACGCCCTTTAGAGCAAGCGTGAAACCTTTCGTGCTGTAAGCTTTGAAAGAACCATTTGTGGTGGATCCTGTAAGCAAATATTGGATATCCCTGGACTCATTCGTTGAATGGATGGTGACATCAGCACCGGATACAGTGACTGTTACGCCCTCAAAAGCCAGTGGATTTATTACAGAAGCCGTGTTTCCATTGTAATTGATGGAGATCGTATTGGAATTGTTACCAAAAGAAAGGCTGTCAATGGCAGATACCGGGTATTCCAGTTTAGAGATTCCCATATAAAAATAGACCGTGGAAGCATCTTCGCTGAATTCAACACTGTCTATTTCAGAAATTAAAGCACCAAGAGTGATTTTGTCAGTTTTATGTATGAACATTTTTTCCTGTGCAGACAGGAATAAACAAAATGTGAGGGTAAGGACGAATAAAAAGCTCTTTTTCATCATTTCTTGAATTTAAACACCTGGTTATTAACTTTAAGCAGATAGATACCTTTTTCCAGGCTGCTTGCATTCACTACATTGTTGGAGGATGAGACCTCGGTCTTCATAACGAGGACACCGTCGATGCGATAGATTGTGGCATTGGAGGCTTTCTCAGGAGCGTTACTTATTGTAACCTGATTGTCGGAAGCATTGAAAAAGACCGTCATTTTTGATTTATCGGCCTGGGTGTCCTTAACACCTGCAGTACCGCCAATCATCGTTATTTTGCGTATGTCGCTGATGGCGACGGATGAAAAAGTGGTATTGGTATAATTTAAAACCAGATTGTTGCTGGAAAAGGAAATTTTCTGAAGTGTTGTCAGGCTGATTTCCTGCTTGTTGCCATCTTTCAGATTGATGGTCATACTCTGGGCTTTCGCCAGAGTCGTGCTCATTCCGGCCAAAAGCAGGAGCGTAATTGGAAAAATCTTAATTTTCATACGTGTATGTATTTTCGGGTATTAAGTTTAGAGATGCAATAATAGGTATTTTTTTGCCAAAAAGGGGCATATATGGTCAATGTTTTCGGTAAATTAAGTAAAATTAGGTGTATCCGAAGTTCTGCAACTGAATAACTTGAACCAATTCTATGATTTTTTTGTAAAAAATATAGTAGTATGTATTGCATGGTACTGTATATGTGTTATATTTGTTCCAAAATTTAGATAATATGGATATAGAAAATGTTAAATCGCAGATGCGAAAGGGTTTTCTGGAGTATTGTACCTTGTTAATTCTTCGGAAAAAGCCCTCTTATACTTCGGATATCATCGAAGGTCTGAAATCTGCTCATTTAATCGTGGTTGAAGGGACACTTTATCCCTTACTGACCAGACTTAAAAACGACGGACTATTGTCGTATGAGTGGGTGGAATCGACGCAGGGACCTCCCCGCAAATACTATAGCCTTACAGAGGACGGTCAGACTATACTTGTTGATCTGAGCACTGCCTGGAATGAACTTTCAGTCTCTATAAATCATTTAAACGAATAAAACCAACATGTACAAATGTGTTTAGACGCAGATGTACTAAAACGTGAAAGCATATATGAAAAAGACCTTAAGTGTAAATTTGGGCGGTTCCGTTTTCCATATTGACGAGGATGCATATTCTGAACTTATGGATTATTTGCAGGATGTGAAGAAGCATCTGGGTGATGACGGTTCTTCCGAAGAAGTATTAAATGATATTGAACAACGTATCAATGAGTTGTTTAATCAATGGATGCAAGGGCAAAGGGAGGTGGTTACATCTGCCGATGTGCAGAAAGTGATTGGAATACTTGGACGTCCGGAGCAATTCAACGACGATGATGAACAATCCGCAGATGCTACCGACAGGAAAAAGGAATCCAGCATTGGCAGAACGGAGGAAAAAAGCAGTCAACACCAGCGTCTTTACAGGGATCCGGAAAATGCAATCCTGGGTGGTGTTTGTTCGGGATTGGGGTATTATCTGAAAGTCAGTCCTGTATTACTCCGGATACTCTTCTTTCTCCTGGTTTGGTTTGGAGGAACAGGCATATTCATTTATTTGGTATGCTGGATCATAATGCCCGAAGCAAAGACCGCATCACAAAGACTCGAGATGCAGGGGGAAGACGTGAACATAGAGAACATTGAAAAAAAAATTCGTGAAGAGTCGGAAAAAGTAAAAGATCGGGTCAATGGTTATGTGAAATCGAATCAGTTTCAAAAGAATGTTCATTCAGCAAGCAATGGCATTGTGGAAGTCTTTCGTGTGATATTTAAGATCTTTTTTGCACTCATAGCCGGTATCATTGGTTTGGCAGCACTTTTTGCACTGATTGTACTGGTGATCGTACTGCTCGCTCTGGTAACCGGTAGCTTTAGTTTTATCATTCCATGGATAGGGGCTGCATTCCCCTTTCAGGCTGACATGATGAATGCTTCCTCTGCTGTGTGGGTTATTATTGGAATGGTGTTGATCATAGGAATTCCTTTTATTGCGATATTCAGGATGCTGTTTGGAAAATTGCTGGATTTCAAGGCCGCCTCCAAGTGGGAAGTCTGGCTGGGTCTAATTGGTTGGTTTATTGGAGTGGGACTTTGTGTTTTTGGCTGTCTGGCTTCACTCAACCAGGCAGGTGGCGTTTGGATTTAAAAACCTTTGGTGTTATTTAGTAAAAAACCGAAAATCTATTGAACATGAATAAACAGAGAAATAGTATACTGATCATCGTTATTGTGATACTTGTGATTCTTGGTGCTTCCAGAACATTTTTTTCATGCCGTTCCCACTTCAATCGCTGCGAAGGGATTTTTAGCAAGAATGACGTGGATGAATGTGAACCAACTGTGTTCGTTGAAGTTGAAAATGGGATCCAGAAGTTGGATGAAGGGATTCAGAAAATGGACGAAGGGATTCAGAAGATGGACGAACGTATTGCTCAGATCGATGAATCCATGGACAGTCTGAATAAAGGACTTGAGATGTCCGATAGTCTGATAACCTATGATCCCGATTCCAACTTCCGGTTGGATACGATTATGTATGCAGGGTATCTCAAAAAGGATTTTCCGTATCCCATCGTTTTCCATTTCAATGAGTTCTTTGAATTTGGGGGGTATGTTGTCAAGAATGAAGTGTATTATCCTCAATCAATGAGAGGAAAATTTGCGACCGAAAAACTGGATTCCACCAATTCCTTGTATGTAACTTTAAACACGTCTACGACGTATACCTTTACAACCTCTACCTTTTTTAGTTCCAAATCCAGGATTCTGGAGATGGTCAACTATAAGTTTACGTATCCTCTGAAAACATCCGGGGGCGTGACTGTCGCAAATGATCACGGACAGTTTAAATCTAAAAGGCTACACATATCCAGAGGACTTCCCATGGGTGACCAAAAACGGATTGCCAAAGACAAACAAAATCGCTTGAAACTGGAGAACGCTGTTGTCAGTCGGATCCGGGAACAGTTGAGTCATGTATCAGGTTTTTAACGATCAATGATTGTAAAAGTGGTCAGGGTTTTTTAAATTAACTTAAACATTTTTCATTAGAAGTCATACATAATCCCGGCAGAATGGAACTGCCGGGATTTATTTCGCCGCGTTATGTAAAATAAACATTAAAAATACATTTCATATTGGTTAATTAATTATATATTTGCGAAGTGTTAAATTTAAATTAAGCGAAAGTGTCCTATCCGGGTAATGTGATGATGGAGTGTTTGATTTTTACCCAAATGGACTTTCGTTTAATTTTTTTTGAAATGTGTAATTAAAAAACCAAAAAAATGAAAAAGCATTTACTTTTTGCACTTGTTGGTCTGACACTTTATCAGACTTTGTTTTCCGATGCAGGAAAAGCGATCGCTCAAAATGCCGTTCCTGACACCATTACCTGGAAATGGGAAGTATCCTCTACGGTAAGTACACGTACTAAAACCTGTACCATTGAATTTTCAGACAATTTATTGATAAACTGGGGAGATGGTGTAACGGAATGGATTCCCGATTCCATGAGCTCAAAAGCTGTCACCCATGTTTATACCGCTCAGGCCAATTTTGATTGTACAGCGGTAGGTGTTGGGATTTCTTACTTCAAAGCGGATTCCAGGAGATTGTTGAACCTGGATGTGACAAAATCGCCGGGTTTGACCTATCTGAGCTTCACTAGTAATCAGATTGCCTCGCTGGATTTGACGAAAAACCCATCGCTTGTCTCTTTGTATTGCGGAGGCAATAATATAAAAGCGCTGGACTTGAGTCAGAATCGAAATCTGCAGACACTGACCTGTTCAGACAATCAGCTTTCTTCACTGGATTTTTCCATGTTGCCTGTCCTTAAGAAAGTCACTTGTCATACCAATCCTCTGGTTCATATTGATGTTCATTCTGCGGGTGCATTGAACTATTTGTCTTGTTCCGGTTGCAACCTGACGGCAGAAAGTCTGGATTCCATTTTTGTGGCTTTGCCAAGACTGACCACCGTTTCCACCAGCAAGAATCTTTATGTGCTGAGCAATCCGGGTTCTTCTTCCTGTCATACGGAAATAGCTGCGGCCAAGAACTGGACGCTGGACCGGGTCATCACCCAAAGTTCCTTCTACATACCATCCGTCTCCTGTAAATCCTCCGATTCCATCCGGGCCTCTATTTATCTGAAAAATACAGATCCGGCTCTGGCATTCGAAATGGATGTTTTGGTCCCCGATGGTTTTACTCTGGATACGTCACGCTGTAGTCTGTCTGCTGCCAGAAAAGGTCAGCATATGTTGTCCATCGCCAGAATTTCCGGTTCACCAAAGATCTATAAGTTTATGGCCTACTCTATGAAAACGAAAGATGTGTTTTCCGGGACAGACGGAGCGGTGCTTGATCTTTTTCTGAAAGCTCCTGCTGAAATGAAGACGTACACCCTCGATATACAAAAAGCCATTTTGCTTGATTCACTGACTAATGTATTGGATTTATCTGTCACCGATGGTCAGATGATTGTTGGTGCCTCGACTTTGTCAGGTGATGCTAATAGCGATGGAAATGTGGACGTAACCGATGTGGTCAATCTGGTGGCCTGGATCAACGGACTGCGACCCACAGATTTAGACTCGGCGGCCATGGACGTTGATGGAAACGGATTCTGGAATATTTCGGATATCACGAAAATGGTCGTCATCATCAATTCCAGTGGTGCTGCTGCCCAGCATGAATCTGGAAATAATGTAACAGTCGCCATTGATGCGCTTTCTTTGTATCCCGATGAGGCTCCGGTTGCCGGGAATAACCTTTATATCCGTCAGGCTAACGATGACGCGTCTTGTCTGGAAGTTTGCCTGGACAATAAGGAGGAAGTGCAGGCCTATCAGGCGGATTTGTTTTTACCAAAGGGATTGAGCCTTCAGGAAGGGACATTTACTCAACAGTCAGAACGAAATACCGGTCAGGTTTTCTCTGTTTTCAGGCGTTCCTTGAATAGCTATCGAATATTGTCTTACCCATTAAAGACGAACGCTGCCTATTCCGGAAATTCAGGGGTGCTTTCCAGATTGCAAATTCTGGGTTCGGACCAGGTGACAGATGGGACCTATCCCGTTGTTATGCGAAAAGCGGTACTGACTGGAATGAATTTGAAATCGGTCTCGTCCAACGTCTACGATGCTCTTGTGAATATCGAAAGTTCATCAAAACCGAACGATGCGATTTCTTTTGGAGCAGATGCTGAATCCCACTTATGGGTACAGGGAACGGGGCTTTTGGAAGTAACAGTTTGGGATGTTGCCGGTAAACTCGTGGCTAAGCAACAACTGGACGGTGCAGACCACTACAGCGTACCTTTGAATAAAGGTTTCTATCTGGTAAAGGCAGTGTCCAAAACGCAACAGGCCTGTTATCAAAAAGTGGCTGTCAAGTAATGTACATTTTGTCAGTTATATTGACTTAAAGACTGTTTTTGAGGTAAAAATTGTCATGTTTTATAAGGTTGTGAACCAATAAGGATTTTGGCACGAATTTCGCTATAATATTAGCGTCGGCCAAAACCGATGTAATTAAATGAAAAAAACGGTCTTCATCGTTTAGATACAGTATTTAACAACTTTAAAATAGTATTATTATGGCATTACAACCTCTATCAGATCGCGTACTGGTGAAACCAGTAGCTGCAGAGCAAAAAACGGCAAGCGGCATTATTATTCCAGATTCCGCAAAGGAAAAACCCCTTAAAGGCGATGTGATCGCAGTGGGACCCGGCACCAAGGATGAAACCATGCAATTAAGCGTAGGTGACGTCGTTTTGTACGGTAAATATGCAGGTACCGAAATCGAAGTCGATGGAGATAAGTTATTGATTATGCGTCAATCAGACATTCTGGCTAAATTTTAAATAAGATACAATCATGGCAAAAGAAATTAAATTTAATATGGAAGCCCGCGATTTGCTGAAGAGCGGTGTTGATCAATTGGCTGATGCAGTAAAGGTTACTTTGGGTCCTAAGGGTCGCAATGTCATTATTGATAAGAAATTCGGTGCCCCTCACATCACAAAAGATGGTGTAACGGTAGCAAAAGAAATCGAGCTGGAAAACCCGTTTGAAAACATGGGTGCTCAAATCGTCAAAGAAGTGGCATCCAAAACAGGTGAAGACGCCGGTGATGGTACAACGACTGCTACAGTTCTCGCACAGAGCATTATTCGTGAAGGTTTGAAAAACGTTACTGCCGGCGCAAATCCAATGGATTTGAAACGTGGTATCGACAAAGCCGTTGCTGCAGTTGTTGCCAACTTGAAGGAGCAGGCTATTGAAGTAGGCACCAATTTCGATAAAATCGAACAGGTTGCTCGTATTTCTGCCAACAACGATGCTGAAATCGGTGCGTTGATTGCTGAAGCAATGAGAAAAGTTTCCAAAGAAGGTGTTATCACAATCGAAGAAGCCAAAGGTACCGATACTCACATTGATGTGGTGGAAGGTATGCAATTTGACCGTGGTTATCTTTCCGCTTATTTTGTGACCAACACAGAAAAGATGGAAGTGGAAATGGAAAATCCTTTTATCCTCATCCACGACAAAAAGATTTCTTCACTCAAAGACTTGCTACCTGTTCTTGAAGCTGCTGTACAAACCGGCCGTCCATTGCTGATCATCGCTGAAGACATCGATGGCGAGGCATTGACTACCCTGGTTGTAAACCGTTTGCGTGCAAACCTGAAGATCTGTGCTGTTAAGGCACCGGGCTTTGGTGACCGTCGCAAGGAAATGTTGCAGGATATCGCTACCCTAACGGGTGGTACTGTGATCTCTGAAGAACAAGGATTGCAACTGGAAACAACGACCCTCGAAATGTTGGGTACTGCAGAAAAGATCACCGTTTCCAAAGACAGTACGACTGTTGTTAACGGTAAAGGAGATAAAGCAATCATTACTGAACGCGTTGCGCAGATTAAGTCACAGATTGCCAATACAACGTCTGACTACGACCGCGAAAAATTGCAGGAACGTCTGGCTAAATTGGCCGGTGGCGTAGCTGTACTTTATGTGGGTGCACCTTCTGAAGTAGAAATGAAGGAAAAGAAAGATCGTGTTGACGATGCTTTAAGCGCTACCCGTGCTGCCATCGAAGAAGGAACCGTTCCCGGAGGTGGTGTTGCATACATCCGTGCTTTGAAATCACTGGATAACCTGAAGGGTGCCAATGAAGAAGAAGATCTGGGTATCAAGATCATTCGTCGTGCCATCGAGGAACCTTTGCGTCAGATTGTTTTCAATGCTGGTAAAGAAGGTGCTGTTGTGGTTCAGAGAGTGGCTGAAGGTGAAGGAGATTTTGGATACAATGCACAAACCGATACGTATGAGAATTTCTACGCAACCGGTGTGATCGATCCTGCTAAAGTAACCCGTGTAGCTTTGGAAAATGCTGCTTCAATTGCCGGTATGTTCCTGACTACAGAATGTGTCATCGCTGACAAGAAAGAAGAAAACCCAGCTCCTTCCATGCCTGGTGGTATGGGTGGTATGGGCGGAATGATGTAATTCCCACTACAAGTTATATATAGAACGAGGCTGTCTTTTTAGTGAAGACAGCCTCGTTTGCTTTTATTCGAAAGTTGCGGGGTATTCAAAAGCTATTGCTTTTCCCTGTATTTTCCCTCTTCCTCGTCGTTCAGAATGCTGAGGTAGCTCGTATAACGGGACTCGCTGATGAAGTGATTCTGTATGGCGTCCAGTACAGCACAACCTGGTTCGTGTGTGTGGGAGCAATTGCTGAAACGACAGTTTTTTGAAGCTGCAAAGATCTCGGGGAAATAATGACCGACTTCATCGGTTTTCATGTCTATGGTTCCGAAACCTTTGATGCCAGGGGTATCAATCAGGTAACCCCCATCTTTCAATTCAAACATTTCTGAAAAGGTGGTCGTGTGCATGCCTTTGTGGTGAGATTCAGAAACCAAACCTGTCTTGGCATTGTAGATTGGGTCAATGACATTGATCAGGGTGGATTTTCCAACTCCGGAGTTGCCTGAAAGCAGGCTGATCTTGTTGTGAAGCACGCTGCGGAACTCATCCATGCCTTCCCCGGTTTTGGCGGAGAGACACGTGCAAGGGTATCCGATTGACTTGTAAAGGTGAACCAAACCTTCCATGTATTCTTTATCCTCCTCATCGTATAGGTCAATTTTATTGATCAGGATGTGGGCAGGTATGCGGTATGCTTCTGCAGTTGCCAGAAAGCGGTCCATAAAAACCGTGTTTGTGACAGGCGACTTGAGTGTTACCAGAAGGAAAGTCTGGTCCATATTGGCAGCCAGTATGTGTAGCTGTTTGGAAAGGTTTGTCGGTTTCCGGACAATGTAATTTTTCCGATCCTCAATCTCCGTGATGAAAACGTATTGTTCATCGTTGTCAATAATGCTGACACGATCGCCTACAGCCACCGGATTGGTACTCCGGATGTCTTTTATCCGAAAATTACCTTTAACCTTGCATTCAACCAGCTTTCCCTCATCCGTTTTGACAAGATACCAGCTTCCTGTGTTCTTAACGACCAGTCCCTTCATCAACTAAACAGTCATTATTTCTTTCTCCTTTGCGGCTAAAATCTCTTCCAGTTTTTTAATATGCTTGTCGTGCATTTTTTGAGCGTAATCTTCTGAATCCTTACCCATATCTTCGGGAAGACCATCTTTCACCAGTTTCTTGATGGAATCAATGGCATCGCGGCGGGCGTTACGAATGCTGATCTTGGCGTCTTCACCTTCTGAGCGTACCTGTTTAACCAGAGCTTTACGACGATCTTCGGTGAGGGGGGGTATAGAAAGACGGATGGTTTCGCCATTGTTGTCCGGCATGATGCCAACTTCAGAGTTGATGATGCCTTTTTCGATTTCCTTGATCATGCTCTTTTCCCAGGCCTGTATGGCGATGGTCCTGGCATCCGGCGTTGTGATGGTGGCTACGTTGCTGATGGGCACCATGCTGCCGTAATAGCTCACACGAACAGCATCAAGGATACGGACGTTGGCCTTACCGGCACGGATATGTATCAAAGATTCTTCAAGATGGGCATTGGCATGATTCATGCTGTCATTCGCCATGTCGAGGTAAAGCTGTACTTCTTCGTTCATTGTTTTGTATTTTAATTGTGTACGTATGTTCCGATTTTTTCCCCCTTGAGCACCTTCAGCAGATTTCCAGGAGTATCCATGTCAAAAACCACAATGGGCAGGTTGTTTTCCTTACACATGGTCGTGGCTGTCAGGTCCATGATTTTCAGGCCTCTGGTGTATATCTCATCAAAAGTTATTTCATCAAATTTCACTGCACTTGGGTCTTTTTCAGGATCAGCAGTATAGATACCATCTACGCGTGTTCCTTTGAGCATGGCATCCGCTTCAATCTCAATGCCGCGCAGGGACGAACCGGTATCGGTGGTGAAATAAGGACAGCCTGTACCACCGGAGAAAACGACAACGTTGCCCTGATTCATGTATTCGAGTGCTTTGTCTTTGCTGAAGAACTCACCAATTGGCTCCATGCGGATGGCGGTGAGGTGCCTGGCTTTTACACCCAGGCTATGGAGTGCTGAAGTCAGTGCCAGACCATTGATGCTTGTTGCAAGCATACCCATCTGGTCGCCTTTTACCCGGTCGAAACCCTTGGAGGCACCACTCAGACCACGAAATATATTTCCACCTCCTATCACGATGCTCACTTGCACACCCAGTTCGATGGCCTCCTTGATTTGGACTGCATATTCATTCAGTCTGTTTTCGTCTATGCCGTATTGCTTTTCACCCATGAGTGATTCGCCGCTCAGCTTGAGCAAAACTCGCTTGTAAGGTATCATTGTCTTTGTTTTATTAGATTCTTTTGTGCAAAAATAATGTTTTTTGGTGCAATTCTTGTTGTATTGCTTCGTTTTGTATTTTTTCAGCTATTTTTGTTAGGAACAAAAGGTCGTTATTTTTTGTTTAGGATCATGAAATCCGGTTTTAAGTTAAAGTCTTTGTGTATGCGTAAAATAGTGATACTAAATTTATTCGTGTCTTTTTGTCTGGTGCAGGCTTTTGCTCAGAATGTCGATTCTCTGAAAACAGTTGCCCGTTCCCTGATCCAGAAGGATTTTCCGCAAGACGCAGCTTTGGTCTATGAGAAAATACTGGTACAGGATACGGCCAGTTATGAATCATTAGCCTATCTGGGCAATTATAATTTTCTGTTGGGTGAAAAGGCCATTGATAAAGAGTATGCCAGGTTTAAGGTCATTCCAGATCCCAATCGCATGCAGTCGGCACAGCATATGGATGAATTGAAAAGACTCTATCATCTTTATTATGAGCCCTCTGAGCGGTATCTGCAGAAAGCGATGCGCTTGAATAAAAATGAGCATATGAAAAAACTGATGGTTCAGATTCAGGCCTACAAGGAAAAAGTGGGCCTGGTGACCATCGTCGTGAAAAAGAAGAAGAAGTAGAAGCCAGATTTCAGGCGAAGCTCACTTCCTTGAAGGCATAATCTTTTAATGTTCCATCTTCATGCTCCAGGATCAGGCTGCCCTTTGCACTGATACCACGGATTCTGGCTGAGAAGTTACCCTCCTCCGCATTGTAGGTGTGAAAGCCATCCCTTCTGTAAAGTGCATTCAGATAATACCGTTGAATCTCAACTTCAGTCCCATGACACAATTCTTCCAACGAAGTCAGGATTTTGTTGTGCAGTTTGGTTAACAATTCTGTCAGGTTGTAATCAATACCGGTGATCTGTTTTAAAGAGACAGGATTGGGCAGGGTGTCGGGGAATACCTCCTGGTTGATGTTGATTCCAATGCCTATGACTGAATAGTCGATGAGGTCACCTTTTATTCTGTTTTCAATGAGGGTGCCTGCAATTTTCTGTTCTTTCCAATAGGTATCGTTGGGCCACTTGATGGAGATGTCCTTCGAATATTCGTCCAGAAACGATTTCACTGCCAGTGCAACGGATTGGGATATGATAAATTGATTCCTGGCAGAAAGGTAGCTGGGAAAGATGGCAATGCTATAGCTGATGTTTTTACCGGATTCGCTGATCCAGTGATTGCCTTGCTGCCCTCTTCCTCTGGTTTGAGTGAAGCTGGCTACTGCTGTCGATTCTTCAATTTTTTCAGACTCAAGGAGGTTGATCAGATATTGGTTGGTTGAATCAACTTCATCAAGTAAAAGAATGGATGCCATAAATCAATGTATTGTTGTAAGGCAAAGATACTTCAAATTAATTAAATATAAAATTTTATTTACCGGTATGGTGCGAGAAAGGCGTCTTCCAGGTGTTCAATATTCCAGTTTCCCCTTTCCCAAACCACTGAAATAATGTCAAAACGAACAGGTGCATCTATCTTACGTGAGCAGACATAATGGTTGGCAGCTTTTACAATATGCTTTATTTTCTTTAGGTTGACAGCATCTTCCGGTGGTTCCCAGGTGTAACCGGTTCGGGTCTTGACTTCCACCACGACAAGCCAGCCATCGTATCCGGCGATGATGTCCAATTCCTTGTGTGTAGAATACCAGTTTCGTTCCAGAATGGTGTAGCCTTTCCGGACCAGATAGGCTTCTGCCACAAGCTCTCCTTCCTTGCCCAACTTATTGTGTTCTGCCATGGTTTTTTAGGGGACAAATATAGACTTTCTGTTTCCAATGTGAAAAATATGTCGTTATTTTGCGTGTAAAATAGCTTTGGATGAAAAAAGGGGTACACAATTCAAATAAAATGAAAGAGGGATCGAAAAAGGAACCCCTGGTTCGTAACCGTGTTGTTTCCATTTCTTTGAATGATCCTGAATACAAAGCCCTTCTGAAGTATTGTACCAAATATAAAATAACCAACCGGTCCCGTTTCATCAGGGAATCGCTCATGAAATCCATTCTTACCAGAATGAGTGAGGATTATCCCACACTTTTTGAAGAAAAGGAGATGAGGTAAATCCAAGTCTATGGAGATCGATCACGAAAAGTATATGAGACTCGCTCTGGCAGAAGCGAAAATGGCATTTGACCGGGATGAGATTCCGGTGGGTGTGGTCGTGGTATGCAAGGATCGCATCATTGCCCGTGGTCACAACCTGACAGAGACCCTCAACGATGTGACGGCCCATGCCGAGATGCAGGCCATTACGGCTGCCGCTTCCACTCTGGGTGGAAAATATCTGCAGAATTGTTCTTTTTACGTGACCCTGGAGCCTTGTGTGATGTGTGCCGGAGCCTTGGGCTGGGCACAGGTTTCAAACCTCATTTACGGTGCATCCGATGACAAAAGGGGTTACACAAAGTTCGCACCCCAGGCTCTGCACCCCAGGACCGAAGTCATCAAAGGTATTCTTGAGGAAGAATGTGCCAGCCTGATGGTGGCGTTTTTCAAATCAAAACGATAAGTTGATTTCACCGGTGCGACTACTGCTGAAACTGCCCATGATTCCGATGCCATCGTGTACATTGTTGTGAATCTTTACAGGTTCACTGAAGGGATCGTATCCTCCGCTTGCCGGCCTGGTTTTCAGGTATAGGTAGTACGATTTACTGATGGATTGCAGTTCCACATAGATTTTCCGTTCTTCTCTGACTTCGTTTTTGTACGGTGGCAAATAATAGCTGTTCATGTTTATACAGCTAAATTTAAGGGGATATTCTTTTCCGTTAAACAATTCATCGGAGAATACATGGTATGGATTCCAGGTTGAACCAGTCAGACCCGATTCAATATCAGAAGATTCTCCCGAAACGACATCGGTGAATTCAAAGTAATAATCTTCCATTCCCCATTTAATCGTATCCATGCGATAGGTTGTGACATTTTTCACAAGCAGTCGGTAATAATTCTGTTGGGTATCCGAATCTTTAAAGCGCAACGAAAAATGATAGCGTCTGCCAATTTGATAACCAATCGTATCGGACATTCCAATGGAATCGATATACATGGTGATGGGGAAATTTTCCGTGTATTCAACAGTAGAATCAATGGCAATAATGGTTGTTGGCTGTTCGATTCTTGTTTCACACCAGGCTGTTTTAAAGCCTGCCGCTGATACATTTAAACGGATGGTCTCACCTACACTGGGCTTGTATTGGCTTGTCCAGGTTCCAGCAGTTGTGCCCGGGGTCATCTTTTCTTTAAAGACATCGTCGACAAAAATTTCCACTTCCGCATTTTCAACAGGCTTAAAGGGCTCACCATATTGCACATCATCCAGAAAGAATCTGCTTTGGGTGATATTGGCAACGATAAAGGTGTCCGGCGATACAAAACTGTTGATTACCAGTTGAGGTGCTGTCATTTCGCCCGAAAAATCGATGTCTTTTTCGCAGGATGTAACTGAAAAAAGAATCAGCAATACTGTCAGTATATGAATGGTTTTCATTACAGCGGTCTTCATTAGAATTTATAATTATAGCTAACGGATGGGATGATGGGGAAAATGCTCACCTGAGTGAGCGCTTTTCGAGTTTTATAGTTGCCCTGAGAATCCTGGTAATCTGACGTTGTGGGATAGACAAAGAAGGGGTTGAGCTTGTTGTAGGCATTGTAGACGCTGAAGTTCCAGGTGCGCGTTCCGTGTTTCAGCTTCTTGTGAAAATTGATGCCAAGGTCCATCCTGTGATAGGCGTCAAACCGGAAATTGTTCCTGGAACTGATGTAGGACAAGGGTTCTGACCAGGAATTGGTACCCTGAGGTATTATGGGTCCATCATACGTACTCAGGGCCAGCGTTCCGCATTGACCGGTACTGTAGACCCAGGATCCGGATAGATCGATCCGTTCACTGAATTTGTGCGTTACAGTCAGGCTCATATCGTGACGTCTGTCGTATTTTGCCGGAAAGACTTCACCATCATTGATTTCCTGACCTGGTCTGTCAAACAAACGTTCTGTCTTGGACCAGGTGTATCCCAGCCAACCGGTCGTGTTTCCATAGGATTTCTGAGCCAGAAATTCCAGACCGTATGCCCAGCCGCGTCCCATGTAAACCTTGTCTTCCCAGCCGGTGCTCGATCCCAGGAAGGACGCGCCGTCCTTATATTCGATCAGGTTATCCATTGATTTGTAATAACTTTCCAGTGACAAATCCAGGGTGTTCAACAGGTTGTAGTAGAACCCGGCAGAAACCTGTTTGGATTTCATGGGTGTGATGCGTTTGGTGACAGGTACCCACAAATCGGTCGGGAGACTCAGACTGCTGTTGGACAGCAGATGAATATACTGGCTCATGGTAGCGAAACCCGTTTTAAAAGAAAACTTGTCCGTTATCAGAAACCGCATGCTGAGTCGGGGCTCCAGGGAGTTGTAAAATTGTTCCTGTACCTGGAAGGTCGAGTAGTGAAGTCCGACATTTGCCTTGATGAATGTACCGATACTGAAATTGTCTTCGGCATACAGCATCGTCTCGTTCGAAAAGACGTTCTTGTCTCCGATGGTCGTGTCAATTCTTGATGTGTTGTCACCGCTTGAGCTATATCTTTGAGCTGTCACTCCTGGTCGGAATGTGTGATAGGTGAAGTTCCCTCCAAATTTGATGTCGTGATTGGCTCCCGGTGTGTAATCAAAATCAGCGCGGGCGGAGTAATCCTCGATCCCGGAACGGTAGCTCATAAAGATGTCTTCTGTTTTCTCAGAGGGAGGATTGGTGGACTTCACATTCGTGATGTTTTGTAAGCCCAGTTTGAAGCGGTATTTGGTATAGGAGGCAGTCGTATTCATAAAGAGTTTGCTGCTGATGACGTGGTTCCACCGAAGTGCAGTGATGATGTTTCCCCAATCCCAATCCATCTTCATTTGATCCTTTGAAACGCTTTTATCGTAGTTGATGTATTGATCCTTCATATTGGCATAGATGGCATCGTCTCCGGAGTAAAAACTGAGGAATAGCCGATCCTTGTCTGATACCTTGTGACTGATTTTGGCGTTTAGATCGTAGAAGTAATAGCCGGCAACAGTTTGATTGTCTTTGGTTTTGGTGGTCAGGTACAGGATGGGTTGGAGCAAAAGGTCCGCATAGGATCTTCTCAATGAAACATTGAATGAGGTCTTTTCTTTGATGAGTGGTCCTTCCAGATTTATTTTGGAGGATATGAGCCCGATGCTGACGTTTCCATGGTATTCCTTGTCGTTTCCATCGTTCATCCGGATATCGATGACGGAAGAAAGCCGACCACCGAATCGTGCCGGGAAGTTGCCCTTGTACAATGTGACATTCTTGATGGCATCCGTGTTGAAGACTGAAACGAAACCAAAAAGGTGATTCACGTTGTAAACGGGAATACCGTCCAGCAACAACAAGTTCTCATCAGGGCCTCCACCACGTACGTAAATACCGGCGGAACCTTCCGTTCCTGCCTTGACGCCAGGTAGCAGCTGCAGGGCTTTGAGAACGTCTGTTTCTCCAAACAGGGTAGGGATGGATTTGATCTGAGCGACAGGAATGTCTATAGCGCCCATTTGGGATCCAAGAACACCCATTTCTTTACGGGCATTGCCTGTAATGGTGACTTCGCTCAATTCATTGACGCCCACCATCTGAATGTGGATGACCGTATCTTTAGTCAGACTGATTTTCCGGATGTCTTTCTGATAACCGACATAGGAGTATTGAAGGTCGACAGCTCCTTCAGGCAGGGTCAGTGAGTAAAAACCAAAGTTGTTGCTCACAGCGCCTTTTTTAGCCAAGTTGTCAAAAACAGTGGCACTGATAAGTGTCTCCCCGGTTTTTTGATCGGTGATATAACCGCTGATGGTGAAGTTTCTGGAGCTAAGACTAAATGTCTGAAAAAGGAGCAAAAGGAACAGGACGTTTTTTTTCAGCATGAATAGATTTTTGAGTAGGTGACTTTATTTTTCCAGTTCTTCAAAGTCAACATAGTCTCCGTCATCCTGTTGGATGATTTTCTTCTTTTTGCTGTTTTCTTGACCAGATGTGTGTTCATTCGTGAATTTATCCCCGGGCATAGTTGTCCTTTTGATCCTATGCGACACATAGCGAAGAGCTAATCCCGAAAGGAGACGAAAGAGGATAAAGATTAATAGTATGGTAACAATAAACTTCATACTTTATTATTTTGCACTTCTTTTATCAAAGCGCGCATTGATCGTAGATAGAAAGATGTACCAAAGGATGCAGGCCGAAAGTCCCGCGAGGCCTGTCAGGGCAATGAGTCCGACGCAGCCGGCCAGAAAATAGTACCGAATCCGGTTGCCCTTCCATGCGTAATTTTTAAACTTAAGAGCAAACATGGGTATATTTGAAATCAACAACCAGGAGAAAATAATTATTCCGGCAAATACAATGAGTGGATCTATGAGAGTATTCAGGGCGTATGTAAAGTTACTGCTGATGCCAAAGGCCCAGAATATGGCGTTTGCCGGTGTCGGTAAACCAATAAAGGAGGTCGTCTGACGGTCGTCAATGTTGAACTTAGCCAAACGCAAAGCTGAGAAAACAGGAATGAGAAAGGCCAGATAAGCGAGGTATTCTGAGTTGTACGTTTGAAAGCTTAATTCCGAGACATAGGTGAAAAGCATCATACCGGGAGCCACGCCGAAGCTAACGACATCGGCCAAAGAGTCCAGCTCTTTTCCAACGGGTGAATAGGCATTTAGGAGACGGGCTGCGAAACCATCGAAAAAATCAAATACAGCGGCCAGTGCAATGAAATAAGAGGCTGTCGTGTATTCACCCTGTAATGCAAAAACGATGGCGATACATCCGGAAGCCAGGTTGAGGCTGGTGATCGCATTGGGAATGTGTTTGCGTACCATTTGAGTTTGATTTTAGTTGTTTGTCGGTTGCTCTTTCCAACGGGCGATGACTGTTTTGTTTCCAGTCGTTTTTTCTCCTGGTTTTACCAGAATTTCGACTGCATCAACAGGAAGAAAAATGTCTACCCGGGAGCCGAACTTAATGAAACCCAGGTGTTCATTGAGGTGTACCTTCTTATCGGTATATGCGTAAGTCACAATGCGCCTGGCAAGTGCCCCGGCTATCTGACGTATCAGGATGGTCTTCTGGTTGACTGCTGCGCGAATCAATACGGTCGACCTTTCATTTTCGATACTTGATTTGGGCAAATAGGCAGCCATGAAATTGCCATTCTGGTGGCTGTAATGAATGACTTTCCCTTCGCATGGGTACCAGTTTGCATGTACATTCAGAATGGTCATAAAGATGGAAATCTGAATCCGATCTTCGTTCAGCAGGCCACTTTCAAAGGTTTTTTCAACGACGACTATTTTTCCGTCAGCAGGTGCAAGTATATCCAAAGGACCGGCTGTAACTATGCGCCTGGGGCTTCTGAAAAAATTGGTCACAAACAGAAATAGAAAGACCGAAATGGTCAGGAATGCAACCATGGCAAAATGACCGGCAAATATCCAAATCAGTATGTTCAGAATCGTAAGTACAAAGAATAACCAAAGCAGAATTTTTCTGCCTTCCTTATGTATGGTCATTCTGAAAGATCTAATCATCGGTCTTTATCGCTTGAAAGTTTAGTTGGCAAAATTAGTCTTTATTCCCAAGATAGCCAAATGTTTTCTGATTTTGAATGCTTGTTGATAAGTTTTAGATTATTGGCTTTGTAGGTTTGGTATTTCGCGGTATCTTTAAGACCCCAAAAGTTATTTTTTAAGCAATTGACTATGACCCCATTCGTACATTTACACGTTCACTCTCAGTATTCCATTCTGGATGGACAGGCTTCTATTTCCAGTCTGGTTGATAAAGCCATGTCTGACGGCATGAAGGCCATCGCGCTAACGGACCACGGGTGTATGTTCGGGATCAAGGAGTTTTTCAACTATGTCAAGAAAAAGAACAAGGGTAAGGAAGAAAATGAGAAGTTTAAACCTATTTTCGGTTGTGAGGTCTATGTAGCCAGAAACGGCATGCTCAATCAGCGAAAAGAAGTCAAGGAGGACGCCAGAGGCTGGCACCTGATTTTACTGGCCAAAAATTATCAGGGGTACAAGAATCTGATGAAAATCGTGTCACAGTCCTGGACCGATGGATACTATTATCGTCCACGTACCGATCATGCCCAACTGGAGAAATACCACGAGGGAATCATTGCCTGCTCGGCTTGTCTGGGTGGTGAGATCCCCCAGGCCATCATGAAGGGTAAGCTGGCTGAGGCAGAGGCTTCCATCAGATGGTTCAAGAACCTGTTTGGGGACGATTTCTACATGGAATTGCAGCGACACAAGCCGACAGTGCCTAATGCCGCTCAGGATACCTATCCCAAGCAGGTGGAAGTCAACAAGCATCTGGTGGAACTGGCCCAAAAAACAGATGTAAAGCTGATTTGCACCAACGATGTCCATTTTGTCGAGGAGGCAGATTCAGAAGCCCATCATCGTCTGATCTGCCTGAATACCGGACGTGATCTGGATGATATGTCGGGTATGGCTTATACCAAACAAGAATGGCTTAAGACTCAGGGTGAGATGAACGAGGTCTTTGCTGATCTTCCGGATGCTTTATCCAATACCCAGGGAATAGCCGACAAGGTGGAATATTATTCCATCGACCACGAGGCCATCATGCCAAATTTCCCTTTACCAGACGGGTTTACCGATGACAACGAGTATTTGAGGTATCTCACCTACAAAGGTGCTGAAAAGTGGTATCCAAATATGGATGAAGAAACCAGGGAGCGGCTTGATTTTGAGCTGGCTGTCATGAAAAACATGGGTTTTCCAGGGTACTTTCTCATTGTGCAGGATTTCGTTACTGCCGCCAAGGAAATGGGAGTTGCTGTGGGGCCGGGCCGTGGATCTGCTGCCGGTTCAGCTGTAGCTTTCTGTCTGGGGATAACCAAGGTGGACCCCATTAAATACGATTTGCTTTTTGAACGTTTCTTGAATCCCGACCGTATATCCCTGCCTGATATTGATATGGACTTCGATGATGATGGTCGTGGTCAGGTCTTGCATTGGGTAGAGGATCGCTATGGCAAGGATAAGGTGGCACACATCATCACTTACGGAACAATGGCTGCCAAGTCTGCCATCAAGGATGTTGCCAGAGTTCAAAGACTTCCGTTGGCTGAGTCTGAAAGGTTGGCGAAATTGATCCCCGACCGTATTCCGGATGTCAAGAAGGTCAATCTAAAAAGTTCCATAGCCTTTGTTCCTGAATTGCAGGATGCGGTGAACTCATCGGACCCGATGATTCGGGATACCATGAAATATGCCCTGATGCTCGAAGGCAATGTCCGGAATACCGGGGTGCATGCCTGCGGTGTCATCATCGGCAGGGACCCCATTTCAGACTGGGTACCCGTCAGTACAGCGGACGACAAGGAGTCCGGTGAAAAATTGCTGGTCACACAGTATGAAGGTTCGGTCATTGAAGAAACAGGTCTCATTAAGATGGACTTTCTGGGTTTGAAGACTCTATCCATCATTAAGGATGCCATCGAAAACATCCGTTTATCCAAGGGGACGATTGTAGACATTGATACAATTTCTCTGGAAGATGAAACGACATATGCCCTTTACAGTGCCGGAAACACTGTGGGAACTTTCCAGTTTGAGTCTGCCGGTATGCAGAAATACCTCCGGGATTTGCAGCCCTCCAAGTTTGAGGACCTTATAGCCATGAATGCATTGTACCGGCCTGGACCAATGGATTATATTCCTCAGTTCATTGCCCGTAAACAGGGACGTGAACCCATTGAATACGATATTCCCATCATGGAACGTTACCTGAAGGATACTTATGGTATCACGGTCTATCAGGAACAGGTCATGTTACTTTCCCGACTAATTGCCAACTTTAGCCGTGGCCAGTCGGATGAGCTTCGAAAAGCGATGGGTAAGAAAATCATCGAGAAGCTGAATACTCTGAAGCCTTTGTTTCTGGAGGGTGGAAAGGCCAACGGGCATGAACCCAAAGTGCTGGAAAAGATCTGGGGGGACTGGGAAAAATTTGCTTCCTACGCTTTCAACAAGTCGCATGCCACCTGCTATTCATTGGTGGCTTACCAGACAGCCTGGCTAAAGGCCAACTACCCGGCTGAATATATGGCTGCCGTGTTGAGCCGAAGTCTGAACAACATCACCGATATTACTAAATACATGGACGAATGCAAGTCCATGGGCATTCAGGTCCTCGGACCCGATGTCAACGAATCCAATATTCACTTTACGGTGAATAAGGAAGGCAACATTCGTTTCGGCCTGGGTGCCATCAAAGGGGTGGGTGAGGGGGCCGTTCGTGCCATCCTGGATGAACGTGAAAAAGGTCCTTTCAAGGATGTCTTTGATTTCCTGGAACGGGTAAACCTGAATAACTGCAACAAGAAAAGTGTGGAGTCCATGGCATTGGCCGGAAGTTTTGACGCTTTCGGTCAGATTTCAAGAGAGCAGTTCATCGCCGAAAATGGAAAGGGAGAGCCCTTTCTGGAGACGTTGATCCGTTATGGAAATAAGGTCCAGATTGATAAGGCTACCATCACAAATTCTCTGTTTGGTGGTGATAATGAGGTTTGTGTGGCTAAGCCTGAGCCTCCCAGAGTACCTGCCTGGCCAGATTTGGTGCGGTTGAGCAAGGAAAAAGAGTTGGTGGGGATGTATCTGTCTTCACATCCGCTGGATGGTTTTTCCGTTGTGATCAATTATGTCTGCAATACTTCCATGGATGATATCAAGCAAGGGAACCTGGTTCAAAACAAGGACCTTACTTTCGGAGGTATCGTGACTGATGTCAGACAACGTACCAGCAAGAAAAACGAGCAGTTTGCATTTGTGACCATTGAGGATTATTCCGGATCTGCGGAAATACCTTTTTGGCCGAAGGATTTTGTGGAATACGGAAAATACCTGAGACCTTCCATGTTTCTGTTCATCAGGGCAAAATATGCAGCGCGTTCCTGGAGGCCGGGCGAGTTTGAACTGAAGGTCAACTCCATTTCCTTACTTTCTGAGGTGATGGATACTGCCATCGAAAAAGTAAATATCTCGATACCGCTTTCCATCGTTGAAAAGGCTTTTGTGGAAGAGTTGTACGACGAAGTCCGCAAGCATCCCGGAAAGGCTCAACTCACCATTACGGTGACCGATTACGATGAAGAACCACCCCTTCGACTGGATTTTTTCTCCAGAACCTTTCAGATACAGCCTACTAAGGACTTTATACAGTATTTGGAGGAAATGGAAACGGTGAGCCTGAAAATTAATTAAAGAAATGGTTCGGGTTTGAAAAGAAGATTTAGTACATTTGACCCACTTTTAAACAAATTTTTAAAACGCACACGATATGGCATTGGTAATTACAGATTCGAATTTTGACGAATTATTACAATCAAATAAACCCTTGGTAGTTGATTTTTGGGCTGAGTGGTGTGGTCCTTGCAAGATGATCGGACCCATCATTGAAGAGTTGGCACATGACTTTGAGGATAAAGTGACCATCGGTAAAATGGACGTAGACGATAACAGCGAAGTCACTTCCCGTTATGGCATCCGAAATATCCCGACCATCTTATTTTTCAAGAATGGCCAGTTGGTCGACAAACAAGTTGGTGCAGCTCAGAAAAGTGCATTGACGCTGAAAGTGGAAGCGTTGTTGGCGTAAGTGATTTTCAAGAAATAATGGAAAGCCCTGCTGATTCAATAGAATTTGCAGGGCTTTTTGTTTGCTCATCTGGAAGAGGCTTTAAAACTCAATTTTTCGTTTTCCTTCATGAATTTCATCGATGTAAACTTTCGTACAGCCTTCCGGCAAGAGCGACTCTATCATCTCAGGCCATTCGATGAAGCAGTACTCACCGCTGTAGAAATACTCTTCATATCCCATGTCATAGGCTTCCTCCATCTTGTTGATGCGATAGAAGTCAAAATGATAGACACTGCCTCCACCCGGGAGGACATATTCGTTCACAATGGCAAAGGTTGGGCTGTTGATGACATCTTCAACACCCAATTCTTCGCAAATGGCTTTGATGAAGCTGGTCTTTCCGGCACCCATGGCTCCGTAAAATGCAAAGACGGTTTTACCTTCAGTGGCTTTCAGAAAAGCCCGGGCTGTTTCATGAATCTGGTCTAATGAAGCAATCTCCAATATCATTGTTATTTCTTTTTAGGTTCTAAAGTAATGAAAGGTATCAGCATTTCCTCCATGGATATACCACCATGTTGGAATGTGTCCTTGTAATAGGTTGCGTAATAATTATAGTTGTTCGGGTAAGCGAAGAAGTCGTTGTTTGTCGCAAAGATGTACGTTGAACTGATGTTCGGACTGGGCAATCCATGCTTGAGCGGATTCTTGATTTCAAACACCTGTTTGGGATCGTAGTTCAGGTTTTTTCCTACTTTGTACCGTAGATTGGTGTTGGTGTTCTTGTCTCCGATAATCTTGAGCGGGTTGTCCACATGTATGGTCCCGTGATCCGTGGTCAGGATGATCTTGACGTTTTGGCTGACCAGGTAATTGATCAAGTCCGAGATGGCCGAATGCTTGTACCAGGATTCGGTTAGTGAACGGTAGGCTGCTTCGTTGTTGGCCAACTCGCGAATCATCTTGGATTCGGTCCTGGCGTGTGACAGCATATCTATAAAGTTGAAGACGATGACATTCAGGGGGATGTTCAGCATGCTTTTGATGTTGGACATCATTTTTTCGCCTGCCTGATTGTTGTTGATCTTATTGTAGGTGAACTCGTAATTTTTGCGGTAACGCTTGAGTAAAGTCTGAATCAGAGGGGCTTCGCTCATATTTTTACCTTCCTCTTCTTCCTCATCCACCCAAAGCTCCGGGAACATTTCCTGAATCTGAAGGGGCATCAGGCCCGAAAATATGGCATTTCTGGCATATTGAGTTGCTGTTGGCAATAAGCTGTAATAGATGTTCTCGTCGATGTTGAACTGATCTCCCAACTGACGTTTAATCACTTGCCATTGGTCAAAACGGAAGTTATCGATCAGAATGAAGAATACTTTCTCGCCGGAATCCAGCAGTGGGAAAACTTTAGTCTTAAAAAGGTCGGGACTGATCAGCGGTCGTTGATCGGGGTTGTCAATCCAATCCACATAATTGTTCCGGATAAAACGGGTGAAAAGTCTGTTGGCTTCGGCTTTCTGATGTTTCAGTACATCCTCCATGCCTGTCTTGGTCTGCTCGAGTTCAAGTTCCCAGTAAACGATTTTCTTATAGACATCGATCCAGCTTTCCCACGATCTGGAATCATCGATCTGCATGCTTAGTTTCGAGAAATTCTGTTGGAAAGAGACGGTCGTTGCATCGTGGATGATTTCTTCCTTATGGACATTTTTCTTGATGGCCAGTAACATTTGACTGGGATTGACTGGCTTGATCAGATAGTCGGCTATCTTACTGCCGATGGCCTGGTCCATAATGTCCTCTTCCTCACTTTTGGTGATCATAACTACGGGAATGGAAGGTAAGAACTCCTTGATGGCGTTCAGCGTTTCCAGACCGCTGAGACCTGGCATGTTCTCATCCAGAAAGATCAGGTCAAAGGACTGCTCGCGACACAGGTCCAACGCATCTTGTCCGTTGGTGGTAGTCACCACTTCATACCCCTTCTCTTCCAGGAAGAGAATGTGAGGTTTTAGGAGGTCAATCTCATCATCAGCCCAAAGTAATCGGTCTTTTGCCATAATTTTCGTTTTTTAGGATCAAGGATTTGTCTGGTTGCCCGAATAATTCTTTTCAAAGAAATCGAGGTACTTTTCGGGTGGAACATCTTCCTGCAAAAGTTTCAGGTTTGATTCTGAAACCAAAATGAGCTGAATTCCCGGATATTTTATTTCTGGCTTTTCGCCTTGGAATACGATCCAGGAACGGTAACGCAACACGTCTTCGGCATTTTCGAATCCACTGATCAAAAGTACATCCATTTTACCGACTTTCACAAAACTTAATTCATAATCGCGAATTAAAAAATTGGTGAAGTTGTAGAGTGCCACATCAAATTGCAATCGGTTTACATTGACCGTTGTCGGGTATTGGATGAGCAGTACATGCGCTTCAGCCGGATTGTAGGCAAATTTCTGTGCCAGGGAGTCTAACATGGATAAACTGTCCTTTTCCAGACTAAGATTTGCATCCAGCAAGTTGGTAAATCCGGAAGAAGCCACTGGTCTGCGGCCTTCGTTCCAGAAAGCCAGCATTTGATTCACCACCGGAATTAAGTCACTTTTTGGATAGTCTTTGACTAGTTTGTTCAATAAATCATAGTAATCTGTAGGTTTGCCGATTCTGGCAGATTCCATGGCCTGCAGAAAGATAAATTTCGGTATGAGGGGGCTCACCGGATAATTTTCCTCTACGTAGCGACCTATCGTAAAGATGCTGTCGGTTTGGTGCGAAAGGTAGGACTTATAGGTATTCCCATAAAGGGTATCCTGCACCTGATACATCTCAATGAGTTTATCCACGAAAAGGGAGTCGTCCAAACGCTTTGCCAGCATACCATCCGGGAAAAGGGTTATTTGTTTCTGTCTGATAACTTCGGCATCGGCGTTTTTCTTTTGCTGCTTCAGCATCAGATAGGCGATGTAGTAGGCGTTTTCCAGGAAGGGACTGTTGGGGTTGCGGCTCTCCAGTTCCTGGAAAGTTTTCAGGGCCAGTCTGTCGTTTTCCATTTGTTCCCTGTACACAACTCCTGCATTGAACAGAGCTTCCGCAATCTTTTCGTTGGAGGCGGTGAGCTGTTCTTCCGTAAAAGGCAGATTCTTCAGGTAAAAATTGGGATTCAATGGGTCCTCTGCACCTTCGTTGTAATCGACGCTTTCTAATTCTGTCGAATCTGTCGAAGCAACATTGGCAGTGTCCTTCGTCTGGATTGCGTCAGTGAGCTGTTCTGAACCTTCTGCGTTCGGCATATTATCGAAAACGGCGGTTTTATTGTTTCTTCGCCAGTCGTCTTTTAAGCTGCGTTTTCCCCATTTACGTCTGAATTCAACCAGTCCCTTGCTGACGTTGGTGGTGTTGTAAAAGTACCAGTTCTTGTCTATGTTCAGGTTTGGCATGTTTGGAGTTGCTTCGTTTTGATTGCCAGCAGTATTATCACCCATGGATTCCTCGTTTGCGGCCAAAGCTTCCTCCATGCTTTTCTTTCTTTCTTCTTCCCTGGCGGCTTTCTCTGCTGCCTCTACAAGCTTAGCAATGATGATATCCCGTTCTTTTTCAGGCATTTTGGCGATAAGCTGCAGGCTGTCTTCATCGTGGACTGTGTCCAGATTTGGCGCCAGGGCTTGCAGAATGACGGCTCTTTGATTGGTACTCAAATAGCGTTCGTCTTCTTTTTTCAGCATGGCCAAGGCGTCCGTGTAGCAAGGTTCTGCCTTAATGAATTGTTCAGTCTTGTAATAGTAGTTTCCGAGCGCCAGTTCAGTCTTGAGTTTGTGAGGCCCGTTTTGGGTGCTTTTTTCGAGTGCGGTAACAAAACTTTCAACCGCTTTTACAGTATCACCTGCAGCAAAATAAAGATTACCCATGGCGTAAAAGACCTGATCCAGGTAGTCTGTATTCTTGCTGCTCCGGCTCATCATACGGAGCTTTCTCAATGGTTTTCTGGTGTCAGAACCCGGGTACACTTCGGTTTGACGGATTCTGGCGCCCAATTCCATTTCATAGGGCGGATTCATGCCGGGAATGGCATTGAACAGTTTATAAGCCAGGTCATTTTTACCTGTTTCCTGATAAATCTGTGCCAATAAGAAATTCCAGCGATACTTTTCACTCTTGTTTCTTGTTCTTTTGATGGCAATTTCCAGATAGGGGATGGCCTCCGTCCATTTTTTCTGCCGTATCAGTAGGTCTGCATACGCTGCTGAAAAGGATCCGGTCAGTGAGGGGGTGAGGTTTTCCTTGTTGAGCTTATCGAAAATGTTTTCTGCCTCATAGTACCATTCCATTTCTGTATTTGCTCTGGCCATCAGGATGTTGGCTTTGTCGCAAGTGACCTTGTCCGTCGAAAAATGACGGGTAATGTAGGAACAAGTGGAATTGGCTGACAGGAAATCGGCTTTATGAAACTGGGCATTGGCCATCATCAAAAAGACGTTGTCCATAAATGGATTAAACTCTTCTTTGCTGTAAAAAAGTTTTTTGGCAGCGCTGCTTTTGCTGGTCGGTTTTTCTTTGGGTTTTACCCGGATGGAATGTTTCTTGATGGCCTTTTCGCATTTCTCAATGCTTCTGGTCATACTGGAGGCGGTGCTTTTGGCATTTTCATGATTGCTGACCATGTACATTGGAAGCAATTTGGAGTAGTCTTCCTTGTGCGAATTTTTCAGTTGCTTAATTCCGGATTTGTAGGCTTCGTTTCCATTGAAATAAACGTTGTACCGGGTGGTCAGGTCGTTGTAATTTCGGCTGCTCCACGTGTTCTTTTGGGTAGAACAGGCAGAGAAGAACAGAAGAAGCAGGCATACTGCTGCATAATTTAAAAATCTGTTTCTCATCCGATTTGAACTGTCATGTATATCTATTAAAAAACTGACATTTTCGTGAATTATTGTGCTTCCTGACTTGTTTCGATGGTAAAACCACAGGATTTCAGATCTTCCCAGTAGTTGGGGTAGGATTTGGAGACTACCTCCGGATGGTTTATCCGGATAAATTCCATGCCCAATGCTGCCGGGGCAAAGGCCATTGCCATACGGTGATCGTCGTAGGTATCAATAGCTATATGGGGTGTTGCGGGAATGCGTTCGCCGGTCCATTCTAAGGTGTTTTCCTCCTTTTCTGCGAAAACGAAACCTATTTTTCGTCCTTCATTGATTAAGGCTTTCATACGGTCTGTTTCCTTGATCTTAAGACTTTGAAGTCCACTTAGTCGAAAATGAATGCCTTTCACGGCGCAGGTTACGGCAAATGTTTGTGCCAGATCGGGTTGGTCTGTGAAATCGGCTTCAAACGTTTTTATTTTTGGCAAGATCTTGGTCAGTTTGACCTGTTTTTCCTGATAGCTGGTGTGAACGCCCAAATCCTCAAACCAGTTGGCCACTCTGGCATCTCCCTGCAGACTTTCAGAAAATAAACCATTCAGGATGATACTGCCATCTTTGGCCAGACTGAGCATTTGATACCAGTAAGAGGCTCCCGACCAGTCGGATTCAACCTGAAAATGGACTGGCTGATATTCCTGTGGTTTAATGTCAATGTGTCGCTCTGTCCATTCTGTCTGTATGCCATACTGGCGCATCATTTCAAGCGTCATCCGGACGTAGGGTTTGGAGATGAGTTCTCCCTGTATGTTCAGGTGCAGGCCATTTTGCATAGTGGGTGCCACCATGATCAAAGCTGAGAGGTATTGGCTGCTGATGCTGCCGTCTATGTTGATGGCTCCTCCCGTCAACTTTTTACCCTTTACCCGAAGGGGGGGATACCCTTCTTTCTCCATGTATTCAATTTCAGCTCCCAATGACTTGAGCGCTTCAACCAGAATCCGGATCGGACGGTTTTTCATACGTGGACTGCCCGTTATTTCCCAAATTCCGTGCTGACTGGTCAGGTATGCTGTAAGGAAACGCATGGCTGTACCTGCGGCCCCGATATCCATCTTTTCCGACTCGAAGCGTAGGGCCTTAACCAGTACGTTGGTGTCGTCGCAATCGGCCAGGTTATCGATGAGGCTGTTTTTACCGGCCAGGCTATTCAGAATCAAAGATCTGTTGCTGATACTTTTTGATGCAGGCAACTGGATGGTACCTTCTAATGTGTTGGGAGCCTTGATGATATATTGCATGGATAAGGGTCTTTTCTATGTATTGCAAAGATACAAATATTGTCCTGAAAAAATATTCGAAAATTTAACACTCAAACAATATATCAAATATCTTTACAAACCTTTTAAATCAATTATTAAACAACCATGAAAACCAAATATTTACCAACTCTTCTGCTCCTTTTTGGCTTTTTTCTATGCCTGCCAAACAACCTGAAAGCTCAATCTGCGTCAGTTGATCATGCTCAGCTGTTGCGTTTGCAACAATCTTTTGTCGACTTGCGTTTCGGCATGTTCATTCACTTCAATATTCCGACATTCATGAATGCGGACTGGCCCGATCCGGAAACTCCTTCCAGTGTTTTTAACCCGGTAAAGATGGATTGCAACCAATGGGCCAAAGCGGCCAAGTCGGCCAACATGACTTACGGCTGTCTCACCACCAAACACCACAGTGGTTTTTGCATCTGGGATACCAAAACGACCGATTACAACGTCATGAATGGTCCATTTAAGCGTGATGTGGTAAGGGAGTACGTGGATGCCTTTCGTAAACAGGGGTTGAAAACCATGCTGTATTACTCCATTTTGGATACCCATCACAAACTTCGTCCAGGGCAGATAACCCAAAAACACATTGAGATGGTCAAAGCTCAATTGACAGAGCTTATGTCAAACTACGGGGAAATTTCAGCATTGATCATAGATGGCTGGGATGCACCCTGGTCCAGAATTTCCTACGATGAGATTCCTTTTGAAGAGATTTACAGATTGGTGAAAACCCTTCAGCCCAATTGTCTGGTGATGGACTTGAACGCGGCCAAATATCCTACCGAAGCGTTGTTTTACACCGACATCAAGTCGTACGAGCAAAATGCAGGTCAACACATTTCGAAAGGTGAAAACAAGTTGCCGGCATTATCCTGTTTGCCCATCAACGACAGTTGGTTCTGGAAAGAATCTTTTCCGACCACCCCTGTCAAGGACCCTTTGGCTCTGGTCAAAGACAACATCGTTCCCCTCAATCAGGTTTGCTGCAAT
>Ga0123337_10000333_pt1 | contig 84151 bp, 109 predicted proteins | sample frozenSSSSmetaG_FD_89792 | JGI IMG/M metagenome (GOLD analysis project Ga0123337, IMG submission 89792) | Glacier valley bacterial and archeal communities from Borup Fiord, Nunavut, Canada, to study Microbial Dark Matter (Phase II) -... | ecosystem: Environmental > Aquatic > Freshwater > Ice >...
GGTGTTGCTGACTGTTGCCGGCGGGCCGGTGTTTTCCCCGTGGGGTTTGTTTTTTGGTTGTTTTCTTTTTTTTTTTTTTTTTGGCGGTTGAGGGAGGGGGAGGGGATAGAGGATGGATAGGGGGATGGACGGAAGGGCGTGGAAGTGTCGTAGCGGAGAGCAAAAGACGGAGAAAAACTGGAATTTGAGGATGTCGACTGACTGACTGACTGACCGCACTGCCTTGTCTTGCCCTGTCTTGCGTGTGAAAGGAAAAGGGAGGAAGACTGAAGTTGTGTATCTGTGAAGAAAGATTGAGGGGAGAGAAGCCCAGGAAGGAAAATGACATCATTTAAATCACTTTTGAACTTCAACTCTTATCTACTCCCCTCCAATTCCAATTCCAATTCCAATTCCAATTCCAATTCCAGTTCCAGTTACATCGTCCTTTCATCTCCCCCTACCCCGCCGCACTGCCGAGCCGAGTCCGCTTCCCCCCGCCGGCACCGAAGCCGTCGAGCTGTCTGTCGAGCTACGCATCCGGAGATCGAGAGGAGAGGGAGGCCTGTCGCCTTGCGTTGCGGTCTCCTGTCCGCCCGCTTGCCTCCGATCGCGAGACGTCGAGGCCGATCTCGTCCGGAGGACTTACTTGAGGCTGGGGCGTCTGGTCCCCATGGTGATGGTTTGGATAGGTGAGGCTGGTGGGGAGGGAGGGAGCAGAATGGTGATATTGGAAGAAGAGGGAGGATCGCTGTATAGGGGAGGTTGCAGGCTTCGTAAGGAAAAAGTGCCGCCTTGGTAGAGGTGAGCCTTGAGAGCTTCTTTTGAATGGAAACGATGTGAGGACGGAGACGGAGAGGGTCGAGCTATATTGCAAGCAACGCCATTGCTCTAAATCCGAGCTACTTGTGACGTACAAGTACATGGCATGGCCTTTGACGGTAAGTACCTACGTGGAGCTGCATTTCTCTCGATGCATGTTTTGAATGAATATGATGAGGAAAGAAAAGAATATATGTTTTGAACTATGAGAAATGAGACAGGAGAAACGAGAGATTGTATTCGGTTCCACCCTTCAATGAAGGATCTACGTCCATGGAACCCTAATCTGACGTCGCGTTTTGCGGGGAAGACTAAGGGTTCTGCCATGTGGCTCACGCCGAATGCGAGAGACCCTTTCACGAGGGCGGTGAGAATAAATAGCCACATGAATAGCATGCTTGCCACAGCTCCGTTGCACGTTGCAAAGGGTCATTTCATGCAAAGTCCGAGTCGCAACGGGGTATTCTGATCATTAATGCCTACTCTATACCCATTTACTTCAACACCTCAGCAACTGACAGTAGTTTGCTTCCGTGCTCTTCACATCCTGCTTCTCGGCCTTCTCATCATGTGATTTTCGATCGCCATCCAACGCAGACGCCCTTCATACCCCATACGCACAAAATTTACACGGTTCCGTCCTGGAGGTCCAGTCTCACTTCCTGGCCTTCTTCGCCGTGAAGAAGCTGCTTGAAACTGCCTTTCTAACCTGGCCCTTGCGTCCCCCGAGTAGAGTGGCCTTCATAGACAGCGCGTTCTTGGATGCCTTCGGCGCCAAACCTTCCTTATTCGTCTGTGCAACACGATATATAGTCGACCCCAACTTCTTATCTTTCGGCTTCTTCTCCTCTGGGTAAAGGAACTTGATCTTCTTAGGCTTCCTGGGCGCCTCCTCCTCGGATTCAAGCCCAGCTTCCTCAACGTCATCGTTAAGAAACTCCTCTGGGAGCAAGTCTGGAAGATTGCTGCGATTGAACTTGGTTTTGGTTGTTGTGCGGGCCAGTGGCTCGACGGTAATGCTTGATTCATCGATTGTGACAGATTCGTCGACCTCGTCTTCAATATGCTTGCGCTTTTTGGCTGCCTTAGCTTGACTCTTCAATTGAGCGTCGCGCTCCTTGCGCTTTAGGCGTTCGGCTGCCTCTTTTCTGTAGGAGAGATTAGATACGACCAAGAGTACTGGCGATTACGAAAACATACAACTCTACTACTTTGGCAGCTTCACGTGCTGCATCCTTCACCTTCTCCTGCGCAGCTTGGGCGCCGACCTCTTCTGGTGCCTCATCATCTGAGCTCTCACCTTCCTCCTCTTCCTCCTTTTCCTCAACCTCCTCTGCTCCTGGCGGAGGCGCTGTAACTACGATTACATCGTCATCACCAAACTTCTTGTGCTTTGGCGCCGCAACTGGCGTCTCAGTCTCAGGTTTTGCGGGGTTCTTGTCTGCTTTAGGTTGAGTTACATGGGCCTTTTTCTTGCGACCAGTCGTTGTCTTAGCAGGCGGTTGTACGACAATAACGTCCTCCTCAACGACCTCCTCTGGCTCGGACGCCGCAGTATTCTCCTCAACTACATGTTCTTCTTCAACGAGTTCTTCTTCTTCAACGAGTTCGACTACAGGCGCCGCTTCTTTCTTCTTAGGTGTTCCCTTTGACTTCTTAGGCGTTGGCTTTGGTGTCGGTTCTGGAGGAGCTTCTTCCTGGGAGTCCATTACTGGAATCACAACGGCAATATGACTATGAACAACCTGAGGAGAATCTTCGCTCTTATTCCGCACCGGCAATTTTCGTCTCTTCGTCGTCGGTGTGCTAATCTCGTCCTCGCCCGCAGCTTTGGCCTTCTCGCTCAATTGCGCACGCCTGCGCTTTCTGGCGCTCGTAGAAAGTAGTTCGTAAGGAAGATCGTCATTCTCGGAGTTTGCCACACTCTCTGGCTGGCTGCCCAGAAGTGCGCCGCTCTGCCGCCTCGTGGTAACCATCGTAGATTTCCTGGCTGGCGTTCTCTTCGCAGGCGTCCTCTTCAGTGGACTTTTCAAAGGTCGTTTTCCTGGTGACTTCTTCCCGCTTTCGACGTCCTGATCTGGCTTGTTGAAGGTAATAATATTGCGCGCTGAATTGAGGATCCTTGAGAACATTGAAATGCTGAGGTGAGGAAGGGAGCGGGCGATGCGCGGGGAGGGTCCAAACAGAAAATGTTTAAACTTTCGAGAATGTCGCTGATGAAGTTCTCGACGGCCGTACTGTGGTTGATACGACGCACAGACCACCAAAGGTAATATCACGTGTGGGACGACATCTCCGTATATTATTTTTGGATGAATTGCATGTTAAACTTATAAACATCTGAAGTCTGTTCTTTAATCTATTTATATTATATATACGCATACCCAGCAATCTCCCCAGCGTAGCAGAATTTGTCCTGCATCATATTCCCGGCCGTCCTCGGACTGTCCATATCCCACATCAGCCATCAAGACATGCGACCTGTAATAGCTCTCGTCCAGCAGTCAGTGAGAATTGCAAGGAGGCAATCTATTAAGCCGACAATACGGTGTCTCTCCAATACCTCAATATGCCAAATTGCACAGGCGCCTTCTACTCGCAGACCTGTCCTTCGACGCCAACCTAGTCCCAGGGTGGCAGAACGGGAAGAAGCCCTCAACGAAAATATCAAGCCAACGCTCGCCCATTTGAAAGATGCAAAGAAAGCCGGAGCATTAGACCTTGAGCCTGAAGCTGCCATTCGTGTTATCCGCTCATTCTGTCAAACTGTGGGCAATCCCGGCTACGAGGGCCGTCTCTGCAAAGGTAAGTCTCCTACTCAAGAATGTGTCCATATCTGACAAGTGCAGAGCACAACATAACGCCGCGTACTTTGGCCATGATTGCTATGATTTTGGCTAAGAATCCCGCACGCGAGCTGAGACGATTGGGACATAATATGCTGTTTGCCGCGGCAAACCTTGGCGACTTGAATTCCATAGTCATGGTTCTGGAGAGAGCACTGCGGCAGGACCAGATCGACCATCCTATGAACCTTGTGTCCTTAACTAAGCTTCAATATTATGCCAATCAGGGAAATGTCGAAGCAATGGTCTTCTATGGAAAGATTCTGGAAAGCAAGAAGAGAGATGCTGAAGCGCTCGAGATGTTCCGCAAAGCTGCTGAGGCACCCAGAGATCCCTCAACTGACGCTGATGTCGCGGAAGCATTAGTCAAACAAGGCCTGATGTGCTTGCGGCACGGCAGGAAAGGCGAAGGACAATCTTACTTTCAGAAGGCGGCTTTGGAGCTCGATAACCCGTTCGCCTACTTTCAATTAGCGCTGATTATGCCAGAGGGTAATCCAGTGAGGCAGACTTATTTTCTCAAAGCTGCAGCATCTGGGGTTGTTGAAGCTGACTTTGAGATCGCGAAGCACTTTCTTGCGGAAGTCTCTAATCCAAATGCTGCTCTTGAACAGAGAAAGGAATCTCAGAAGCTTTGTGAGCAATGGCTACAGGTGGCGGCATATCAGGGTCATAAAGAGAGCCAGGAAATGCTGGCTGGCTTAGTCAAGCTGGAATAATAGATAGGTATGTAGACCGAAGCTTATCAAAGTTGATTTCGCCCTGCTCAATTTCCTATGTGGTGTTTGATAACCCAGACTCGGGGCCCGTGCACTGAAATGCCATGTTGACGCTGTTGATTGCTGTTCTCATCCTCACAACTTCATTCTAAGTTTGCTTCGCTTTGCAACGGAACAGCCTCTGGTCACGTGCTATCTAACACTCACACCAACTTCCAGAAAAACACTGCGCTGTTACCCGAGGTAGAAAAATGGAGCATCCTCATGTTACTAGCAATTGTGATGCTTCCACAAATGGTAAGTGATAGTCCGTTCAGAAACATCTTTGATATTTTTCAGAGGTTCATATCACGTGTGCCCCTGACCCCCTGCTGACTGCTCACAGCACTCCTTAGTGCAGCGGACGACAACAGCGACTTAGGGCATCAGAGCATAAACAATGATGCTGATGGTCTGGTTAGTGATTTTCTTCCTGGCCGTAACAACTCAGTCGCCCTGCTGGAAGGTATGCCAACTCCTTGTTTCATGCTTTGAATTTCTGTTTGAGACAATACTCTTGTTAAGCACTGACAAAATGCTAACAATTAGAAGGACTTCTTCTATCTGGTGGTGAATCTAGTGCCACAGTATATACAAATCCTTCTCCCAATGTCGACGCCGCGAATACCGTTCTCGGCCTGATCCTCGAGTCTGCCATCCCTCGCGATCCATTTCCTCCATCCATAACCGATTCCATGGCTCCCCCGGTCATTCCGAGACACCACTGGCTCTTCGAAGCTGCAAAGCGAGTTGGCTACACTTTCGATGCCACCACCCTCTCCATCAAAGACCGCACCAAAGAGAGCGACGGGACAGGCATCAAGAGGACAGCTCAAGCCGCCATGATCCGCCTCGACGACAGTGTCAACTGCCCGACCCTCTCCGCCCTAATCCCTGACCACCTCTTGATTAAGCACGTGTTTGGCGCTCGGCTGAAGCAGGTCGGATCTTGCAAGGAGTCGTTGCTCTTGGAGGCGGCATTTGCGCTCATCCAGGAGCTGCAGAGCAAGCTTGGGTTGCCGTTGCGAGAGAGATTCGTATGTGAGAAGACACCTTCGGGAAGGATGCCGTCGGTATTGGCGGTGAGGGAAGAGAGGAATGAGGCCAAAGATGTCAACACCAGTGATCGCAGCCCTGCAGCTGATGATGGGCTTGCGGATCACAAGGAGGATGCCGAGTTGGCCGAAGCGGAGACGGAGGATGCGGAGATGGCAGATGCTGAGGGCGATCTCGACGACAACGAGCCCCAGCAGAGTCTCGTTGCTGCTTCCGAATCGGCAGGTATCTCTGCAGAATCCATTGCTGCTGAGCCTGTTCTGTCCGCCCAGAACAACCTCTCTGGCGCCGAGGATGCCAAGCGGAGGAGGGCGGCGTCCAAAGCCCAATCCCAATTGAAGAGAAAAAAGCAGAGGCTCTATGAGAACAGAGCATACTGGGCTGTCTGGGACCAAGTTCCGGAGCAATACCTGAAGGAGATAAAGGGGACTGCGGGGCAACCTTTGGGTCGGCTTTGCTTGGGAACGGCGGCTTATATCAAAGACCTGCAGAGTCGAGTCGAGGCAATCGATGCACTGGGATTAGAGATTGGGGAAGAGGTGGAGGAATGAGCGTGCTTGGGAACTCTTTGTGTTTATTCAGTGTTGTTCGATCATGTTGTACGTTTATGCTGTTTGAATTTGGCTATTTGCGTGTGTTGTATAAGTATTCTGTGTTATTGGCATGTTGGAGTCATTCTGGAGCGTTTATGATGTACGACTTTGCTCTATATATGTATTGTACGAGACCTTTGTGTTTTGTGCATGATCCAACCGAGTTAGTCCTTCCACGAAAGATGGTTTCGATGCAAATCGTCGACATTGTAGTGTCTTTTTCATCACAGCTGGCCTTTCTTGGCTTCCAAATATATAGCAGTGCTGTGTGACATTACCAAGTGAAATAATGTTTCTCACTACTGATATATATGATGATGTAAAAGAAATTTCATTAGCTACAATGGTAGCAGATAATCTGAATGGTTTCATTGATCTGAATCACTTCTCACCTTGTGTTTCCGTTTTGTGAATTTGATGTTAACCACAGACGTCCTCGCTATATTGAACAACCTCGATTCTCTTCTTGTTCCTCACCACTTTAATCAAAACCAGCAGCACTTCCGCATGCATATTCCTTCGCAACACCTATCATCTTTGACAGTTCAAGGTATTTCTCTCTTCTCTTTGGATCTGAACAAAGAAACTGACATGAATAGATGTACAGCTCGATGGCAAAGCAGATGCTTCAGCGCCGTGCCTTTCCCAGGACGCAAACTGATACACGTCGAGCTCGACGGAAAGCAAAGCTGGTATACCGATCAGTTCCCGCACCACCACCTGTTGAGAATGCCGCCAAAGCTCATAGAGCTAAAGCTACTGTGCGTATCATCGTCAAGTCCAACCATACCTTAAACTGACTGATTAGAAACCGATCCAGCAAAGCATTACGCAAAAGACGGAGGACCTGATGATCAAACTTCTGCGCATTAGCCAGTTGCAACACTTATATCCTCATATTTGGTGTGATTATTTGCTGGCAGAGAGTCGGGAAAGCATGGACCTCATGATCTCCAGAATCATCGACAGAATTTGCGGAATAAATGAAGAAATCACCAAGATACGACAATCTATCTCCGACCACACGGGTATCAAGTCAACGGAACTCGCGCAATCAATTTTCGATTTGCAATGGACATGTGAAGACAGAGAGTTTGTGCTCCTACGCGAGCGCATCAGCTCCTTGGACGATAGGAGAAAGTTCTTTTTGCTCGTTAAAGCCACGCTGGAGGCCGCTCAGGATTTGAGAGGAGATATCGAAAAGACTGCTGCTGCTGAGAAAGGAAAGAAGATTGTCAGGGACGCGACTGCAGATGCAGAAGGCAAGACTATATTCAATGGCAATCTGTGGGAGTATATCTTTGGTACTGATGATCAAAAATGGAAGGAGGAGCAGAGGATGGGAATGGATGGATTAGTTATCTTTGAGTAGGTCATAGGATATGTCTTGCACCTCAGGCACATTGCCACCTTTAGAGGTACATAGCATTAGTAGGTAAAGATCGTGGTGAAAGCAATCCTGTTTCCTCACATAGCCGTCACCACCTGACAGTGCCCACAAGACTGCTTCTTTTCTTTGGATATGTGTCTAAGAGAAGACGAAAGAACTCAATGGTGATGATTTAGATCTCTGGGATGGCCGAAGTGAGTTTTAGGGAACAAAGAGCTTGAGCAGTTCTCTATATTGTTCTATCACAGGGTTTTTCCTCATTTCGTCGGCAATATTTCATGAACCAAATCGTCGGACCTTATCTGCACACCTCGGATCCTAAAGTTGGAGTTTCTCAATTCCGGAATCAGCCGCGACGTCCTTAACGACAGGACAACTCGGCGAGTGAAGCTTGCTCAACGACATGGGATGCAATAATTGAACCCAGGAATCGAGATAAGGGAGCATCAATCTATAGCATAAAAAGGCCAAGGAGAGAGGCGAGCTTGAAGGACTTGTGGATGAAGGTGGATCTCTCTCTTTTAGAAAGAGCGGTGGTTAGGAGGAAAGCATTGGCCGAGTGAAGAGAGGATTTAGGACTGTCAGTCGAATATATCCTCTTTATGCGATGCCTCGTCTGCCAACTCTACGGCCATTTCTATCGACAAAAGTTCTCCCCACACGACGGAAACGGTGTTACTTGAACACTATTTGCTTGTGGAATGGGCTCAAGTCTTTCGATGACTTGACTCCCAGCCATCATCGTTGCAGGCGTTTTTTTATTTCATTTTCATATTATATATAAAAAGTGAACGACGAAGCCTCATGTTCCTCAAGCACATGCATGTGCTGAAAATCCATGATTTTGCCAGTGCTCTTCCGCTTTAGACAATATAATTCACTCGCAGAAATCATGGTTTCACCCTACTCTCGATCCAACCTTCATCAGTGTCTCCATCTGCAACTCACATGAGTTTTTGACAAGATCATCATCCAGCTTCACCTCTCCTTTCGGATACAGCACGATGACTGTTCAATCGACAGTCTGCCGGACAGGACGTCACATTGTCATTATCAGGCTCGGCGATGGGTCTCGCATCTTCCTTAATCTCCCTCGAGAAAAACGCATTAAAGCAAGGATATCTGCTCGGACCCAGCTCCACCAGTCCGTTCAAGCCATCCTGAAGCTCGAAGTATTGAATAAACGGCATGATATGACTTTTCGACGCAGCGGAATCGTATTGCTTGCCCACCTTCTCGCCCTCCGCCTGCAACAATTTCAAGACCGTCTGCCAATATAGTGCCTTTTCTTGCTCTCTCCTGTAATATAGGAAGTGCATTCCGAGCCGGACGTACGAGTTCATCGCTTCGAATCTCCTTTTGTTGGTCTTGCGATTGATCACAGAGATGCCCCCGGGTGGAAGCGGCATTCGATACTGTCAATTATAGAAGGCCAGATGAACATGGAGAGCTCCGAGTTGGCTTTCTCGCTATGGGCCGGTTGGTGGATATGTGCTTCGGGGCCGTGAGAGAAGATTTCCAAGGAGGTTGCGAGAGTATCAAGGCTCTTTCAGTGGCTGTAAGGTTCATACTGCCTAGAGCTTCTTCTGATATTGAAGGAAGACTCTCCACAGCCATTATGGTTTCATCCTCCATAGTTGCGACTGGGTTACCTTTATAACTTGCATTGGAGCGATTCAAGCTTTGTTTGCTATCATTCGGATACGGATACAAGGCCGCTGGCTTCAGAAGGTAACTTGGGGTTTATATAAAACCGTTTATGCCAGATGATAGAGATAAAGAAAGCATATATGATATTTACCTCAACCCTACCTGAACGTTCGCATGATTGGAACATTGTGTGATGTCAGGTGTCATGTAGCAGAGACCATCCGCATTATTAGGACGAGGATTAGCAATCTTAGTGCCAAGCTTTGCCAAGCCCACTAAATTGAGCTTAAATTATTAGTGGCTCATATGTAGCCTCGTCATCAGCCTTGCCGCACAGACGACGTTTTTTTTCTGCATTTTTTTACTTAAATATTATTTAAAGTCAAGTAATTGTGCTTATATAATAAAATAATAATATCTGGATGTTTGTTTCCTGTTCATAGTATCGCCTTTAACCTAGACTTATATCCTCACGCAACATAACCTTATTTCACCACTTTTAAGATTTGAATCTAGAATGTTCAACACAGGTAAAACCTGCAAAAAGTAAACAACCCATCATGTCCGAGGATTTGATGGGATGCTGAATAAACTGTGACCTACGCAGGGATCGAACCTGCAATCTCTTGATTCGTAGTCAAGCGCCTTGCCATTGGGCCAGCAGGCCTGTTTGATGAAGGCTGAAGCGCAAGATGTGAATATCTTCGAAGTTTGCCAGGTTTGTGAATAATGAGCAGAGTGCAGAATGTAACAGACAGAGCATAGGGATTCAGCTATGGACAAAGGATCGATGCATCCAGCCATTGCGAAGTCACAGCCTCATTTTGAAACATCCCTCTTCCTGCCCTTCAAACCACGGCATCTGCATCACAACGAAAAACGTCATGCCCTGTGACAAATGCGCCTGGGCAGCTCAATTGGTAGAGCAGCGTGTCACTCTTACCCTCTCTCTCTCTCTTCGTCTAGAAGACAACTTAAGATCATCTCAATACCCGAGTTCCTGCAAAAAAGGACTTTTCACTTTTGATATTATTCGCGTGAATTTCTCACTTTTGGGCGTGGTGCGGCTTGGCAAGGCTGATGTGGAACCCGTGCGCCAACAGGCCGGGCTGCGGAAAACTTTTCTTTCCCCGTTTTTTAGAAGATCCGCTTAAAAGCAGGGTTAATAGGAAAGAATAGGGATAAGAGCTTCAACAAAAGGGGATATGGTTTAGTGGTATAACGCATCTTTAGCATAGATGAGGTCCGGCGTTCGATTCGCCGTTTCTCCAACAGAAACATCATCTGCTCACAAGTAATTGTGAGCTTCCATTTTTGCCCTCTTTGGTTTTGACTAGCCACTCATTCCTAGTATCACCATAGGAAAGAATAAGGAGCAGTGATTCAACAAACGGGGATATGGTTTAGTGGTATAACGCATCTTTAGCATAGATGAGGTCCGGCGTTCGATTCGCCGTTTCTCCAACAGAAACACCATCTGTTCACAAGTGATTGTGAGCTTCCATTTTTTGCATTCCTTGGGTTTGAATAGCCGCTCATTCCCAGCATCACCATCGCTGCACAAACCATCTCACCAGCCGAACTCCTTGTAATCCTTAATTCCCCCACTCTTCCTCATCAGTCGTTGAAGATCCAGAACTTTCAGGCTGATTATCACCTTCCCAGTTTGTAGCATCTGTGAGATCTGTCCATGAGTCACTCCCCTGCTCGATCTCGAGCTCATCCTCAGCACGTTTCATCATCTCCCGCCCCTTCTCCAGAATCTCTAGCGCAGCCCAAGCGATCTCCCCGGCATCCAGCGGCTCCTCTCCGTGACCTTAAACTTGTATCCTCGGCCTCGGATCACCGTGTTGCCGAACGTGCACTGTCTCAACGTCTTCAACACGGTTTCCACGAAAAGAACCACCACGCTGAAAATTTTGGGGGCTGGATGATCTCAGAAGGGTGTTCTGGGCTCGTGCTCGTAAGAATAGTTGTGCGATAGAATTGCGACGATTATTTCGGCTGCATTTGCGAGCTTGGTCATCTCTTCGCTGAAGCTGGGGTGGGTGGGATCATAAGTTGGAATTCTGCCCCTGATGTTAGCTTCATGAATACATATCAATCATGAAGGCACTCACTGGTCTGACTGTAATCGCGGCCGTCAATATGTCTGCAAGATGATGGTCATCGACATACCTTTATAGGAGAGTGATGTTGTTTACGTTATTGTGGATGTGATGGCGAGTTCGTGTTTTGAGGTAATGTTGATGTGGCCGCGCGGCAAAAGGCAAGCTGAATGGCGATTATTTTGAATCGAAGAGGAATCCTAAATGTGCAATGTAGCCTAGCTAGAGCATTTGCTGATTTCGTTAAGATCTGGAAGTAAACAAGAAAATCCATGCAACATAATTTATTCACACTGCTTGTCACAAATCATTCATTGAATCTCAACATGAAGCGAAAATATATATCAATCCTAACATTCTCACATTCCCGAGCCCTAAAACCAAGTCCCTACTCCCAAGCATGCGTTTCACAAACCTCCTAAACACATCCATTTCGCCTTTTGACCCGAGAATCCCTCATGCAATTCAGCAGCACTCTTTCTGAATCTTCCAGCTCGACATGCTTCGGCATGGCGCTGGCAGCAGAATTCAGAGGGATATCCATTGGCTTGAACAGTGGATCTGAATCTTCTGGGCCGACGTTCGATGGGAGGACATCGTCACCGTTGTCCCGTATGACGTGCTTTAGCGTGGAGCTCGAATATCGAGCGGCTTATGTAACACCTCTCCACTATCGACTTCCATATCCTCAACCACCGCTGTATGTCGCGTGGTATGGCTTGAACGTTTCGCCTTGGGCGGAGTGGAATTAGTGGCCTACACGAAGTTAGAAGCCAATATCAAGAACAAGCCAAGGTGGGTGAGGGTGTTATGCATATCTTATGAATGGGAGGGGATCCCCAAAAGACTCCTCCTAGGGAGCTAATCCCCTCCCTAAGAAGTATTTTATTCTTCTGACCAGCCCATTGACCAGCCCACCGAGACGCGACGACAAAGGAGCTGGCACGTAATTGAGAATTGCGACTCCCGTTGGCTCTCCAGACGCAGCTGAAGGTTCGTAGCCAGCACCACGGACAGGTGGGAGTTCGTCTTTGGCAGCCCATCTCTCCAGAAGATTTCATCACCGAGACCAGGGGCCCTTTACAGGGTCGGCCCCCGAGACTCTTCTGCAGCACTGTTAGATCGGGTTCTATACTGAGGTTCGAGACATGGATATGGGGGAAGATGACAAATGTTGAAATGTGAACCAAATTCAATGTGATAAAAGTGATTAATTGATTGAATGAAACTATCTAGTCTATGAAGCTCTATTTATATTCAAATAGAGCATTTAAATAGAGCACCTGTATCAAAACCCTCATCCACTTGACTTATTTCTCACCCGAATGCCCGTGAGCCATTTCCCTTTCCGTGATTCTCACGGGTTCTCCAAACGGAGATTCAAATAGAATCCTCCGGGTGCCCGGTGGCACCCACCCTCCATTCAACAGCCAAGAGGCGGGGAAACTAAAACAGCATAACGGCTTCCCGGATTACCTTGGCTTGCTTGCCCTCTTTGACCCGGTCCTCTCGAAGATGACTCCCAGGAATTCAGCATCCAAGAGGGAATTCGAGAGTCTCTGGTGCTGGAGATGCTCGAACTCCCTTTTCTGCTGAGCCTTTTCGTAACGAGCGTTCGAATAACGTAGTCGTCCGACATGGTTTAGACACGACCAGTCCGCCACTGAACGAGCATCTTTCATCAGTGGACAGCAGCAGCGGAGAGCTCATATCTCACGAAGCAGGCTGCCTTCAGTCTTGTCCATCCGCCCGCCTCCAGACATGGTAATGCCCTATACCGAACAGCTCATCCTCACCGTGCTCACGCAAATCCCCTTCATCTGGTGCGTCTACACCTCCCCCAAGAAACCGCGCCAGAGGCGACCCGAGCTGCCTCCTCTTCACCACCGGCGGCATCATCGCCTCCGTCTTCGAGCCCTTCGTCGACGTCCTCGGCGTCTGCTTCTTCCGCCGCGAGGGCAACTGGGCCATCTCCAAATGGCTCGGCCGGCCGATTGCCGCCTTCGTGCCAGACGACTTAGGTATGTTGGGAGTGGGGGGCATCGGATACCATTTCTGGACGACGTTGCACGATAGGAAGACGACGCAGAAGGATGTTTGGGGTCTGTGGTTGGAATCGTGGGTTGCGAACTTGATCTTGGAGTACCGGCGCTGTAATATGGGCGTTCACACATACTATGGATATCAACCGTTCACCATGGGTGGATCCCCACTCTGGCTCCCGGCTGTGAATTCCTTCACGCTGATGGTTGGAGCGGCCATTGCCAACTTGATGGGGCTGCCGCGTTTGAAGGGCTGGAAGAAGATCGCTATTATCCCTATTGTAGCTTCGTCTTATCCCATTGGGAATGCAGCGGCTGGATGCCCGATATCCGGCGGCTCTTGCGACTTTGGCTCTGCTGTGCATCTTCGTTTGGGCGATGTCGAAACAGTTCCCAGAGGAAAGGGCCCGGTTGGAGACGAAGCCAAAGAAACAGCCAAGATTCTAGAGACTCGTGAGATCTGATAAGAGAAGTGAAGTAAGAATGAAAGACTCAGCTGAATGAGATGGAAACGTCCTGATGTATATAACGCGGTATGATTCGGTTTAGACTCTGAAAATCATTCGCGCATCTACTTTTCTTCATGTAACAAATTCGTGCGCTAGAGATTCGTAGATGAAGTCTGGAGAACAGTGCCTAAGCGCCCTTAAAACCACGAAGAACCGCTGGACCCTATGAAATGAGTATGAATAATCGCCACATCTAACGCGGCGCAGACTTATTAAGGCCTCACGAGGCATTGAGTATTCACACCAAGCGCACAAAACAAGCAATTCGCGCTTCGTGATTCAAACGCGCGCAAACACCACAACTTCATCGTTCACTCCTAATCTCATAATAAAAAGGTCACGAATCAAAATCTCCAAACAAACACCACTTTGCCGATGACTGCCATCGTCAAGCATTTCGGCATATATCGTATAACTAATTCCAACCTGCTCTTCGCAAATAAAGGTATGGAAAACCAATCAGACCAAGTCTTCCCCATAACTAGAGAATTCTAGCTTGAACCCCTGTTCGACATGCCCAACATGCTGACTCGATACGCGCAGTATCTCCGTTTACAAAGCAATGACAATCACTCGATACGTGGCACAAGGCGAGGACGAGACGGAGGCGTTTCCCGAATTCGACCAGGAAATCACGCAGAAAATACTAAAACTCGCTCTTTATGACTGCATATACTATCCTGATATCCCGAAGAGGACCAGTTGAGCAATCCCACAGCCATATAGACTATCCCTGATGATAGGAACTAACATCGCGCCTAGGATGCAATGATGCCGTCCCCAAGTCGATGCCTCAAAGCACGCCCACCAGGACGCCCGAAGACGACCTCGGGTTTCTAATGGCTAAGGCCGTGGAACTCGCTGAGATCTTGCAGCACAGACTCGAGACGAAAATTACTTACGACGACGACACACTGGTGGCGAACCACGAGAGCATGGAAACGAGCAGATGGGCGAGAGACCTCGTCAGATTCGTCTCGGCAGCCATGAACGCCTTCCAGCACGACGGACACGGAGTCGCCGACCTCAACGACCTGCTGTCGAAGGAAGAGGTCAGCCGGGAGGAGTGGCTGGACATCGGCGAGATCGCCGTGGTGGCGCTCGAGCTCTTCCAGACAGCGCAGAAGAGGCTGGCGACGGTCGCGATGGACCTTTCCATCTGTGGAAGAACATCGCGGAAGGTGGCCGACCTGGAGGCAAGGTTCATCGCTGATACCGAGGCCGCCAGCACTGCCGCCGAAAAGCAGAGGGTGGAGGACGAGTCTATGCGCGAGTTCAAGACCATAATGATCTCGTGGTGCGAGTCTGATTTGAGCATTGATGGGATGGTGTATCTGGCGGAGCGATGGGGACTGGTTGAGGAGGGAGCTGAGTTCAACCCGTGGACAGTTTGCGTGAGGCTGATGATGGAGATTGAGGAACTAGATGGGAAGAACTAGTGCGGAGAAAGTAGTGATAATGTTTTAATGCTAATCCTTTATACCAAGCGCTATAAAACCTTTTTAGGCGTTTAAGCCCACAGAAAATATGTAGTAATAGGATATCTAATTCACTTGAATTCCAAAATTCACACTGTGTGTGCATGTTGCAAAAACTATAAGAGGTGAGTAGACAGCCAATCTGTCCTGCGCATAGTAAACAAACTCGCGACTGTCTGCAAGCACAAGAAACCATCAAACCTGTGTTGATCTTTGCGCAACGAGAAGAGATATCAGCAGGCCACCAATTACAGGCCCATCCACGACCAGAGGGACAGACAGACAGACAGACAGACAGACAGAAGCTCGCAGCGCCTTCCCAGCGACGCCGCATCCCGAGAATCAAACTCGGGTTTCCTAGAACCAAACAGAAAACACAGAACAACGACAGCGAATCGAACAGATGAGTGTCGCGAGACCTCCCTGCGAAGAGCCAATAGTTGTAGCTCTGACAGTACCTCCAAAAGCACACATTCCCTTCTCTGAACACCACCCTGCAAGATACTCACCCCGCCAGCGCCGAAATACAAAGAGCCGAAACCAGCTTTGCGTCCAAGGGCACTGGACCAACCATCACCATCATCCCACAACCGCTTCCAAGACAGAGGCTCGGCAGAACAATCTCCCCACGGCCTCACCCGAGACGCACACGATGCAAGACCAAGTCCACAACCCGCGCCTCGTCGCCATCCACCTCCAGACCTCATCGCCCACATGTGCATGGCTGGCTGGGCGGCATCCCTGAATCGCGAGGACGGGATGGCGGGTGCAAGGGACGCGAGGGAGGGGTGTTGGGGAGGAGATGGCGGTTAATGTACCTCCCGAGGACGTGCAGAGAAGGGGGTGAAGATGTGCACTTGCATGATATCCTTTGCTGCGCACTCATGGGATGTACTTCGTTGAACTGGCCACGAAGCGTGACGGCTTTGGAGGATAAGCCTCGGATAAACTTCACTTCTGCGGATTATTACCATTTCCGAGAAGACTCGGAGCCATCCAACTCGGGCCTAGCGTCCCCCATCACAAAAAGGAGGGAGTGTGCGGTTCGGTTCAGTCTCGAAATCGTCTCTTATTCATTGTTATGTATGATGCCCCCCCAAAAAGAACACGTCTATCCCAACCAGCCCAACCGCCGAAAGCCCGGGCCTCCGTAAAACTGACACAGAAAACGCCGTGATTCATCGCCATACTGCTCGAGCTCTAAAGAACACTGACCCCGAACCAGTCCCTCCCTATTGCCCTTGCAATCCTCGCGTCCATCTGCTGCCCATCCCCCCCAAAAGCCTCGCTTAGATACTCACACCGTTAACCCCGTGCTCCACCCCCAACGTCTCGGCCTGCGCATCCACCTCGCCAATCTCGCGCGTCACCCTGTCGAGGCACTTCGCCGCCGCCGCCACGAAGCCCAGGTAGGGCCTCGACGGGCTGAGGACGCGCGACAGGTACTCCGGGTGGTACTGCACGCCGACGTACCAGGGGTGGTCCTTGAGCTCGATAATCTCCATGCGCTCGCCCTTGTCGTCCTTGCCGACGAAGTTCAGCCCGCCCGCGCTCAGCCGCTCGATGTACTCCGGGTTGACCTCGTATCTGTGTCGGTGGCGCTCGTGGATCTCCTTGCGCTCGCCGTAGAGCGCGCGCAGCTTCGACCACTCCGAGCCCTCCTGGAAGATCGTCGGGCGGATCCCGAGCCTCATCGTGCCGCCCATCGTCGTCTTGTCGACCTCGGGCATGAAGATGACGATCGGATCCTTGCAGTGCTCGGCCAACTCGGTGGACGATGCTGTGGGCATGTCGCAGACGTGGCGTGCGTACTCGATCACTGCGATTTGCATGCCCAGGCAGATACCCAGGTATGGTGTCTTGTGTGTGCGCGCCCACTGCGCAGCCTTGATCATACCCTCCGTGCCTCTGGGTCCGAAACCGCCCGGAACCAGGATTCCATCGGCGGTGCACACCTCATGCCATGCCTTGTGGAACGCAGCTGGGTTGGTGGTCTTGGCCTCGTCCTCCAAATCGGACGCGTCAACCCAGAGGAGATTGAGCTTCTTGTGACAGCGCATGGCGGAGTGCTCAAGCGACTTGATGACGGAGAGATAGGAGTCGTGGAGGTTCGTGTATTTTCCGACCAACACAATGGTCACAGACTCGAAAAGACGGTCCTGGGAGGATGTGAGTGTCTTCCACTCGGCCCAGGTGCGTTGGCCGCGGTTGACGAGGTGTGCTGACTTGGAAACGGCGTCGAGCTTGAGGATTTCACGGACGGTGGAGATGAGGCCCTGCTTCTCAAGGAGGAGTGGGACGTGGTAGGTGGAGAGGACGTTGTGAACAGCGATGACTTGCTCTGGCTCGACCTGGCAGAACATAGCAATCTTATCGGTAGTGGCTTTCTCGAGTGGAACATCGCATCTGCAGGCAATCTTTGAATTGTCAGTCAATGCTTTCAATGATCTCGAATATGGGGCATACCAAGTCTGGGCTCAGACCAGCACTTCTCGCATCCTTGATGGCGGCTTGAGTTGGCTTCGTCTTCTGCTCTCCTTGAATGACTGGCACGAGCGAAACGTGGATCTGGAGGAAGTTATCCTTTCCAGCCCTGCGTCTCAGCTGGCGCATAGCCTCGATGAACGGCGCACTCTCGATATCCCCAACCGTTCCTCCCAGCTCAATGATGCACACATCCGGAGTCTCATTGGTGTCGTCGACTGGAATCCTCGCAACGCGCTCGATCCAGTCCTGGATGGCATCTGTCAAATGCGGAACGACCTGGACTGTGCGTCCGAGGTAATCGCCACGTCTCTCCTTCTGGATGACGTGCTGGTAGATCTTGCCAGTCGTGATGTTATTCTCGCGGGTGAGCGTGATGTTGAGGTACCGCTCGTAGTTCCCGAGGTCGAGGTCGACCTCTCCGCCATCGTCGAGGACGAACACCTCACCGTGCCTGCAGCAGGCACGTTAGCATCCTCATCCACCACGTCCCTCGTCGCGCACCCAACTCCCCCTTCATTTCCGGGCTCGGGGAGGCACTAACTCGGTGGGCGCCATGGTCCCGGCATCGACATTCATGTACGGATCGATCTTGATGCTCGTGACCTTGAGGCCAATGGTCTTGAGCAACAGTCCGGTGGAAGAGGCTGCAGGGCAACGCGGTCAGTCGCCATTCGTCCGACAGTCCTTGCCCGCGCGCATGCGCTCGGATGTGCTTGCTGCGTGCGACTCACCGATTACGCCCTTTCCAATGCCGGAGATGACACCTAGAGAGCCAATAATGTCAGCAGCTGTCCCAATCCCCTCAGGTCATCCAAGCCCAGCCGGGCCTCTCTCGCAGTCCCTCCATCCCGCGCGCCTGTCCAAGAAATCCACCCCCCCCCCTCCCCATCCCCCTCCCCCTCCCCCTCCCCCCCCAACATCCCCCCCCCCCCGAATAAAGAAAAGCCACACCACATACCTCCAGAAACCAAAACGTACTTCATCCTGTCCAGCAAAGCGAAAGTGATCCCGAGTAATGATGCCCGTTCCTGGCTGCTGCCAGAGGGGAGGGAGGGGAGGGAGGGAGGAGCAGAACCGTCTCCGCCTGCAACAAATAATTCTTTTGTTTTCGCGGTGGGGCCGTGACTCGCGACGGCCGCTAGGCCGCATTCGGCCGTGGTGATGGCGGCGAGGCTGACGTCTGGAGGGAGCGTCGGCGTCAGCCTTGCCGAGTAGACTTCGCGCGGACTCGGTGTGCTTCTTGGTAGTTTGTGAATCGTGATGGGGAAGGGTTGGAGGGGGGAAAGGGCGAGAAGGGTTTTCAGTTGGTTTGGATATATATTGTATGGCGAGTTTTCCTTGTCATAGTTAGTTAAGTCATTCGCTTTCCGTCACTTCCACAACAGCATCGAATATCATTCAGGCTTTGCATATCTGTCATCAGAAAAAGTACCGAGTGTAGTTCTTGGAGGCCTTCGACATATATACATACACATATATATGCCTCAACGAACGTCTATATACATCATTTCTATCCCCACATGTATATATATCGCTCGTAAATCCAGCATGTATACGTGCCCTCTTCGAAGGAACTCATCTGACCAGAGCACTGGCGTCATTTTTTCCCTTTCTTTGTTTCCTTCTTTCCTTCTTTCCCGCCATGACCAGCTTGGCGATATATCTGCGTCGTCTCATACCGTGATTCAACCATTTCGAGACTGTCATTCAAACCGCCGTTGCCATCCCCAGTCGTTTCAAATCAAGCGCCCAAACGCCCCTTTTGAGAAGATGAAAATAACCTGCCCATTGTATGAAGTATGTGCACAAACGGAACACGTAAAAATAGACACGGATGGGTGTGCTGTTTCCCTGCATGTAGCCCTGCCGTTGGTCTGGTCGAAATGAAGTCCCACATAATTGCACCTGCATCATACAAAATTCGTAATGAATCAGCCTCTGTAATTCCTCGATCGCGATCGCGCCGGTTTGTCGCCAGTGACCTCGGCCTCCTCAATCATCATCATCGCTGTCGGCTCGACTCTTCACATCTCCTGACTTCTCGCCAATCTTCTCGATCCCTTTCTTGACTGAGATCAAGCACCCTTGCTCCTTTAGTCTCCGCGTCAGGGGCGTGCTGGATTGCATCCCCGGAAAGTCTTTCGCAGCGTATACCGTCACTACATCGCTGATGACGGTCGAAGCAAACGGGATCTTGTTTCCAGTCCTCATCTTGTTCGGGTCAAGCACCATCAGCACGAATTTCAGGCGATAACGACCTGTGGTGCGACATGATAGATCAGGGAAGCAGAAAAAGCAGCCTTCAACCCCGTGCTCGTCTTTACCAACAAAGGGCGAAGCAACAAGTGTGCCCATGAGCCGTCTCTGCTGGTTGCGGCGGTCTCCGACATCATCCATAGCGCTATTGTCGATGTCGTGATCCGCATTCCAGAGGGAGCAGTGAACCACGTAATAGGGGTATCGCAGTCGACTCTTCAATTCTTCTGCTGTAGCACTGGGATCGTCCATCTTCAGTTCGAGAATTGGCGGAGGGTCTATGACCCTGCGATCTCTCTCGCCGAAACCGCACGCCCGTGCAGCTATGGGCTGTTGACGCATACTGATGGTGTATGTCGGGCCAGGTCTAACGAATTAGTAAAGTGTGTTGAAAAGGCATTTGAGCTGAGTACTCACCTAGAATCGCTGCGAATAAGATCATATATAGGTAGGAGGGAGTGTTTGTCTCTCGTCTTCTGTTCCTTTGACTTTGGAAGTCCTCCGGAGGATGGGCGCTTCTTTAAATCTCGGGGTATCGTATCTACTTCTAATAACCTATTCTCTGCGACCCCGGCTGCATCGGGAACAGTCGCCCTAGAAGAACGAAAGGCACGAGCCTGAGGGGACTGACGTATAGATGGCTTGCTCTGTACATAGGGACGTGTATGCACAGGTTCCAGCTTGCAATCAACACGATATGTTTGATCCGGAAGATCACGTCTCTGGCCTATTTTTCGAATCTGCCGGGTTTCGGGATTCGCAGGCTTTGCTGCCACGAATTCGTATGGCGACGATGGTAGGGTGGAATATTTAAGAGCTTGGGTTTGCTCGTGCGCCAAGAAGGTAGGGCGTTCCGCCGGATGTTGGTATGGATATGGCTGGCCATACCGAAACGTTTGCAAGGCTGGGAAGGTCACTGGAGGGCCTTGGGTCGAGTATGGAGGGTTTGAACGTCTATCGTCTGATCCTGATGGGTATGGTAATGGGGGAAGGACAAGTCGATCCGCATATGGCCTCGAGTTTTCGCTCGACATATCTGCAGAAATGGTAGACGCATTTCGCGGCGAGTAGGGATGTGAGGCCATGGCAGCTTAAAAAGGCAGAGCTTCGGTGAGATATTCAGGAATCCGACGTGTATCTGCAACTCAGAATTGAGCAACGGTAAAGTATGTTATGAATATATCAAGCAGTATGGTAGCGTAGAAGCGATCTATAAGGATTCCTGAAGTCGGAGAAGAGAATATTGGAGGACGACGAAGACCAGGCTCGTGAGACGACGCCTTGATGATGGCGATTTAGGCAACAAATAGACAGCCACCAAGGTAATGGATATATGGCTGTATCAGTCGGCCCGCACAATGACCTCTCAAGGGCGCATATTCCAAGTGCAATGGAGAAGTTATCGTGTATCCAGCGCGGTTGCGGGCGAGGCAAGAGGCAAGGCTACCTGAGCCGAAAGAAGGTTATGAGATCAGCACGGAGCTGTAATGATAAAAGATTATCCTCGGCAATATTGACGAGATGGTCGTGTTGTCGCAGCGATCTGATGTTCTCTGGGTAACGATCGAAATGGGCCTCGTGGAAGGTCAGATGTGCGCAATGTGGACGTCAATCGATGGAAGTGCTGCTGACTCCTGAGGTTGGACGGATGATAGGGCGACTGGTCAGGGGTCGTCGGACAGCAATGGGCGAGAGATGCTGTGAAGCATCGATTACCGTTTTGGCGTGGATATGGGCGTCGTGGGTCGTTGGTTGGTCGTGGGTCGGAGTCGTGGGTCGTGGGTCGTCGCTCGGGGTCTTGAGAATGGAGAGGGGGAGGGGGAAGAAGAGGGAGACGGAGACGGAGACGGAGAGGGAGAGGGAGAGAAGGCGATAAGGAGGCTCTGGTAACGGCGGCGGAGCTGGTGAAAGGTGGAGAAGGAGGAGGAGGAGGAGGAGGAGGAGGAGGAGGGGAGGAAGGAAAGATGGAAAGTTGACTGCTGGAAGTCTGGAAGTGGGAAGGTTATTTGGGTGAGCTTGGCCCTGTCTACCTAGGTATTATTGGATTATTGGATTATTGGATTATTGGATTATTGCTCGCTCTTCTTCTGGGAAATAATGGCCCCTCCCTCTCCACGCAGTCAGTCGAGTAGTGTATGAGGAGGCAGAGCAGAGCCGAGCCGAGCTTTGACGAGGATCAAGGAACAACGGGGCAGATGGTGCAGATGCGGGTAGGAGATTCAGTCTTCCCGTCCATGCTGGAGCCTGGGAGGAGCCTGGGAGCCTGGAGTAGGACTTGAGGTCCCGTCGATTATGTGAAGGAGAGGACAGAAGAGATATGTATTATGTACAATGTATATATGTTTGTGTATACAGTATGTATATATATATATATATATACATATACATATACATAATAATATGTATATACATATGTATGTAGTAGACGGATAAGAGACCACTCGGATGTTTGACCCTGAACTAATGGATAGACACTAGACAGTGGATAGACGGTGGATAGACAGTGGATAGACAGTGAGGTGACAGTGGGTGGCAGTGAGGTGACAGTGCGCCCTGCCCCTCTGCAAATCTCGCGACACTGGCCAATGCGTCCCCTAGGCCCGTGACAAGTGCACTAGAATCCCTAGAATCCACGGAGCGGCCGAAGTGCTCCAATTAGTATCAGCTAGTATCCTTTGTAGTGTGTATTATGTATGTATATATGTATGTATGTACTAGGAGATACATTAAAGAATAATTAAAAAGCACCAGGGAGAGCATGAGAGAGCATGAGAGAGCATGAGAGAGCATGAGAGAGCATGAGAGAGCAGCATGAATGAGCATGAGCACAATCTGACGACCCGACGGCTTGGGTCATCATGCAGGCAGTCAGTAGTCAGTCAGAGTCACATTCCCCCCTCTCCAGGCCTCCACCAACCACGCACGCTCACATAATCCTGACCAAGCACGGAATGCAGGATGGCGGCATTGAGCTTCTCCTCCGAACAGGTTCCTGGTATCCATACTACCCATACATACATACATACATACATACATACATACATATATACCTACTCTCTACCTCTACCATGAATTGACAATGACGATGAGACGTGCGTGCTTCTACCCCTGATCCAGATGAGGCAATAATGGTCCATTCGGGGTGGAAGTATCCCAGGTATATATGTATGAGTGTATATGTATGTATATATATGTATGTATATATATGTATATATGTATATATGGCCTCATTTCTCGAGAATCTAACCCCCCAAGAATCTAGTCAAAAAATCGAAACAAAACTACTGCAGAAACCACCGCATAGGTACTTAGATAGGCACCTAGATAGGCTCCTATACACCTCCTCATAACGATTGATACGAAGTAGTGGCCCACAACTTGGCTATCTCAGCAGTCAAATGGGATTTACGATTCATGGCCAGCTTCAAGAGAAGTCCCCTATTCCAATCAGCAACTTCCATGTCTCTGCAAGCCATTGACATAATACATCAATACCTACCTATGTACATACACACACACACACACATACACACATACACCTGCCACACCACCACCAACCAACGCATACCTGCAGGCGCCAGCACAACGCTCCTCCCGACTACCAAGGTCAGCGCTGCGTCTGTACGTGTACGGCATTCGCATTGGCTGTCGTCGAGCTGAGCACAGCTCATCCTCATCCTCATCCTCATCCTCATCCTCATCCTCATCCTCATCCTCATCCTCATCCTCATCCTCATCCTCATCCTCATCCTCACGAATCCAATGCCCGAGATCCAGGATCGAAGAACCACGCCGTGGGCTTATGCATCGTGCATACTATAGCGCAGGATCTAGACGGCGCTGTGCTTGCTGTCACTGTGACGCTCCAGCCTCGAGTCAGTGTACAGCGAGCGTATGTCTGATAGGAGGAGAACACTCGTATGATGCAGCGTGCCGTGTCAATGCCATCACCACCACGACGACGACACGTTGTTCGCCACGCTTCACGTTCCACGCAGCCATCAGGCCTGCAGCCGTTCCGCTGCTTCAAAACAGCGCACCTCTAGCGCTCCCAAGCATTGCTTCATCGGCAGTGATCGACACAGTGCAAGATGTTGGCGAGTCTCCTGTATGCAGATACATATGCATCGTACGCAGTATTTCGTCCATCTCTCCAACACACCAACATAGTCTAGATAGCTACTTCACCTCCTTCATCGGCCTCGGCGCGGCGTGTCAAGCCATGGCCAGCGCTCCCTGCGCTGGCCGAGCATCAAGGAGTGTGCACATGTGGACTCTGCGGTTTTCAGAGCCGTCAAGTCACCCTCTCTCTCACCTGCGTCGTGCTACTGATCTCCTTTCCATCAGACAGACTGTCGGATATTTTTCTGGGCCATGGCGTGGCGTGGCTGGTAAAACGCATAAATACCTACAGTAGATCAGAGCGCCTGCACAGTACAGTGCAGTAGTAGACCAGATCACCCTGTGTCTAACGCCCTCCCCTAGCAGCGCATTAAAGAAGCCAGCCTGCTCCTCTCCCTCAACACCTTTATCAGGCAGCACGCCAACCTCTCCCGGTTTTCGGGATCCCGGGCTCCCCTCCCGCATACATATCTACGTACAGGTACCTACCTACCTACCTACCTACCTACCTACCACCTATCTACAAGCCCTCCTCTAAGGCCTGGTCTGTCTACTGTATGTACTCTGCGTATGTACATATATGCACGTAGAGGCACTCTCCCCCTCACACCCACGTCCACCAGGGCCGTGGCTGGCTGGCTGGCCGGCGGGGTCGACAGCGCCGTGGGGCGCGAGGTGGATGAACGGTTGAGGAGTTCTAGTGCATAGCTGCTACGAAGAAATAAAATAGGGGTTGGATGTTCTGTGTTGTTGTCGTCGTCGTCGTCGTCGTCGTTATCATGTAGATAAGCCGAGTTTGAAAACTGCTGCAAGCTTTAGACAAGAATGGGGAAGACTATTTTTGGCGCTTGTTGCATGCACGGAAGCCGATGTCTATCGGGCCGCAGAGAGGGGAGGACTCGCTTTGCTCGACTCCTCGCTTCGGGGTGGTGGTGATGAACGTTCCGTTCGGCCAAGTTATTTCTGGCCACGCAGAGGGCAGGGGGGACAAGAGACGGGCACGGAAGGAATGGAATTTATTATATCCCGCGTGCGTCAACTCCAGCATGCAACACAGCGCAACGCAGCAAGGCTCGTCCGAACCTCTTCCGTTTCAATGCCCCATACAACCCTTCCAACGCCAGTCCATTCCATCACCCAACCCCCTTTCAAACACAACCACAACCACAATCACGCCCACCGCCCCCCCTCCCTCTCCCGCTCATTCCTCCTCACCCTCTCCTCCTCCCCCTCCCCCTCCTCCTCATCCCCCCCATCAACCCTCCCCCGTCCCCGAACCTTCTGCCCCCTCCGCTCCTCCCCCTCCCTCTCCCTCTCCCTCTTCCGCCCCACCCCCACCAGCCCCGCCAACCCCGCCATCCGCTGCGCCTCCTTCATCAACCTCTCCCGATCCCTCGCCTCCCTCTCCGCCGTATGCGCATCCACCTCCTTCACCTTCGCCGGCGCCTTATTCTCCTTCGCCGACCCCGTCGCCGACCCGCCTCGCCCGCTCGCCCCGCGGATCTCCATCGCGCCCTTCTGCGCCATCATCGCCCGCGGGCCCGCCGGCGGCTTGAACTCGCGCTTCTTGTCCGAGTCGCCCGCCGCCTTCTCCTCGGTCCTGGGCTCGTCGTCGCGGTGGCGTCGCCGGTGCTCGCGCTCGCGGCGGCTGGCACGCTCGTGGTCTCGGTCGCGGGACCGGGAGCGCGAGCGCGAGCGGTGCGAGCGGTGCGACGAGCGGTGTTTGTGCGAGGACGATTTGTAGTCCCGATCGCGATCTCGGTCCCGGTCGCGTCGGTCTCGGTCTCGGCTTCTGTCCCGGTGGCGCTCGCTGCGTTCGCCGTCTCGGTCGCGTCTGCTGCGGTGTGTTGAGCGGCGTGACTCGGCTGGGGATTGGGAGCGAGAACGCTCGTCGGCTTCGGTCTCCGTGGGCGGCGCGGCGGCGTCGTCGACCGGCTCGGCGGCTTTGGATGGCTCGTCGTCGTGGCGGCGGGAGTGGCGCTTCCGCCGCTCGCGCCGGCGTTCTTCTTCCTTGCTATCCGACGACACTGACGTTTCCCGGTGGCGACGGTTTGAGTGTCTCTCTCGTCTCTCGTCGCGGCGCGATGCGGATCTAGAGCGTGATCTCGACCTTGAAGGGGACTTCGAGCGTTGCCTGTGCAGCTCCTCCTCGAAGCCAGGTTCTCTCTCTCTGCCTCTATCTTCCTCGTCGCGGCCAGCGTCTTGACCACCAGCTTCGGTAGAGTCGTTGGTAATGCTGTTGTATCTCCCATGACCACGGCCGATGTTGCCAAACGCGCCTCTGCCACGTAAGCTGACGAAACTCTTGTTGGGTAATCCTTCGCGCATTGCCTTGGGACCTGTAGGAGCGTTGACCGGAACGTCTACAGGAGCTGCTTGGACGACATTACGGTTCATGTAGCCCCCATGCCCTTGATACCCATATCCGTTGTGGTATGCATATTGCGACTGTTCGATCTCTTCCAGCGTCTGTATTGGCTTCGGTTCACCATTTTCCGCTTCGGCTCCCTGGCCGTGTTGTCTCTCATGCTGTACGTCTGTAGAATCAATACCTGCAGGACCTTGATCTTGGTCAGTCTTTTGCGCGGTTTCAACATCATGATTGGTCTTGGCGCCATCGTCGCCATCCTTCTGTGCTGCGACTTCATCAATGTTTGCTTCAGCAATAGACGGCGTACGGATCTCACGGCCAAACTCATCAACACTTGCGGGCTCAACATTTGCCGATTCCTTTGGCCCAGGAGGAGCAGAACCAGTTTCACTCATGGGGCCGGCGAAACCAGTTTGATAGTTGCCCTGCTGTGAGTAATCACTATGGCCGTATCCACCGCGGCCAAAACCACCACGACCTCTACCTCTTCCGCGTCCGTAAAATCCCTGGACATGACCATAATCATTGTACTGGCTTGTGCGACCGTAATTACCTTGATTATAGCCTGCTGCACGTTGTTGTTGATAGGAATATCCAGACTTATTTGAGGCTCCAAAGTCAGTATGACCCATTCCTGCAGAAGCCGCAGCATTTGAATTGAAATTATCAGGGCCATTCCATGATTGTTGACTGTTCCACCCGCCATTGAAGCCTGCTCCCGCGCCACCATCGAATCCTGTCATTCCTCCCATTCCCATTCCCATGTTCATGCCGTTCATGCCCATGCCTCCAAAAGCTCCATTCATATACATGTTTTGCATAGCCATCGGATCCATCGACATTCCTGGCATTCCTAAACTGCCGTCAGCGCACGTCTCATGTATAGGAGAGAATTAGAGCATACCCATCATTGGAAATCCGCCGAAAGGATTTGCCACTCCGTTTTGCATGGCCATCATCATTTGCATCTGCATGGGGTTCATATCGCCTCCCTGACCCATCATGGCCATATTCGGGAAGCCACCCATCGCTGTCGCATCAAGTCCACCGGGAATGCCAAGGTTACCCATCGGCATAGTAGCAACTTGGCCATTCAAATCTTTGTCGGCTTCTTGGGCTTCTGCGTCGTCGACATTGGCCGTGCCATCTTCAGTCTGTTCTTGTCCTGGTGTGATCTCCTAAAGATGGTTAGAGTTGCACAGATAACCTAAGCTCATCAACATACCTCGATAGACTGCTGCGGGACGTCTTGTTGATCTTCTGTTGGCAAACGTTCGCTCGCAGCAACCTCATCAGTGTCGCCTGGCGCATGCTCAATTGCTGGCTCGGATTCTGTGGCTGGTGTCGGCTCATCGGCCTTGGCTCCTGGCACGAGAAGAGAAACTGGCTCTTCAGTGGGTATTGGAGCAGTCACATCTTCGACTGGCGTGACTGGTGGTGTATCTTTGAGTGCTTTGGCACGCACCGCCTCTCTCTTCTTTTCTTCGGTCCTCAAGAACACTTTGATGGTGGTTCGCAATGATTTATGTGGTTTGCAGTCTTCCGCTGCAACAGGTGTATGTTCGCAAACAGGACAAGATGAAGGTAATGAGGATTGACCTGAGAGATATTAGCAGAGAGCTCGACTACATCGGAAGGCGAATAGAGGCACTCACAGTTCTCGCAGATCGCTTGCTCGCAACAAGGGAGGCGGAAGGCGTTCATTGCCAGCTTACTGCATGTTGCGCAGCGCAATTTAATCGGAATATCATCCTGCGATAGCGAGCTGCTTCAATCAGTATTGGTTCTGGCGATGAGGCTGGATGCTATTCCTACCTGATGAGCTCGGCTTGAGCTGGAGTTACTGCAGTCGTGGCCATTGTGAGGTCGTTGCAGTTAGTTGATCTGTCAGATTCGATGTTGTGTCAAGGTCTCTCAATCATGGTGTTGAAGAGAATAAGGTGTATGAAGTCAATAACTAATGTGGTAATTGACGTGGTCCATCGTAGAATACAATTCACTCGACAGAGGTTGTTTGTGAATGGTTTCGCAAGATCCACGCGACGCCCGTCAGTCTTGTGCTCGAAAAGTACGGCGAGGCACTGTCCGCCCATATGCTATCTCCACGTGACCTTCGATAAGACGCCACGCCCCCAACTTTAAGTTGACGACAGGAGCTTCCACATGCAAGTAGGAAGTCGAAGTTTATACTCAATTTTGACCTATATTATCATTTCTGATGGACGGAAAAGCCTGAATGGATACCACGATCTAGATATTAGAGACGGATAAAATGAATTCACACGCAACTTTGGATCCAAGTACAGTCGTGCGATGACATAATAACTTGAGGCATCAATCAGGGTCCCAACACTGTATAATCAAGCCTGTTTTTATCTTCCATCTCTACATATACACAATGCAAGCTCATCTCATGGTGTCTTCAGACGAAACATCTTCAGACGAAACATGACACCTAGCTTGGTATATTATATTCGTTAAGCTAGTATAGATCATGATACTTGGCCAAGTCACATTTCTAGATTGCTTCGTCTTTTTATTACTTCTTCTTCCCCAGCAATTGCTCCACAATGATATTTTTGTCTTGACAGCATGTGGCCTGAAAGCATTACCCTTTTTACGTGAGCATTCAAAGTCTCTTGTTCAGAATATAGGTATTAAGGTCTCTACTAATTGTTGCAGTCATCGGGCTTCCTATAAAGTTCATCCATGAGCGCTTTCTCTTAGGCAGGACATCCACGAGCCCTTTCTCTGGGAGAGCAACCCTTTTTGAAGACTTTGTCATTCGCTGTGTGAGGCTATGCATCTGCCAATATCGAGCCACCCATTGGCCGTATCTTCTTCTCCAAAGAGGTCGTCTTGCCATTTCTGCGTTTCCGGATGCTGAGGCATGGCTACTTGCGATTCCCCGTGCATTGGGAGGAGATTGTTCAGGTTTGCTTCCTATCTAAGATTACGGGATCACGACAGACACTTACCAGCTATAGGGTAACGTGAAAGGGCTATGGATGATCCACGATCCATCTCATGAGCCAGATATCGCACTGTACTACGCTCATGGTATGTCATCACATGACGCCCCTTTTTTGCATCAAGCTGCCTGTGCATCTCATGTTTACAGGAACATTTGTAGGTGGCGGTTTCTCCATGGGCTCGCCATACTTCTACCTTGAGTTTCTCCTAGCCCTTCTCACTTCTCTGCGCTCAACGTCGAAATTCTCCAATCCAGCCATTCTCGCCCTCGACTACTCGCTCGTTCCCGAGCAACAATTCTCCTTCCAACTCCATCAAGCTCTAGCAGGCTACAACTACCTTCTGTCTGTAAAAAGCATAAAAGCTTCTCGTATATGCCTGTCGGGAGATTCAGCTGGTGGAACAATCATGCTGAGCCTCCTGCTTCGCCTCGCTCGCCTCAATGAAAACGAGACAGACAACTGTGCCGAAAAGGGCCCCGGAAGCCTTGATGAGCAACTCAGCAGCAAGGACAGACGAAGGCCAGGAATGATATGTCTTATCTCACCATGGGTTATGCTGGTATCTCCCAAGGACCGAAATACAACAAGTGACTACCTTGATCCCTTCACGTTGCATACCTTTGCCCGTGAGTACGTCGGGGAGAGTCTCCCAGTGCATGATCCACTCGCAAGCCCAGGAAACTGCAAGGATTCGAGCTTGTGGATGAGGGCTGCGCCTTTGAAGGGCTTTGTGGTTTTCTACGGCAGCGAGGAGGTGTTGGCCCCGGAGATCCGAGACTTTGTTACGCTGCTGCGTGAAGGAGGAATGAGGGTCGTTGCCGATGAGGATCAAGGTGGGATTCATGCATGGCCTGTGGCGAGGTTCTTTCTGGGAAGCACAATAGAGACGAGGACAAGTGGAATTGGGGCAATTGCTGAGAGGGTGGCTGAAGGGTTAAATAGCGAAGAAGTTGACGCACGCTATCGGGGTATCTCCTTCGAATTCGGGTAAAGTTGCATTCTTGATCTTGTCCAGTGGGACGTTGAAGGGATCACTATGGACTTGCGTCTCCACTTGTTGTTTCTGGCTCTGCGTAGGACGCTCGATGTTTCTGTCTCTCCAGAACATACGCGGAGCTGCCACTAACACGAGATGAGCGTTGCATTAGCGGGAATTTCTCTATTGCTATATCTCTTTAACGGGCTACGGGATGTGACCTGTGGTACAGTTGCATTTTTACAGGAAGTACAGGAGCGACGGTGGGTACTATAAGAAGACCTACGTAGCCCATAGTTCTATAAGCAATTCAATTCCATCGTATTCAACACCAGTAGGATGCCACGCTGCGTGTCACAATACGTTTAGCCTTTCGTAGCGCATCCGTCGACCCTCAAAGGCGTCACTCACTGAAATAACGCTCCCCCCAACTCAGTGGATGGAGGGGTGCTGAACTAGTACCATTTAACGTGCGCGGAGTACTAAGTCAAATACCTATTCCAATCCAAGAGCAACCAACAACACCTTAACGATCAATAACTTTACCTAACCTCGACCTCTTAGTATTAAAGAGCTCTCTCCTCCTAATGAAACCCAACTTCGGAGTGCCAACGGAGTCTTTAATTCAGCATCAGCAAGCAATGAACACGACGATATGCCAACCCACCCTATTCTGGCTTGACCATGGACTTGATATGCTAAGAAACTTTTGGCGGTGCGTTGTGCTTGGTGCACTACGAGGTCTTGGCAATACTGCGCGTACTGGCCCCTCTTCTGTTCCACAAACGCAGGTAAAGCATCAAGCGTTGCTCCTCCACAGTGCCCAAAAGACTGCCATTTAAGCTTAGCCTTGAAGATATCATCCACATCAAAGCTCTTCCTTGCCGCCAGAGCCCACCAGAAAGTCCCATCAGCCCAATTCTCTTCCATTAGGCTTGACAGAAGCTGCTTGTTTCCTACCCCTCTTGCCACCTCCTTCTCTTTTAGAGAACTTAGGAACATACTAAGGACAGGCGTATAGAGCGCCTCAAACTGGCCTATCGTGTAGCCACGTCTCATCAGCGTTTCCGGTGAGACCAGGAGCAACCACGGTGGCGGACTTTGCGAGTACTGTGCCGGTGCTGCATAGGAATACTCCCAGTCAATCACGGCATTGATCTCGAGCGTCTCTAGGTTGACGAGCATATTCGCGGGGCGTAAATCATCGCAGAAAAGCTTGAAGGGGCCGTTGTCGCCCCCATTTTGCGCAGCAACTTGCCCCACAAGTTGTCTGAAAAGGTGACGGGCGATATACATCTCACGGCAGATGTCATCAGTCTCGGCGATATTACGCTGGATATTGAGGTGAGTAATATGCCGATCTGCGAGGCTTTCGAAGTATTGTGTAGCGCTGGAGACTGGTTTCGAAGGGAGCGTTCCTTGAGGAAAGCCATCCATAAGAGTCATCAGCTCATTGTCATTGTATGTTAAAGGCCTGTCGCAAACGGACCCATCCAAGTCAATGGCGCCGATGTCGCAGAAATCGAACTGGTACATTTGGAGCATGATATCTGCAATCTGGTTCAAGATCTTCTTCAAGATGTCTGGGTCGATGTTAGGGTTCAGGATCGGCTGATTGGGTGCGGCAGGATCTCTTAGGATGTCAGACAGCTTCACACCGTCAACGAAGTCCATGATAATGTACGGGCCCAGCTTCTTAGGACACTCCTCCGTGATACCCCAACCTATCACCCGTGGGATTGGAATCGATGGGTGCTGGCGGAGAAACATCATCACAGCCACCTCATTTCGAACCTTTTCGTCCCTAAAGGCCGTGACACCTGGCTTAGCATATCGGATGATAGCATCTGGGCCGCCGTCCGAAAACTTGATCTGAGCGGCGGCGTTGTATGAGCCTCTGTACCAATCGACGATTCTTACGGCATCCCCTTTGCCGCGCACTTGAGCGACGAACACAGCTATGTCGTCCATTGCATCACAGAACTCATTCTTCCAGTTTTCCCATATGTCCTCACTGTTGTCTTCGGCTATTTCGTCAACCCAAACCATTTTTCTTGATTGTTAACGAATCGAACAAAATAAAGAAGTTGATGAGGCGTAAGGTCCTGAACAAAGTAGATGCCTATTTGATTAAATATAGAGTGTGCAGAGTAACTTCCTTAGCGAGGGAACCTCCGTAAGTAGTGAGTGTATACGGACACCACCAATGAGTAAGTAGAAACATACAAGAGAGCTCGTGCATGGGAGCCGACAAGCCAAAAGTCTCTTCCTCCAGAGATCGGGATATCGTATGTTCCCTGAAAGCAGGTAGAGTAATCTCGTGATACCATTGTTCATTTGCAACAAGTCGATTGCTACACTTCCTTCGCTCTGTGTGGATGCTCAATCTTTGTGCAAAGGAACAAAGACACTGTCTCTCACTCGTCGCTCTCGTCCGACATTCCGCCTTTGCTCCCGCATCAAGTCAGCAATTATTTCCTGGTTGCGCATGCGACGTATTTCGTCACAGAGTAAGGTCCCCGCCTTCCCAATCTTCCTGGGTACATCTATTGCCTTCTTCATCACCTCCTGCATGGCTTCCTCATTCCTCTTATCAGCCGTGATCTCGACCTCACTCATTCTCCTCTCGTCCTTGCCCATGCAGCTCATTTTCTGGCCTTCGAGTATCTCCATCTTTGCTATGAGAAGTTCATTGCGCATCTCAGCGACATCTTGCAAGGTGCGGAACTTTGGATATTGGTTTCGGGAACATTTGAAGAGAAGGCCCGCTTTGTCTAGCACCTCCACTTGGAGCTCAAAGGTGAATCGTCTCGGGAGGCTCTCCAGATAGCGCTTGGCCATGGGAATGACTTCGTCAGAATGCATCGGGGCCGATGCCTTGGAGCCATCATCGCCAACTGGAGCAGAGACATCTCCATTTAGGCGCTAGTTGTTGCCTCGGTGGCTGGAGCGATGTTGTTGCCTTGGTCGGCCATACTTTGCGAGGAGTAAGTATCTGAGAGGATTAGCATATTGTCTTAAACTCTAGAGATGACGACATCTCACTATCCTAATCCTAAGAACCCAGGAAGCGGAAATGTTTACAGGATTTCAAAATTGCAATTCTCAATATGGTTGTAGAATAGGAGAGTTTTTTTTTGGGGGGGGGGGGGGTTTATTGGAGCAAATTCTAGAGACTAAGAATCGTGCCTGTGGAGGTTGAGAGATATATATGGTAAGCTGGCAGTATATTTAGATGTACTATAAATTAGAATACTAATTTATACTTTTGCAGAACTACTAAGCTAAGGTACTCTTAGGCAGCAGCTTTAGGTGAACTTTATTCCTTTTATGCTTTAAAGTAATTAGAGACTCCACAATTTCTTCGCTCTTAAATATGTAAAGATTTTAAATTTTAGTTTTTAGCCTCTGTATTGTTTAAAGCTTTTCTTAAAGTTTAACTTTTACTTCAACGCAAGAAGCCTAGCTACAGAGTTGCCATACTTTCGTTTACTGTCTCATTAGATCTAGCATCATTTCCTTTATTGATGTTGGCCATTAATAAACAAGTAAGCCAGACACTTCTACTAGATGAAAATATCCTTTGCTTGTATTATGGCATAGATTGCTCCTATATCTCCTGCCAGACTGACGGTACTGGACAGCTCTGCAAATTAGTGTCATGCGCATACCAACCAGCTGTTCAATGTATATAGCTGGCAATGGCTATATTAGGACAATACGCGACTTAAACATCATGTCAACCCTCTGTTTGCTGTGACCACATTTCATAGACTTAGCCATTCCGCACAGCCCATGACACTTTGTGCAATGATCCTCTTTGTTTATTCCTAAGAAGATGTAGAGCAGCGAAAAATGTTAAAGATAAGCAAAGATCTTCAAATTCCAGGTTCGACCAACCACAGTCGACTTTCCTTTGTTCCTATTTGCCATATCATACATATACCCATGCCTGAAGTCCTTCAAAGAAATTCCTCTATCAAAGGCCTGCGGAACAAGCAGAAAATGAGAATATAATCATCTTCACCCCCCGTTTTCTCTCTTTCCAATTTCACCCATCTTTCTCCGTCTGTTCTGTTGCATCCAGCACCCTCAGCCATTCCTCACACTCCCGCCTCCTTTTCATATTCACAAGCTTCGCCGCACGAATGTCTCCCTGCGCAAACCTCGCACACTCAAACAGCCTCTGCATCTCTGCATAAAGCACCACCAGGTCATCAAACTCCTGCGCAGTAGCTTCATGCGGTCCCTTGGGATACTTGATCTTCCGTGCCGTGTCGTCGAGCGCAATGTTCACTCCTATCATCTCGTCCACGCTCCTCTTGATGGTCTGGACGTTCTGCGCATGTCTGTGCAGGATCTCATGGATGACCAGACGGACTTCGGCGATCTTGGGTATGGGGCCGTTTGGTGTGAATGTGGTGGAGGGGGGCCGGTTCGGAGCCTGACGGCTATTTGTAGTGGTGCTGTCTTGCTCGAGGATGCTTCTTGCAGATGAGACGTTGTTGTTGATTGTGAGATCGAAGAGCCAGAAGAGAGCTTTGACCTCGTTAATGTCCCAGTTGTTGCTGAGGAGAACAGGCCCGCCGGGGGAGCTTAGATCGGATATGGTTTGGTTGGATGTTTTAGCACTGGCCATTTTAAGTGTTTTTATTCGTTCCGTTGTTGAGGTTTGAGAGGGTAATATAATAATCTATAATAGTCAGGTTGAAGATTAAAGTTTTCAAAAAAGAAAAAGAAACCTACCGTGCTCAGTGTGCTTATGATGGTCTACAGCTGTGGATGCCCCTGCGATTTTCATGGTCAAGGAGATGTAAATAAACGCAAGAATCTATAACGTGCTAGAGTAAATTTCATCTTCTCCTAAAATAGCCCAGCTTCCTATCTCAGAGTTTGCAACCTAGTCTACAATGTCTTATAATGTCCCTTTTTAATTTTACAAATCCAAGCGTACTCATGATGTGATCACATGGGATGAAGATAGCATCCAGCAGTGTTTAAATATCTTACATTTCTCGTTCTACAAAGGGGAGCTATCTCAGTAGAAGAATGGCTCGCTGCAAGTGCTCCTCTGTTACTGCCTATCATGAAAGGAGAAACTTCGAGATTGGAAGCCCTGCCGTACTTCACAGTCAGCTTAACAAGGGGGATCCGTCTTCTTCCGCAAAGAACTGTTAACCAGATGTTCCATCTTTGCTAATCCTTCTTCGAAGTTGGGATTTCATATTCAGTCTCTGGGTTAAAGGCCTTGTTTGCAACATCTAAGAACTTCAGCCAGTGTAAACACTTCGCCTCCCTTTCCTTGAACAACTCCATGGCTTTGGCACTTTGATCTACTTGGATCTTCAGAAGACTATTAAACTGTTGGCTCTTTCCCTGAAAAGTTTCTGAGCGTAGAATTTCAACACCGGCACTGTCGCCCTGATATTTTTCAGCCACGTCATCTCGCTCCTTTTGAAATATTCTATCCTTGGCGACGAAACCTTCATGCTCCTCAGTGACACATCTAATCCATGTATAAGCTTCGAGAAGAGTGTCATGGAGATCCAGATGTGTGGGATCGGTCGATATGGGCTGACTATAAGGTCTGCAGCGGTGTTGAGCCTGCGGGTGACGCCCTCCGCAACAGGATCTAATAGTCCTTCGCTGAACTGCACATTTCTGATACAATTTGCCACAAATGGAGCAGAGCACAATTCCCAAAATCTTATGGTGCTGTCGAGTATTTCCATCATGTTGTTGTACAGGCCCTGGTATCTTTCGGATGAGGGCAGTTCCTCCTCAGGCAAAGTGGCTTGGTCAACCATGTTTCGCTCAGTTCTTGGTGCAAGAAATATGGCTTAATTCCCTAGGAATTAAATTGAGTCAGCATGGGAAACCAACAAAGTGAACAGGCTAACTCCAACTTACTCAGTTGTAGACAGAGTGCGTAGTAGTCAATCCCATCTCTAAGAATACACTTCTTGTTGTAACCCGTGGGTATCGAAGAAATAGAAGAGGAGACAAGTTGACTAGTGGACTGTAAAGAATAGGATGTGTGATTAGTTAATGATGAGAAGCCTCGCTCATATACTTGATATAAACAAGGCCACTGAACAGGACCTTAATCACGCAGACTGTTTCATGCACACTTGCCTTAAAAAGAGAATACAGAGAGTGTTTCGTGCGATCTACTGTATCCATCTGCATTGCCTAGATATGCTTGATATAGAAAGACTTGCAGACGCTGGTGAACATAACGTCATGCAGAGGTTAAAGAAGACAAAACCATGCATCTTTGACTCTGAATTCCTCTTTCATAAGTAGTTCTAAGTAACTCGCCTTAGACGTGCGATGGATTTGCAAAGTGAGGGTCTCTCTGATAAATTGCCAGTAAAAATTAATACTATGCTGGCTGTCCATCTACAAGAGCCAAGACAATTGCTGATCAAAGCTCGTTCAGTACGAAACCATCATCACAAGTGCAAAGTCCCATAGTCACCTTAACGCGAGACCAACTAATCCGATAGCAAAATTCCTGCTCATCACGCATTGCCCTATCTCACACCTTGCTCTTTTCCTCACGGCCCTTCTTCTTCCTCGCCGTCTTGCACCATCATATTCCCGATCTAACCAGCATTACCATCCAGCCTGGCCTTTCACATCTCCAAATATTTTCTGGTATCCCGCAGAACCAGCATCTCTAAATCAATGCTCGGCGGCGAGATATACGCGAGGTACCTCATCAACTGCAGGATGCAACAACAGCAGAAAATGCCATGTAGGGGCGGCGGACAAGATTACAAACGCAGATAGCAATCTTCCTCAAACCCTCAAACCCCCCATTCCTCCAAACTCAACTCCATTGGCCAAAATTCTGTCGTTTGGTATGCAGACACTTACACACCAACACCAGAAGACGATTCTTCGCTCACCACGCAGGTCATCACGCAGCTTTCCGCAAGATGGCCAATATAAATTCCACAGAGTCAAAGCCCTTCAAGCAGCGGATCTCTTTCATATTAGAAAGAATGAACGGAGAGTCCATGTTGCTCCAGCAGTCTCCTGAACTTCCTTCCTCCCTTGAACAGAATAATGAGAAGGGGAAATGTGATGGGTTGACGAAAGGTGTTGTCAGATTAGATCAAGTTTACTCCTTCATATGACCAAGATGCAGAGCAGGAACCGCAAGCGCAAGGCTGGGCTCCGGACTCTGTCTGGTCTCTGGTAGGCTCTTTGTTGTCATCACTCAACGTTGTCATCGACGAATAAAGAAGAAGGGAGATATACGGTGCTAAGGCATCGATGAAGTCAGGAGAGAACAGAGAATAGAGTTGAGTGGTAGATGAGGAGAACTGGAGCAAAGATGTCGGACGATGACTGCCACGAAGGTTCAGCTACCGGCAAACGCGCCTATGCTTATGCTTATGTGTTGACAAGAAAGCGTCGCATCACGGTACAGTACAGAGAAATGAGGGCCGAATAGGAAAATATAGACACATGAGAGAGCGAAATGATAAGATGAAGCAGAAGAACATAGAAGAAGTTAGGTAGTTGATTGTTGATGTTGATGTTGATGTTGATGTTGATGTTGATGTTGACGTTGATGTTGTTGAAACATGACGCCTGCGAAAAGAAGATCAGCAGTGACGTTCGTCCTCAGTCCTCAGCCACGGGCGCTTAACCAATTGCAGCCTAGCGCATGAAGCACCCGTTCAGTCTAACCCTGGTTCAGCATTCTTCCGAGTCGCGTCGGCTAGCATATAATAATGCCGCGTCGCCCACCCGCCCGCCGCCCAAAAATCGTAAAAATCGCAAAAATTTCCTTTCGCGAAAACGACAAATTTCCGCGCTCCTGGACTCTAAGCGGGGCCCGAGCAAGCCGCCATTATTGTACCGCCACACCTAAAAAATTACCCAGACACGCTAAATCACGTGTTACTCTCATTTCTCGTTCCTCGTCTGCCATTTTCCCCCAATCGCCCCTTCACCGCCCAGGGCTGAGGAATTGTGCCGCTGGAACCGCCGTTTTTGGAAAGTAACTGCTGCTGTTGATATCGGCGCGCACGAAGGAAGAGGGAAGCGTGTTTGCGACGATCAGCCGCCGAGAAGGAGGAGGACGACCTTCAGTTGCCTTGCCCACCCATCACGGGCAGGGCGATTAAGCACACAAAGACAAATCCTTCGAGGCATCTCAGTCGCGTCAATCCTCACTCTTCACTCCGCACTTCTCACTCCAATAATCGCTCACAATCGCTCAAAACCACCATCACCAGCCGTCATCCCACCCGCCACAGCGCGCCCCGCATTAGCTCTCCCTCTCCCACACGAGCCACAGCATTCCCCACTCCGCTCGCTCCCGCTGACGCGCCTTTCTCACTTTTTGGTCTGCTTCTGATTTCTCAATATGCCGCCGGTCGACGGTACTTATGCACCACAATCCCCCGACCTGTCCAGCTTCCTCTCCTCCTCCTCGACGCCCGCAAAGCCACAACCGTCGACCTCAAGCTACACGCCGCGATCGCCGAGACTGCCCGATTTCACCAGTCCACAGCAGGGTGCACAGGGAGTTCAGGCGTCGAGCTCGGGATACCAGGTCCCGCAGTCTGCCCAGCAGTATCAGGGTTTTGGAGACCGCGATTACCAACGCAGACATTCGAGCTATCTGCCGCCAATTCCTGACCTGCCGCCGTCGCACAATTTTGATCTGATCCAGGGCCAGCAGGTGCAACAAACACAATCACAATATACCAGCCCGATCTACCAGGCCCCGACAAATTATTCACAGCTCCGTTCACCACAAGAAGCTTATTCGCGGAACCCATATTCACTGCCTCAACAGGCACTTACCTATCAACCTCCTGTTCCTCTTCCCTTCCAACAATCCTTTCCACACCAACAACCATACGCACCACCACATCTCACAGCAGAGAGCACACACGCAGACATGTCCACACGAGTTAAGCGTGAACGGCCCGTGAAGGGTGGCATCAGCCAAGATGTTCCAGCACACTTGGGAGTCAGCCAAGGGATCGAAGTGAGGACGAAGTTTCCCGTGGCCAGGATAAAGAGGATCATGCAGGCTGATGAGGAGGTTGGGAAGGTTGCACAAGTCACACCTGTTGCTGTTTGTAAGTCCCCTCTCCACCCCATTCCTCGCTTTCTGCACATCTGAAAGGCGGAATAGCAACTAACAGCTCCCAGCCAAGGCATTGGAGCTCTTCATGATCTCCCTCGTCACGAAATCCGCCACGCTGGCCCGCTCTGCGAACTCAAAACGCGTCACGGCTGTGCACCTCAAGAAAGCCATCGAGGCAGACGAGCAGTTCGACTTCCTGAATGAGATCGTCGCGAAGGTTGCCGAGGGTCCGGATGCTGGCCAGGGAAAGAGGACGAAGGAGGAGGAGGATGGGAGCGAGAGCGATGAGAAGCCGAAGAAGAAGGGGAGGAGGAAGAAGGGCGAATGAAGGGCATGGCTGGCTGGGATCCTATTCTTCATCGGCGTGAGATCGACATCCGTCGTCTCGCTTGCAGTGCATGAGCGTAGAGGTGTGGGCTGGGAAGATCTAGGCTCGCGGAGTTGGAGAGGAGAGGATGGCGTTGGGGGTGTACATGGTACGGTGCAGGAGGCGTTTGGAGTGCTGGCGTATCGCTCATGGCACGGTGTGTGCATGAGCAGAAGGAGACTGGGTTCAACACTGAGTGGATGATATCGTGCTGGGTAGATAATGCCTGCTGTATCATTGGGCCTGTCGGGGATCTCAGAGACTCAGGCGGAGAGCAATCTTCATCAGATGCCGAGGCATATATAGAGGAAGAGGTGATCATAAATTAAATTCAGTCGGGGATTGATCGCGACACATCTGTCGCAGGCTTCAGCACCTCGTCCTTTCATAACATTGTTGTTGGCCGCTTCGGTGACATGTTCGATTTCGTTTTCTATTGCAATACCAAACCCTCCATTTCAACCACTCACTCCAAGCACTCGTACTCACATTTGAATATAAATTTTGAAGTTGTAATGAGCAGGTACGTCGTCATGTCGAGCGAGTCTGGTGATAGATCAGCTGACCTGCTTACGTGAACTCCTCGACGTTGCACAGTGACCCTCGACACCAGTGGCCCTCGACCTCGACAGGTATCTGAACGTTTATCTGAAAGTTTATCTGAACGTTCACCTTCAACTTCAGACCACATCTTGGAGAAATGATAGAAACTGCCAGTCGATCATGATCGATCGATTTACTCACAGAAATGGGATCTATGCACTCCACTCAGAGACCCGAACGAGCCCAGCTGTTGGATCGACGCTTCTCCCTTGCCTCCAGCCCCTACCGGCTGCCCCAGCAACACAACCACATCCCCGGGAATCCAGCACGAGCATGAAGCCCCAAACAGACAGACACGGGGAATCAAAGCGGTAAGGAAACCCGTCATGGAACTCTGTCGGAAGGCCTGGACGAGAAGTGACGAGTCGTTGCGGCGCCGCCTTGCTGCAGCGTGATTGACGGGTTTCCGGAACGAGAGGCGAGGTCGTGCTGGAATGTGCGAACTGGTGGAGGGCGGCGAATGGGATCGTCGTGATGTGCATGCAGAGGAGATCAGGTGGGATGGGGACCGGAGAGCTGGGACTTACGATGGATGGACTGATTGCGATTCTCTCGACGGGAGGGGCTAGGGTAGGTTGGTTGAGTGTACTTCGTATAGGTGGGTTGAGTATACAGGTTGGTCCAGTTAAGTTCCTTTAAGTCTTGAATTTCAATGATCGCTTTCTTTGTCTCTTTCTTTGTCTGTCTCTCTCCTCGAGACTTGACCTTCCAATCAGCATTCTTCGAACAGCTGTGTCGCGAATTTCGAATGATAGAGTTCGAAGGCGCCAGATTAGAGGAAATAGCCTCCTCTCAGCAGTTTCAATGAAAGATATTCATGAGCGAGGGGCCAGGGAAGAAGGAATGGAATGTTACATGCGCTTTGCAGTTGGGAAGCCCAACTATGTGATATCTTCCTCGGAAACCGCCACATCGGCGAGAGGTTGAAGCGACTACCCACACCTTCTCTCCTTTCATCATCTTCATCCATTGAAGCTGGTTGGTCTGTTGGTTTCATCCCTGATACTGGCTGGGTCTTGCTGATCTTGCTCTCCCCTTCTCGCCTGCCCTCCCCCCTTCTTATCACTGCGATCATCTCCCATTTTCCTCCTCCGACCTACTGTCCTCCTCTTCGACGCATCTTTGGCTTCGAGGACTCTTCATTTTGGAAATCACTTTGGAAATATAAATTTTGGGTTAAAATTCAACACCTTCAGCATCTGCTTTGTTTTGACGCCGTAACCATAATAATGACGGTACTTCAGTCACTCACTATCCAAGCTTCGGCCCATGTCACAGGGACCATTATACTAATATTAGCCATCTCATATTTTGCATCATTCTTACCATCCTACTTCAAGCCAGGTCTCCATAACCTGCCGGGCCCAAAGCTCGCCGCATTCACTCGTTTGTGGAAGGCCTACATCAGCGTCAAAGGCGACGCACAGCTCACTTACCAGGCCATCCACAAGAAATACGGCCCCATTGTTCGGACGGGTCCTAATCATGTTTCAATCCGAGATCCAGCGATGATTCCCGAGATGTTCAATGCTGGTAGCGATTTTACCAAGGTAGTTTACCCACAGACTCTATCAGACTTCTATCTTCGACGCTGATGACACGCATAGTCTGAGTTTTACAGCCCTTTCGCTTTGATATTCGAGGGCAGCCTTATGGAGAACCTCTTCTCCGCAAGAGACCCCACATATCACAAGTTCCTGAAGAGCTCCGTAGCACCGAATTACTCTCTTTCGTCCCTTGTGCAGCTCGAGCCACTATTCGACGAATGCTCTGCCCTCTTCATTCGAGAGATGGACAAGCGTGCTGGAACAGCTATCGACCTGGGATCATGGGTTCAATGGTAATCCGAAATACACTCCTTACCCGTCACTGCTCGGAAGGCACCGCTGATTGCAGTCATCTCAGGTACGCATTTGATGTCATCGGTCAAATCACCTTCCTCCAGAAATTCGGCTTCATGGAGCAAGGCAAGGATGTAAACAATATTATTGATGGGACGTGGACATGGATGCAGTATGCCTCGACTATCGGCCAGGTTCCCGAACTGCACAAGTATTTGTTGGGTAATGTCACACTGAGTGAGTTTTCGGATAGAATCTCGGACGCAAACCCGATGCCCTTGCTCATTAAGGTATACTACCTCTTTACCACCGCCAGGTGATGAGAGTATATCAGCTAATAGGAATAGATGGCGTATGACGCGATTGAGAAGTACGATAAGGAGAAGCCAACAGGGCGGCGTGGAGATCTCCTCGAGTACCTGCGCATGAAGCAAGACAGGGACGCAGAGAAGATGTCCGAACGGGATGTAATGAACCATCTCCTCGCGAATCTGTATGCACTATTTGGGCTTCTTCCACGTCTCTACCTCTGCTAATACATGGCAGATTCGCCGGCAGCGACACCACCGCCATCGGCCTCCGAGCCTGCTTCTACTACCTCGTCAAGAACCCGCGCGTTCATGACAAACTCGTCCAGGAACTCGAAGATGCCGATGACAGAGGCCTCTCCTCGCCGCTGACATTTGCACAGGGACAGGCGCTGCCATATCTGTGCGTCTCTCCCTCCTTCCCGTCTTCCTCATCCTAACAAATTCAAATCACCTCACAACCTGCCACTAACAGGCCTTCAGCCAAGCAACCATCAAAGAAGCCCTCCGTCTCCATCCAGTCATCGGCTTCCCGCTCGACCGCGTCGTCCCCGCCTCGGGCGCCGTGCTGTGTAACCAGCCCCTCCCCGGCGGCACCGTCGTCGGCATCAATGCCTGGGTCGTCCAGCGCGATCGCTCGGTCTACGGAGAGGACGCCGACGAGTACCGGCCCGAGCGGTGGCTGGAGGCGGGCGAGGAGGAGCTGAAGGGCATGGAGAGGGCGTTTCTGGCGTTCGGGATGGGGATGAGGATGTGCATTGGTGGGTTCTTCTGATTCATGCGCGGGATGGGAAGGCAGGAGCTGACGGGGAATAGGCAAGAATATCGCGATTATGGAGATGACGAAGCTTGTTGGGCAGGTCGTCCGCGAGTTTGAGATTGAGTGGGCGGGGGAGAAGGAGGGGTGGACGATTCATAATCATCAGTTTGCGAGACAGAGTGGGGTTGTGATGCGGTTCAAGAGGAGAGTGGCTGCGGAGGGGAAGTGAGGAATAGCCGGATTTATGTGGAGATGTGCAGACGCGAGACAACGACACGGAATAAGATATGATGCGACGATGGTACTGCGGCTTTATGATGATATATGTTGTGAGGATTTCGGCGGGGAACTTAGATTTGAATCAGATTCGACTGAGACAAAGATATCGAGGTTTGGATATATCCTTGGATGAAATACATTCATTTCTGCAGCTGCAAAGTCGTCGATGTGCCAATGGCCTCCCCGAAAGCCAGGGAGCAGGAAGAAAACGATGCATCTCTGCGCCATGGAGACGGTCTCGGGCGTGCTAAACCGCGCAGAATGCTGCCTCCCCTGCCTTCATCCTATACAATTTTCGCATCAACTAATCCTCGCATCTGTTGCGTCAAACACGCCATTCCATCTCAAATCTCCGCCGCAGCCTTCCCCCTGCTCCACAGCCAAAGCAGGCTGCAGCGTGATCTCCGTACCGTTGCTAGCGCCCGGCCTCTCGCGAGCAGTCAGCTGTTTAGTTCGAACGAGGAGGCCTGAGCCGCTTCTTCCTTCACCTGCCACGCCACTTGTGCTTTCACAGCCCTCCACCCTCTTTCATTTTTTTGCCAACTCCAATTCCTCTAGTTTGCCAAGCGGTGCATCTGGCACTGGGAGCATCCGAAGCTGTAATAGACTTCTTGCCCTCTCTGCCGCGTCGCACGGCGCCGCCCAGTTTCTCAGCCTCGCCGTCTTTTTCTGACCATAATTGCGAGGCTCGACTTCCTGAACAAGATCAGACAATGCGTCAGAGATTATTCTTGGATCTTTCGAGTCGATAATCATGTTTCCAGCATCTTTGGATGGGCTTTTGGAAGATGCGGTATGCATAGCATGTATGTGGGAGTGACTTAGCCGCTGATTTCGCGCAATGTCAAGGCGGGCGCTGGCGGTGAATGTGATGCTGGAAACGGTTCATGGGAATTTGGGAATCGGGTGAGCATCAGGTATTGGATTAAACGGCGAGTTATGGCACAGAGTGCGCATCGGATGTGTTTCGGGAGTGTATTCGTTTCCTGCTCTAAGGATATAAGGTTCTAATATTTTGTGTACAGTTTAGTGCATGTAATTAATGTATAGAAAGGGGGCTAGTTACTATCTACATATATTACATTCTTTAAATTTTAAAGTGGGTATTAAAAGGTTGTACTTATAGCTGTCTGTTGCTTATTATGATTAATACTCGTAAGAAATGAAAATATATAATTACTTTATACGTGTTAGTAAGTATTGCTTTTAATATCTAAAAGACATCTTATAGGTAAGAATGTAGAATAGTTTGTCCTGAAGTAAAGATTTGTCGTCTAAAGTTGGATTACAGAGCGCCCTAAGACGAATAGAAGCCTTGTGCGTTGCTTCATTAGACATACGAGATCACGATCGATCTTTGTTTTCTCCCTCTTGTCGTTTTGTATGCAACTGTTTATCATACTCCTTTTATCGCCTTTTATTCAACTTTCATCGTACCGCGAGAAATATTTAATGAACTTCTGTTGCGCCGTGAAGCTCTGGTTTCCATGAATCTCATCTGCTTCGAGTACACCCTCGTCAAGGTCGGATGTATGAAAAACAGACACTGAGACTGTAAGGTCCGCGTCCCGGTCCAACGACGAGTTTAATGACTCCCGTATTGAAACTTCGTATCCAGCTCGTACAGAGGTAGAGGCTGATTTGTCATCCAACTGCTGCAGTGTTGAACTACTGCTCATCATATTATCTGACTGTTTATGATGAATCATTCCTGGATTTTGCTCTAGACTTCTCGTAACCTCACATTCTCCTTCGGCGCGTTCTAGCCTAGTTCCTTCCGGTCGGTGTCCAGAAGCACACAGCTTAATATGTCTTCTTGCAGCTTCGCAGTATCCATCACAGTGCTCTACATCTTTCTGGGCAAATCTGGAACTGGTAGGTGGTATCGTCGAGGTCTGGTTCTGACAGCATCCCACAGATTGCAACGAGGATGGCATGAAGTGACCCACAGAGATGGAACAGCTAAAATACCACCGATTCAGCAAGAATTCTCCCAATTCGATCCGTAAACTGCACAAAGGTTTCCTCGTCAATCGATGCTAGGATGAATATATCCGCGTATGAGAGTGAATAAGGGGCATTGCCGGTGTGCTATCTAAGGGGACCTTTACTATAATCCAGAATATTCCGCATTCATACAGAGTCTCTGGTGGCCCGTCAATGCTCGCGGAAATCTTGCCCAGATTATCGTTGAGCGTAACAGCACTGATGAATGGAACATTGCTCTGCCTTGTATTCTGCAAATCCGGAAACATTCTTTTAGCAGCTGACGTGCTTGAACGTGTCACATAGAGTAGTCTCCATGATTCTCCAACCTATGACTCCTCATCGGATTGCTTAATTGCAGCAAGATGTTTCTCATATCTTAAATTACTAGTTTTGGAGCTTAACAGCTATCGGATCCAATAGCTAACGGCCACCCAGGGATTCTGTTTGTGTTCATGCACGGAAGCCTCTATGCATAGAACACAGTTTGATATTCTTTATTCCTTTCTTTGAGGCTCTCTATATGAGAGATGCCCATTCCATAGTCTAGATAGATTCTGAAGACATGCTTTCTCATTTTCACCTTCCGCACACACCAGTTATCACTTTGTGATTGCGACAATAGCTTTCTTTGCTATTCTTTTGTAATAGCTCTCTAATTAACTGTTGGTTTTGAGGGATTAAAAGAATATTGCTTTTAATGGTATCTTAGACTGCTTTCGAAGAGAATATTGAGATGTATAACAGATATGTCGCTTGACAGGCTCCATGGATCAAGTTCCATGTTAAAAATCGCCCATTAGGCTTCGAGGATCTGCTTACTCCCTTGCTAGTCTAACTGAAGCCGTGACTGCGAACCCAGTTTCCCTAGCCATAATCGAGGGAAGGCTGCCGCCATATCATAGACGCGACGAAGCGACGAAAGCTCTGTTTTCACTGTATGAAAGCCATCGGTTGCAGTTGCAATTGTTGTAGTTTCTGCAGCTATAGACGACATTGCTCAATTGCTGACTCACAGCGTCTGAGATATCCTTCCTGACAGAGCCGCTATATTGACTAGAGCTTGCATCCCTGAGTGGCTTTAAGCTAGCAACATCTGATAGGTTGTAAATTTCCTGTCGTAGTGGTTCATGTTGTTTCTCCTGCGTGCCGACTAGAGAACTTGTTATGCACTCAAGGGCATCGACAGAATCTCGCAGGTGGGCAACCAAGCCATGCAGTTTCTTAGAGTCGTGAATTACCCACCGAGTCTTCTTCAGCAAAGGCGCTTTCTTTTGTTTTTCCCGCAGACGCCATTTGAGTCCATCAAAAGTCTCTCGAAACAGGTTCATGCCGTATGATGGTGCAGCATCAGTTGTAATAATCTGCGGGTCCCCATCATATCAAGCATGAACAGCGTCTGTCCGTTCGAGAAGCCTGCATATGTTCGCTAGAATCCTCTCTACGGATTGCTGAATACGAGGCCGCTTAAAGACATCATTGAAAGGAAACAATCTGCTATCCTCATCTAGGATGAGGCTGATGATTTATCCCCAGAGAGCAAAGCGGATGCATTGCAGAGAAAGCTGCCATTATCATCTAGCAAATGATCCCACAATAAATAGCACAGAAAAGGCATACTCGAGTGCACTGAAGTTCATAGTCCTCACTAAGTCCTGCGCTGCTACGACAATATCGAGAGCCTCGATGCAGGTGGTGAACAAGGCTCCGATGCCGACTAAAGTAAGAGCCAACCCCGCCAACTCCGTCGTCTCCGCCATATTTCTGGGATGCTGCAGAGAAATGTCTTTTGATGTCTACTATGGCAGGCTCATCAGGGGAGACTGCAAGCATCTTTGAACTTTTTTAATGAAGATTCAAGGGAAATGGAGAGATCAGTGGACACAGCCTCATTTTATGGACGCTCATTTTTGGCATCAGGATGGGCTTTCCGATCGACAGTTCGCCTGGAGGTACATTTCGCAATGCCATATTCAAGTTAGGAACATCGGCGTGGAAAAAGAAATCAAGGAGTTATGAAAAATAATAGACAGGCAAGCTTAACTTATGCTAGAGACATTTCGCGGTCTCGTAGTCGTGACCAAGGAGAATTATACAAGGTGACATTTCAGCAGACAGAGACGCCGAAAGCTCAGCCCCCTAGCAAGGGCGAGAGTATCAGCGTGGCGCAGAAGAGAGAGAGGCCAAGAACAAAACAAATAAATAGACAACATTATGTCTTGTTCTTTAGCAAATAGGTAAAATGCAATACTAATTTCTTGTAGTGATCGCTAAGAGCCTAAGAGTTTATCAATATCTTTCTTTCAGCTTCATGATTCATGCATTTGTTTGTCTCAAGACATCATACCTCAAGTTACGTCGATATGTCTTAATATCCCACCTCAGGTCCAAATAAGAGTTAAATCGATTCAAGTCGACTTTTGTCGTCTTCCATCTGCCGCTTGCCTGTGCTTCGTTTCCCTTTCCATCAACCTTCCTCACATTCATCTCAATCGAGACAGTCCATATCTCCAACATCTCCTTCAAGGCCGTCATTCTACCGCCGTCCGGAAACCACGAGCATCCCTCGCTTCTTTGAAAGCAAGCACGCTTATCTGCACCGGCTACTGGTGTTACCGTACCTCCAAATCCCCCCTCAGTGTCGAGCAATTCTAGCTTCCATCCCACAATGATCAAATTATCCATCCATCGAGCATCGCTATCGTCGGCTGCTCTTCGCTCAAAGACTTCGGCTGGCATCTCGTCTTCCGCAGGGAAAATGATCATCGAAGCACGCTCTTCTTCCCGGATAATCCGACCGAAACGGTGCGATCGACGACCTCGTCTCCTCATCTGACTAACCCGCCTGAACAGAAGCCGCAATCCCATGTCCTTATACCAGGCGCTATGAACTTCCGACCACGAGATGGTCTCTTCGCCTCTGCGAAGAAAAGCTGCGACGAGCCATCGCCCTGATAGTGATACCTCCGCAAGACTCCCTTCTCAACCACAAGCCCGGATTCCTCGTCGCCACCTCTACTTCGCTGATATCCAGCTCTTCTCGCTTCAGCCACTCCAACTAATCTCGGGAGAGAGAGAAGAAGAGGGGGGGGGGGGGTCTTGCTGTATCCATCGCATCAGACTGTCTTTCTTGTAGTCGCCCTGGCTGTCAGGCCATTCATTCGCAGTCCAAATCTTCTAAGATGGATACGGCATACGTTGCAACTATTGCAAGTAGAATGCATGGTCGTGGATACACTCCAGAGACGATTCGTCGACCTGGACTCTCCGTGATGGAAGTGAATATGTCGTCACGTGGCTTCTCATATAAGCTCCGAGCTATGATCGTCTAGTACCCTTAGCACTTGAGATCTCTAAATACATTTATACGATATGTAAATATAAGTTCGAGCAGCCCACGGAACAGACACTCTCAGGTGATTTCCACATCGTCGAATCGACCAATCAACGTGACTCCTCTCGAAGGTACCGAAAGAGCCCACAGGTCTTTCTCTCAGCATATGTAAGCGGGTCATGATGAACTCGGCAGAAAGAAACGGAGACTGTCGAATCTACTATCATATCATCATTCTCGGCACGAACACCTACAAGACATGGACCCGACAATCCATCATCCATCGCGAGCACGCCTACCTCTTCTCCCCCCCATCACCAAACAAAAAGCCACTCACGGCCTCGCAATCAACTTTCCCACATGATACGCCCACCCGCCCGGCCCACCCGGCACAAACCCCGCGAACCGCTCCACCAACTCATCCATTACGCACTGACACAACGGCAGCCCGTCCATACTCGCAAACCCCCACGTCTCCACCCACTTCCCATCGACCTCCGGAAACGTCGTCTCGCCACAGTGCTTCTCGAGACATCTCGTCTGGCTGAACCGGCCATACGCCCAGACCACCAGTGCGCCCGCGTATAGCGCCATGAGCGTCAGGGGCTCGGCCGCCACCCCACCGAAGGCGTGCGCGTCGCGCTTGTTGAGCTGGAGGATCGACGAGGCGTGCAGGAGCGCGTGCCGCGCATTGTCGGTGGAGGCCCATTTGATGGCGGCGGAGATGCGGCGCTGGCCTATGTCGCCTTCGCTGTCTTGGTTGCTGGCGAGTCGGCAGAGGTTGCGTACGTCGGTGTAGATGTGGATGCTGAACAGATGGTACAGATGCATTGTATCGAAGATGAGCGCGTTCGGTCGCGCCAATACAACATTCTTCCAGCCAGGCTGTGAGTGATCCTCAAGACCCCAGTAATAACGATCAGGCACTGCTCTGGCCGGGCGAGTCTCGACAGCTGTCGGATCATCCATATCATATGTCGAGAACCCGTCCAATTGTCGTTTCCAATAGTCAAGCTGCTGCACCAGAAGTCGACGGATTGTGAGAACCGTCGCATCGTCAACATCGCTGTCCCGAGCTTGCTCGACAAATTCCCAGATCCTCGACTGCATCGAATATATTCCTATCTGGATGTCTTCTGGAAACATGACGAACGGAGACATTTCCTTGTCTCCGAACGGGCTGTGCATTAAATCGAAGATGGTGGTCTGGCTACGCTCGATGGGTTCTGCAGCGCTGAAACTGTCAAAAGACTCGAGCGACCTCTGATTCCAGAATGAGAAGGTGTTGGGGAGGTTGAAATGCATGTCCTCCGGCCGCAAGAGAGGAGGCTGACTACGAAACGTAGCAATGTATGCATCGATTTTGAACAAGTACATCGCCAACCTATTGCTTCTTAGCACCAAGGATTGAAAGCGTGAAGTTGACTTTTACCTTTTCCTCTGCTCTATCGACACCATTGCCCACGGTCGGAAAACGTTTGGCTTGAACCTTGGCATTGCTGTCTCAGGTCTGAACAGCCCAAGTTCTCTCAGGACACCAACGAGTACATTCAGCATCATTATCCCTCGAGATATGAGTTGATTTTCCTGTCATCGATCAGTACCAGCATCCCGAAGAAAGAACTCAAGACCATACTCCTGTATAAAATGAGAATATGATATTGAGTAGAGACGACTGAAATGTTGCCAATGACTTCGGATCTTCATCGTTGGTAAACTTCCAAGAAACGGTCTGCACGGTTCGGTTAGCAGCATATCAGCCATTCTAGGTCGGTACTGACAAGCTTTGGGAACAGTTCATTCATCAGCTTATCATGAGCCGTGATGGCCTCCTTTCGGGAGGCTGGGCCTTTGAACCATGTGCCAATCGTCCATAATGAGAAATTCAGAAGGTGATGTGCATGCTTCTCGTCGTAAGAGGACATGTGAATAATGGGCCACCGCGGATGAAAGTGTGTAAAATAAAGCTCCCCGGCCTCTATGTCTAAGGGATTTAGATGCGAGCGGTTCATGAATCCGGAATTTAGTTGCGGAGGCATGGGTGAATATTCTTCAGGAGCAGTGCGGTTTGCAATGGAGTTTGACACAAGTACGCTTGACACTATATCTGGCTGACTAAAAGTGCCAAATGGAGGGATTGTTTGTCTAGAACTAGGCATTCCACCAATCTCCATTTGATGTGGTAGTAGCTGCTGTTGCAAAGTCTGTATGTTGTGGATGATCTGACGATCGACCTCTGGTAGCGTCGCATTTCGCATACCACGAGTGAGAACCTCATTGAAGCGGTTTTGAGCCTCGACAGCGCCCTCAAACGTACAATCGATGCCTCTCTTGACGCATGACTGACATGGGATCCCGCCCGCACATCTCGTCTTTGCTCGGTGGCATGCTTGGCAGGCACGCTGGTTTCGCTCTGTTGAGTCGGTCGCGGCTGCGTGGCGAGCTATATGCCGTTGTAAAACATCACTGCGAGGATTAATACGCTTCAGATGATCAGGACATGGTCACTGACTTGCGAGTAAAGGCCCTCGAGCATATGCTGCAGATATATGATGGGGGTGCGGTGTGGGATAAGGCATGGCGGGTGAGATGTTCCTTTCGAATAAAGCTCTTTCCACAGCCCTCGAAGGTGCACACATGTCTGTCAGAGACGGGCTGCTCCATTACACATCGGGAGATCTGCCGAGTTCATAGGAAGAGATTCCCTAGGAAGAGATTCCATGTTTGCGAAAAGGTTGTCTTGGGAAGGTATGTACAGAGAAAAAGAATGTTCGGCGTTGGGCGTTGGGCGTTGGAAGATGGAGCGTAGGTAGGTACTGCTTAATAAACATGCCCCTCTGCCGCCGGTGGGATGAATGCGAATGACGTATGTATATACGTGGGGATGTCGACATCGACATGATTGGTCAATCGTCCGAGAACCTCATTAGGTCAAGTTTGAGAATCACCTGGCCGAATCACGTGACTTATTGATCCTCTTCTCAGCCACTCAGCCACTCAGCCACTCATCCACTCAGCCACTCAGCCACTCAGCCACTCACCCTCCCAGCCTCGCAGCCTCGAAGCTTCTCAGCTCTTTTCGTCTCGTATCATCAATTCAGCCTTCCTGAGTGCTTCCTGTGTGCTTCCCGTGTGCTTCCTGTGTGCTTACCGTGTGCTTACCGTGTGATAGAGTACGGTTCGTTCTCGTATGATCGTATATCGTATCTTACGATGATTTCTCAGCCTTCAATGCCACCACAGCTTTTTAAGCCTTGGGAAAGAACAACTCCACGGAGATACTGAGATACTGAGATTCTCTGCACCCAAATCCCGTCCTATTATCACGTGCATTCTCAGGCACAGGCACAGGAATGGCAAAGCCCATCCTGCCCACCCTGACATCCCGACTCCTCCCATTGGCGACGACTCAGAGGCTCGGCCCGCCACCAGAACCTCGAATTTCTCTCCCACCTCTCCCACTTCTGCTTCAGAGTCCAGGCCACTATGTCCCTCTGCCTCTACCTCTTACCTAATGTTCCCGCGATTCTCGACTGATTTTCTTCACCATCCATGGGAGAACTCCTGAATGCTCGGGATGCTCCTGGATGCTCCTGGATCCTCCTCCATATTCCTGGACATTCCTGGACATTCCTGGACACTCTGGATACTCTGGATACTCGGGATACTCTGGATACTCTGGATACTCCTGGATATCTGCCATGACACCAGATGTCCGCTTGGCCTCTTATCTAGACCGCTGATCATCTTGCTGCTACGAGCATGCAGCGGCTGATTTGTCCATGGCCCAGCGAGCGACGTCGTTCGTTGGTAACCCATCGAACCTGGTTGGATGCATAGATGCGTGGATGCATAGATGCTTGGATCTGTGCATGCGTGGATGGTTCGATCGGACCGTTGACGACCTTGACGACCTGATCTGTGCCTTGAATAATCCCTTGATACCTACAGTACGTACCACATACCACCGATGTCATTTCACTACTTCACCTGCTCTCCATCATTCTCCGCAACGGTTTGAACTTCTCCGCATTTCCGTCTCTCTATATATCTCCATTCTTATCTCGTCCTTTGCCTCTTTCTCCCTTATCTCCATATCAAGCCTTGTCTTCCTCATTCTCCACACTCGAGCATCATCAATCAATCAACAATCTATCAATTAATCATCCTTTTCTCCACCACCACAACAACAACATCAACATCAACATGTCCACAATGGAGCATATCGAGGCCTCCTCCCTCGAGGACCTCACCTCGCGCATCACCTACCTCTCCAAGTTCCTCGATGTCACGGCCGCCGACTCCGAGGCCCTCGTCTCCGCCGCGCCCCTCATCGCGCCTCTCGTCCCAACCGTCCTCGATGCCGTCTACACCAAGCTCCTCTCCTTCGACATCACCGCCCAGGCCTTCGTGCCCAAGAACACCGACTACAGCGGCGAGACCGTCCAGTCCGTCCAAGAGCTCACTCTTGACCATCCCCAAATCGCCTTGCGCAAGGACTTCCTGAAGGTACATTCCTCCTCCATCCCACTCTCACCCATCCATACCCCTTCCCCCCCGATTTGAATTCCCGTTCTCGTCACGTGACCCGCCACCGCCACACCCCACCGCCACACCCACTGACGCCCCCGCAGAACTACCTCGTCAAGCTCGTCACGACCGCCGACCTCTCGCCCGCCTCGCCCTTCTGGGTCTACCTGGACCGCGTGGCCGTCATGCACACGGGCCGCCCGGGCTTCAAGCACCGCGAGAACCGCCCGGACCTGCGCGTCGAGTACATCCACTGCGGCGCGCTGCTCGGCTACGTCGTCAGCGTCGTCGTCGGCGCCGTCATGGCCATGGACGACGTCCCCAACGACGCGAAGAGCAAGGTCATCCTCGCCCTGAACAAGGTCGTCTGGATCCAGAATGACCTCTTCGCGAGGCACTACATTGCGCCGGTGGAGGCGCAGAACTAGGAGGAGCCGAGGACGGTCGCCGGGGTGCTGGGATTTTTACGGCGTTGGGAGGAGGTGGCTTGATGCGACATGAGCGCTTTAGATGCAATGATGTTGATGTAATATCTTTTCGAGCTTGGGCTCCCTCATCTCACACATAGAATCAGATATCATGTTAGATATTTACATAACCAGTCAATTCTTTCTATCTATTCATAACTCATCTCGCTTGCCCCTAACCCCTCACTTCTTCAAGACCGCCTTCACCAGCTCCTCGATATACCCCAAGTCCCTCTGCTTGATGCCCAGCAGCTCATTATCGTTCTTCACGAAGTGTCCCCCGTAGCCCTCGCCCCAGAGCGCCGAGAAAATCATCGGCACGAACGTCTCGTCGTCGAACTTCCCCTGGCCCAGGCGCTCATAGCTCGCCTTCAGCACGTCATCCGTGCTGAGCTTGAGCGGCTCCCTCTTGGTCCCCGGATCGACCCTGTTCGCGATCGCCAGGATCTGGTTCTGGCTCAGGGCGAGGTCGTGCACGTAGAGGGCGCGGTTCCGCGTCTCCTCGGGCTTCGCCAGCACCGCCGCCACCGCCCGCCCGATCGTGCCGAGCGACGTGGCGCTGAACAGCTGGTCGCCTGAGTTCCAGATCTTGGGCGTCGCCGAGCGCACGTCGAAGATGAAGCCGACCTGGAGCCCCCAGTCCAGGAACGCGCCGTTGCGCACCAGCGTGTAGCTGAAGCCCGGGTGCGACTTGGCCTTGTCCTGCAGGTACTCCTCGGTCTTGACCTTGCCGGCGAAGACGGGAAGGACGCGCGTCTTGGGGTTTCCGACGTCGGAGCCGAAATCGGAGGGGATGAAGCGCGAGACGCCGGCGGCGATGGCGGCGTCAATGAGCAGGAGCTGGGTGTCGAGGGCGAGGGAGGCGATGGTCGAGACGACGGCGTCGATGCCGGTGAAGGCGGATTGGAGGGAGGCGAGGGAGGTGTAGTCGACCTTGACGACTTTGACGTTGGAGGGGAAAGTGGCGGTTGAGGCCTCGCGGGTTAGGACTGTGACGTTGAAGTTGGCGTCAAGGAGGCCGGTCAGGACGGAAGGACCAAGGTTGCCGGAGGCCTGGGGGTGTCAATTGGATGATTTAAGGAATGCTGGGAGAGTTACTTACACCGATGAGGGCAACGTTCTTGATGGGGGACATCTTGCGGAGGTGTTCGAGCTGGAACCGAAGATTATGAAGTGAAGAGAAGAGATATTTGAGTGAGTATGAAAATGAAGATGAAGATGCTTTGAGAATGAGAATGAAGACACTGATGATGGAGAATGGAAAGAAAGAAAGAAATTCTCGGAGCTTCACTTATCACTACATATATACAGACACAGTCCATCCCACCGAGCTATCCCACAAGGCTATCCCACCACTTGGCCGAATGTCCCCATGTGTTGCCCGGCGGGATATTGTGGGGGAGAAGGGACTTGGACTTGCGTGATTAGATGTGCGATGATGACGACATATGCAGCGTTGATGGTGCATAGGTAACTGAGGGATAGTGCCGGTGTTATGCATCCATACACAGTACCTATACTCTCGAGATCCCAAAGCGGCATGGAGATCTCAAAAAGAAGAGTAGTGGGCAGGATCGAGGAGGCGTAGCATAAGTCATAAGTTGAGCGACGGAAGTATGCCCCAAGCAAGTGCCGAAAGCCGCATATTTGTCAGCGAGACCTAAACAGCCTCGTTCGTGCTTGCTTGCTTGCTTGCTTGCTTGCGTAATATCGCTGAAGAATCACAAATATGTATGTAGGTAAGCATGTATGTGTATGTATTGTACAACAATTCCTTATGTGCTGTATATCCCATTTTCTGAAATCCTGTGAGGGATATAGATATGGATATGGATATAAATAGCCCGTCGCTGCGAAATCCAAAAATGCGGTAACGCACGTGACCTATCGCTCCTTACACTTTCCCCAAACCAGTAAGATACAATTTCTGCCACTTCACCGCCTTCGAGTTGAAGCCTTGTTGGATTTTTTGAGATGTCAAATTATATGTATCTAATCGACAGCCATTTTGCGACAACAACCTCCACGCTCTTTTATTCCGCACTCGAAGAAGAAATCTCCAATCACTGCGCTGCTCCGACTTGATATCTCGTTGGTGATTCTTTTTCGATACCGTGACACCAGGGTCGCTTTCCCTATCGCATTCATTCAGGAGGAAACCGCTCACTGGTCCAGCCATGCTGCGCTCAAGTAACTCCGTCTGTCTTCTCTGCCAGTTTTCACAAAATGCTCGCATCGTCAGCAACCGATCGTTAGGCTCAATGCAAGCTCAGAGATATGCATCGCAACTGCACAAGCGCGTACCAACGCGCATGTCGCTTTCCCCTCGTGTCGCGCAGTCGAATCCCAAGACAACCGAGAGTGGGAAGCCCGTCAGAAGGCGGCAGGATGGGCCGTTTGGTGGGATGAATTTGAAGGAGGCAAATATAAGAGGCGTTCCAGAAATCAGACGGACAGCTGGCCAGGATCCACGAACCTCAAGTGGCAAAGGGAAGGATTTCAAGAAGACAGACCGAAGAGAAGGTTTCCACGCTTTGAAGATGCAAAGGGCTCTCACGCCAGTGTCATATAGCAGCAGAACGGCCGTCAAGGAGCGATTACATGAGCTCGACAGCTTCCATAAGTTTCAATTGTTGCCAAGTGTACAAGAGTCGATAGAAACGCAGGCATTGAAAGGATTAGAGGAGTTTATTCCAACGGCGGTTCAGCGACTCGCTATCCCAGCACTGCTCGGCGAGAAGAGCAAATTCGAGCGGAAAAGACCAGCCAAGGAGAGGGAGGACTTTTTAATTGCAGCAGAGACGGGATCGGGGAAGACATTATCTTATCTTCTCCCACTGATCGATGCCGTGAAGCGCGCCGAACAAGCTGATGCGGAAGTCGAGGCATACGAGAAGATGAAGCAAGAGGAGCAACTGAAGCAGAACAACTTGACGCTCGTTTCTCCACCATTAACCAATACTCCTCATCCCACAACTGGACGACCACGCGCAATCATTCTTCTTCCAACGTCAGAATTGGTATCCCAAGTTGGCGCACTTACAAAATTGTTGTCGCACACTGTCAAATTCCGCTCTGCTCTGATATCTTCCGCTGTTAGTGGAAAGGTCATCAGAAACCGACTGTTCTCTCCTGGCGGTATCGATATCCTCATCTCAACTCCTCATCTTCTGGCATCTATCGCGGAATCAGATCCAAATATCTTGTCCAGAGTTACGCATCTTGTTATTGACGAGGCGGATTCTCTTCTGGATCGTGGTTTCTCTCCACTTACCTCTGCGATCATTGACAAGTCCAATCCATCATTGCAACAGCTCATCCTCTGCTCCGCCACAATCCCTCGCTCCCTCGATTCCTTCCTACGCAAGCGCTTCCCTGATATCCGCCGTCTAACTACGCCAAACCTTCACGCCATTCCTCGTCGTGTACAACTTGGAGTAGTGGACGTGGAAAGAGACCCATATCGAGGCAACAAGAACCTCGCTTGCGCAGATACAATCTGGTCTATTGGCAAGGCAGCAGCCGACCATGAAGGCCCCGATAAGAATGCCGTGGACCTCAAGCACGTCCTGGTGTTCGTCAACGAGCGTGAGAAGACGCAAGAAGTGGCAGAATATCTCATCAGCAAGGGTGTGAATGCCGTTGCCTTGAGCAGAGACACCCCTGAGCATCGCGCATCCGAGATTCTCGCAGACTTCACTTCTTCCGAAAAGCTTACTGTCCCCAGAGGCGAAAATCCTGGAGGCTTGTCTGATAATCAACCAAATTATGTTCCATTCGGAAAGGTTGCGCCTCCAGCGAGGAGAAACTTGCCGAATCTGAAGGTTCTTGTTACTACGGATTTGGGCTCCAGGGGTATTGATACTTTGGCTGTCAGACATGTTATCTTGTATGATGTGCCGCATTCTACGATTGACTTCATTCATCGTCTCGGCAGGACCGGCAGAATGGGTAGACGTGGAAGAGGTATTGTACTTGTAGGGAAGGATGATAGGAGAGATGTAGTCAGGGAGGTTAAGGAGGGAATGTTCAAGGGACAGGCGCTGATTTAGAGTGGATATCCATGGCTGTATTATACTGTAACAATAAGATGTAAAACGAGCAAGTGGAATAGATATTCATCTCAAAATCATACTTGACTACATCTTGGAAAATCAATAAGGACTTTGGAAGTGTCGGAAGAGGAGGCCATCGTCGGCCTCGCTTAGCGTGGGTTGATGCCTCCACATGGTAAACAGTCGCGTCGCGTCACGAACTCCAGGCCTCAATTTCAACCTCATTATTCGCGCGCTGAAAATATCCCCGCATTACCATCACAAAACTCTTATGATGCGATAATCAAATATCCAATCCGTTTTTAATCCTCCCAAACTATAAATTCGAACGAGCAAACTTAATCGTGAAAATGCCTCGGCCAAAGCGCATGAAAGTCGCACCCTCAGCGCCGGCAGCTCCAGCCAAACGCGGACGCGGCAGACCTCCAGGACCGTCGCGCAAGGCAAGAGAGGTATCGGATGATATTGAGGACTCCCAGCGACCAGAGGATGAGCAGATGGCAGAACCAGCGAGGACAAGAGCTACGAGGGGAAGGGCAACAGCTGCGCCTTCAACAAACGCGGCTCCAGCGCCAAAGCTGAACGCAGCACACGTCAGAGCACTAGAGGAATCAAAGAAACGTCGCGACTCAGCGATGGCGCGTCTTGAAGCGGAAAACGAGTCCGCATCTGATGAAGAATCCAGCAATGAGGCCGGGCAAATACCTGGCGCGGAGAGCTCGAGCAGTCCGGAAATCGAGATTGGCAGGCGAGGAAGAGTCGTGTCGAGCGTTGGGGATTCAAGTCTTGTCGCTAGAACTGGAAGTTTTAAGCGGAGGGCACGTCAACAAAGCATACTGGGACGTGGAAGGGAGATGGAGAGGTCTCCCAGTGTCGAGAGTGATCTGGCGCAGAGCCAGGACATTACGAATGTTGAAAGGCCAATCGGGAGTGTGATGAGCGGGTTCAAAAGGAGACAGAGGCAGCCGAGTATACTTGGAAGGGCTGGGAATGTGAGATCAAGCAGCGTGGAACCGGAAAGAGATGTTGGTACTCCGGCGAATCCGGGTTCAGCCCTGGCGACGGGAATGTTCAGGAGGAGAGCAAGACAGGCCAGCATACTCGGGACACCAAGCCATAACCCAAGCAACAATCTTCCAGGGGCAGACGGAGTTCATCTTGATGATGAGGACGACTTCAACCCAGAGGACCAATCCACACCTCTCAACCTGCCAAAATCAAAGGCTCTAGACGATAGCGCAATGTCCACATCTTCTTCCGCCAACCCACGAAAACGGAAGCTTTCACCTCTCCCAGCGCCGCAATCATCACCTTCTCTTCCACCAATTGAACGTTCACCAACATCTAGCCTCTCACCCCCACCAATCTCCTCCCCCGCACAACAACGACCACAAACACCAGAACCCCCAAGCTCAACCCACGCACCACCACACAGCTCCTCTTCCCTTGCTGCCAGCTCCCCTCCACCCCGCCCATCTCGTGCTGCCAGCACCCAGCCCGCCAGAACTCCTCCAACGCGCCGTCAACCATCACGTGCTGCCACTGCTTTCTCGGACGACGACCTTCCTTCCTCGCCGCCATCCCTCACCCACTCCCCCGACAACCGCCATGTCGCCCCTAAACTCCGAGGGCGACCAAAAGCATCGGCAAAACCTCCTCCAGCGAATCTGTCGACCGTGGAATTGCAAGCTCTTTTGCCACGGAGGAGAAGGAGGGCGGTGAGAGAGAGGGATATGTATGAGATCGGTGGCTCAGACGACGAAGAGTTAGGAAGTGATGAGGATGAACTTTCTCACCTTACAACCCTTACGACCCGGACGAATCGTCGGACTCCTGCTCCAACAAAGCGAGTCACCAAACTCAGATCCGCAGTCAAGGGTAAGGGCAAAGCTGCCGCCGGTTCTGAGGAAGCGACGGACAAGAGGAGGCGGACGTATGGATCGCGCTCAGACAAAGAGAATGGTGGCAGCGATGAAGAGGCTAGCGAGGAGGAATTGGATCCAGATCATAGTCTGGCGCCGATCCAAGATAGTGTTGAAGATCAGGAAAGCAGCGTCCTGGAGCAGCGCGTCGGGAAGGAGTTGAAGCAGGCAAAGAAAAAGTTCGAGGATGTGGATAAATGGGAGATGGAGTTCGAGGAGGTTACAGCGAGTAGTTCGAGTCCGAGGGATGCGCGTTGAATAAGTTACTCGGACGGATGAGATTGTGTCGGAGGCGCTTATTGTTATGCTTGTCATTGCTAGAATATTATGATGATGTGACAGGTCTGGGGCTGGAGTAAGGACATGAAGCATTGCGAGCTATTGCGCTGCTTGCACGGCAAACGGAACAGGATAAAGTAAGGAGTCAATCAATCAAATACCATTGTTCTGCTAAACTTCTTGAACTCTTCTCAGTAACAAGATGCTGTATATTTTACTCTGGTACAGCTATAGCTAATGATTTTAGACCTATAACAGCTCTCTGAGCATACCCTAGCTTTTCCATTCCTTCCTTGGTTCTGCACATATAAGGGGTATCATGAACGCCTATTCCCCTTTTCACCAGTAATCCAAATCTTATCCTTCTTCCGTTCCTGGAGCCAAAATTTCAAGACGCCCTCAACGCGGCGAGCTTTGCCTCCTTCTCCCTCAAGGACTGCGTCATCGCCTTATTCTGCTCCTCGACCTTCGCCCTCGCCTCCTTCAACCTCTTCACCTCCAACTGCTCCGCCTCGCGACTATACGGCTGCCCCGGACTACTCCTCATGGGAATCAGCGCCGTGCGCTCGGGGATGCCCGTCCCGGGGCCGAGACTCTTCTTCTTCGCGCCGGCCTTGCCCTTCGTCTTCTCCGCGCCCGTGGTCAGGATCTCGTAGAAGTTCTCGTAGGGCTCGTTGAAGACCTGCTCTTCGTAGCACCAGGAGAGGATTTCGCCCGACGCCTTCTGAGCGGCTCGCTCCTCGTCGCTGCCGTAGGCGTGCAGGCGCAGGCCGTGCCAGATGGACTGCGGCTTCTCGCTCGACTCGGTGACGTAGTGGAGCTTGATGTTGATCTCGAACTCGCCCCAGCCTGTCTCGGAGACTTGGAAGGGTTGGCCTGGGACTGCTTCGACCGCTACACCGCGTTAGTCTTGCATGTCATATAAAATCCCGTCGGGTTTGGGGAAGGAGAGACGTACTCCGCAACGGATTCGGAATCGACTCATGCAGCTTGAATTGCACCTTCTTCAACCAGTACGTGATGTCGGTGTCGTCGACTCCCTTCACAAACACCGTCCAGCTGTGCGTGTGATCGGCCGGCGCGCCCTCGGGCTTCGGATTCTTGACATCGTCGAACGGCTTCGCCGTTGTCCCGTAGACGAATGGCCGGTAGATCTGCACGCCCTTGACGCGCTTCTGGGTCGTGCCGGGAGGCGCCATGGGGGGCTCGCGTTCGTAGGGCGATACGCCGATTGCACGTCCTGAGCGCGGTCCTTGGGGCTTGAGGTGAGGACGGGCTTTGCTGGGCTTGAGGGTCTTGCGTTTTGGAGGCATGATGGCGGCGGCAGCGGGGATTTGAATCGGAAGATGGAAGATTGTTGTTCCTAGCGGCGGACAGGAACTGGGGTAAAGGCTGGATGATGCGCGGTTACGTGGTCAGTGCTTCTATAATGATATCAGTCCATTGCTCGTAATATTTTAGAGCGTTGGAATTGTATACAAACCACGACAACAAAATGACGGCGGTGAAGAAAATAGTTGTTTGTGGAGGAAATGGATTCTTGGGGAGCAGAATATGCAAATATGCGGTCGCGCGCGGATGGGACGTCACGTCGATAAGGCAAGCTCACCAAAAGTTCAGCCTTGTCGCTACCACAAGCAGCAACAGAATTCCCAGCAATTCTCCGACGAGATTGAACGCAATGCTAACTTTCACTTCCACAGCCGCTCAGGCGAGCCAAAGTGGTCTTCAGTCACAGCCTCCGCATCCCCTCCCGCCTGGTCCCATAAAGTCTCGTGGGAGCGCGCCGACGTCCTCAAGCCAAGCACCTACGCCCCGCTCCTACGAAGCGCCGACGCCGTCGTCCACACCATGGGGATCCTCCTCGAAGCCGACTACAAGGGCGTGATATCAGGCCGCGAGTCGCCCATCTCGGGCCTCAGGCGCGCCTTCTCCTCTGCCAAAAGCGGCACCCAGAACCCGATGGAGGCCAAGCCGGACGAGGACTTGAAGCCGCAGGAGAAGGACGGCCAACTCACTTACGAAGTGATGAACAGGGATACGGCGATTACGCTGGCAAGAGAGGCGGATCGAGCACATGTTGGCACGTTTGCATATATTTCTGCAGCGGGCGGCGCGCCGGTGTTGCCGGCGAGGTATATCAAGACAAAGAGAGAAGCGGAGTCGTCGATTACGAGCAATTTTCCGAATATGAGATCGTTCTTTTTCAGGCCAGGATTCTTATACGATAGCTCGAGGCCTCTTACAATGCCTTTGGCTGCCGGAGTGGGCGTTGGGGCGATCTTCAACGAGGTGACTGGCGGAGTATTGAAGGGATTCCTAGGCGCAGCTGGGTCGAAGCCACTGAAAGCAGACATGGTTGCGGAAGCGCTTGTAGAAGCTCTGGATACTGATACCGTGAAGGGTCCAGTGGAGACAAAGGAGATTGAACAACTTGCCAACGCGGCTTGGAGGAAGGGAATGCTATAATGCTGCATTGGCATCGTGGGCTGAAGGGATGACCTTGCCCTGTATCAATATTATGTACAACAGAACGCCAGTAGACCAACCCACTCCAATCCATTGTATCCATAATCCATATCATATCATCGTTCCACGCTCGAAGCTGTCGCGAATTTCAGCCGTATACTGTGGGGCATTAGCTTTTTCCATCGCAGTTAGGTAAAGACATGCGCATACCTTGTTGTAGAACCGTGCGAGTTTCTGGTTAAAGTTCTTGTTCTTCTCATTAATGTATGTGACATCACCTTCGTCACGATCTTGTCCACGCTCCTTCCGCTTCCTCAATCTCGTATCCTCTGCCTGCTGCAAATCGGCAACCAAGCGATCGACCGCAGCTTTATCAGGTTTGTTTTCAACAAATCCAGTAGAGTCAGCAGTGGAGTAGAATGTCCCATCTTTGTCGACCGCTACCAGCTCTCCGTCATCAGTCTCCACAATCTCCAGGCCACCTGACCGAGCGGCACGCTGTACCGCAGCCAGCTTCTCCTTCTCATAGTTCTCCATATCCGGTTTCAAATTCCCAATTTGCCGTTTATAGACTTTCCGGCTGTCCTGTCGGTAATCCTGGAAAGACTGATCATCGCGATGCGCCTCCTTCTTCTTCATGCGTTTGTCCCAGCGCTCGCTCTCCTCGATCGTCCAGTCCCACGCACGTTTCCTCTCGAAGTCCTCGCCAGCTGCTTCGACGTCTGCCTTGAGAAGTTTTTGCGATGCAGTCGCGTGTTTACGATTCAAGGCTGTGAGAAGGTTGGGATCTGTGGCCAGTCGTTGTGACTCAATGGCGGCTTCCTTCATGTTCTTCTGGGCTGAAGACTTGGCACGAGCCTGGAGTGCCTTGAAGCGCTCTTGTCTTTCTTTGGCTTTGGCGATGGCATCGCTGGATAACGAGGATGCCTTGGCGGCGGGCAGAGATTCTGTTTCTTCAGGGACGGGCTTGTCCTCTGTGGTTGTAGTTGCTGGCGCCGAATCGATCTTCTCTGGAGCCTCCTTCTCAGGGGCGTCCTTCTCTGCATATTTTGCCTCCTCGACATTTGCAGTCGCTCGCGTCTTGCGTTTCTTTGCTGGTGGCATGATTTATGTATGATTACTGATGAGAAGAGGTTGAGTTGGTTCGTGAAGTGGGATGACAGCCCTGGCTGGAGAACAAGGCGGCCTAGGAAGTCCACGCTTGCCGCGTTCTGAGGGTCGCTTAGTCATAACCTTAATCGCTGAAATATACCCCGGATATTCATAGTGCCATTTATCGGCGAACCTCGTACCTTTTTGGTCTTCCCAACTCACAACTGAATTCAACTTGACAACAGCTTGACAATAATGAGTGTTCCTCAAACTCTTGTCCGTCGAGCCATCTCGTGGCAGTGTCGCTCCCAGTTTGGCAACATCCGATTGCTCTCGTCACGATCACGCTTTGGCAATACCTACAACGTTTCTAAAGCTGTTCTCGAGCTCGATGCTGCCGATAATGAGTTCGTCGTGCCCGCCGAAAAACTTCCATTGCATAAGCGCCCAAAAGAGTCTACAGGTCCTGGTCGCCATCAATGGACACGGGAGTGGGTGGCTTCGGAGCTCGCGCCTGAGGGAAAATTCGAAGCAGAGGCTGCGGAATCACTTCTCACCCTATGCACATCTGCGGCCGAGTTCGACAGTTTCGCACGCGCCATAACGCAGACAGAGGACGGATGCAGGTGGCTAAGGCAAAATCGAAGCAAGATAGTCGTGGCTATTGACAGAGCTAGTCGTTACGGCAAGACGGATCAAAAACATCCTTGGCATATTCAAACGATGGAACATATCGATGAAATAATCAATACCACTCAGGATGAGTTGTGACGAGGACTTTGTACCATGAGTCTTAGTTTCATCTCTAGATATTATTCGAAGAGTTTCTACCCGTTTCTTGCTCGTCGCTATTTCCAGGAGGGTATCTTAAAGATACGTGCTGGGAGCAAGCCATGCCGAATCCCTGATCAAACTTTTGTGAAGGATCCTTACGACTTATCTAAAAGGCATTATATAGCCAATGCTGATCCAGCAGTGGCTCTGAAGCTTCCGTCTGGTTGGCCACGCAAGGGTAGACTGGAGCATCCAGTAGACGTAAGATAATCCTGTCTTCGCCATACCATTCGAGAGAGATCTGGGTACAGCAAGTATGTGGAATCTCTGAGGAAACTAAAATCGAAGATCGCCTTGAGACTTGAATGGAGAAGTCAATGTGCAAAAGTGGCTGCTACATCGTGTCTGAATGTTAAGCTGGCTGTCGTTTTCATTGATGGTTTCTGGCAGGTCAATGTTCCGTGGGACGCTCTGAGGTCATCGATCAGCCTGTGTCCAGATTCGACATTCCCAATTTTTTGCTTTTATTGGATGGCGCTGGTGCGTTGAACGAGGTCGGACTGGATACCTGCGATGGGCTCGACACTTCCTTAGGATCTTGCTTGGCCAATATTAGAAGCATGGCACGTCTTTGGAGGGAGGACAATATGAGCTATTAAAAGAATCAGATTCAGTCTGACAGGCAAGAACTTGAAGCTTCCGCAGCAAGCATTGAAAGTCAATAGGATAAGTCAAGACAATCATATGATTCTGAATTGAATTATACCCTCCAGCCAGGCCTATCTCGCCTGCAAACTGGGATGAGAAGCCTTCACAGAGCTTGGAGAAATCGAAGCGGGGCAAAATTAACGGAGGAAAGGCGAACTGGCGGATAACCTACGCTGATGGTTTCTCCCAAGTGTGACTTTTCTGGTTGTTGCGGTATTTGGAACAACATTATTTGGTAGACAGGAAACACAACTCGAATATCAATGCCAAGTCGAGGGGTCTGGTGAAACTTGAGACTCACATGGCAATGCCAGGAATGATGGAATGTTTCCCTACTCAGCCGTCTTGGCTTAGATAGAGACAGCAAACGACACGGCGTGTACTGGCAGATGAGATCTTCTTGGGTAGCCGTGATCCGTGGAGTATGGCTGAGGATCTTTACTCATTCTTCCTTTGCATTTTTCGGGAGTATTCAACTCGGTAGTCTCGCCGAACACACCAGGCATATCGTCTGGAGATTGCATGTATGCAATATGTAGTCTTTCGAATCGGCAAGGTCACCGAGAGTCGCTCCTCCTGCTGAGCTCCAGGTACTTTATTAAGGATGTCAATTCGAAGAATTACATTCTGCCGTTACTTCCCCAAATCTGACTGTGGCTTTAACCGTTGGATCTTGGGTATGGCCTTGGCTATGATGATGTGAGATATTGTACGAAACGGGAGGGACAAGTCCATGAAGACGTCTTGGCGCACCATATTTGATAGGTTGGGATGATTGATTCGGGTGTTTGATCAGCGATTTGGAGGCGACATGCTACTCCCCGCCTCTCCCCGCCTCTTTCATATCACACAACAAGCCCATCAACGCACAAGAAACTCGATCATCGTTGCATTCAGTGGTTGCATTTGTTCTTGGCTGATCTTCATGCAACCAGTACCGAGTATGCACTGAGTTCACTTATACATTTTTGCGGGGGGTTTGCGGGGTTTGCTGCGGGCTGTCATCCTCCGCCTCGACCGGTCCGGAAATGTGAAATAGCCTAATTTGTTTCTGGGGAGTCGGGACCCTCGTGACGACCCTCCAACTGCCGTCCTATGGGAAAGGTGGGTTATTTTTGATATTCTCAAGCTATTTCTCATTATAATGGACATCGAAATCAAGAGATGCTGGCTTTATGTCCAGAATTTCCATTGCTTCCATGTCTGGGTAGATCATGTGATAAGTGAGAACGTCTCCAAACGGGAAAATTTATCCCGTTTTAGGTACACAACTACCCTTATAAGCTCTATAAGGGCATTTTTTTACCGTTCTCATGCCGGTATCTGACAAATGATATTTACATTGTCAATTCTATCAATATGTCGGGAACGCCATTCAATTTTATACAAGGTTGGCCAAGTGTATGTAGGCCTTCTGACCCTGTTGCAATGGGGAAATCCTTCATATCCATGTCTAGAACATGGAGAGCTGGCTGCATTGATATACCAGGCTGTTCGGCCATTTTTGAGATTGCATTTTCCTTTAAATCCACAGAACTCCATTGAGGGCGTTTGAACGATCTTTGGTGTTTCTCCTTCATCTACGCCGTCAAAATGGGCTTTCTCAAACATGAAGATGGGACGTCTGATCCAGTCCTCACCCGAATTGTGGAGGAGGATAAGGTGATCTGGTATAAAAAGCCGAATCTGCGTTACCTTTACTTCTTGCTGTTCCCGACATGTATGGGCATCGAGATGACGTCTGGGTTCGATTCTCAAATTATCAACGCGGTTCAAATTATCAAGCCTTGGAATGACTGTGAGTGTAAGTGATGCTTGCTGGTCTCCATACTAATACCTTCAGTCTTTGGACAACCACAGGGCGCTATCAAAGGCATACTCGCCGCCAGCTATTCCCTCGGTGCCATTCTGTCTCTTCCATTTGTCCCGATGTTCAATCAGCGCTTTGGAAGAAGATGGTCCATCATGTTTGGCTCGGTCGTCATGGTTATCGGGGCAATCCTCCAGGGTTTCTCCAATGGAAGTGAGCTTTCCCACAACTTTGCTAATCTCACGTACTGATGCTTCCAGTTGCAATGTACATTGTTGCGCGCATGTTCCTTGGATTCGGCATCCCGTTCTGTATTATTTCCGGCTCGGCAATGATCGGAGAGTTAGGGTATCCAAAGGAGCGCGCGATCCTGACGTCTCTATTCAATTCGTCGTATTTCATCGGACAAATCACAGCAGCTGCCATTTCACTGCGCACCACCGAGCTCACCACCGACTGGGGCTGGCGAATCCCTTCCCTTCTCCAGATGGCGCCCTCCCTGCTCCAAATCTGCCTGATATTGTGAGTTGCATACAGTAACTTCAGCCCGCCTTCTATATTTACTGACATTCATAGTTTCTTACCAGAAAGTCCCAGATATCTCATCAGTAAGGACAGGAGCGAAGAGGCTTTCGATATCCTCGTGAAATACCATGCCGAAGGCGATCGCGATTCCATCTTTGTGCGCGCAGAAATGGCCCAGATCCAATCTACCATAAAAATCGAGCTCGAATCTGCGAAACAGTCGTGGATGGATATGTTTAGGTCTCCGGGCATGCGTCGAAGAGTGTTCATCTGCTCTGCCCTCGGCCTATTCACGCAGTGGTCTGGGAATACCCTGATCTCGTAAGCAGCCATCCTTCTCTCTTTGAAGGCAATGCTGAACTTCTAGGTACTACTTGAGCGACATCCTGGATATGGTCGGAATCAAAGAGCCCAAGACGAAGGCTAGAATCAACGTCGGTACGGCATGCTGGGGTCTGGTCTGCGGCACCCTGCTTGCCCTCTTCGTGCCCCGTTTCAAACGCCGCACTGCCTACTTGTGCTGCGCAGGTGCTTGCTTGACTGTCTACGTCGGATGGACAATCTCCATGGAGCGATACTTGACGACCAAGTCGTATGCAGCAGCCGTGCTCACGATCTTCTGGATCTTTGCCTACTCGCCTGCCTACAACGTTGCGTACAACGCATTGACATACAGTGAGTCCCCCTCCGGAACCAAATGACGGACACTGACGTTGCCAGCTTATCTCGTCGAATTATTCCCATATGCAGAACGCTCTCGTGGCATCGCCATCTTCCAGCTCTTCGGCCGAGGCGCCGGATTCTTCACCACCTTCGTCAACCCCATTGGACTGAAGAACATCGCATGGAAGTGGCTGCTCACCTACTGCTGCTGGCTTGTCTTCGAGATCATCTTCATCTGGTTCTTCTTCCCTGAGACATCGGGGCGCACCCTTGAGGAGCTGACTTTCTGTAAGAGGACCGTCCGTCTCGGCCATGTGCTCTGCTAACATTTGCAGTGTTTGAGAACAAGGACCTGGCCGATCGGGCTGTCGTTGCTGTGGAGAAACAGATCCATGGCGATACCAAGGACCCGGATGGAAACACGGGTGTGGTCGAGACACTGGAGAATGTGCCACCAGCGAAGTTACGTGCTTGAATGGATATTGGTTCTCGTGGAAGGAAGAGAGTTGTCAGAGTTATCCTTGGTAACGGAGCAATGGAATTATGTCAATGATTCTACTTGGAAGCCTTGTGAATTCTGTACTGGTCTGTTGACTCTCGCTGCTAGACAGATTCTTCCGCTCGACAGAGACGCCTCTGGCCAAATGTTTCCTCGTGAACTGCCCACGCTTTATTTCTGATAAGTCAGAGGCATAGTGCTTACACTCGCAGTCACCATTGTATTGCCATCTTTTGCATTTTCTCAACCATGACCTGGATTGGGGAAGAATAATCTTCACATCCGAGGACCCAAGTTGCACTCGAGAGGGCGGAGAAGCAGACACCGAGTTTCCCCTCCATCATTATTCACAGAACATGTACCAGCAATATGACAAATGGCAAAACTTATCTTGAGGGTACGCAGATAAGCTGAGCTCCTTGTGATATATTAGCGCGTAATATGTGAAGTCTCTCAAATCTCCTCAACACCATCTCTGGCTCGCGAGTCCCACACTCTCGGAAGAATGAATAACATTCCCACAACACCACCAGCTATTCTAATCTAATCTCAATTTCCACATGCCTTGCAAGCCTGCAACTCGAGTCTGCCATGCATCGTCTGTGTTGTCTCCGTATCCACGCTCACTCGCGGTCGCGACGTGGACCCGTCAACACAACCTCGATATTCCCCCCCTCGATTTTCTTTCCACGCAACGGCACCTCGACAGTTCCCTCTTAATCCGTAACTGACAATGCGGAATACGGGCCCATGGGGGGACCCAAATATGCCAGGCTGTAACCCCAAGATTGAAGCCGCAAGCCAAAATGGCAGGCAGTTCGTTCACCATCTCATGCCATTCATCACTAACGGTATCAGCCGAAGGTACTTCACTTCGGAGGTCGACGAGACCCGAACTCGGCTCTAATTGTAGAACCAAGCCGTGGAGTAAGTTTAATGAAGCAGTCAAGGGCTTGCTGCTTTGATAACCAGCGGCCCTCAACTTCGATTGTAGAAAAGCCGCTCTTCTTCCAGCCACGGAGTCACAACAGTCAGAACAGAGCAAAAGCATCTTTCGAAGAAGCAAAAAACACAGGCTTTCCTGTGAATTGGTAAACCAAGTCTCACTCACGGCCTCTCTCTGCAATGGCCGGCTATCCTGAAGCAGCTATCGCTGGACCCCCTGGCATCGCCGTCCCTACACACCACGTCATGCCACTGCTCCCCCCATACCAGCGGACGACGAGAACATCCCCTTCTTCGCGCGACACAGCCTCCTCAGGCATGCCCTCCTGCCCATTCCCGCCCACTCCCCTTCGTCCTGTCACGCGCACTCGCCGCTCTGCCTAGTGGACCGCCGCTCTGCCTAGTGGACCACGACCCCCCCCCTCCCGCTCGGGACTCGACGCAGCCACCTCGCCATGCACCACTCCACAAACGGCGTTACACAGCGGCGTGCCTGCCATGGTCGTTGCGAGGCGCCGCGCCGCGCGACCCGGACGCGCTGCAAGGGCGGGGGGGCGACTCCGTGGACCTGACCTGCTGCAAGGCAAGGGCTGGAGGCTGCTGGGACGGGATGGAGTGCTTCTAGAAGAGCGCGAGGGGGGGATGGATGCATTGGCGATCAAGGAGGGCAGAGGCTTGGTTGGCTGTGTCTCCGTCTGCGTTATCGCCTCCGAAGACCAGCAATCGGGGTGTCTATGGCCTTGCGACACTCCTTCGAGGAGTTGAGGTTTAGGAATGCAGGGTCGAAACGGTGGTGAACCTCGAGAATCTAAGATATGCATGGCATGGAGGGAAGGAAGGAAGGGGCAACATAGGCAGAGAACCATGCAGGCATGCATCGAGCCTATTAATAGAACCCATCCATAGCCTCCTGAACACACCAGACCTTCCATGACGACTCATTCTGTTCCCTAACATCCTAACAACCCAGGCTAAGCTTTGCAGCCTCGCAGGAGAGTCGAGGACCCCTCACCATTCCTGCTATCTATCTGTCCTCAACCCCATATGCGCTAGAGGCACGAGGCAGTCAGTCAGTCACATTCTCTCGACCGCCGTGGCCTCTTAAATGAGAGACTGGACTCCTACGATATCTGGCATATCCCACCGCATTCCTGCCTAGGCGTCTTGACATCGCCGTTGCTTCGTTCCAAGTATGACAGGTGGTGGTTGTGTGCGCTGCTCGAGCAATGCGACGACATCTAGCAGCCAGAGACGCATGAGATGAGATGAGATGCGCTCTCGTTCGTCGCTTTCCCGATTCCGACGCATCAGGCCTCCCGAGTCTGCGTGGATGCATCGGCACCGTGGAGGCCGATAGAGTTGCTGTCCGCTGCCATTGATTGCCATTCCCATTGCCCTTGCCATGCCAAGAGACGTTTTCGTCAAGACAGAGGCAGCCACTGTGTGTTTACATCCACAACCAACTCGACTCGACTCAACCTCGATATGCCAGAGAGACCGGGGTCTGGATGCTCGAATGTCTAAATCTCTTTATCAGTGCTCATGCCGGAGAAATGTGGACCAACAGTAAAATGAGGGTACATTGCTGGAGTGGACCCCGGAATCCCCCATCAGTCACATCACATCAACAGCATGCATGATAAAGAAGAAGGGTCCTTCGAATAACGAGGGTCCGGTATGTACATATGCATGCGACGCCAGCCTGGTAACAAAGAACCGGGAATTCAGGAATTCAGGAATTCATTCAGACAGCATACCGACGAGGCCGTCAGCAAGCACGCTCACAGCGGAGAGTCCACTTACATAACAGCAGTACGTAGTCGCCATAGTACATCCATAATACATCCATCATACACAGCCAGTATTCCGTATTCCAACACTTTCGTCGGACAATTGTTGTCATATGTATACGTACAAACGGAGATTGTTGCGCTATGTGTGTGTGAATCTTCATCGTGATGCATCAACGGTCCAATCAAGCTCAGCTCGGCGCTAGATGGATGCAGTGATTTGCACCTAAGGCAAGGGCCCACTCCCCGCCTCCGCGAGCGACAAAGAGGGGAGTGGAGTGGGAGTACACAGTACATAGTAAAAGTACAGAGAACATAGTACTCAACAAGTACATAGTACACCCTCTACATGGACTCTGCATACTCTGCATACTCCCTCTGTACATGCGCCGACATAAGGAGTATACAAAGAGGACGACAGGAGCACAGTAGCACAGTCTGTACACTCACCTCGCACACTCACTCCGTGCCTCGCAATCCATCCCGGACCCTGATCGTCCTCTTCACTGCCAGGACATCCCGGCTCTGTCTCACTCGCCATCAACAGTAAATGGGTGCTGTGCTACAGGCGGCTTCGCAGAGCAGCATGGCATTCCACTTTGCCATCCCATCCCATCCCATCCCATCCCCAGAACGACATCGTGCCTCTGCCCACAGTCACGTTATCGACGCTACATGTCGGTCACCGCCACGCAAGCGAATCGACAGCGGTTGGACGCAGGATAATGCCATTGTTCGTCTGTCTCCGCGGTCAAACCTTGAGGGATGCGTGCGTCGGTATTGGCGGAACAATCCTCCGCATCGCACGAGCACGACCTCGACTCTGCGTCCCCGGGCCTACGTAGCAGTCGCTCCTTGGCGTTGGCCTCCGTCGGTCCCTCTCTCTCCCCTGACTCTCTCTCTCCCCCCTTCGGCCTTCTCCTCGGCCGGGATCCTGAGGGAGGGCTCCCTCCAGCACGACGACGCATGCTTCGGGGGGGATGGACGGGAACGTCGCGTCGTCCAGTCCACGGCCCAGACGGGAGAATGAGAGGGAGGGGGGAAGCCTCGAGCCTGGAGCATCGCCCTGAAAGACAAATGCTGCCTGCCAATGACACTTTCCGAACGCAGAATCCCAGCCGTCCCAAATGTAACCCTACCCCTGCGGCGCTATTTGATTGTACAGGAGCATGTGCGTGCGGATGCATGGAGGATGGAGTACTGTGTGTGTACATACGGTATCTCGAATCTCGAGGTTGTTCAGAGACGTGTGGTCCTGTTTACCTGCTATTTCCGGAAACCCTATTTTTCCAGCTTGCGACTCGGTTGGGGTTGAATGAAGTATGTAGATACTGTATGCAGTCTACAATAGAAAGAGATGACACTTGCGTGCCGGCCGTCCCAGATATACATACAGACGGCATGCCGACATTCCAGCACACTCGGCTCGTCAACCAGCCAGCATTTGCTCGAGCGTTGTCAGATCTCTGCGATGGATGTCCAGATGCATCGTCTACTCGGTTCGGTGATCGACATTGCCTCGCTCAATCGACGCCAGCATTCGACGTTGCATACCCCACCAAGGAAGACACGGAAGAGCTTCGAGCAGCATCGGCACCGCCGTACTTCCCCCTCCAGCCCAGAGCAGCGCGAGCAGGGCATAATGGACGGATCCTCGCTTCGTCGATCCCCTTTCGGCGAGCTCGAGGTCGTTTCGTGCCCTTCGGCAGGGCGTGTGTGACTGTGGCGCTGCGCCGCCGTTGGTTACCACTCTGCAGAGGTCGAGGTACTGGTACTGGGCTGGCTGTGGTCAGGAGAATCGAGATGCGTCGAGATCTGCGGTGTGGTGAGTGGGTGGGTGAGTGGGTGGGTTAGTGAGTGAGTGAGTGGTGTATGCGAGATACTGTACTGGATGGACATCGGATGGATGCCCTTGTCCTTGTCATTGGGTGCCCTTGCTATGCGCATGTTGTCGCTGATGATGAAGAGAGTACTGTACATATGCATAGAGGAGTATGCATGCAGTACACAATACCCCGAACCCGACAGAGTGGTTATTGGTGGCAGGCCCTCGAGTATGTGGAGGTTGTACATTTGTACATATGCGGAGCATGCTTCTTGTGACATTGATGGGGTTGGCATGTGCATAGCAATGTCATAGTAATGTACATACAATCAACATAGTAATGTACATGTACATCCTCATGGTATTCTCCTAATTACTGTCAACAACCGCAATCCGCAATACACGGTACATGCATACGGAGTACACATACATGCTCTACAACCACCACCACCGGGCTCGCAGCTGCTGATTTGACGCTTTCGGAGAAGGGGATCGAGGATGATGGTCACTGCGACGCCCTGACTGCTCGACTGCTCGACGAAGCGTCTACGGAGTATGGGAGGCCGCACAGGACCCAGGCTGTCGGGATTGAGACGCACGGAAGGGAGATGGAAGATGTACATACCTTATGTCCTTATGCGCCTTATGCGCCTTATGCCCCTTATCCCCTTGGAGTCGCAACATATCCCGTATCTGTAGAGGACAACTGAAAACTGCACAACAACTTCCCCCTTCCTCCTTCCCCCACGGACTCCTTTGTTGCTGCTGCTAAGGGGCGTGCATAGTGCTTACTCCATCCTTACTCCTCAGTCCTTAGTCCTAGGCTTAGTCTTACTCCTCAATCCTTCCATTCCTCACTTGGCACTTCGACGCAAGCAGTCCTTCCGTCCTCCTTCTTCCATCACCATTCCTCATCTCGCCCAAGGCGCCATCAACAAACACCCTCGGTATGTATGCACGTACTCACTCTACAGTAATGTACTCTGTACTCTGTACTCTGTAAAACGACACCAGCCAGTTCCTGCCGGCGCTTGATCGACCGTTCGAGGGCGGGCGACGGCGTAGAGTGAAGTGAGACTGGTTCCCGCACAACGTCCTCTCCCGTCCCTCATCGGTCGATCGATCGTAGGCTACTCCCTCCATCATGATCCTGCATGATGAGTGATATATGAGTGATATATGAGTGATACATGAGTAAAGTATATGAGTGATATGTGAGTAAACACTTACGACGACTGAGCATCCCCTCTCACCCACACCCCCTCCTCCTCCCCTCTCAGCAAGGGCTCCTGTCATCAACATTGCCCAAACGTAATCCACGCGCCGAAAGCAGCTACAACAACATATCTCTCTACGCGTCGGTATGTATGTATGTATGTACCTCTGTCTGCACGCATGATAACAGCAAACAGCAACACACAGCATCTCCCCAGCCACCAACACCCCTCCCTGAGCGAGGGGGACTACCTCACTCACTGACTGCCCCAGCCCGTGGCCCAGACGATGCAAGATCTCCAGGTCCCCTGCGACGCTCGCCCAGAGCCCGATCTGGCTCGCCGCATGTCCCAGAGCCGGTGTTTCGGGATTCAAGGGACGCAGACGCAGAGGCGCGGAGGCGCAGAGGCCTTTGTTCGTGCAGAGGCGGTGGTGGTGGCCTATGGGATGGATGCGGTGGAGGGCGGGCATGGTGAGTACTATGGGAGGGTGTCGCGGAGGAGATGTGGAAGAGAGGTGAGGGTGGAAGGGATAGATGTGATGTTGGTTCCTGGCTGGGAGAAGCGGTCTAATGCTGTTTGTATATCAGTGTTAAGCAGCATATGGTAGATATTCTTGAGGAGATGTATGCATATATATGTATGTATGTATGTATATATATGTATGTATGTATGTATGTATGTATGTGTGTATGTACATATATGTATATTCAGACAGTAATACGTGACTGCCGTGAGACATTCCCACCCAGTCTCACCCTACGAAGTATCTTCTGAACCACGCACGTGCACGTGCACGCGAACCCGACCGACATTCGAGAATGGCACCTTGGAGCCAGATGGCCATTGAGGGTCCGCCGTCCGCATCTGGCAAGGCCCGCGCTGGGAATAGCATGGGGACGGTCTGGACAACGTCACAGCAGGGACCGCCCTAGCCCATTCTGGGGAAGCGGTGAGCGGTGACAGGGGGCAGAAAGCCGCGAACAGGACATGTGTGCTGATCGCCAAGCACGCTAGGGCTCCACGAATCGGAAGGAGCGTTAGACGACGCGCTAGAATGCAGAATTAGCTTCCTTTGGATGGCTTCTGTAGTGAGTACCTAGCGAGTCTTTGAGCGTTGGGCGTTAAGTACTGTCTACTTACTCTACTTACATAACACTAGTATAATACCTCTGTATGGCTATCTCTATGTGTATCTCTACTCTCTACTCTCTACTCTCTACTCTCTACTCTCTACTCTCTACTCTCTACTCTCTACTCTCTACTCTCTACTCTCTACTCTCTACTCTCTACTTACCTTCTCTATAAATCATAGCCCAACTATCGCATTCGCACTAGCACTAGCACTAGTACTAGCACTAACACTGGCACATTCCTTCTCCTCATTCATTCCATTCCAATGCAATCACGACGACGACCAGACAATTAACATCAAGATTCCCATCAACCATCCTTCACACATCCACCATCCAGCATCCATGGTCCCTGCTTATTCGAACCTTGTCTTGTCCCTTCCAACAACCTTCCAACCCACAGCAGGAGAGGAGAGGACGACACCCATGGTTACACGACACCACCCACCAACAGCCCAGGGACCCTCACCCTCACCCTCACCCTTACCCTCCCCAGACACCCAGACACGTACTGTATGTATCCACCCACCCCATCCCACGCAATCCTATAGCCCATCCGGCATTCACATTCACAATCACAATCACAACCATACTCAGAATCACAATCAATCTCTCCCACCATGCAGCTCTTCATACCTATATCTATCTTGCCCACATCTCTTCTTTTCGCCTTTAGCCGCCTTCATAACTGATCCACATCCCATCCATGTGCCATCACCACTGACTGCACTCTTCGACAACCCTCCTTCTCACCTGTCCAAGTCTCCCTGCCATCTGCTTCCTCCTTCCCACCTCCTCCACCCCATCCAACATAGACAACACTCACGACTCTTGCATAACTTCTCCTCGCAGCTTGCTGCCACTTCTTTCACGTCATCCACGGCTGCTACGCAACGTCCATTCATTGCCAGAGCTGAGAGCAGCACACGCCGAACGAGAGCCGCACACGCCGAACAAGACCACCAGAATGTACGCGCACTCCTTCGGCGCCGACGACCCCTCCGACGCGCCTCCCCCCAGGCTCTCCATCCACCTCTTCCTCAACCCCGTCCTCGACGCCGACGCCCAAGTCCACGCGCCCCCGAAACCCCGAGTCGTCCTCCCCTCCATCGAGACGCTCGACCTGGACAGGCTGTACGACCTCGACAGCGAACTCACCCCACTCCGCTACCACTTCATACCGCCCTTGCGCCCATACCAGCACCAGCGCCGCCAGTACAAGGAGATCCGGCGGCGTCGCCGGGAGTCGCCGAAAGCCTCGTCGTCGTCCGCGTCGCCGTCCTCCTCCCCCACCTCCAGGGCCGCCCTGCAGGCCGCCGGCGACCCTCGCGGTCCCGGTCCCGCGCCGAGGAAGTCCGCACACTCCAACGTGAAGTACACCGCCGAGGAGGTGCACTTCATCCAGTACATGCGCGACGACAGGAACACGCAGTGGCAGGACATCGTCGAGCCCTTCAACCTGCAGTTCCCGTCGCACTACCGCGACAAGGGCGCCCTCGAGTGCCGCTACTACCGCGCTCAGTTCTTTCCCGTCCTGGATCCCGAGGGCAATCCCGTGTTCGAGGAGAACGGCGAGGTCGCCATGACGAACATCAAGGTCCGCGACAGGAAGTGCCAGGGCGAGCACTTCAAGCAGTGCCTCAAGCTGGTCGACAGGTGTCCGCAGAAGGTCCTCGAGTACTCCTGGACGGCCGATGTCGACAGGCAAAGGGCGAGGAGCATAAGTAAGCCGATCTCCCCATCCAAACCATGCCGGGAACAGGTGCTAACGATCGGTAGTCGAAGAACGATCCAAGATCGGCCCAGACATTCTGCCTGCCTCCACGTCAAAACGTAGGGACAGTAGACTGTGAGCGAGAGAAGTCGGCATCCGAGACATGTCCGCAGAAGGAAAGAGGAAGGAAATGCTGTATTATTATCACCCCCGACGCCGCAGTATCCGGCGTTGTTTTTCTTCTCCACATACCCGCCTTGTACATGATCAATGGCATCTCTTCTGTATCGGCTATCTGGAATATTATTATTACCTGTAATGGTTGGATGAAATCATGGGACGACGACATCTGACCGGCGTCGGCGCCGTGCCGCAACATTCACGCAATCGCGCGTAACCTGGTCATATATAGTGTGCAAAGTCTGTAGCATCAATAATACATCAAAGACACACAAGACTTGCTCCTTCCGACGTGATCAAATATTCTCAATTGTAGTAGTTGGGCTCAGTAAAGGCCCTCCTCTTCGTCGTTGCCTTCGTTCTTGCCGGAGTACGCTTGCAGCCAAGGTCGGCGAGACCACGGCTCCTTGCTGGCTTCCAACTCGTCGTCGCTGAACCTCGCATCATCTTCGTCGTATTCTTCGTTGTCCGACGCGTTTCCATTCCGGTATTGGTACGGATTCACGCCATATTCGTCGTCCGATTGGACCTCCTCGTCGGGATACTCGGTCGAGGGATGGTTCTCCGCTGGGCTCGAGTCAGCAAGGATCTTCACGATTGGGACGGCTTCGAGTCGGCTCACCATTTTCATCTTCTTCCTCATCATATATGTCACTATCGCTGTCGGAATCCTCGTTATAGAACTCGTCGATGTCAGGCTGAGAATCCAAGACGAGCAATCCAATACTCGCTTGGCTGCGCTCCAGATTGACCTGTTCCACGGGGACACGGATGTATGTCTCCACGATATAGCTCGACTCGTCCTCGTCCACCTCCATGGATTCTCCGTCATGGCTCTCTGTCTTGGTCTCAGCGGTCGTTGTCGGCCGAGGCACTTCAGGATGGCGTTCATGATAACGCACACCCGCACCTTTCCTGGGTGTGAATCTGGACGCTGGGCTCTTCTGGACAACAAATACGGATTTCGGGGCGACTGGAGCCGGAGGATGAGACTGAGAGGCTTCGGCTATGATTCGACTAATCTCCTTCAAGCTGTATGCCTGCATTTCTGCGTCGAGCTTCTCGGCGCTAGCGTTCCAGGGCATTATCTCTCCAGAGGCGAGACGAGCATTTCGAAGTGGTGCCGGCGAGTTCCTACGTGGCTTGACGGCATTTACAGGTGTGAGGCGAAGGAGAGATATGCTCGTCTTCTTATTTAGTTCCTTGGGCGGCTCATTGTGTGCTGCGTGACTCAGACTTGGCTGAGGAGCGATGACAGAAGATACACCGGCGACGCTGGCATCCTGAGATTCTAAAATCTTTGCTGGTAGTGTTGTTTTCCTCTCATGAAACACGGCAATTGATGGTTTGCGAACTGCTCTTCCGGCGTTGACTCCCGCAACTCTACTCATCGTATCGCGCATGGAACTCCGCGCCAGATGAAACCGGCGAGGCTCCGCGATTGGTCTGGAAGAGAGCGTCGCATCATTCTGTGCAGAAGAGACACTAGGAGATACTGAAGGGGCAAGGCTCGAGGTCAAGATGTTATGGTGTCCAGCTTGAGGAGTCGCTGCCGGCACAGGGCCCAAGCTTCGATTGAAAGGATCGCGCAACTCATCGCCTGGCTGACTGACTTTGACTTGTGGAGCTCTTTGGGTGCCATCAAACCCGGCTGGAAAGCGGGGAGGATCTGCAGATTTGAGGTTGTTGGGTCGAGGACCATTCACGGTTCGTTGGCGCTTGAAGACGAATTGGCTCACGCTTCGGCCGGTTTGGAGCTCATCGTGAACACCTATGCAGAGTAAGTAAACGGGCAGTGGGAGAGCTGGAGATGGAACTTCTTCGTCTGGACTTACGCAAGATTTCGACGGGATCGTCCGTAGCCTTCCTCTTGATCTGGACCCTGCTCGGTGGCAACATCGTTGAGTAGTTTGATCTGTGTCCTGTGGATCCTGAGCAAAGATCCCGTCAGACTGCTTTTGATCAAATGTACCTGAGCAGATGGCAATTTGATCTTTGCTAGAAGCGCAAGGCAGGGCAAGGCGGCTTCAAGGGAGGAATGAGTGCTGGTGGATGGATGTTGGACAGGAACAATTTTAGCGAGTCGCGACGGCCGTGACGCAGTTGTGTTTAGCTTCTTATCGCGATAAACGATAAACGCATGACACGCCTCTCTCCCAAAACTAGGCGATGGTCTCTGGGCATGGTCTGGTGGGGAATTCCATGCAATTTCAAGACAACAAGGTGTTGATAGAATTGTCTGTTATTTTATGTATTTACACTGTCTTACAAAGAGCCTCAAAATATACATTTCCATCGTCGACTTTTGAGACCTGCACTCTGAAAGCCTGTGTCAGTGGCGAAGCGCACAGGCGCGGAATAGTGGAGAAATAGACGCCAAACCTTACTTCGATGACATTCATCTTCCTCTTATGGAATGATAAAAAGATAAAAAGATTAAAGAGCATAATATAGCCAAGTGATTATTGGTGCATTGCATGATTATTTATTTTGATTGTGTTTGTTCTGAGTTTTGTCTTAATATTACACAACAGCAGCCTTTTCATTCCCTCAACTCTGAGGCGGAGTGCCAACTCTCGAATCCTCCCTCCCCTCAAAGAATCCTCCCCCCAAACGCAATTGCTCAACCATAATGGGTCTTCCATGAAACCTAAATGCCACATCCCATCCACCTCCGCCCTGTCAACTTCCATCATATCCCTCGCATCAAGGGAAATGAGTCAACTCGTGCCCTTGTTGTTGTTCATGTCCATCGCGATGGTTCTGCTTCAGCACTCATGATCCATGGGAACGTCATATAAGTCCACATTGATAGTCCGATTACTGATGAACTTTTGCATGAGGCCCCATGAGACATCTGATAGAATAGTGTCCCAGGTATCCGAGTTGCCAGTGATGCAGTTGAAGTTAAGTGGCATTCTTCATAAATGTGTGGCAACCACCACGGTGCTCTAAAGATGTCAGAATATGAAGTGAGTATAGGTCTCTGGTAATGGCACATACCACTTTATATTCTCTAACTCTAAATCTTGCTCTGTTAATACTTCTCACATTATTGCATGCTTTGCATCCCGTTTCTTTTGTTTCAATAAAGGCAAACTATCACTTGTTTGTCTGTTCTGATTATGACAGTTTGTGAACGTACTTGCTCAGTCTAATGTCCTTATTAGCCTTGCTTGCTGCCTTTAGAGCTTTGTTGCAAATACTTAATTTCCACGTCTATTATGTAGCATGTTAGAATAACTGAATCGTATAATTGGCCATACTATTCACGAACAAGGCATCCACTAAAACAAGAAATAGAATCAAGCTGCAGCTACAACAAATCAGCCTCAAACAGCCCAAGAAAGATAACCCCACACAAACACATGGCCATACAGCTGCACATTATTGTCCACCTCACCGTGTCCTGCAACAGTCTCAACTCTCCATCGAAATCATGACATTCTTTTGTTCTCCCAAAGAAAATCCACTCCAGTAAAACGTCATGACCAGCTGAGTCTGCATTATTGCCTCTGATTAGATCGAACTCAGCCTCCCAGTCACTAACAAGGTCGTATGTTTGCTCAACGTTAATGGACGTAACTTGGATATTAATGTGGTTTGCATCGAAGCTAGAGACAAAGTCACAAAGTCTTGTGATTCTCCAAGAATTAAGGGCACCTTAATATAGGCGACAGCGTGAGACTCAAGAGTAAAATGGGTGTTGTCACTTTCCCCACTCAGCCTTTTTGTGTACAACGACCGTCTCTACCTTCATAGTCCTACCTTCATAGTCAGGAAATTAAGCGCCTCACTCAAAGCAAAAGCGGAGACTTTAAGCACTTGTGGCGCAGAATATTCGGCAGTCCATTACCATTAAACACGGAATTAATGATCCTGCCTATCTGTCCAGACATTCTAGCTAAGGAGTCTGAGCATTAACATCTGCGACTTTTATAGGATTTTAGAGTCATTGTAGTCGATTACGAGGAAGAGAACAATGAAGAAAGATGGATGCAGACTTGTACTTTCAACAGGAGGTACTGAGGAGTTGCCGCTGCTTACAGTTCGCATCTTTAGCCCACCGCCTATTCCTCGCATCAACATCCTTCATCTCCATCTTCCTCTTCCGTCTAGCCCCAGGCAAGATGAGCATATCTTTGGCAGAGATCGAGGTTGACCTTCAAAACAGACGGATATTTTACCTTGTTGCTAACTGGAAAAAAACGTTATTCAGAGGCGAGTCAACAAAGTAAACAAGCTCGAGACGTTAAATTTAAAGCACAGCCCGACTTTACCAACAAATATTAGAAACTGAATTCTTAAAGTCGCATTTACAAGGAAAAAAGTGCCAAAAGACTCGGATACCTCCAATGGGAGGTATCCTACGGAAACCCTTGCGAGTTTACTTCTCCCGTGTCAAGAGTGTTCGAGTGACTTTTTTGTTAGGGGACAAATCCGAAACCTTACCGTTGAGCCAGTTCTGCTGGCTTACATCTGGGGAGGGTTTATTTTTCCATATAAGGGCTAAGCGAGCAGGGAATTTGTAGGCAAAGGTGCTTTGGACCTGGAGCTGCTGGATTGAGGCAAGAACAGGTTTTTGGGACACTGGAGAATCAAATACTGAGGACCTATCTTGAGCAACTGAGCACAGATTTTGATTCTGTACATCTTCTCTGCACAGCGCCTGTGGGGTTTTCAGTTCATAGATCCACAACCTCAGGCGGATTGCCAATCGTCGTGGTGCTCCTATACGCCATCGCTGCGTTAATCATAAGCCCCCCTTCCTTTTTCGTCCCCAGCCTGCCAAACAGCACATCCCAGACGCTATAGCCTACGGTTAGAACGACATCAATCCACGCACCACTCGGCAGCAAATCGCCAATCACCCCCATCCTCGGCGCCGCCATGAGCTGTTCATACGCCTCCTGCGCATCATCCCAGAACACCTTCTCCCGTCCATGGCCGGAGTGGATATGTCCAAATACATGCAATCTGGGTTTTACCCTCCACAGCTCCTTGAGAAGCCACGGACAGCCAAGATCAATATCTAGATGGTGCCGCGGCGGTGTATGCGTGATCAGAATGTCCGTCTCCATCGGTATTTTATTAGCCCAGAACTTCGGCGCTTCTTTCGCCGTGTATTGAAATGCAAACTCAGGATGCCCTGGGATCTCGGGTATATAAGGGCTCGCATATATATTCAGACTTCTCCCGCCATCGAAATCGAGCATCAACGCAGAGTTCTCGAGGTAATGCAGATCATGGAAGTTTGGCTTCAGACCAGACTCGGAGTCCGGTGATAGCCGGGATTTGGGATCGAAATAACTGTCGTGGTTCCCTGCTATCACGACCTTGTGCGTATGCGGCAGCGAGGCAAGCCAGTCCAGCTCTCGCTGTGCTTCGGCGAGTGTGCCGCCATTTGTGAGGTCGCCGCTGTGGATCAGCAGATCGCCGTCCGGAATTTCGGACGGCAGGTTGCTGTGCGTGTCTGACAAGCAGACGACGCGGATTCGTGGCTTATTCAGGGGCGGCCGGAAAGAGGAGCGGCGAAGATGGAGAAGAGAGCGGTAGAAGAGGCTGAGGAAGTAGGAGAGAGGCGACTCAAGAAGGGAGTCGAGGAGAGTGGGCGGGTCGTATATTGTAGGTCGGCATTGCCAGGGCCATTGCGACGGGAGAGTTGGCTCTTCGTCCTTTGGCTGCCTTGATTAGCTACAGCGTAGAAAGCGACAAAGACAGGAAAGCCTACGAGGGTGGCAGGAGGCTGTGATGGTGGTGGTGGTGTTGTGTCCTCCATTGGCAATCATTAATGGTAGAATGGTCGTGAGATCTGATGGTGTAGCCTTGTAGGCTTGGTGGGATACTTCTGGCTTGAGCCTCAGTTGGCTTAGCTCAGCCGCGGCTTCGAGGCTCTCGCCAAGGCTGAATCACGTGAATCATGGGGAGATTAGCATGTTCACAATCACAACATTTCAGCGACACCACATGAAGTATGAGAGTGACAACAATGTGAGTGTGGAGAAGTGATGATTACTTGAACAGAGTTAATTCGTTCGATACTTCAATAAAGAAGGTCAGGGTTGATCAAATCGGACGATACTCTTTATATTTGAAGACCTGCCTATAAACTACGTCGAGGTGCTCGCAGCTCATCTCAATGTCCATCCTTGAGTATTTGCCAGACATTAGGGAGATAGGAGCTTTCTCGAATCGATCGATGAATTTCCACTTCTTAAATGTACCCAAGGTTTTGAGCAAGGCCCCGTCGAACGAGTTGGGGGAGTTAGACCATGCATACTTCGATAATGCCCGGTTGTGAGGATCACCTCTTTGCTTCTCTGCGCTATCCTGGCTATGATGATCGCCAGTGAAGATGGCAAAAAAGGTGAAGAAGAAACGCGAATTATTATCCTTATTTTACGAGCGACATTTCCATCGATGATGCACATAGTGAGTCGCTTTTTTTTTTTTTTTTTTACCTCGTCGTTTTTGTGGAATGGTTTTTGGATTTTTGGTGTCTGGCAAGTGTGCTTTTATTTAATTGTTTATGATATTGCTATA
>Ga0123337_10000337_pt1 | contig 83920 bp, 90 predicted proteins | sample frozenSSSSmetaG_FD_89792 | JGI IMG/M metagenome (GOLD analysis project Ga0123337, IMG submission 89792) | Glacier valley bacterial and archeal communities from Borup Fiord, Nunavut, Canada, to study Microbial Dark Matter (Phase II) -... | ecosystem: Environmental > Aquatic > Freshwater > Ice >...
AGAATTCTCTGTTCTCGACGTTCTCACGATTTTCATGATTCTGCCGGTCACGTGGGTGGGTCAACTCGCTTTCCTGGGTCAACTCGCTTTTCCCCCCTACGAGGCACGAGTAGGGGGTGCGAGTCCCCGGGTAGTGCTTCCTCATTATTCGACTCCACTCCACGTCAAACGTTGGCTGTCAAACATCAGGGACCTCACTATTGATGGCCGAAGCTTCCTGGAGACCCCAAGCTCTTTCATGGCGATGCGAAGTATATATGGCCATGGATAAGGTAGAAAGAGGAAAAAGGTTGGTTTGGTTCATCACACCTCCAAACCTCAACGTTCCCAAGACAGTTCGAAATACCGTCTTCAGTCCTCCACTACACAAATTCCAAATTGACCAGATTACTGGCTAACGAGAATAATAGAAAGTGCTCTCAACGAAAAATGAGAACTGAGCCACAGCAAGTGAAAAGGTGAAGAAGGCGGATGATTGCAAAAGAACAGCATAAGCTCAAGCCCAATGGAAAGAACACTCAACACTCACCCAGATCTCATGATCGCGTCGTAGGAGAATGTGCGCTTCCTGAAATGCGGGGAAGGGAACAACTAAACACCAATATGAACCCGGATAATGTGCACAGTGCACACGTCCTCGTCCACGTTGGTCAGGAGGAATATTGCATGAAAATAGCTCCATTCCTCGAGCCATCATTTTTGCAAGATTGAAATACTACTCCGTAATCTGATTATTTTCGGGCTTCAAAGTCCGCCGTCTTGTTTCCAGTCCAGTCCCTTGATGCTTGATGCGCGCCGTGGCGCTGGCGTGGCATCGTGGCCTGAGGTCATCTGAGAGAAGGAGCCAGGGGTATTCCGAGGAGAGAAATTCATATGGCCGTCTAGACTCCACGCTCAATGCTCTACTAGCATGTATCGGATACATGACGGTGAGCAGCGCATGCTCCCTTGCGGTTTGCCGTGGTGGACGGACAGATGGCGAGTGGAGAAGTCGAGTTCGAGTCGTTTCGTTCGTCGGGAAATACTGCTTGCTGGGAGCCTGTCAGGCGATGCTCTTCCGGTGGAGTCTAAGTCTAGACCTGAATATTGAGGGGAAGTGGCAAGCGATGGTCGAGAGACGAATCTGCCGTTGTAGCCCGCATTTCCTTCGTTCCTCCAATGGCCAAAACTTGCAGAGATGTCGAAAATGATGGAGAAAGTCAATCGACAGCGAAGAGAATCGAAGGAGAGACTTCAATATAAAGTGTCTCTGAGCTAAGTGTACATCGGATTTCCGAAAGATAAGGAGGAAATCTGATGCTGCATGGAACGGGACGCAAGCAGGGGCAGTGGGCAGGCAGTGGGCGGGCAGTTGGGGGTACTCAAAGCAGCCTTGCGCAGATTGGGGAACGGGAGGACATTCCACAACGGGCTAAGCGACGAGCGTCGTGTCCGACGTGACCTCCGAGGAGATGTCGAATCACATGGCGTCTCGATGCTGAACGCTGAACGCTGAACGCTGAACGGCACGGTGGATGTGCTTGGCTTGGAGACTGCATTTGCAGCCATCCCCCTGGGACTTTGCTGACTGATCCATCCATTGAAACATCACAGTTTTCAGGGGCGCGCTGGCAATTTGGATGCCATGCAGGAGAGAATGCAAGATGCAGGATGCAAAATGCGGAGAGAAGAGGCTAAGCTGACTGTGATTGAAATGGACCTTTAACTTCAAACCATAGAGTGCTGGGGAGTCTAAGGTACTGTACAATCATTAAGATCTTCAGCTCTTCACGCCATTGTTCAATAATGGCACGACTGTCACGGATCCAACGTTGGCCGAAGCCGAAGAGTTATTGCAGAAGAGGCTGTCATGTCGCCTTTACAACTCCGTATAAATTCGCCAATGTACATACAGGCAAGATACTGAGGCCATGGCGACATCTCAAACATATAACTGTACGTACTTACATACATACATACATACATACATATATGCACTGTATGTGTATGGGTTCGCACTGCTTCCAGCTCTCTTGTTCTCCTCGAAGAGCTTATTGGAGAAGGGAGTACTGCATGGCATTTCAGGCCTCTATCGAAGATCTGATATTCAGCAATGGTAATGTATCCTTTGGGGCAGTCTTTTCCATTCCCTGGCGCCATTTCCCTTTACCATGGGCTCACTCAACGGGATCTGAGGGTTGTTGCGCCTCAAGCGAGGTGTTTGTTGTCGTCACCAGCGAATAGGAGCCTGTTGAGCTTAAAATCTCTTCGCAGTGTGGCAGGTGACCAGCAGAAACAACCAAAAAAAAAGGCCAAGCCCTGGGCTGCCAAGCGCCGACGTCACTTCTCTCGGAGTTGGCCGTCTCTCCTGGTTCAGGGCCAGCTGGCAAGTCTAGGTACAAGTACACCTTCATTTCTCATATTGCAAAGGCTTCATTTCTGCTTTGGGCAACAAGAGACGAAGGAAGGTGAGTATGTATGTACATATGTACGGATAGTGGTGCTGCGATATAGGAGGCTGCATGCAAATGAACTGCATCGCATCCCTTTCGAGCTGAATCTCTGCTTGGCTTACGGTGTAAAGCATTCCGGAAACCGAATCGGGATCATTTGCGTCGCCCACGCGAGCCATTATTATTGCCGTCTTTACATAGGTACATAGGTACCTATGCATGAACAAGTGCAGCAGTACCTTCTTCGTCGTGTCTGAATTCTGAATTCTCCAATCCCAATGCGAGGCTATACGAGCTTACACGATCTATATGTTCTTTTTCCTCGACATCTCCTACATCGGAGCATGCGAAGAAGAAGGGAGGTTGCATTTGAAGGCATGGAGACATTGGAGAGGGGCTCTCTTCATCATGGTGCATAGGAAAAAGCACAGAAAGAGCGCTCGCATCCCAGCAGGGCCAGCACCCTTGAAGCCACGAAAATCTGCTTCAGAGATTGCCGGTAGCCTATCTGGTACGTGCCCAGCACGATCCATGCCCTCCGGCTCTGCCACGGTCCGATCCACGTCTCTGATTGGCTCCCCCACATGTTCTCTTTCAGTGGGCGCCATCGAGTGTCACTGTTGGCTCCCCAGCTGCTGCACGGCCACAAGCACAAGGCGGGCGGGCGATTCTGCCAGGATGGGACATGAAAATTTTCACCTGGAGCAGCCCGCAGAGAAGCTTCTTGTTCTTCTTACGCTTCCACGACGTCGAGACTTGACTCTACTCTAATTTCTCCATAGATGTCGATGGATGGATGGATGGATGGATGGATAGGTGGATGTGCATAGGTACATAGGTACATACTACTGCGCACTGTCCATGCATACTACATGGAGTCCATGCTCCATGGGGGGGAAGCAGAAGGAGACAGGGTTGGATTTGGGGGTTCTCCGGTGTCGTCTGGAAGGATCTGAAGTGTTCTGACGTTCGATGTTCTGATGTTCTGACGTTCTGACTCGTAGCCACCGAACAAGCCGCTCTCGGGGTGTCTCTCTCTCCTCCTCTCTCGCTTTTGATCTCAGAGCTGTGGGCGGGCTGTCGCGGACATTAAGAAAGAGGTGTCTCAAGCCAAAAAGAAGATGGGCTCGTATGTACAGTACATAGAGTACATACGTACAGTGCCTACCTACTACCTAGCAGACTGAGGCTAATAATGAGGCCACAAAAGCGCGAGAATGCAAAAAGAAAACGTGATCCGATCAAAGCAGCGCTTGGCCTGTGGGTGCCTGGATGGATCGGCTTCTCTAGTAATGCAGAAGCTGTCCCCATGGTCCACGGTCCACGGTCCACGGTCCACGGTCCACGGTCCATGCAGAGAAATGGGTTGGCAGTTGGAGTTGGAGCTGCGTAACCTATGCCAGGTATGTACACGAACAGCGCGCTTTACATATAGCTATCTAACTATGTGTACAGTACATACAGTACATACATCGTCTACAACTCTACCTAATACCTATCTACCTACAAGTACGCTATGTACTATAGCGTAGCAGCATTAGAGGCAAACGTCCAAAGGTAACTGGTAACGATCTGTAGTGATCGATCCATCATTCATCTCATCCATCGTCCGTCTTCGATGTCTCGGTACAGGGGCTAGATATGTACGTACATAGGTAGGTAGAAATGTACATAGCTACATTTTATATATCCATCTCCTCGGACCCTTGTCTTAATAGAACCATCTGCCGCATTTCGCCGCCCAGGATCTTTTCCTCCACTCCGTCCATCCACTCCATCCACTCCATGCAGCAGCCCCTCCTTCCCCCATGCTCTGCTTCCTCTCTCCTCTCCCTTCCTCTCCTCTCCCTCCTCGTTCAAGGACCCCTGCCTTGCCTTCGAACCACCTTGCTAGAGCGTAGCCACGTCCGTTCCTCTTAAAACATCCACATCTTAGCCTCTTTCGTCGTCAACATGCAAAACAGACCAAAAAAAAACTCAAAAAATCCTTGCCCCGTCTCCTCAGCATTATTCTTATTGGCACGCATCTCCTGCTCCTCTTCTTGGTCCTTCTAAACTTCCTAAAAACTAGTCCCCGTGGCTCTTGACTCGCTCGACTCCTCTCTGCCACTTTCCCCTCCTCCCCCCCCCTTCCATCGTGCATACTTCCATGCTTTAACTGCACACATCATAACCCTCCCTCTAAAGATCTCTTGCCGCACATTTTATCTGTTTTCATTACCCAACATTTTACACACGGAAACTCTTTATCAAATCTCTACTACTTCTGCTTTCAGATTCTGATACTCGACTTCATACCAGCCTACGCGTTTATTAGATATTTTCGCTACCAATAGCCAGTACCCCGGGTAGAGGCGTCAAGCTCAGATACTCTGCCAGTCCAGCCGTTGGAGAGTAGTCGCCGCAGCCGCGCTCCTTCTGTCATTGACCACCACCCTCCGCGTTTATTCGCATCTCTCTCGACCTAACTGCAAGTCATCTGCAGGCTAAGGAGTTGTGACAGCTCCCTCTTATTTGACCAAGACTTGCCGTATGGCGGTTCGAATATAAAAAGACATATCGTCAACCTTCCGACTCTACGTGCATCTGCAATGGACGACAACATGTCGATCGACAAGAAAGAAGACATGAGAGAGCCATCCGTGGATTCCATGGAGTCTAGCCCGGAAGCTGAGGCTGGTCCCTCCAACCAGGAGCACACCGAGCAGCCCAAGCGGAAGGGAGGTCGCAAGCCCGTCCGTTATAAGATTCTACCTTTGGCTCATGCAGTCACTGACCTCTCTAGATCTATGCTACTTCCGAAGAACGAAAGCAACGGAATCGACAAGCTCAGGCAGCTTTCCGAGAACGACGCACGGAATACATCAAGCAATTGGAGGAAACGATCCGCGTCCATGAGACGAATCTTCATAGTCTACAGACAGCTCATCGAAGTGCCGCAGACGAATGTCTCATGCTCAGATATAAGAACTCGTTGCTGGAGAGAATACTCCTGGAGAAAGGTATTTCACTCCCGCCAGAGACGGAATATACATATATGCTGACATGAAAAGGAATCGACGTCCAAGCCGAGTTGCGGGCAAAGACTGGAAGCCCTTCCCTGGGTCCAAGTCATATGCCGCAGGGAATGGCCCAGCCTCCAACGGTTCAACGAGCCATCATGAACCGCCATCACCAGGCCCGACGATCGAATTCGAATATTGCGCCGAAGTTGGAACCGGGCGCACCTCTGGGCCATCCCAGCTCGCTGAGCAATCCATCACCACAGTCGCGACCCACGCCTTCGTCGCACCACTCCTCACCAAGTTCTGCATCTCCAGGTTTTGCGCAACCAGGTGTGATGACACCCCCTGCTTCGGAATCCCAACTTCAGCAGCAGCAGCAAGCACAGATGCACCAACAGCGGTCTCACCAGCCACTCAAGCCACAAATGGCCCATGGACTACCAGTACCCATTGGAGCGAATGGAGCGGCACTCGGACCAGCCATGAAGGGACAAGGAAACACTGGGACAGGACCTTTGGGAGGCGCCAACGCCTTCTACCCGTCTCCGTTCCAGAATTTCCAAAATCACATTGAGCAACTCGGCAAGCTGACCCGCCCCCTCCTTTCCAGTTTCTTTTGAAAGAACCTAGTTGGTCCTAGTTTTAATTCCGTGAGTACAGAGCAGGAGTACGATGCCCAAACCGATATGGTCGACGACCAAGACCAACCCGAATCTGCAGGGCCAGGACCATATCCTGCGCCATTGGGAGCCCAGCTCCCACCGATGATGAGCCAGCAACAACGAGGCCATCCACAAGCGACATCACAAGCCGACGAACAGGTGCCCGGATTCAGTTCGATGACCCAGCAGCTGCTGGACCCTTACGACCCGATGCTGGACATGGATCCCTTCGGACTTTCGGCCAGCATGCACTTCCCTACACAATTCACCTTTGATACTAGTTCGATGCGCTGAAACGGAAAATCACGATGATACCCCCGGAAAAAAGGATTATTGCTGGGAGTTTTTACATGGGCATTGCATTGCAGGAGTCGGGTGATGCTATTTACGACTATCTCTGCTCGAAAGGCTCTCGCAAACGGCTACCGGAGCCTCGGGAGGATAAATACAAGATGAGGATGAAATAATACTGGGCAAGAAACGGTTGGAGGCGGGGAGCATTGCTGGGGCAGGACGGTGGTGGGTGGGCTATAAGGGACGGCGAGGGTTGGAATTCAGGAATCAAAAGCGCCGACGGTGAGAGAATGAGTTGCTCGATGGTCGAGGCGACTCTCGCACATTGCACGAGAGACTCGCATGGGCTTGTATTTAGCATTCAGAGCTCTTGAGCTTGAGAACAAAGTTGCTTGTAGTAGCTTTCTGAGCTGCCGCCGCTACTGCAAGGAGTGGAAGAAGGGGTCGTCATGGCATGTCCATGCGCGCAGTGCCGACATCTGATGATTGGGGCCCCGTTGATTGATTGAGTGAGTGGAGTGGGCTTGTACCCTCGAAATACAAAAGCCACACCACACAGCCTCGAAAGTGTCGAAAGTTGTCGATATCGTCATGATTTGCATGCTGCCCCCAGTGAAGTCGTAGAATTGCCTCGATTTGACGTGAAATAATGGCCTACACGACACCGTAGACGACCTCCACGATCCGTCCTCTGCCACGGCAAAGCTCACGGCCCACACCACTCCAAATCCGTCTTGCCCTACTCGCTTATTCGCTAAGCGAGAAATGCAGGCAAGGCGGAAATTGAGGCATTACCGCATTTTGGCTCAGATCTCAAGGCGAGAACTTCTTCCCAGCAGCACGTTTGAACGTCTCCCATCGCACTTTCAACCCCAACGCAGCTCACATCTCGAGAGACAGAATCCTGATATAGAGGATCTGTCCGTCTCGAATTCATCAAACCTCCCACTCGAATTGTTTACTCGGTAGCAAGGCCTTCTTCGGAGGCACTTGAGCTAGGCGGACAAGATGGCAGCAGTCGTATCAAAGGTAAATACATACCAGAAGAAGAAGAAAATCCCCATGCGTCAAAGAGCTGTCAGCGACCTCTGTGCGACAGCGGCAGCTGTGAGACAGAGCAATGCGCTCATCCTGGGCCTGCGCAATGGCCAATTCATGACTCGGATTCAGAATGGACTGCTGACTCGCTGTTTGTGCAATAGAACCTGTACGAGCTTCTCGGTATGACGCCACCAACCTCGGCTTCCATCTCCTCCACAGCCTTCGATGCTCATGGCAACGTGAATTGTAACGACAACTGACAGGTGTGACGTCTAGGAAACACCCACGATGAGGACTCTGACAAGGAGCCCGAGCCACCAGTGAAGGTGGTCGACAAGACTCCCGCCCGTACGGACAAGCGCAACGCTCCTCGCGAGGCCCCAGCTGCTCCAGCCACCGCCGGCGCTGCTCGTCGTGGACCAGGTGGTAACGAGGGAGGTTCGTACAATCTTCCACCATCGAAGCCATTGAGCCTTTCTCCGACTCTGGCACCGCTTTTGTTTGCACCTTTGCTAATCTCTTTGTTCGAATAGCTTTCCGCGACCGCACCGCTGGCAGCTCCAACAACCGCACCAAGCCAACTGATGTTGAGGGAGCCCGCAACCCAGCTACCTATGCTGGCCGTGGCCAGGGAGGACGTGGACGTGGAGGAAGCGCCCGCGCTCCTCGCGATGATCGTCACTCCCGTGGCGTTGGAGGGTAAGCACAATGGCGATCTACAAAATGTGTTCAAAGCGAATGCTAATTTAAATCTAGTCGCATCACTGACAAGCAGTCCGTTCACGGATGGGGTGGTGCAACCGGCGACGCCGAGCGCGAGGACGAGAATGCCGGTGAGACCCAGGCCAAGGCCGAGGAGAAGGTCGCCATAGTTGAGGACGGTGATGCCCCTGCAGTCAACGCCGAGGGCAAGACCATCGACGAGGAGGAGCAGGACAACTCCGTCTCCTACGCTGACTATCTCGTCCAGCAGGCCGAGAAGAAGCTCTCCCTCCAGGCCGCCGCGACCCGCAAGGCCAACGAGGGCACCAAGGAGGACAAGAAGTGGGCCACCGCCAGCGAGCTCAAGAAGGCCGAGGAGGAGGAGTTCATCGCTGGCTCAGCCGGCAAGGCCAAGCGTGCGCGCGAGCGCAAGCAGAAGGAGGTCGTCGAGATCGACCAGCGCTTCGTCGAGCAGCCGTCCCGCGAGAGCGGCCGTGGCGGACGCGGACGCGGCGACGGTCCCCGTCGTGGCGGCGAGCGCGGAGCCTTCCGTGGCGGCGAGCGCGGAGCCTTCCGTGGCGAGCGTGGCGCCTTCCGTGGCCCAAGAGGCGAGGGTGCTCCCCGTGGACGCGGTGGACCAAGAGGTGGTGCGGCCCGCGGCGGTGCTCCGAGAGGGGGCGCTGCGCCGATCAACACCGAGGACACCAATGCGTTCCCGAGCCTCGGCGCATAGGCGCGTCATTGTCCCCTGGACAGCACGCGTGGGGGCACCTTACGCGGCATTCTGCGATGTCAAATGAAATCGAATCAGCTTGTCGGCCTGATCTTGTAGTATGTCTCTGCGGACTGTTTTTGTGTTGCCTCATCAAAAATGATAAAATGGGAAGGGGGGGTGCAAATGGAAGGGGGACAGAAATGAGTGTGTGTCCAGATAGGAAAAAAATGTTAGTTAGTACTATGACGAACGAACGAAAGTGGTCGATAGTGAACCTGCAGCCAGCCTTCTTGTCACGTCTTTCCTGCTTGCATGAGAGAGAGGATGGCGATCTAGTATGATGTGGTAGGGGCGGCGGGGATTCGTGTCTGGGTCGGTCAGTCAATCGTTTGTCTGCAGAAGGGTCTTCGGGGGATACTAAGGATCTCAGTATGTGACATGTATGTCTGTGGTGGTATTAATTAAGTTTGTATCTATGTATGTACGTATGTATGTAGGCTTCTCTCCTACGTCTAGTAATCATCCATCATCTCCCTCCTCCCTCCTCCCTCGGTCTTGCGCTTGTCGACTCTCCCGCCTCTTCGCCACGGCTGTGCCTTCTCGTCCCCAACCCCCCGTTCCCGTCTCCGGCACGGCGAGGCACGGCTTCCAAAGGCCGTCCGCCGCCCGCGGCGGCGTCGGGTCCCATCATGCTTCTTCTCTCCCTTCGGCCTTGACGGGCGCGCTTTTCCGCGACGGTTCTCCTGCCAAGTAGCAGCGCGTCTCGGGCATCTCTGCGGCGTTGGCGAGTCCGTGGATTCCGTCCGAGGGGTCGCGCTTCCGAGGCCGCGGTGGGAGATGGAGATGGGTCGCAGTGGTTCTGAGGCACGAGGGTAGGGAGGGATACGGAGAGGCCGGGTGCAAGGGCTTTGCGGGGTGTCGGTCTCATCTTTGCGATGAGGGTTTCGGTGGGGCATTACCTGGGAGGGTGGGCGTCAGGCACTGTGCCATGTTAATTACCGTGCCGTTTGAGGAAAGCAGAGACGTCATATCTGGATGGCAACGGGCTCGAACGGCGGAACGCCCTTGATCGAAGCATTTACCAGAATCGTCTCCCCCTCACCCCGCAGCAACCCCTCTCCAGCCCCTCCTCTCTCGTCCAGCAGCCTCGGAAACGGCGGGAGACTGGCCAAACGCAACGGTCGCGGGATGTACTTCCCCGCCTTCTCCGAGGCCTGCACGGCCGCCGCCTTCCACTCCGAGACCGCAGCCTCGTACTCCCTCTGCCCCTCATCATACCGCAACACCAGCGCCCCATGTCCCTCATGGACGTGCCCAAAGACATGAGCTCGCGGCCTGACCCTCCACAGCGCCTCCCTTAACCCCTCACATCCGAGCCCCTCTCCATCCATGTACCCTAGTGGTGGGCCATGAGTAATGAGGATATCCGTGTCAGCCGGAATCTGCGCCCATAAATCCTGTGCATCCCCAACTGTGTATCCGAAGCATGTCTGTCGTGTAGTCGCGAAGGACCCCGGTGATCCCCACACCTTAACAGTCCTCCCATTCAACCACACCTCCACACTGCTGTTCTGGAGGTAAATGACACCTAAACCGCTGCGGAAGGCCTCGCGACCCTCCCCCCGCTCCTCGCGATCACCATATATAGCCGCATCGCGCGCGTCGCACGTCTCATCTAGCGCACGGTCGTGGTTGCCCGCAACGACAATGATGTAAGCAAATTGGGATTTCAAGTTCTGCAGCTCGTCGAGGCGCGAGAGGAGCTGCGATGGGAGGCCCTCGGTGAGGTCGCCCGCGACGATGAGGATGTCGCCAGGCGGGAGGGAAGAGGGGAGCGCGAGGCTGTGGAGGTCGGAGATGCAGACGATGCGGATTTTTGTTTTTGTAGAGCTTGGCTGTTTCGACATGTGTGTGTGAGTGTGAGTGTGTGTGTGAATGTGTGTAGAATTGGTTTGTTTCTAGGATGCGCAGTTGTGAGGGTGTTTAAAGTGTCGCATGTCGCTTGTTATTTAAGTTCCGCCATTCTGGTTACGACTGTCATTAAGTTCCGCCATTCTGGTTACTTATTGTTAGGCTGTCTTCTGGCGTTAACATCGTGGCAGGAGCGGGCCGCGATGTGGCTGGTTACCCCGCAACTTTCTCCCACCGCGTAGCAGAGCCTCAACTTAGCCCGCAGCATTACTCTGACTACTACTCCATTGTTAGCCTGAGCGCACAAGGGGAATATAAATAAATATATAAAAAATGGAGGAAGAGAAGAAAAAGGAGGAGCAAGGGGGCGACGCTGTGAGGCAAACAGCCAGCAGCAAGAACAGAGAAGGAGCGGAGTACAGCTGCTGGCCCGCCTCCAGGCTCCGAGAGAATACAAGACATCCACACGGATAGGAGAACGGGGGGGACCAGTCACCAGGGTGAGGAGAAATAGCAAAGGCCTTTGCACAAGCCTTGATTACCTATGAGATGACGAGGAAATGCGAAAACGCGAAAATGTGAAAAGAGAAGGGGGTGTTTACACGTCCCCTTCCTCGCCGGAAGGGAGCCCGAGAAGCCGCAGGGAGGCGGTCATGCACGTCATGTAGCAGCGAGCGAGACGCAGAGCTGGCCATGCATAAATTCTTCCTCTCATCCATCCTCTCATCCATCCCCTCTTCCTGCGTCCTCCTTCCCCAATCCCTCTTCCATGCGCGATACTCTCTCCCTCACACGCACATCCCCCAAAAAAAGAGACGCACTACTGTCCTCTCATTATCTAACAAAACAAACAAGACAAAAAACGCCCAGCAATGAGATCTAAGCCATCCATCCACCCACCCTCTCCCTCTCACCCTCACATCCCCGCCCTCCACCGCGACATACACAACACCCCGGCTCCCGCCACAGCGAGCGTCACGACCAGCTCGAGCGGCAGAAACACCGCGAGGCCCAGCAGCACAAGCCCGCCGTTGCGGACGCGCGCCACGCGCTCGTCGCGCCGCGCTTCATCCACCGACCCCGGCGGATCCTCCGACATCCACCGCCCGCGTGCTCGCTCCCCCGCACCCGTCTCCCCGCCCGTTTCCGCGCCAGACGCAGACGACGAGTCTCGTGGCTATCCGAAGTGGAAGTGCTGTCCGCCGCCCGCGCCGCCGAACCCTGCCCCTCCGCCTCGTCCGCCGCCAAACCCGCCGCCGCCATTCATCATCTGGAACAGGATCTCCGGGTCGATGCCCCCCATGCCCCCTCCCATGCCGCCGCCGAATCCGCCGCCGCCGCCGAACATGTCCGCCGGATCCATCAGGTCCTCGCCCGAGTCGTACTTGGCCCTCTTCTGCGGATCCGACAGCGTCTCGTACGCCTCGCCGATGTCCTTGAACCTCTCCTCGGCCTCCTTGTCGTCCGGGTTCTTGTCCGGGTGGTGCACGATCGCCAGCTTCCTGTACGCCTTCTTGATCTCCTGCTCGTTGGCCTCCTTCTCAACGCCGAGGATCTTGTAGTAGTCCTTGCGCAGGCTCTTCTTCAGCTCCAGCTCCGCCTTGCGCACCTCCTTCGCCAGCATCGCGTCGCTCGGGTCCGCCTCGGCGAGCGCCTTCAGCTCCCGCACCGCCCCCTCCCAGTTGCCCGACTGCCCGAGCGCGTTGGCCTTCGTCTTGCGCGCCTTGGTGTAGCTCGGGTCCAGGCGCAGCGCGGCGTCGCAGTCCTCGACCGCCGCGTCGTACTCCTTGAGCTTAATCCTGCACAGCGCGCGGTTCTGCAATAACTTGCTGTTCGTCCCCTTGTTCAGCGGGTCCACCGCCAGTGCCTCCGTGTACTTCTCCAAGGCCGTCTGCCACCGCCCGCTCTTGTAGTCCGCGTTCCCGTCGCTCTTCATGCGCTCCAGCTTCTGCACCATGCGCAGGTAGCGCACCGCCTCCCGGTAGTCCGGGTCGCAGTTCAAGGCCTGACGGAAGTGCTGGATGGCCTTGTCGTTGTCTCCCTGAGCATACAGCGCCCTGCCCCTGAGCACCAACGCCTCCGGATCCGACTTGTTCTGGCGCAGCAGCGACATGGCCACGTTCTGCGCGTCGCCCAGCGAGTTCACGTTGCCCATCTTCAGGTACGCCTCGCCGCGCATCAGCTGCCACTTGCGCGGCTTCTGCGCGCCTACGCCGAGGTACTTCTCGGCCTGGTCGAGCGCGTGCAGCGCCATCGAGCCCGTGGTGCCGTGCTTCAACGCGTCCTCGGCCACGGCGATGTGCTGCTGCATCGCCTTGGCCGGGGCGAGATCCTTCGCGGATGGGGCCGGCTGGATCTGGTTGTATGTGTCCAGCGCCTCTCCGGGGCGGCCCAGGCTCGTGTAGATGCGGGCCAGGCGCAGCAGGATCTTCTGGCTGTGTGGCTCGAGGTCGTTGGCGCGCAGAGCATCGTCGAGCGCCTTGTCGTAGTTGCCGTTCGAGATGTAGGCGGCAGCGCGGTTGTTCAGGTAGGTTGCGGATGTGGGCATGGCCTCGACGGCTGTTGTTGTTAGTTAGTGTGAGATCATGGTTGGTGTGGGGGGATGGGTATACCCTTAGTGTACTCTTCGATAGCCCTCTTGTACTCCCTGGCCTTGTAATACGTATTCCCGGCATTCTTGAAGGCCTCGGCGTCTTCTGGCGTCGGAGCCGGCGGTGCGATGGGGCTCGTAGGCGTGCTCTTGTGTGGCGGCGGAGTTGGAGCCTCTTTATCGTGATCCATCTTGTCGGCATCAGAGCCATTGACACCGTTCACGTTCGCGTTCGCGTCCGCGCCTCCATTGAAGGCTCCCGGCATGCTCTCCGTGGTCGCGGGCGTGGTCGTCGCTGGCTGGGTGTGCGGGTCGGAATCGATGTCCATGGGCACAGGCTCTGCACGCTGTTGCTCAGCCATGTTGGACAGGGCGGACAGTCGTCGCAGATCGGGGGGCAGGTTCAGCGGGTGCGTGTTCGGGTCGAAGGTGTGAGCCCTCGAGATCGGCGTGGGGCCTCGTGAGCCGCTGCTGTGGGAGGAGGTGTGGCTGTGGCGCCTCTCGTCTCTCGAGTCGCGGCGATTAGAAGACCTCGAGGAGGAGGACGAGGAGCTGGACGACTTCTTGGGGCTCGGAGACTGACGCGGGGTACGATCTTGGTCGTTGCTGATTTTGTGGTCGTCGCCGTCGTCGGGTGGTGATGGTGGGGTCGTCTTCTTTGATTTTTTGGAGAGCTTGGGGAAGAAGTTGTTCATTGAGGAATTCGGATGAGGTAAGGCAGGCAGGCCCAAGTTTGGAGGTGTGTCTGGGTCGTTCGTTAGGCTCGTTCCCGTTCCCGCAAATAAATTTTTGGTTTGGTTCGGGTTGACGGACGGCTGCTGTGTGCTAGGGAGCTCTAGAAGGACGACGTCCAGTCTATGTTCTATGCTCTGCTCTATGCTCTATCTCTATGCTTTATGCTCTCCACTCTTCACTCTTCACTCTTCACTCTTCACTCTTCACTCTTCACTCTTCACTCTATGCTCTTCGAACAGTCGAGCAGATGAGAAGCTGGAGATTTGTCGATTCGGAGGTCGGAGAAAAGTCGACTTGCTCGTTGAGGCTCTTAGGTCCTTCGACTTAACTCGTTGGACTCTTGGAAAGGTCGCCGTCGGCTTTCTGTGGGGAAGCGCTTCTGTCGCCTTCCAAAAGCTGCTTTTGTCTCGTCTCCTCGTCTCCTCGTCTCCTCGTCTTCTCCCTTGCCTTCCAGCGATCGGATAATAAATAGATGGACTGGTGATTGTGCGGTGATGGTGATATGTAGGCAGGTAATACTCTGATATGTGAGTAATGTAATACTCTGATATAAAGGTCAGAAGAAATGTGAAGAAAGGCTGCTGCTGGAGGTCGACGAAGATGGAGTATGTAGGTATGTAGTATGGATGTATGTACTGGGTACAAAGAAAACCCACCAGGCTGTCTCGACTTCAGTCTGTTCTCATGTATGTCTGTGTATCCAGGTACTGTATACGTACTGTAACGTACTGTATAGTACTATGAGCTACTTAGAGATACTTATAGTTACGTGCTCTGTAGTATAAGTACTGTATATTTCCAGCCTCAATCTCCCTCAATTTGATTCTTCATTATTCGATTATTTACATACAAAGGAAATCTCCATCTCTTCTCAGGCTCTCAGGCTCTCAGGCTCTCAGGAGTCAGCGCTCCAGAGTGGAGACAGCTTGGTTATGTGACTATATCTTTCTAGAACCTTCTCCGAGTTCTCTCGCATTCTGAGCGACAAACTGCCCACCAAAGAAGAATTTATTATTATTATTATTATTATTATTCTTATTCTTACGACTACTAGGAAGGGGAACTTCACGCGGCACTCTCTTCATAGGACGACCTAACCTCCAAGCCTCACGTGCCACATAAGCAAGCACCACACAACCATGTCTCTCCGAGTAGCAGGCGAAGATAGAGGGTATAATAAACTGTGCATTGTCATATGTAAAGCCATCCAAAGCACTTCTATACACAAGGCGACTCCATCCAAACACCACGAATGCACCACCCGCCAACGCCCCCGATTCATCCTGCCCTTCCAACTCCGACCCCCGAGACCTTTCGCTCTCACTTGAAGTAGACCGGGACACCGTAGACCACCACCGCCGCCGCAGTCAAGTACTGATAATTGCACGCCCTCTTTCCCCTCGCAACCGCCTCGACCAAACTAACCCTCTCCTGCCCTTCCTCCACCTCCACCTCCACCGCCTTCTCCGCCCTCCTCCTGCCCCTCCCCGGCGTCTTCAGCACCTTCTCCACCTTCTCCCCCTCCCCCCCAAAAAGCCCCCAGTTCTCAAAGGCGTTCTTCGCGAACCTATCAACATCCCTATCCGTCACGTCCCACAGCGTCCCCACCACCGCCGGCGCCCCCGCCATCAGATAGCTCACCGGCGGCCCGTACGGGCTGAACTCCCCCGCCTCCACCACCGCCGCGCTGCTGCACCCCATCAGCACCGCCGTCGCGCACCGCCGCAGCCGCTTGATCGTCTTCGACCGGATGTACTGCGCCCCGCTGCCGTGCCCGAAGTACAGGTACAGCTCGTGCCCCTCGAGCATCTCCCTCAGCTCCGCCTCGCCGGGCTCGCGTGCCACGATCGCCGTCCAGCAGGGTAGCTGCCGCAGGGGGTCCTCGAAGGTTGTCTGCGTGCTGGAGAGGTCCTGCCCGGGGTTGAGCACGTAGCCGCCGTGCGCGCGCTCGATGTAGATGCCGTCTGGTGCGCCTTCGACGGCCGGCTTTGGGAGTGAGAGGATGCGGGACCGGAGACAGCCCATGGAGGGGAGGCGGGAGATGGATTGGCCCTGCATGCAGGGCAGGGATTCCCAGGGGAAGGAGTGCAGAGACGCGTCGAGGATCAAGATCGTGTGGCTGTCCTCCTTCGTCGCGCTGGCTCCGTTGAGGGCTTGATGGTAGCAGCGGAGCGCGTCGAGCGTGTCCAGCACGATGGAGTCGAAGTCGATTTCGTCGTAGGCGTTGCGTTCGCCGTGGAACTGGAGGATGTCGATGACGAAGTACAGAAGGTCGGTTAGTGGCTCGTCCAAGTCGCATTCCTCCGAGAAGGGGTCTCCAAGCCCGATGAAGAGCTCCAGGATCCGGGGGTCTAGTGTGACTCGCTGAGCTGCTTTGCTTCTTTTGTTGGTCCTTTGCCGTGATGGGAGGTGCTTATCGAGAGTGTTTTGGAACGACTTTTGGAACCTTGCTAGCAACTCAGGTCGCCTTGAATGTTGGGAAAAGATGCCCCTGAAACCGCCAAGCCACACCTTTTCAATGTTGTCAAGCAGTTCCTTCAGTCTGGCGTTCAACTCATCGCGCTCCGCCCACCAAGCAATTTTTGCCGCCTTCCCAGACACGTCGCGGCCGCCATGAGCACTGGCATTTGCCAGATCTATGATATCCGTGAGTTCTGCTTTGCCTTGGTCAAAACCAAACATTTCTTCGTCGGCATCTCTAGAGTTGTTCCTCCCTAGTGGGACGCGGAGGATGAAGGGACAATGACCAGCTTCGAATTTGGTCAACACGAGCTCTTGCCGAGTTTCGCTCAGCATGACTGATACCACTGTCCAGGCCGCTGGAATAATATCTATATACTCCTTTTGAAATCTCGTTTGCTGCGCCGTCAAACGTCCATTGCTGTCTTTCTGGTGGTCGTGAACGGTAACAACGGGCCAGCGGAGGTCTTCTTCTTTGTTTGTTGACGCATTCGCATCCAAGGAAACTGCGTCCCGTTCACGTTGGACCGATAAAGCTTTCACGAGTTCTAGAACCCCTGCGGTAGCCCCTGGATGAGTAATTCTCAACTTATTCCCATGATAGGTAGAGAGCAGTATTGTAGTGGTATTCAAGAAAGAAGCAATTTGGTTGAGTACGCGAGTCGAGGATATTTGCGAAGCGATTGAATAGGCTTCCAGCAGATGCTCATGAGCCTGTTTGAGTGGTTCAATCCACGTGGTAGATGATCCTCTTGAGAGAGATGTAGTGCGCGAGGAGCTGGTTTGATTCTTGCGTGGAGGTGTGCATCGGACACCTGATGTTCTGTCAGAAGTCGAGGCAGTTTTCGCTCCAACAATAGCTGGAAATGATATTGTTGACTCCTGCAAGACTGAGTACACAGGATCTGCTGGCAACAAAGCCGAACTCTGCTGAAATAGATGCTCAGCAAGAGTAAGATGGTTGTCGATAGCGTCAAATACACCAAAGCTGCAGGACCCTGCTTCCTTCATTATGACAGAAACTTCCTCGGGACGCTGCCATTGAATAAAGGATCGAGCTTTCTGTCGCAACAGTGCTCCTTTGAGAGACATCAAATGGAGACACTGATCGGAAGCAGAGACCACAGGCTCCACCGAGGCTTTCAAAACTGCACCTACTTTCTTTACTGGTGCCTTCTTTCGAGAGACTGTTTTCCGCGGCGGTATCGTTCGTTTCATGCGATTACAGATTGTCAATCGTGACATCTCAGCCTGCAATACCGCTGCCGCATCCAAGACGCGGTCTAGGTCACTAATATTCGTCGAGTCGATTAGAGAGTTAAGCGTAAGTTCTGCCTCTTGATAAGCCTGCAATTCGGCTGACTTGTCACCTTGTCGATTATAAAGGCTTCCAAGGTGACTCTTCAAAATTACTGAAGCTTGTGTCTCTTTGTACACTGATTCGAGGTCCTTGGCCTGCATTAGAAACTCGGAAGCCTTGTCAACTGTCCCTGCTTTGAGCCATGCATTTCCCATCACTACCAAAGCCTCTGCAATATAGTTTGTTGAATCTATGTTGACAGCAATCTTATGAGCTTGCTCAGCATAGTAAATGGTGTCTTGAAACATGCCATGATGGGCATATACTTGTGATAGGTGTACGAAGCTCCGAAACATCGGCTTGACCAATGTCCAAGCTGAAGCCCCAACGATACTGCTTTGCGTCGTAAATATTCCAGCGCTCGCTGTTGACATGTTTAAATGGGAAGTTTCTTCGGCCATCTTATCCACAGTGATGTCTTCGGAAGAGAGAGACTTGGATCTTGACATTTGTTGTCTTTCTGCTCTTTTCCAAGCCCTGGCCATAAGTCTCAGGCTTCGCTTTGCATGGGACAGGGCTTCCTGTGGTCTTCCTCGCTGAAGTGCAAGATCTGAATAAATAATGCAAGCATCCGCCATAATGCGATCCTTTCCATCCCTTTCCGAGTGGCTTCCTGCTGCTGTGCTAGTTGGGTTCCCATGCTCTTGATTTGCGATCGTGTAAGCACGAGAAAGAGTTTCCTCACTAGAACCAATTAATATATGTTCACAGAATTGCAAATGCCAATCAGGCTTACCATTTGTCCAGATTCCCCATCTTCAGCAAGTAGGCGGCGTATGAAACAAGTTTCCGTACCAACACACTAGGGGTCACTCCATTAGAAGAGGAACAGCATTGCGCTCTGTCGAGGGCAAGTCCAGCCTTCCCTGAGTATCCAAGATCCAGATATTGATTGGCGAGAAAACTATAATCAAGGACGAGATCATCAGAAGAAGATCCTCGAGGTATCTCATCAATATTAGTGATCATTCGAAGAACAGCCATCCTCAGTTTACCGAAGCCTTTCATGTCTAGGAAGTCGGCAATGGACTGCAGATGGCTCAAGAAACCATCGACATCGTCGACATTCCGGTATAATGTTTCTTTGTCTTTGCATTTCTCAATCATGCCGCACCAAGTTGCCAGTTGCGGTCTTATCAGGTCAATTCGTGGATGATTCTCCAAAAGCTCCAAGCTGCTCGTCAATAGCGATTGAAAATGTGGCACGTATGAGCGCAGATTGACATCGTGGCTGTTCTCAATAACGGAATCGAGATTTGCCAGAGTTATTGTGTTGCGTGCTTCCTCAATGATCTCGCGACGTGAATCGGGATTGGACTGGACGAAATTACTGATAACTCGGAGTCTGCGTACAGGAAACATTCTGGGTTCGTAGGTCGAAACCAATTCCTTGTAGATATCCTTCTGTAAATTGACAGAATCTGCTGGGTGTCTAGACAACACATCTAAGATGTGTTCCAATAAGGCACCTTTCTCCTGAGATGCCAAAGTCTCCTCATACAGTGCAAGGCCCTGTAAAGAATTTGGTATCCTTCTCTTATCAAGTCTCACAAGAAGTGAAAATGCTCTGGCAAGCAGCGATGTACTCTCGCTTTCGTCCCAAGCCGCTCGTATTGGAAGTGCTGCTGCTGCCGCCGCCACCGAACGTAAAGCACCATCACCTACGAGCTCATCACGAAGAAAAACTATAATGTCTCTAGCTTCATCCTGGCGCCCAGCAAGACGAAGCAAATCCGACATGCGTTCGAGCTTTGACGTCAATGCCGCCGCTCGTCTTTCGGCTGCAGGTCTCGCACGGACTGAGTCTATCGATCGGCGTAGAGGGCGTAGGTGCTGAAAGTCTTTAGGACTAGAAGCGTCCCTGCGCATATCAAGATGCTGAGAATAATATAGGTTAGATATTCGAACAAAGTATGAAGCACGTGCGGCATCCGCATCATCGTTGGTGTCCGCAGTACTAGCATCGACACTTTCACGCAATGCTAGGCAGTCCTGGAGTAGAGAATCTGTCATCTCCCATGTCGATCTACCTTCAGTCCTGAGGACCTTGATTAGATATAATGCTGAGTCTATCGTGCTAGAGGCGGTTTTGGTGAGATATTGGCGTCGCTGCTCGAACCGCACGATGACCTTTGTCGCCGCATCATTGCTTGGTGTCTTACCCAAATACCTGAGCGAGAACCGTGGGCACTGAAGCACCAACGATTCACACATTTGCCTCGTTCCCTCACTTATATCTGCAGAGGACGTCTCATTTGGTCCCGATTTTTTGGATAACAACATTATTGCAGCTCTTCTGGCTTTTGAAACTTCTGCCAGTAATTCATCGAGTTCGGTGCTCTCCCCTTTCATTGACGAGTCTAAGCCCTCCAAGACAGCCATGAGCAATTCCTCGATATCAGCGTCGTACGGATCGATTCGAAGCCTCAAAGCCACCAATTTTGAAGCTATGGAGCAGCGCTGCGCCTCCGAAGCATTTCCACAAGCTCGCAGTTTCTCAATCCAATAGATGGCTTGTTCGTCTCGTCCGCAATCTTGTGCCAGCGACCCTAGAAGCTTATAGATAAGGTAAAGTGGCGATTTTGGAGTTGCTGCTGAAGCACTTCCTTCAGCCATAAAATCCAAAAGCGTTGCAAAAGATTCCTCAGCGCTCTCGTATCTGCTTGTCGACATGCCCCGCGTTCGTCTGGTAAAGGCTGCCAGACATCTTGAATATGGTTCGAAAATGTCGCTCTCTGCGTCACCTTCGTGGTTGACGATCCTCCACCAGTTCCATCGGTTGCAAAATGCAATTGTTTGTAGTTGAAGGGCGGTTGCTGGAGAAACATGTAACTTTGCTGAGAGAGCCACAGCGTCTTCGGAAGAAGATATTGTAGGGCTTAATGAGAGAATAAGCTGTGCCAATGTCTCGAGCTGACGCGCTGCTTTCGTGGCTTGTGCAGAAGAAATTTTAGAGAACCGAAGTAAAAGCTGGGTCGGCGAGCTATGATAGTCAGGTTGTAGCTTGCATATCGTAGGAAGAATAGCAGAAGGCTTTTTTGATGTCCTCATTAGCTTCAATACTTGTAGCTGAGTCGTGATCGCCAGAGTAAGTAGAGGTCCGTCGGTCGGTATGATTTCAAAGTCTAGCAATCCATCAAATCCAAGTGGTGTTGCAGTTGAAGTCTGTGAGGCTTCTTTAGTTGTCGTCTTCTTCGTGGAAGACTTCTCTGAGGGCTTTAGCGCAAGATCCAACTGCCTCTTCAAGATCCGTAGCTCCTTCAAAGCAAGATCATCCAGTCCAAGCGTAATAAACTTCCCTACTAATGCCGACATGCCATTTTGCAGTTGTAAAGGTGGTAAATCGAGACTTGGAGGCTTCGACGATTGAAGTGTCCGCAGACATGCGAACGCTATGCGCGAGCATTCTGCAATAGCCTTCTGTCCGGCGGCATTACATGAAGCAGAACCTGACGAGGAGGACGGAGAACGACTTAAGCGGTTTGCGATATTCGGCGAACTTGTTACTCGATTCAGCGATCGCTGTTGGAGCGGGGATTGAGGAACCGAGTTCGATCTTCGCAACGCCTTGCGCATAGGTGTGTCAAGCTGTTCCCTCGATTGTGGCTGTCTGCGTATCGGAGCAGCGGGTGCAGCGGCAGCGCTCAGAGTCTTAAGCGTGACATTGATGATTTCGGTGGCCAAAATGGCCTTTTCCTTCGGAAGTAGAACTGAAGCTTGTTGGATGTCGGTGTTTTGAGATGCTGTCAATGTTCCCCTGGACGTCGGTCTCTGGACTTTTCCGGCCTTTGTTTGAGTTGCGGCCCTTGCTCTTCCAGCCGCTCTCGGAGTGATCGCATCTTTATTATCGGTGAAGACAGTTTTCGAGAGTAAAAGATCGCTGAGGATAGATGCCGTCGTCGGTGTGCAAGTTGTAGTCGAAGTAACTGCGCTCTTGACCGATTCGATCTTTGCTTGCAAGGATGTCATGCTGATAACTAATGAGAAAGACGGTTAATGCTGTAAAACGCTAATCATTATGCAAAACTCCGAAAAAGCATGTAATCGCAACAAAATGCAAGTCTCATGGAATATGGCCTTCAGTTCCAATTGTGCCAGTGTAGATTCGGTACGGTCCGATGTACACAGTTGCGATGATGGTCACCACGGCAACGTTGGCGGTCGGAGCGGCAGAATGTCGTGAAGCGAGAGAAGCCGAAATAAAATCGGGAGCTTCAGGGAAGCTTCGAACCTGCATCTTCAATGCAGAACTCCTAATAAGCAAACTCGATTTGCTAATCTAATGTCCATTCAATCACTTATTTCTACTCGATCACTCATTTCTTCACTGCAAATCACTGTTCCAATTGCATTAAATCTCACGATGTTGGAAAAGACAGTGCTCCGACGGCTTCTCTTGACGTCAACTCCTCTCCGAAGCAACTTCCTTCCAGTTGTCCAAAGATATGGCCGAGTGCAACAAGCATCACGATATTCAACAAGCTTGCCAAGCATCACGCATGCTTCCTTCTGGCAGTCTATGATTCCAAAGCCTCTGCGCCGCCGCACAGGACTCAAAGTCAAGAAAGCAAAGTCCAAGGAGTGGAACGCAGCGACATTTTTCATCGTCATTATGCTACTCATTGGATCTATGTCGATTCAGATGATTGCACTACGGAATGAGTTTGCAGCTTATATTAGACGAGCGGATGCCAAAATTGATTTGCTTCGAGAAGTCATCCAGAAAGTGCAAAACGGCGAGGAGGTTGACGTCGAGGGTCTTCTAGGCACAGGTGATGCAGAGAAGGAGAAGGAATGGGAAGAAGTCTTGAAAGAGATTGAGAAGGAGGATGAGCTCTGGATTGCGGCACGGAAGAAGAAACCAATACGCCGTTCGACAACCGCAAAAGAGACCACCACTGCTCCTGCTGCCGATAGTGCTAAGGCAGATGCGGAAGTTTCGAAGCCAAAGATGACATCCAACGCACCCCGTGGATTCTATTGAGCTCTTACTGGACTGCGCAATTCATCCCTGTCTTGGGCGGTGCGGGAAATACGCCAAGTTGAGGACAGGCACTCGCAACTATAACCAGAGCACCCAGCGATTCTGATGGTGAGTTCTTTCCCCAATCGCTATTACCCCTCGAGATGACGAAAAATTCCGGATGTAAACCATTACTACTCCGAGAGCGCAAAACCCATGTGGAGATTTCCGTTGCCTTCCTTCTGATTAATCAAATCTACTCATTGCTTCAAGTATGAATGCTCGAGCCAAAGCTGACATACTTTAGACAACACCATACATGCACAAAGGAAGATATGTATCAAATGTTATATCTGCACCCATAGAAAGAGTAAGTCTTCTTCGCTCCCTTTCTACCCTGAGATGACGAAAAATTCCGGATGTAAACTTTTACTACTCCGAGAGCGCAAAACCCATGTGGAGATTTCCGTTGCCTTCCTTCTGATCAAAATACACCCTTCTTCTTAACTTTGATATCACCTTTGAACCAAATTCTAACATAGAATTAGCAGTCACGGGCTCATCGAGCACAGAACCATGTCTTGGGTATAATGCAACATTTCTATATGTTATGACAGCATGTCCTTAAAGATATAGTTGCCTCTGATGGATTTCATGGGAGATGAGAAGGCATCCGCAGCATCAGATGATGCGACTCCAAGCGTCCGTAGATGATCAATGAGTGTTGGTAGCAACTTATCCGAAGGCATTTCAGCTCTTACGCCAAGCTCCCCCTTCTGGCCACCGTCCAGATTCTCATGGAATATCTCTTCTCCTCTTACACCTCCAAGATTGATAATGCCGATCGGCATGCCTCTCTCCTTGGCGCGTTTGGCAAGTCTCCAAGCCGAATATGTCGCGAGGGACGTTCCGATGACCAGCAACCTCCCTGAGGAATCGATTGCGTTCTCTGCGGCTTCTTTCACCAGCGGTGATATACTCTCGCCAAACATGACGACAGCTGGCTTTAAGATGCCTGCTGTATTCGAAGGGTCGAACGCACCTTCGGCGTCTACCTCGACGACGGATTGCGTACCATCCGCAGTAACAGGCGGATTGGCAAGACATGTCGGACAAGCCGGATATCTGAAGGTCGAATAAGGTGCACCAGGGAGGTCGACATCTCCATCTGGGTTTGTCTTTATCCCCTCAGCTCGACGTTTTTCGGGATCCTCTGTATCGAGCACTCCAGATGCTAGCGCTTCCTGCAGAAATTCTTCCCATGCGGGATTCAGTCGTGCCAATTCCTTCTGAAACTCATCTCGGGGTAGGTCATTATGACAAGTCGTGCATCTGGTAGCCCGTAGATAGCCATGTAACTCGAGCGTCGGAAGCTCTGGATGTGCGGCCAAATGAAAAGAGTCCACATTCTGCGTCACCACACTCCTCACAATTCCCAGCTGTGCCAAATCCCTGACGGCGTAGTGTGTCGCGTTGGGCTGCGCCTTCTGTAGAACCGGCCAGCCCAGAAAACTCCTCGCCCAGTACCTCTTCCTCATCTCATGGCTCTGCAGAAACTCGTGGTAGTAGATGGGTCTGTAGGTCTTGTTCACCCTATACGTGCCATTGTCGCCCCTGTAGTCGGCCAGGCCCGACGCGACCGATATGCCCGCGCCGGTCAATACCACAGTCGAGTGCGGATGCGTCGTGCTCTTATCCAGCGCTGCCGCCGGAGGGGCGCTCAGAAAGTTCGAGAGGGCCTCGACGGCGCCGACGGTGGTGTTTGCGTTCCGGGGCAGGATGCGGGGGGCGGGCAGAGGCCCTGTGTAAGGGATTCTCAAGAGTGACTTTCGCATCTGCGCGGCATTATTGATGCGATGCGGTGGTGTTTACCTCTGACGTTGTAGCATTGCGCTCAGAAAATTGAGGATATTAATTGTACCAATAATGAAGGCCGGCTTTGAAATACTTTGCAATACTTAGATGGATCCCTACCCGTCATCCCACATAGGTTACCAAAGCCGCAGCCGCAGCCTCAATTAGTGGGGCGCTCGGCTGGGCTCTTCGCGGAAAACCGTTCGATGTCACAGCGCAGGTCCATAAATCGCGAAGGGGATAAGAAGGGCAGGGCACCCCGATGTTTTCTGGGCCGCGCACATGCAACATCACTTACGTGGCTTGCCGCATGCATCGTCGCAGATAGAAGGGCCTGCATTGATTCATTGCCGGCTGTACTCCGTACTCCGTACTCCGCAACGGAAGGTACGCTGATGTCGCTGTCACTGTCACGCTGCTGCGGCCACTTGCGCCCTCCTCTGCCTTATCCGCAGGGCACACGAGCGCTGGCTGTGGCACGGCTGAAAGGGGCCCCTGGCGCCTTCGCAGGGAGGACAGATTCACTCCTCCTGCCTCACACTGGGAGGAGGGTTATTAGGACGGCGGCCACCACTTTATATACTTACACTCATTTGCCCTCACGGGTCTCTTCTTCATCTTCTTCTTCTTCGTCCAGGTTACCTCTCATTATCGACAGTCGATCCCGAAATCGGCCGCCAATGGCGACGACACAGACGCGTGGGCACGCGGGCCACCACCATCACCACGACAATGCCTATCTCGTCTCCTCGAACAAGAAAGATGCGGGCGTACGAATCACACGGATTGGGCTCTGGTCGAATCTGGGCATGGCCGTGGGCAAAGGCGTGGGCGGCTACCTGTTCAATTCGCAATCCATGATCGCCGACGCGTGGCACTCTCTCACCGACCTGGCGTCCGACATCCTCACTCTGGCTACGGTATCGTGGAGCTTAAAACCCCCTACCGTGAACTTCCCTACCGGGTTCGGCAAGATCGAGTCCCTGGGCAGCTTGGGCGTCAGTGGCATGCTCCTGGGAGGTGGCCTATTTATGTGCTACAGCAGCTCCGTCATTCTCTACGCACACTTCCTCGCCGACCCCGGCGCAGCAGCGGAACTGCTCGCGCACGCACACAGCCATGGACATAGTCACGGCGGCGAGATACACGACGCTCACGCTGCTCTCGGGCCCAACATCAACGCCGCGTGGCTGGCTGCCGGAACCGTGGTGCTGAAAGAATGGTTATACCAAGCAAGTAAGCTCCCCTTCATCTTTTTGCATCACTCTCCAGCCCCCTCTCCCCCTCTTTCCCCCCTTTTTCAATCTCAGGGATGCAGCACTAACAACGCGGTGAACAGCTATGAAAGTCGCGCGCGAACGCAAATCCTCCGTCCTGGCCTCGAACGCCATCCACCACCGCGTCGACTCGCTGACGGGCATCGTGACGCTGTGCGCCATCCTCGGCGCCAACTTCCTGCACAACGCCGCATGGCTGGACCCTGTCGGCGGTCTGCTCATCTCTCTGCTCGTCATCAAAGCCGGCTTCGGCAACACCGTCTCTGCGGTGTACGAACTGGCTGACAAGGGCATCGACGAGGAAGTCCGCGCATCGGTGCGCAAAGCCGCGTTAAGTGGCTTGACGGAGCTGCCGGGGGGTGCTGGGGCCGACGTGCAGTTGAGAGACGTGCAGGGTGTGAAATCGGGGCAGAATTATCTCGTGGATCTGGAGATCGCGGTGCCGAATTGGTGGACTGTGGAGCAGACGAGGACGGTTGAGGAGGCGATTCGCGTGATAGTTGGGTCCAAGGTTAGAGGTGTTCGGAGACTCAAGATGCGCTTTATCCCTACGGAATCCGACGATACTACGCTGTTTGATGAGTTCATTGGCAGGGATGTCAGTCCGAGGGAGTCGCCGGAGCCGGAAGAGCATGATCATGATCATGATCATGACCATAGCCACGGGAATGGAAAGAAGACTCAATAAAGCATTTACGATGTTAGCGGTCGAATGGAGTTTATGGGAATGCGGATATGAGAAATCCACAAAGGCGTTCGGGATGTGAGACTCCATAACAGTCAGTCAAACAACCTAGGATATCAAAACAGCTCAGGGAGCATCTGTAAGGCTAGAAACTGTATATATTGCCATATCAAAGCCTGTTTTTTTTTTACCTTGAGTGATAGGCCAGCTTGCTCATGAACGTACAAAGTAGGCACTGTTCACGGATAATGTAGGCTTGGATTAATTAGCCTAAGGGACATCGGCTCCTTGACATCTCCCTCGCTTCAAACAGAGACACAATGGCACTCCCTCTCTCCCATCCGCGCGCAGAGACAAACCCGGCATCCAGCGATCCACCAACCAACCCACGCCGCGGCCCTCTTCCCCACGCAACCAAAAACAAAAACAAAAAAAGTTAGCCGCTCCCAAGCTCGGGAGGAGGTGTTTTGTTTCCAAAGTTGGAGAAACGGCGAATCGAACGCCGGACCTCATCTATGCTAAAGATGCGTTATACCACTAAACCATATCCCCTTTGGTTATATTCCCCGTGCTTATTGTGCTTTGTCGCCTCGTCTCACCTCCGAGAATGGTAGGGATGTGTGTGGAGGATAAAAGAGATTTCTTCGTGTGGAGAACGGGGCGGCGGGAAGGCAGGCAGAATGGCGGGAGGGGAAGGCGGTGAGTAAGTGAGGGCCAGGAGAAGCGAAGGGCGGTGAAGTCTGAAGCGAGATGATCGCTTGAGATTTTGGCGACGGGAGGAAGACAGCAGAGTGCAGTCAGTCGTCGTGCTTGTTTTGGAGAAAGGATCTTCCGAGGCTGGAGGTCCGCAGAGTAGGAGGACAATGTGAGAGATTGATTAAGGGGATGGATGGATGGTAAATGGGAAGAGGATGGAGGAGCAGAAATTCAAAAAAAAGAAAGTCAAAAAAATCAAGAGTGGAGAAACGGCGAATCGAACGCCGGACCTCTTCTATGCTACAGAAGAATGTTTCTTTCTATGCTAAAGAAGCGTTATACCACTAAACCATATCCCCTTGACTTGTTGGGTGTGTTTGTTTATTCTCATTTATATGCAAAAGTTACAATAAAACTTACTTTTTTATTAATCAGTAGGGATAACAGACTGAGTATGTATCTCCGTAGTTTCTGTATGCGATGTAAGCTCAGTGAGGGTATGATGAGGATATTCTGTGGTTAGATTTCAGTTGGTTCATGGTCTTTTAGTGAGAATCTCAGAATGTCAACGAATGGTACATATGCTAATCATATGCCTATGCTCACGAAATTCGAATTTAAATAGTTGTGCAGATATTCGAATCAAATTACCAAAGACAAGACTTGAGAATATAATTTTTTTTTTTCAAATTAAAGGTTATTATTTTCAATATGTATCTCAGAATGATAATTTTCTGGTAGGGTCGGAAATGATACCACATACCTGAACGCCGCGCTATGCTCGTGTAATCCCAAATCAAACGCCCTGAAAGTGCAGTCAGTCATCATCAAAGTCGTCAGCACATACCTAGCTGTATTTAGAGCTCCACCTCCTCCACACTCTGTTGTCTCATGCGCCTAGTCCTCACATGCTTGTCTTTTGCCACCTTGGCCGCCTCGCCCTGCACATATTTGACAAGATCATTGCGATGCGAGCCAATATGATTCCCGCCTTTGAGTGCCCTCTTTTTCTGTCTGTTTGCTGGCTCCAGGGCCAAATGCTCCTCTGTGAGTTTACTGCCCAATGTCTCCTCATAAACCCACTCGTATCTGTCTTGCGGCCTCCCATTCCTGAACTTCTCCAGATGCTGGACACACATCTTGCGGAATTCCGGATGGTCGCGCGTGAGAGCCATCCTGTTCCTGCCCTCCTTGAGTTCCCGTGTGTCCGCCATGATATTGCACATCCTGACCAGCTCGCCGAAATCCAAGAACCTCTCCATGCAGTAGAGATGAGCGAAGCCGGCGCAGTGGAACGGGTCCAGACGACTATTGGCCTGCTCATCAAAAGCGACACGGAAAGCTCCCTTGTAAATCGTGTTGCCCTTCACCGGACAGTCCTTGAAGCGGCATCGGTCGGAATATGGGTTTGGATAGCGCTTCGCGCAGTCCGCGGGCGTGCATTGGATCAGCAGACGCGGAACTTTGCGCTCGTCCGACTTCGGGAACATGTTGTAAAAATACTCAACTAAGTCATTGCCGGAATAGGTTTCCCATAACAACTCGCCGCAATTGTTGTAGCGGAACTTGGGCAGCCCATTGGAGTCGGGAGTGCCCCAGCTGGCGGGCTTGGAGGCAAGAGGTGTGTAATACGTCGCGGCGTCGAAGTCTTGTCGCCTTTTGGTGCGGATGGAAATCAGATCTGTAGTGCGAGGCGCAACTCTTCTGCGCTCGGGCATGGGGGAGGAGGGTTGGTTGCGGCGCGGGCGTTTAGGGCTGGGCTCACTATGCTGAGAGTTGAAGGAGTCGGACTTGATAGTTTCGGCTGAGGAGATCTGCGAATGCTTTCGCTTTGAACGTCTGAGTTCAACTTTCTGAGGCTGAGACACGTGGGGATCAGTGGGGTATGGTGGTACGGACCAGCCGTCCAGCAGAGGCCCAAGAGGATATTGGTCTTTGACTACAGGTGGGAACTGTGTAGCCATGAGCAGAGGATCAATTGGAATATATTGATCTTCGTAGCTGTTGTAGCCAAACTGTGCGGGTTGTGCATTGTTGGGCACGTAATTTACCGCCTGCATATAACTTTTCCAAGGAAATGTAAGCCAGAATGCATGGCCTGGCGGAGGCACGTTCCATTGATCGTTATTGTGATATTGCTGTGGCAAGTCCCATTGATTGTTGTTGAATGACTCCTGGTGCGAGTCCCATTGATTGCTGTTGAGGGACGGCTGCTGTTGCAGTTGTGCTGGAATATTGATAGACGGTGAATATCCATATTGGCGTTGCTCGATTTGTGGATTGAGAGATTGAACCCCTGAGTTAACGTCTGGTAGTGAGTGGTACTGGGACAGATCCAGGCTTTGTTGGCAGGGGATATTAGCATTGCTGGATGGCGACATTGGAGGGTTCGGAGGACTGGCGAGGATGCCCTCAAAGTCGAACACATCATTGTTCAGCATATCACCATAAAAATCTGAAGTGCTGTTATACTCGTCGCTTAGACGGGAAGCCGCTTGCGCCTTTGTCGTGATGTCGACGCCAGCGTCAATCACCTCGACATTGGACTTGCTATTAGATCGTCCGGCTATGGAGCTTGTTGAAGAAGCCATGTCTTTTTCGACCTGCGAAATTCGACCTTTGAAAACAATAGCTGGGTGAGATTAGTGCGACTTGCTTTTGTCGACCCGGATTGCTTGCTCATAACAAAAAGAAAACGGAACAGCGTGAAGAGTCTTATAGTAATTCATGTCTCTTTGACCTCTGTCCTAGAACAAGGGACAGATGCTGTTCAATCTCATGTCTCTTTGTCCTCTGCCCTAGAACAAGGGACAGATGCTGTTCAATCTCATAGTCATTGTTGTTCCTTTGAACAGTCTTTGATCCGCTGAACAAAACCATTATACCTGTACAAGGGAAGCTGGTCGCAAGGCTGCCAGCTGAGAGAGACGACATTTTCGAAACAAGCACCATCGTCTCCGAACAATGCAATATCGTGGCAGAATTGCTCCCGAGGCATTCAGAAGAAGGACCATTGTGCCTCAATGGAAGCTGGTAGCAAGGCTGTTGTTCCCTTGTCCTCACAATGCAAAGTCGTGGCAAAATTGTTCCTGAAGTGCTGGTTGTCCAATATGTCCAGTGCTATTGGCTACAGAGAAGAAAGATAAGAGGAAGATTCCTTGATAGATAGTCTTTGAGAGATGCAAAGACAATCAGAGGAGGCGCAAGAGAAAGTAAAGCAGGGACAAAGCGATTGCTGGCGTATATCAAAGAACACCTCTCAAAAGATCTCCAAGCAACAAGGAATCATAAGACGGTCAATTCCGACCTACTTGCATCGTCCACATGTGTGTTGAACCTATGGACCTATGTGACAATCGAGTTAGAAACTGCCATCTCCAAGAATTGGGATCAGAGTAGAGGAAGGTCAACGCAATATCAGAAGGTCTCCAAGCGTGTCATCATCTGCCCTAGCGGACATTCAGAGATTACAGCAATGGTATTTATTCATCTTTTGCGTGGATAGAGGATGCAAGACAGTATACATATATAAAAGGGGCATCAAGATCGAAGAAACAAGTTCTTACACTCACTGGTGGACATCTTCGAAAGATGAGAAGACTCATCAAGGGCAGTTCTTTGATCATCTTATGGCTCCAAATAGTCATAGCAACTATGATACTATGAGAGGCCGTGGCCGTTGAGCCCAAAGACAAGTTGTCAGCAATGTTAGCAATGGTGTCGGGATAAACTCTTTAAGTCTTTCATTTGTGCCAGGTGTCTTCCGCAACGGATCATGCAAGTCATGCAAGGTACAAGGCACCTCCTGTTCACGTGTAGCATCTGTGCTCGTATGTGCTCGTACGGAGTACAAGTACATTGTAGCGACAGGTACATCGTCCAAGTGAGGCTCGGCATCGATCGGCGTTTAAATCCACAATCACGGTCCCAAAAGCGTTAGAGTACTTTAGAGTACATAAGTACATACTCGAGCATCGATGGCGGCCCCTGTTCAGCCTGATTATCGAGGTTGCAGCCAGGCCGGGAGGGACCGACATCATCACCAAGGGGAAGGGTCAAATTTACTGGCCTGCGTCATGTCCTGCCCTGTGTCCTGCGTACTGCCCTCGTTCCTGAGTAGAACCTCGAACATTATAGGGTAGACCTATCACTCCCGACGGCCATAGTATTAACATACTGCCACGCCAAACCTCACAAAAGGACGTTTCAACTCAACTCGTCCTATTTCACATCCTTCTCTGGAATCGAAATCCATTTCTGCTCCCTCTACATCCTACCCACGTCCAGACCGTCAAGCGCGACCCCCCTCCTCCCCCCGTCGCCGTCGCCGTCGTCGTCCGTATGGTCGCCTGCCCCCGTTGAAGAAAAAAAAAGAGGAGGGACGACCACCTAAAATGGAGGCAGGAGATAATCCGGAGCTTCGCGCGAAGCTCGAGGAGCTTGAGCATGAATTGGAGGTACGTCTGATAGGGTTACTTTCGGATTCGCATGATTCCATGCTGAGTGTGACTGCCCACATGCTACTCTCACTCTCCTGCGCGTTCTTGGCCGTGCCATTGATAAGCACGATCCGATCTATACATGCTAATAATTTGCCAATAGGAAGGGGACATCACACAGAAAGGGTATGATATATGATACTATCCTATCCGTAGCAGCATGAACTGGTGATACTAGCGAGAATCTCACCAAAGGGCGCCTATCGAATCATCATTTGAGCATTTGTGCTGATTGTTCTTCTTTCAGGTATCAAAAGCGCCGGACCCTCTTATTGTCGCAGTTCCTTGGGTCTTCGCCATCGACAGAACAGAAAGGCCTCCGAATTCACGCTCCGGAAAACACGCTTCACCCTTCGAATGATGGCTCTCGCGCTGCTTCTCTTGCGGCACTCAATGGTAGTGTCACCCAAACAGAGCAGCGATACTCGGACGGATATAATGAATCACCAAATATACCTTCTCAGTCAACTGCAAGATACCCTTCTGCACGTTTCGACACAATAACGAGCCAACAACAGCCATATGGCAATGAGCGGATATCTGGAGTTGAAACAGTTCAAAATGTGCGCGAGCCTCAAGCTTTTGCGAGGACGGATTCTCCGATTATCCCCCAGTCCTTTCCGCAACAACCACAAAACTCTCTTTACCTGGACGTAGGAGCAAACCCTTTCCAGTCTAGCCCTTCTCTCGAACCATCAATGACAATGACATCTGGCGCGAATTATTCATTCAATCCCGAACTTCAACAAGGTTTCCAGGAGGTGATCCCTGCTGCATATGTTCAGAGCCAGGCGGGCACCATGATGTATGCTCCGACCCGAGGAAGCACGATGGTATACGACGAAAGCCGAGCCGGAACCATGCTAGATGCCCAGCAGGTCTATTTCTCGGACTTTGCAGGCCAGCAAGCGTACGATAATCAACCGCAGAATCCTTATGGAGGTGGTCCTCATCGATATTCCGTCAGTGATGCCTTCTCACCCACCGCTGGTATGGCGCCCCCAATGCTTACTACCAACGATCTTCCACCTCCCGCTGCCCTCGATTATCAAATGCCACTGGAGCCGCGAGATGTGCCCTTTGCTGTGCATGATCCACACGATTCAAATACGCCAATGTCAAAATTTGACAACATAGCAGCCGTTCTACGGCATCGAAGTCGGACGACAGGAAGATTGCCCGCATATTGGGTGCTTGACAGCAAAGGAAAGGAGATATCTTCAATAACATGGGATAAGCTAAGCAGTAGAGCGGAAAAGGTGGCTCAAGTAATCCGGGACAAGAGCTCACTTTATCGTGGAGATCGGGTAGCTCTGATATATCGAGATACAGAGATCATTGATTTCGCAATCGCTCTTCTCGGCTGTTTTATTGCTGGAGTCGTCGCTGTCCCAATAAACGACCTTGAGGACTATCCCAAGCTAAACATGATCCTGACGTCGACTCAGGCGCATCTAGCTCTGACCACCGATAACAACCTCAAGGCATTCCAACGAGACATAACAGCCCAAAAGCTGACTTGGCCACGTGGCGTCGAATGGTGGAAAACGAACGAATTCGGAAGTTTTCATCCAAAGAAGAAAGAGGAAACCCCACCACTGGCTGTGCCTGATCTCGCCTACATTGAGTTCTCAAGAGCACCTACGGGAGATGTGCGTGGAGTGGTTATGAGCCATCGTACAATAATGCATCAAATGGCATGTTTGAGCGCAATAATTGCAACAGTCCCAGCAAACACAGGTGGTGATACGTTCAATGCATCGCTCCGTGACAAAAATGGCCGATTAATGACAGGAGGCGGCGGCAATAAAGGGGAAATATTGCTGACGTATTTGGACCCGCGGCAAGGTATCGGAATGATCATGGGCGTGCTTTTAACAGTATATGGCGGACATACCAATGTGTGGATGGAACGTACAGCGGTTGAGACTCCCGGATTATATGCGCATTTAATTACAAAGTACAAAGCTACTCTCATGTTGGCAGATTATCCAGGGCTGAAGCGCGCAGCGTACAACTATCAGCAAGATCCCATGACGACTCGGAATTTCAAGAAGGGTATGGAACCGAATTTCCAACACCTCAAGTTGTGTCTGATCGACACTTTGACGGTGGATTGCGAATTCCATGAGGTTCTGGCAGATAGATGGCTGAGACCGATGCGAAATCCCAGAGCACGAGAACTCGTGGCTCCAATGCTTTGCCTACCAGAGCACGGTGGCATGGTGATCAGCATGAGGGATTGGCTCGGCGGGGAGGAAAGGATGGGCTGCCCTCTAAAGCTGGATATAGGTTCGGAAACATCATCAATTGATGAAAAACAGAAAGACAAACCAGAAGAAAAGGAGAGGATATCAGGTCAGATTGGGTTCGGCAGTCTTATTGGTGGAGGTGGTACTACGACACCAACAGAAAAACAAGAGAGAACAGAACTAGGGGAGGTCCTCCTGGATCGCGAGGCATTAAAGACGAACGAAGTCCTCGTGATCGCGATCGGCGAAGAGGCAAGAAAGCGAGGAAACGAAGCAGGAACGGTTCGAGTCGGTGCTTTTGGCTATCCAATACCAGATGCGACTATGGCGGTCGTAGATCCAGAGAGTGGTTTGCTAGCATCGCCTCATTCAATAGGCGAACTCTGGGTGGACTCACCGTCGCTTTCGGGAGGATTTTGGGCATTACCAAAGCATACAGAGCAGATATTTCATGCTCGGCCGTATAAGTTCGCGCAAGGGGATCCAACGCCAATGGTTATTGAGCCCGAGTTTCTACGGACTGGTCTGCTGGGCACAGTAATCGAAGGCAAAGTTTTCGTTCTGGGCCTGTATGAAGATCGTCTCCGCCAAAAAGTCGAATGGGTGGAGCATGGAACTGAAGTTGCTGAATTTCGTTATTTCTTCGTACAGCATATCATTGTCAGCATCATGAAAAATGTGCCAAAGATTTACGACTGCTCAGCATTCGACGTCTTTGTGAATGAAGAGCATCTGCCGATTGTTCTATTAGAATCACAATCTGCCTCAACTGCACCAGCGACTTCCGGGGGTCCACCTCGCCAACTTGATACTGCGTTGTTAGATTCGCTGTCGGAAAGATGCATGGAAGTGCTCATGCAAGAGCATCATCTCCGTGTATATTGTGTCATGATCACTGCACCAAACACATTACCAAAAGTCTTCAAGAATGGCCGCCGCGAAATTGGGAATATGCTTTGCCGGAGGGAATTTGATCTCGGAAACTTACCCTGTGTTCATGTCAAATTTGGCGTGGAACGCGCAGTCCTCAACCTTCCCATAGGCGTTGATCCACTTGGCGGCATCTGGTCGGAATTGGCCTCGCAAACTCGTGAAGACATTCTACTACCAGGCGAGAAACAATATTCTGGCTTTGATCCACGAGAAGTAATTATTGATGATAGGACATCAACACCCTTGAATAACTTCTCAAGCATTGTTGATCTGTCACAATGGCGTGTTGCACGACAGTCCGAAGAACTCTCCTACTGTACCATTGACGGCAGAGGTAAGGAGGGCAAAGGCATCACGTGGAAGAAGTTCGATACGAAGGTTGCTGCCGTGGCAATGTATCTGAAGAATAAGGTGAAGGTTAAAGCTGGCGATTGTTTAATAATGATGTATACTCACTCCGAAGACTTCGTATACGCAGTACATGCCTGCTTCTGCCTAGGAGTAACGGCGATACCAATGGCGCCACTCGATCAGAATCGCCTCGGCGAAGATTCTCCAGCAATTCTGCATATGATTTCTGAATACCGCGTCAAAGCTATTATCGTCAATCAAGAAGTGGACCATCTTCTCAAATTGAAACTGGTATCTCAGCACCTTAAGCAATCAGCTCAAGTACTGAAGATCAGTATTCCACCCATTTATAACACGACGAAACCTCCAAAGCAGAACAACGGCTGCAGAGATCTTGGCTTAACGATGCAACCCTCATGGGTCCAACCCGGCTATCCTGCTCTCGTGTGGATATACTGGACGCCAGACCAACGCCGTATGGCTGTGCAATTAGGACACGACACAATCATGGGTGTATGCAAAGTCCAGAAAGAAACATGCCAAATGACCAGCTCACGTCCTGTAATGGGATGCGTCCGAAGCACATGCGGCCTGGGTTTTATCCATAGCTGTTTGATGGGAATTTTTGTTGGAGCGCCAACCTACCTTCTCTCGCCGGTGGAATTTGCTCAAAATCCCGGATCATTGTTCCTTACTCTATCACGTTACAAGATCAAAGACACATATGCTACACCTCAAATGCTGGACCATGCTATGGCTATGATGCCCGCCAAAGGTTTTGCCCTCCATGAGTTGAAGAATATGATGATCTCCTCGGAAGGGAGACCACGGGTTGACGTTTTCCAAAAGGTTCGGCTACACTTCGCTGCAGCTGGCTTGGATAGGACTGCCATTAACACGATCTATTCGCACGTACTTAATCCGATGATTGCGTCTCGATCCTATATGTGCATCGAGCCCATAGAGTTATGGCTTGACACTAGAGCATTACGAAGAGGAATGATCTACCCTGTCGACCCTGATACGGATCCCAAAGCATTGCTGGTGCAAGATTCTGGCATGGTCCCAGTGTCAACACAAATTGCGATTGTCAATCCAGAAAGCCGACGATTATGCCACGACGGCGAGTATGGCGAAATTTGGGTCGTGTCCGAAGCATGCGTCAAGACTTTCTATATGTCGCAAGATCTTTTCGACTCAGAACGATTCAATGGAAGAACCGTTGATGGAGATCCGAACGTGCAATACGTGAGAACAGGAGATCTTGGCTTCTTATATCAAGTTAGTCGACCGATTGGGCCAAATGGCGCCCTTGTGGATATGCAAGTCCTCTTTGTGCTTGGAAGTATAGGTGAAACATTTGAGATCAATGGCCTCAGCCACTTCCCTATGGATATTGAGTATTCCGTGGAGAGGTGCCATCGAAGTATTGTTCCTGGTGGATCGTAAGTCCCCTTTTCTGTAGCTATCTAATTATAGCGGCTGACCTTGTACCAGGGCCGTCTTCCAAGCCGGTGGATTAATTGTTGTCCTCATCGAAGTCGGGCGGAAAGCATATTTGGCATCCATTGTACCCGTTATCGTCAACGCCATTCTCAATGAGCATCAAATCGTCGTAGACATCGTCGCTTTCGTCAACAAAGGCGACTTCCCACGGTCTCGTCTTGGAGAGAAGCAACGTGGCAAGATCCTCGCCTCGTGGGTGACACGCAAGATGCGCACAATGGCTCAGTTCGGCATCCGAGATGCAGAATCTGGCCTCTCGGATGTCAATGAGGGCGTTGAACCACGTATGGGTGTCTCTAGTGTACGCAATGGCAGTGTCATCGCAAGCAGCCTTCGCAATGTAGAATTGGCGCCTCAGCTGCTGGAGCAGAATGAGGCGAACGAAAGACGTGAGAGTTATACACGATACTCGCCACCACCAGGGGTGGCTGAAATGCCTGCCAATGATTACAGGGATATGCTTGTTACTTCGCCAACACAGTGGGATGATGGCACAATCCGCAGCGATAATACGCCCACCGAAGCACGCCCGGGGAATTCCAAGTATCCTCCCGTTACCAGCGTGGGATCTGGCCTTGATCTAGATTTCTTAGGCAGGAAAGACAAAGAGATTAGCGAATATGCCAGCAGTCTTCGCTCTCCGACTTTGCCATCAGTTGACAGTCTGGGTCGCCAACCCTCGCCGATGCCTCCTGCACCTGGCCCAAAGCCGGCAGCGTACGCGCCGGTTCCTGCTGTGGAAGCAGATCGCGCGGATATCTGGTCGCTGCCTAGTCAGCGACCTGATTCGCGGGCTGGAGCGGGCGGCGGCGGGATGTTGAAGGTTGCCAATCCGACCGAGGATGAGGAGGATTGGGGACATGAAGCGATTATGCATATGAATCTTGCTGGGCATAGGAATGTTTCTTAAGGATGATGTATATGGTATATACCCTGTGAATGCAATCTTTTTGGGGAAGTTTGAATGAATGATGGGTATGGGAGGAGTTTCGCATGTTCCTTTAGGATATATTTTATGTAGTCACTAGGCGCGTGGGCGCGAATGATGGATGAAGAGGACGACGTTATGACGATGTATCATGACAGTGCGACATCGATAGAGATCTACTGCTAAGTAGGAATATATTTCCCTGGGGCATAATTATGACTGAATTCTACAATTCTCCAAGGATTCTACTTGAACAAGTTCCCAGATTGGAATCGTGATAAGATTCAGTCGTGACATTGATGGTCCCTTTCAAGCATTCTCAAAGATCACGTAACGTGATTGGTTCATTTCGCTCACCGCCCACAGCAGCTGCCCTTTTCTGCCTGAAAAAGTCTCGACTACCCGCCATCATATCTGCACCTCCAATCTCCTCCAAACTCACGAACCAAATCCTGCACCATCCACCATAATGGCGCCCTCCAAGAAATCCAAAGCAGAGGACGAATTCGTCCTCACGCTCTCCGATAATGAAGACGATACCAATCCCGCATTGGACGAAGAACTCGCCCCGACCTCTTCCACACCGAGCAAGAATAAGAAACGCAAGCGCGACATAGCTGCTGCTGGCTCGAAGGATAAGAGCAAGAAGGCGAAGAAGGGGAAGGATGTCGAGGAGGACGCAGAAGAGGAGAATGTAGGCGTGTGGGGCGCGAAAGAGGAGGATGACGGAGCTATGGACTCGGATTTTGAGTTTCAGCTTGAAGCGAAGGATAAGGAGGGGATGGAGGAGTTTGAGGGATGGGGGTTTGAGGGAGCGAAGAAGGGATTGAGCAGTGGGAAGCCTGGGGATAAAAGGGCGGTGGATATTGATGAGATTATTGCTAGGAGGAGGGTGAAGAAGGGAGATACTGGGAAGATGGATGTTGACGAGGCAGAGGATGATGAGGAGAACGATGCTGAGGCTCCGGCATTCGATGATGATGATGAGGATGAGTTCATGGCAGAGGATGGGTTTGGCATGGGTGTCGCTTCTGATGAGGAGGAGAGTGGTGATGAGGCTGCCGCAGACGACGATGAAGATGAAGATATGAAGGACGCTGAAAGCGATGAAGAGGCAGCAGACTCCGACGACGAGTCCGTCGCCTCTGCACAACCACATCCAGACGACCTTGCGAATGACTCTTCTGACGAAGAGGATAAAGAAGATCCCGAGGAAACAGCTCGCAGAAATGCCTTCTTCGCACCCGAAGACAAAACTGCCAAGACCGCCGCAAAGGGCGAAGTTCTATCCTTCCAATCCATGTCTCTCTCTCGCCCGATCCACCGTGGCCTCGCTGCAGTCGGATTCTCACAGCCCACACCAATTCAAGCCAAGGCCATCCCCGTCGCTTTACTCGGAAAGGACGTCGTCGGAGGTGCCGTCACCGGTTCCGGTAAGACGGCCGCATTCATCGTTCCTATCCTCGAGCGTCTCTTGTACAGGCCGAAGAAGGTGCCAACCAGCAGAGTCGTCATTCTTATGCCAACTCGTGAATTGGCTATCCAATGTCACGCTGTCGCCACCAAGCTTGCCAGTTACACGGACATCAAATTCTGTCTCGCCGTCGGAGGTCTCAGTCTCAAGGTCCAGGAAGCAGAGCTGCGTCTGCGCCCAGATGTCATCATTGCGACACCAGGTCGTTTCATCGATCACATGCGCAATTCTCCCTCCTTCACCGTCGACACCCTCGAAATCTTGGTTCTCGACGAAGCCGATCGTATGCTCGAAGATGGATTCGCCGACGAGCTCAACGAGATTCTCACTACGATCCCTAAGTCAAGGCAAACGATGTTGTTCTCTGCCACCATGACATCGTCTGTTGACAAGCTCATTCACGTGGGTCTGAACAGACCTGTCAGACTGATGGTTGATTCGCAACGCAGCACTGTCACCACTTTAATTCAGGAGTTCGTGCGGTTGCGTCCAGGCAGGGAGGAAAAGCGTATGGGCTATCTATTATACCTGTGCGAGAAGGTATACACCGATCGTGTCATTGTCTTTTTCAGGCAGAAGAAAGAGGCGCACAGAGCGCGCGTTATCTTCGGGCTGTCTGGCATGAAGGCCGCCGAGCTGCACGGAAGCTTGTCACAGGAACAGGTTCGTATTTCCTAATTCAATCTGCTGTCTAATCTATGCTAACTATATCCCAAGCGTATCTCCTCTGTCGAAGCTTTCCGCGACGGCAAGGTCTCTTTCCTGCTGTGTACCGATCTCGCGTCCCGTGGTCTGGATATCAAGGGCGTCGAAGTCGTCATCAACTACGAAGCACCACAGTCCCTCGAGATCTACCTTCACAGAGTCGGCCGCACAGCTCGTGCCGGCCGCTCGGGTCGCGCCTGCACCCTCGCCGCCGAACCAGACCGCAAGGTCGTCAAGTCCGCGGTCAAGACGGCGCGTGCAGCAGGCGCCAAGATCGCGTCGCGGGTGATCGAGGCGAGCGAGGCGGACGCGTACGCGGCGCGTGTGGACGGGATGGCGGAGGAGATCGTGGAGATCCTGAAGGAGGAGAAGGAGGACAAGCAGCTTGCGCAGGCGGAGATGCAGCTGCGCAAGGGCGAGAACGTGATGGTGCACGCGACGGAGATCGGGGCGCGGCCGAAGCGGACGTGGTTCGAGAGCGAGGCGGATAAGAGGACGGCGAAGAAGGCGGGAAGGGCCGAGCTGAATGGCATCGAGAGTGTGCTGAAGAAGGCGGTCAAGGGGAAGCTGAGTGGCAAGGACAGGAAGAAGTTGGATGATCATGAGGCGAGGACGGAGGGGAAGGTGTGGAAGAAGGGACGCGCGGAGAGGGATGGGAAGGGCGCATTGGCGCCGGTGAAGGGGAAGAAGAAGGTTAAAGGGGGCAAGCCGCCGGGGAAGGGTAAGCCGAGGAAGTAAATAGGGGAGGTCGCATAATGACGTATTTCTGAGTCACGCTCTATTTCTTGTCTCCTCTACGTGAACATGCATATCCTTCATTTCCTTGCCGATGCACGTTACCATCAAGGTTTTCACCCTCGACCCGATCTTCACTCTAATCCCGCCCCATTCGAACTCTCCAACCGCCATCCCATAACACCATCCCGCAACACCACCCCTCACCCTACCTCACAAATCCTTCACCTTCGCCTCCCCCCCACCCACGCCTGTCTTCCCCTTCCCCCCCTCCCCATACCCCTCCACACCCATCTCCCTCAAATTCCTCTCCACAACCCTCACCGCCTCATCCGCCACATCCTCCCCCTTCCGCCAACTCATCACCACCACCCCCTCCTTCTCCAACACCTCCTTCGCCCTTACCCACCGCCGTCTCCACAGCTCCAGCTTCTTGTTAACCGGCGGCGTCGTCGCCCGAGACGGCAGCTCCGAGTCCGAGCTCGACGGCCGCTTGGTCGACGACGAATCTGCGTTGCGGCTTCGGTAGCTCGAGAGCCGGTTGCTGGCCGAGGCGGCGTAGGACGCCGCTGTGGCGGTGAGTCCGCGCCGGGGCAGCGCTGGCGCCAAGGAGAGGCTTTGAGTCGATGAGGAGAGGGAGGGCAGGTCAGCGGCGGAGGAGGTATGGGGGATGTAGCTCGACACGGCGGGCATGGCGTTGTACGCCTGGCTCGCTTTCGCCCTTGCGGAGGAGAGGTACGAGTAATTTCGTGGCGGCGGATCCGGTCTATTTTTCTCCTTGTTTTCGTCCGGAAGTGGGTTATTGGTCTCGCTATTCCTCGGCGCCGATTTGCTCGTGGCTTCAGGAGTGGGATTCTCACTCGGTGCGTTGGAAGAGATGGTGTTGCTCCTCAACGAAAGCGGCTTGATCGGCCGTGGCGGTGGCACTTTAATCCCCACTGACTTCCTCCGCGTTGATGCGGAATCTAATTCTGCAAAGTCCGAGTTCGAGCGTGAGAGGACACGGTTGTGCGGCTGGTGGATTTGCTGAGGCTGTTCGTCGAAGTCGATCAGTTTTCCTACTTTAGGGCCGGACACGGATTGAGGAGTTGCTTCTGTGGCGCGTCGTACTGGTAAGGGTGGTCGGCTGGATGGGGTGTCTTTTTCGTCAGATGGCGCCTGGGAATCCGATGTTGAAGAGCCTCGGTTTACAGACCTGATGCCGAAACGTCGGTCGGTGGAGGCGCTGTAGCTTTCGTCGAAGAAGGGCTTGTCGATTGGGGTCGTTACGTCGCGAATGAAGACTCTGACGTAAAGTTAGCTCAGAAAAGTGACTATCATGGCGAACTGTATCTACTAACCCAATGATACGTCCCGGATTCGCAAGTGCAATATCCGTGTATACCTCCAGATCTGCCTCTCCACTGTCACCTACGAGAATAAACTTTCTCTCCGGGAAATCTCTCAGAATTCTCTCCAGTGTCCCCTTTTTCCTCTCTGCAACTGGCTCGAATATCCCTTGCAACATACCACTATATTGCTTTAGATGGTAGCTTCCTGGCGGCAGTCCAGCTGTCCTGAAGAAAGCTACCAGTACTGGAAACAACTGCCAAGGAGAGTTTGATACGTAGTGTATCCCGACGCCCATATCGTACATTGCGTTATACCACTCTTTGACGCCGTCAATGGTAAGATCGCTTAGATCACGAATGAAAGCGTTTCTGAATATCTCTCTCGCTCCGCTACCTATGGATGAGTGCTTGATAGTATCATCAACATCACTGATCAAGCTGACTCCTTTCGGCTCTGTGATCTTGACCTCTTCAGTAGCAGAGAGATTCTCTGACGCTAGTACCCGAATATGTGTAGGCACAAAGTCCAGTGCGGCTCTCAGATTGAAATGCCCTGCTTCGTTCGTCGTGACTGTCTTCGACTGCGACGATTTCTCATCATAGAAGAAGACGGTTATCGGAGTAGCCACAAGTGGATTCGTCAAGAACGGCATTATCCTGGCCATGAGATTGGTATTCGCAGCCTTAAGTTCCGCAGGGCTCATATCCACTGGCCGAGGCCAAGATGGTCGGTTCGCCAGATTACCAGGCCCAGGCGGTTCATTCGCATTTTTGGCAGTATCGCTGCCTCTTGATCGTCGACGATAGCTATGGAGGCTTTCGGTGTCTGATACTTCCGTTCCACCTTCACTGTAGCCTCCACGTGCCGCAATCTCAGACTCATTCTCGCCCTTGCGCATGATCTCCTCAGCTTCACGGGCGATCCTCTCTTGCTCCCTAAGAGCTTCACGAGCTTCGTGTCGTGCCTTCATAGTCATCTGATCAGGACTGCCCTCACTGCTCCTTGTCGTCGTCTTCGGTGAAGGAATCCCACTAAGCTGCCTTGCAAGCCCAAGCAAAAACCGATTCTTGCGATTCATTGGCCCTCTATGTGGTGTATAAACCCATCCCCTGACATCCACATCCACAATCGCCTTGTCATCCTCATACTTCTCCCATTCCTGCTTCCACCACTCCGCATTATCCGTGCTCTCAGGGCTCTGCGTTTCCTTGAAACTATTCGATGACAATCCGGCGTTAAACTGCTGCTTCACATGCCTCTTGCAATACGATGGGAACAGAATCAACTCCTCATGGCCATGCCTTACAATCGACACATCTGGAAAGGTGCCCGGTAGGCTCTCCTCTTCAGCGTCCCCCGCCCTCCTTGCCTCCCACCTCGCGTTCGCCGAGCTCTGATATGCCTGCCTAATTTCATTCGCCGCTTTCAGATACCCCGCAAGCTTTCTCCTCCTCGAGCCTCGCGTATGCCCCTCGGGCGACGCAGCCACTCCGTCTCTCCCATAATCTTGTGACTGCGCATAATCATATCTGTCGCCTGCTCCCTGGCCGGAGTTCGATGTGCTCATTGAAGCTTTTCGGCCTAGTTTCGCATCTTTCTCTCTATGTCCCCTTGCGCTAAAGGCCCCACGACCGCGCCGACGGATGTATTCTAGGACGCCTGTCCCGTGCGCCTTCCTCTGCTGCCTTTTCAACTGTCTCTCAACAATAAAACTGTATATGCGCGCCTGTGTACGGTGTTTGTAGTAGGGTAGAGTGTCGAGATGGAAATCGATTAGGCGGTTTCGCGCGCTGATCGAGGCTCGAGGGAACAGGTAGCGGAAGATTGAGGTGCGCCGGTGAGGATGGGGAAGTGGGCGGCCGACGAGGGACTTTGAGGTCGGGAAGCGAAGGGGAGCCAGCTTTGATGAGGCGTGGATGCGACTTGTCTATTCGTGCTCATACTCGTACATGCGAGCTTCTGTTAGAACCTTCGTGTGTGGGGCGTTGTGGGCTATGGAGCTTGCAAGTGATATGTGTGTAGATGCGTAGGTGACTGAAGATGAATGGTAAGAATGGATAAATTGCGTATGGTGGTCTTCACTTCTCACATGTAGAGGCAATATCTGGGAGTGTCGTCGTGCTGAAATTGGTCAGAAGCAAGAGGTCCCAAGACTCGAAGGTTTGAGGGTCGAGGCGTGACGAACGTCATTGGCACCACCTCCACATGCTGAAGACCCCCTGTCGCTGTCTAGGGGAAGGCCATCACACTCTAACGTTTTGAGGCAAGATTATCATATTTATTCTCCTTCTTAGAGATGTAAGTTAAAAGTCAATTTGGCATATTCTTACGTGTCTAAAAGTAGTGGTTATAGTCGTTCTTATTTATCATCTGCGAACGAAAAAACATTCTTGTCTATCATAGTGGAGTCCACCTTGACAATCCAGCCAGATCTCCCATTATTACATGCGCGATGCGCAGATTTGCTGGAGAAACTAAACTAGAGTATCATGGGCATATCCATCATCATGTACGCCCCCTAGAGCCAAATGCGACCTCCCAAACAGCCAACGGCCAACGTTTGCTTCTGTTGCACGACGATCGTGCACAGGCAAGAGAGCCCCTCCTAAGCTAATCACAATAAAATCCAGCGAGATTTATTTATAAACGCAATTATCTCTGGACCCGTGTAGCAGATTCCGCCTCATGCTGATACGTGACAACTTCCATGAATCCAGTACCGTTTGACTCAGTCATCGCTTGAGGCTTCCTGGCAATTCCGCGTGTTCGATGAGCCTCAGAAAATCCATACTTGTTCATGAATGCATCAAACCACATTATATCAGGATCATGTGCTCCATCCACCGGTCTACGGGCCAAGATCTGATGGAATCTCTTTGGTATTTGCTCATAGAGCGGATCCTGGTCCGGATTGACCCATATGCGCCGATCGAAATGAGAAACGTACAGGGCGGACAAGCGTTTGAGAAGTTGGTCGAGCAAACGGCCACCTACACCCTTTCGAAGGCAATTTCGATCAACGTAAACGTGAATAAATGCCGTGGCTCCTGAGAGACCGCCGAAACCGCCACCGAATCCAGCACAGCCTTCAGCCAAAGCGAATCCTAGAATGTCCTCTGGAGCTGTGCAGCGTCTGTCGACTGGAGGATCTCCTTTAATTGCCACAATGAATGGATATGATTCTCTGTGTGCTGTCTCCAAGAGAGTCCTGAAGCTCTGTTCAAGAACTTCCTCCTGATCTTCTGGTATGAAAGAATGCAAAACCCATTGATTGTAGATCTCCGCGATAATTGGTACATCTTTTCGTACTGCTGGGCGAAGATACGTATTGAGATATGATTTGGCGGTAGGATCATTGTCCACTTCCCAGCCTGGAATATCCGGAACATAATAGGAGACCTTCTGTCGTTGACGGCGACGAGCAATATTGAGCTTCCGCTTCTGTCTACGCTCCATGGCACTTTCTGCTGTGAACGTTTGCTGCCTGATCTTGACTTTATCATTCACGCCAGCATAATCTATAATATGTTAGCAGATTAATCAAGATTGAGCTTGAAGAACTTACCTGGAACGGTTTCTGGCTGCTTAATAGGATCCATAATTGAGCCAATATTAATCGGATTGCCTCTCTTAAACCCCAAAGCTTTTGTGTCAACAATGACCAACTCTGTTTGAAGCTCTCTTCTCCAAACCTTGACGAATTCGGTAACAAATGCGTTAGTAACCTCCGGACGGTCATTCATCCAGTCGTTTTGCTGTTTCTGCTCGTAAGTAAGTTCAAGGGTGTCAAGATAACAATTACTGTCATGCGGATGCGATGCCAGCCATTTACCGATGCGTTTATTTTCGGTGGCACCTTCTACGACACCGCTATCGCTGGCACACAGGCTTTTCAGTGGACCTGGCTTTCGTTGACATTTCCACTCGTCCCAGTCGCTGCCAAATTTTTGCGTTGAATGTGTTTTTATAGTGGGATCCGAATGGACGACAGGGGCCAAGTAGGGAGGGGGTACAGAAGGCGAGGCCCATCCAGTACAGGTCCTTGCCAGAGCAACTCCACCAAAAGTATTCGAAGATCTTTCAGTCATATTTCCATTTGAATCTTTATTGTGATGACCGGGAACTGAAGGTTTCGTATTATGAGAAGCTGGTAACTTCTGCTGTCCCTTTGAAAGGTGTGTAGAGTTATACTGAGACATGATGTCGAAGGTTGTCGACCTCAGATGAAGGGAAGAATCAAGCCATTAAAAGCTCGGTGAAAAAAAAGTAGTAGTGTGCCGCCGTCAAAGAGACAGCTCAGAGTGTTGTTGTTGTTATTGGCTGGAAAGGAAAATAAGATCAATTGTAGATTGGATGAGTTTGAAGAATAAGCGTGTAGCTCTGCTCTATTCAAATTCACTTCCAATGTTTCCCCAAAGTATCAATTCGGGAATACAAACTTCTATTTTGGGCCAGGCAGCACTCCATTTTTTTAACCATTTTCAAGCTCTCAGACTCTGAAAAATATTTCAAAATTTAGAAGTAGAGAATAATACTGTATTCATAACAAAGAGCGATGCAAGTGAGAGGGCAAAACGGGCGGAACAAGGCTCAAAGCTCAGAAGGAAGCTCGCAAGCAAACATTATAGATACACTGCGGCGCGCACCAGTAGGGCTATGAGTTTTATTTCCTTCAATTGATAATCACGGGGTTTGTCTCTTGACTTAAATGATGTTTTGGAACAGAATATATATGCTTCTAGATTCGGAGATTTTTCATGAGAAAAGGGGCAAAGACAAGGCGCACGTGATCGATCCTTCGGCTAGTTGAGATGACTTCCATACATTGATGACCTCTGAAATGCGGATATCCATGCACTGGACATTCAAATTTGTAGAACACAAAAATGCTGTCAATTTTGAGGAAAGCGCGCTTGAAGGATAAGGAGATGCGCATACTGATGCTGTATGTATCCTTTAGTCTTCCTCTTTCTTCTCAGACTAACGTTTGCAGCGGCCTTGATAATGCCGGAAAAACAACCATCGTCAAGAGGATTATGGGAGAAGATGTCAACACTGTTAGCCCAACTTTAGGCTTCATCATTAAAACTATAGATTACGAAGGGTAAGTGGGATCGCTCCGATGGCTATCGCGCTCTTACTGACAATAAGCAAAGATATAAACTCAACATTTGTACAGAGCGCTTCCAATCTCCTGGAATTTGCCTCGAAATTGACTAATTGACTCGTGACTTAGGGGATGTTGGAGGCCAAAAGACCCTGAGGTCGTACTGGAGGAATTACTTCGAGAAGACTGATGCCCTGATCTGGGTAGTTGACGCGACTGATCGTCTTCGGATCGAGGATTGTAGAGCCGAATTGCATGGCCTTCTACTAGAGGAGGTCTGTACATCTCCCGTATTCCCCATGTTCACTGATCCTGACAGATTGATTCTTCTAGAGACTTTCCGGGGCAAGTCTCTTAGTCTTTGCGAACAAGACAGATGTGAACGGCTGTATGGATGAGGCCGAGATCCAGGAGGTTCGTTGATGCTGATGCTGATGCTGCTCGATTGATAAAAATAGAGTAGACCTTGGGTTTGCGCTAACAGCAGATCGCTGTAGGGATTGCAACTGGACGAAATCCGGACACATAAATGGCACATCATTCGGTGCAGTGCCATGACAGGTGCGAATCTCAAAGAAGGACTTGCCTGGGTTGTCGAAGATGCGAAGGCAAGGCTCTTTCTATTCTAGATCACTGAAGCTATGTATGCATGCTCAGGGGCTGGCGTCTCACGAATCCCCAAGTGAAGAAATGGAAGAATGGAGGAATGGAAGAATGGAGTGCAATGACGAGGCTCTGGGCGGCTCTGGTGTCATTCTCCACTTTCTTCCAGGAACATCGCGTCGGTTGTTCCTACGCTACAGTGCCGATTCGCCAAGACATAAACAAACAAATGAGGGACATCTTCACAGATTTGGATACAAACGGTCGTGGAGAAAGTGAAATGGGAGGATTGCGGGATAGTACAAGATATCAGAAATTCTCTCTTGGCCTACTTAGCATAGATATGCCCGGCCGCATTGTGGCCGATGGGCTGCAGAAGGTCATGGCCAGGATCTGCGATCTGTGCCACTCAAACAAACCTAAATAGATTGAAGCAAGTGCAAGTGCAAGTGCAAGCGACTGCGGCTCACTGGCCTTGGTCGCGTCTTCAAGAACTCCAGTCCATAGCCAGCATACTCCAACATACCCCTCATACTACTCTACTTGTCAACTTGACCAGATTATATCCTCCGTATATTCAATTGTGCCATACCCGCTGCTAGCATTTCATTGTTTGTATTGCGAATGTCTTCCATCCTTTGCTAAACAACCGTACCTATCTTTCTTCGCCATGCCTTCGACTGCCGAAACCGACGCTGAGGACGTAAATGATTTCTTGAAGCGTATTCAGGAGCTTGGAACAAAGCGCGACCAGGAAGATGAGGAGAGGAACAAGAAGTTAGAAGAGGAGATTTTGCAGGGACGAAAGGAACGGCAAGCCCGTCGAGCTGGTTTGTGCTGCCCGGATTTTTGCCCTGTTTTGCTGTTGTTTACTGTGAATGTTGCTCGTAATTAATTCTGTTAACACTTGACGACCCAGAACGCGCCAGATCCATATCTCCGCTGAAAGACTCCCCTGCGAACACTCCACTGTCCTACAAATCCGCAGCGGCGGACTCACCAAGCCAATTGTCGAATGCTGCCCTCACTCCGTCTCGAGAACTCCAACCTCCTTCACAATCCGCAGCGCATGGAACATTGCTGGATGATACAATGGAACGCCTAACTGGCGAGCGTTCTTCCACAAAAGAGAATACTCGATTAGACACGGGAAATAATGGTGACACTCCCGAAAAGGCGATCAAGGTCAGCGATACCGTTAGAACGTCCCCATCAAGCGCAATGCCTTCGAGAGGCTCAACTCTCTCATGGCAGCGTCGCCCAACTTCTCAAGCTTCCGATCGACCAAAGACTCGGCCATTGTCCATGATTGCGACTGAGAATGCTGCACGTTCTCCCAAAGCGACACCCGAGCCATCATCACTATCTGATGACACTGCGCCGATGGCCAGGGACGCAATTGCACAGTCACTCGCGTCAAAAGATCCGACATGGTTCCGGCAGACTGCTGATCGAGGCCAGGGCTCTGCGGCATACCGAAAGACGCAAGTGGAAGATAAAGATATTGCTGAAGCTTCGCTCAACACTTCGCGAATGCAATTGCCAGGCATGTCGCGTCCTATGAATTCTGAGCGCGATAACAGCCATGAAGCCGACGGAAAGGATATAGACAGGTCATCTTCTCCTTCAAGAAACAGTTCATCAAACGGCAGCGCAGGCTTGAGTAGCTTTGGATCCACAGCATCTACGCGCACGACAATTGGTTCTCCTGTGCCAACAACGAGTGCCCAATGGCTACCGCATCCCGGATCGACAACTTCCTCCGACGGCATTAGAGATCAAACAATTCGTGCTCTTGCGATGTCACCTTCACAAGGGCGCATTTCACCCGAGAGGCTAGATCGGCCTATATCGCCAACCAAAGGAATGGGCGGCTTTGTACAGAGTGCAATGATGAAGCGATCGGATAGTGTGAACAAGAGATGGAGTGTACAATCTCCTGGAGGCTTGAATCGTGGAAACTCGATTGCCAGTAATCGCAGTAGTCAGGATCTTGCTTCAAGCGCATCACTTGGCAATCTTTACAACTCTTCGACACGAGAACCACGTCCCAGCAGCTTAAGTCGAGAGAGCACACCATTATCAACATCTAGACCAAATTCCAGCCACAGCAACGCGACGATTGTACCTGATGGCGATCAACCAAGCATCTCAAACTCTCTCAGAAGTACCATGGTTCAATCAACAAAAGACGACGGGTTTGTGAGGCCAGGTTTGCCAGCATCGAAATCTCAGCCATCTCTAGGTACATCTTCCAAGGAGCCTATTGATCGAATAGCGAGCCCAATTCGTAGTGAAACACCACCACAGCCCTTGAGTCCGTCAAAAACCGGGGACACACGCAGATGGAGTCCTACGAAATCCAGCTGGCTAGAAAGCGCCTTAAACAAACCAGACTCACCAAAACCAAAGCCAGTCGCACCTCAGCAGCCCAGTTGGATGTCAGAAATCAACAAGGCCAAGCAAAAGGCTAATGCAGACTCATCAACAAGTGTTCCAGTAAAGCACAAGCACCAAGTTAGCATTGGGGGTCTACTGAGGTCGCCGCCTATTGGAGGGCCTGCAAAGCCTTTGAGCATTGGAGGATTGCCGGCAGGATTTTCATCTGGCGTTGTTCAAAAAGGTCCGCCAAGGAAGGGATCTTTGACGGATGCCGCTCTATCCCCGAGAGTTCCCATTGAGGAAAAGAAGTCAATAGAGCCAGCGAAGTCAGCAGAGAAATTTTCACGTTCTGAAACTCCAAAGTCATCCGATTCCGTGCCTACAAGCTCTCCTGCTTCAGCCATCGGCAAGGTTAAGCCTGAGACTCCTCCCAAGAAAGATTTTCGAGCGAGCTTGAAACCAAGGCCGTTACCTTCGGACACTAATGGCAAAGAGGAGCCAGAATTCAAGAATGTGTTCGGTCAGCTTCGCCGCACCAAGACTCAAAACTATGTCGCACCTGACGAGCTCAAGGATAATATACTCCGTGGCAAGGTTGCATTAAATCTCTCGGGTGGTCCGAAGAAGACTGAGCCCAAAGATGATTTTAAGGAGGCTATTTTGAAAAAGAAGGAAGACTTCAAGAAAGCGCAGCTCCAGGGAACAGGAGTTGCCAAGGGTACAAATGCTCAGGAAGTTCAGCTTCCAGAGGCGCTGCTCAAGAAAGCAAGCTTAGGAAGGTTGTCTAATACAATCGTTCCAGGAAATCGGGACTCCAAGGCTGCCACTCAAGTCTCAGCAGATCTCCCTCTGAGGAATCGCCTCCCAAGCAATCCTACGAAGCCAAGCCTCCTGCACGAAACCAGCGCACCTAGCAGACTTCAAGGAAAAGTTGTTCCTGGCAGTAAGCTTGCCGAACGATTTAATCCAGCTCTGGCTGGCATACTTGCAAGAGGCCCGCCTCCTGCAGATGAGTCCACGACAAAATCCGGCGTTTCTCCCTCGGAAGCAGGTCAACGCATAACAACAGAAGTAGATGGGACTCAAGAGTCGGGACCACAATTGACACATATGACAAAAGGCCGTGCGCGAGGCCCAAGAAGGAAAGCTCCATCTGCGGTCGCTGCAGTTACAGAATCGAAGGCTCGTGTTGAGGCAGCGCAAACGTCCAAGTCGCCAATTGTGTCGCGCCAAACGGAACCAAAGAGCAACGCAATTCTATCAGCTAATTCTGTAGTAGCGGAAGATTCTGTGTCTACAAGTCGCAATGTAGCCAAGGAGCCTAATGTTGAGCCATCATCTCCAGATATTAAGCGGCGCTCGAAGTTCTTGGAGGAAACTCCAAGTAAGAATGACAACAAAACTGAACCACTGCATATACGGAAGACGACCTCTCCCACGAGGAAGACTAGCATTGACCAGGGTTCGAAGGAAAGCCCTGGATCGAACAAGCCGGAGCGGAAATTCACGCCTAGTACTAAGCCGAAACCCTCGTCATTATCCACGTCGCCGGCCATAGATATTGGTAAATTCGACACACCTACTAAGTCATCAGAAATAATCCGAAGACAGTCAAGACCTTCGCAGTCTACCTCAGAAGGCGTCGACGACGAGTTCGCCTCCTCTGTCAGAGACGCAAAGGCTCTCTTCAACCGTTCAGTTTTCTTACAAGCAAAGTCCGATAACGTTCAATCATCGCCTCTTGTTAAAAGTCCTATCAAACTCCCAACACAACAAGATGAAAATACAGCGATGATCAATGCGGGTCTACGCTCGCCAAAACCTGAGACTCAATCCAGCAGAGCCGAAGTCCGCGACAGGACAGACTATACTAAATCAGCAACGCTTGCTAGACAGCCTTTTCAATCCTCAAGACCACTTCCAATTCCTCCATTGAAAATCTCTAAATCTCCAACTCCGGACGTTGTCAAGCCACTGTCTCCTCGAAAGAGTACTGCTGTTCTTACCCCTCAATGGTCCGAAACGTCGAAGATCTTGGCAGAATTTTTTGACCGCACAGATTCTCCACAGGGCTTGTCTATTGACACAGCCACTATCATAGCAAACAAGCCAGATTATTCGTCGAGAATTGAATCTCTAAAGGCGCAGATCTATCAAGTTGGTAATGATGGGAAGAAGCAGGCTGTGCCTAGAGGCCAAGAGCGGAGTCTCTTCGAGGGCAATATGTATCTCTGTATTCATACCCTCACTACGCAGACAGGCAATAGAGCCACCGACGTGTATCTATGGGCGGGCGACGATGTCTCCGAATCCCTTGCGCAGGATGCGGAGTTCTTTGCCCAAAGAGAAGCGCGCAATGTGGGCGGCAAACTGGCTAAGATGCGACAAGGGAATGAAACGCCTGAATTTATCGATGCGCTAGGTGGCATTATTATAATCCACCGAGGCCAAAGCCATAGATTCGACTCCCTTGCTCCCCATATGCTGTGTGCCCGACAGTCTGATGGACGCATCATCTTCGACGAGGTTGATTTTGCGCCCTCAAGTCTGTGCTCGGGATTCCCATACATCATCTCGACGCAATCCGGCAAGTGCTATCTCTGGAAAGGCAAGGGAAGCGGGATTGATGAACTGAGTTCAGCGAGACTGGTTGGTATGGAGTTCGGCCTCACGGGCGAGGTCGAGGAGATTGAAGATGGCAAGGAGCCGTCCTCGTTCCTCAAGATCTTCGGCGATAATGCAAGTATGATGAAGTCAGCGGATCACTGGCGTCTAAAGCCGAATTACATCAAGTACCACGCCCGGCTCTTCGTCTCTGACCCAGAGTCCTCCGCCAAGGTAAGCCAAGCCCTTCCTTCACCCTTCATGTCCCAAATGCATCTTGAACTAACCCACACCCCCAAGATCACCGAAATCACGCCCTTCTCGCAAACCTCCATCTCGCCCTCGCACATTTACATCCTCGACGCCTTCTTCGAGATCTACATCCTCGTCGGGGCGCGCGCGCAGGCGCAGTACGCGGCCTTCTGCACGGCGCTGCTGTTTGCGCAGGAATATGGGATTCTGGCTGCGGGGATGGAGGACCGGCCGTTCGTGCCGGTCAGCACGGTGGTGCTGGAGGGCGTGCCGAGAGACATGAAGTTTGTGTTTAGGAAGTGGAGGGAGGAGAGGGCGCCGGGGCCGGTGAAGGGGTTGGCGAGAGGGAGGAGTTTGAGGGTTGTGCCGCTGACGGCGGCGTTGGAGGCAACGAGGTTGCAGGGATGAGGAGGGAGGGATGAAGGGCATCTGATGTGGTTTAGCGTGCATGGAATGGTATGGGGTGGTGGAGTTGGGATGTGGGAAAGGGATGGATGAATAGCATCAGTTACAATGGATTGGCATGATTGGTATATACTTTATCTGTAGAGTTTACTGAGCGGGAGCAGTTTTTAGCTGTACATATTGATGGAGTTATCGATCTGGCTGGGTAGTGTATCCAGACATTCAATTCAAGTGCCACTGAAAATGCATGGTCAAATCTGAAACAGTGGCCATCACTTCCTCTGAGATGGCCAGCAATCAAGTAGTACGTAATACGGTATTTCCAGATTTCTCACATCACATCACATGGAAGAATGTAAATTTCTTAGTTTTTTTAATTACTATTCAAACAGCACTACAAAAACAACAACACCCACCCTCTGCAAGTGAAAAGTCAGAAAACTGCTTCGGTTAGGACCCTTTTGTCAGTTCCATCAGTAGCATTCGTGTCAATCAATGACCTAAATCGCGTTAATGTACTCGTTCCTGTATCATCCCTGTCCCGCAGACTATTAATCCCTCCCAGCCTAATAGACCGGCGATGGTGGCGGCGGCTGCTCACTTGGCGGTGGTGGCGGAGGTGCCGATCCGGGAGGAGGAGGCGGCGGTGGTGGCGGACTACCCGCAAACTGCGCGAGCAAAGCTCCCAGTCCTGGAGGCGCACCAGGCGGTGCACCAACAACCGGAGCGCCGAGGCCAGGCGGAGCGCCCATGGCGGGCTGGGCAGGGTATCCAGCGCCATAGCCAGGGGCCGCATAGCCGCCATAACCACCATAAGTTGGTGCAGCTGGTGGAGGAGGCGGATGTGCAGATTGCCATGGTGCGGCGCCGCCAGGTGGTGGTGGTGGAGGGGCGCCATAGCCGTTGTCTTGGTGCCCGTTGTAGTAGTCGCCACCGCCGCGACGGTCGCGGTCATCTGAGCGTCCGCCGCGATCGCGGTCGCCGCGGTCCCGTGCCCATGGGGCGGCGCCACCAGAGGGTCCCGAGGGAGCATCGCGGTGGTTGTAGTCGTCGCCTCCGCGGCCTCTTTGCTGCCATGGGGCGGCGGCACCGGTTGGACCGCGTTGCCATGGCTTCATGTCTGCAGCATCGGCGGGTGCATGTTGATCATAACCACCTGGGCCGGCTTCGATACGGTGAGGAGCGTCAGCAGTTGGCGCTGGAGCACCGCCAGAAAGTTCTTGCATGAGTTGCTGGAAGATTGTTAGTAGAGCTCATCAAAAAGATTTAAATGATATGGACTTACCTCGTATTCTCGGTCAACAGCATCGCCAGCACCGATTCTGCCAGCTGCGGGACGGCCAGCAAAGCCAGCAGGTCCTCCTGGAGGTGGAGGCCCGTTGCGCCAGTCGGCGCCACGCTGTCTGTCTGGACAATCTCTTGCCATATGTCCAGCATTTCCACAGACTCTGCAGATAATGTTCGCAGTGAAGTTACGCTGCTCGGGACAATCGTACTTTCTGTGACCAATTTGACCACAGTTCTGGCAGGCTTGATTCTCGTCGTCGCGAAGAGTACCGTTAAGAGCAGCAAGCTCACGCAATTGATTGCGCTTGAGCTCATTTTGTCCTTCTGGGATGGATGCAGCCTGGTAGATGTCAGAAGATGCGTTTAGTGGAATATATTGAGGAAGTACTTACGGTTTCAATAATATTGTGGATCAACTTCTTGGCTTTGTTGACCTTCTCTTCGGTATCTGCCATGATCAAACAATGAAGATCCTCCTCCTGGTTGCTAGTGTGAGCGGCATCAGAACGGCCTTTTCCTTCCTTAACGGATCCCTTTCCACGGATAGCGATTTTGGCCTGCGATTCAGTTTCCATTTTCTTGAGTGTGTTTCCACGAGGTCCGATAAGTAATCCAACTTTAGTAAGAGAAGAGCTAAGTGTTAGTCAATGATCATGAGAGTAGAGCAAAACGCGATTGACAGGTTAGTGATGGCAAGGCGAGGCACCCTGAGGTTAGAATGCAGCACGCAATGCCACACGACAATGAAAAAGGGGGAAATGGGAAGGTTAGGAGTGTTAGAAAGGTTAGAGGGTTAGCAATCATACTGAAGTTAATCTCTGGATAATCGTTCACTGGCACGTAGACTTTCTCCTGTGTCTTGGTTGGGCGGCGATAGTCCTGTGGCGGATGATAGTTAGGAATGACCTTCATGGCCTTCTCAATCAGCTTGTGGCGCTCGTCCTCCAGCTTCTTCCTGTATCTGTACTCTCGGGTATTGACACGGCGACCGAAGTTGTCGTACTGTGGTGGCGGAGATGGCGATCTGTAGTGTGTTAGTTGTTTGTTCGATCGTGTCACAAAACGAGGAAGTACTAACCTGTCTCCGTCGGCTGGTACAACATCGTCGATCCTGAGCTTTTGGCTGATTTCCTCAATACGAAGATGGAGAGTATAGGCTTCGAGCTGTTCACTGGTCATATTGGCCATGATAGCCGTCGGGAGTCCCATGAGGCCAGCAGCCTTGTTCTCAGTCGCATCACCCCAACGATTTCTCTTCTTGCGAGCCGGCTTGGCTCCATCATGGTTCTGCTCCGGACCTTTAAATGGTGTTAAAAGCTGTCTTTGCAACGATGATATGAGCATAAACTTACGTCTCTCTGGACTACGACCGCGCCTGTAGCCATCTCCAAGTCCTGATGAAGACTGGCTGTATCCATGATCGCTTCCTGGAGGACTCGTGCTATCGCCAGGAAAGCGTCGCTTGTTCCCCAGAGGGATGTTATTCGAGCCTGTTGTTCCTTGGTTGCGCCACGCCATATTATGCTGATACGAAGTCAAACGTGGTGGTGGTAGTGGTAGTGGTAGTGGTGATGATGAAGTTGAGGCGGCGACTGATGAGATGGAGCATTTTAAAACAGACGGACGCGAGTCATCCCATTTCACACTAGCGCAGTATCACGTGATTTGGGCTTCATTCCTAGTGCCTTACTTAATCAAGCAGGACCGACGCTAATAGCTATCAACGTCGTCACCCAGATCGGTCCTCTGATTTCTAATCCATATCATAGGGTTCGGTTTATGATGTAAGGTCAGTCCTCAGAGGTAAGGCTAGAGCTCTCATATTACAAAGTCCCCCGCGTTCGAGTATATATTTCAAATATATATTCAAATCTAGTTCCTCGTTGTATGTTCTCACTCACCAAGCCTCCCTATAACCTCACTTCCAAACCCCTAATTCGAGCATTCTCGGCGTCCTCAAAGTCCTCAAAGTCCTCCATATCCAAAATGGCATCCAGACCAAATATCCATCTCTACACAGCCCAAACCCCCAATGGCATCAAAATCTCCATCACGCTCGAGGAACTCTCCCTGCCCTACACAACCACCTCCATCTCCCTCGCCAAGATGGAGCAGAAGTCCCCCTCCTTCCTAGCCATCAACCCCAACGGCCGCATCCCAGCACTGACCGACACCTTCAGCGACGGGCAGTCCATCAACCTCTTCGAATCCGGCTCCATCCAGCAGTACCTCGTCGAGCAGTACGACCCCGAGCACAAGATCTCGTACCCCCGCGGCTCCCGCGAGGCCTACGAGGTCAACAACTGGCTCTTCTTCCAGAACGCCGGCGTGGGGCCCATGCAGGGCCAGAGCAACCACTTCACGCGCTATGCGCCGGAGAAGATCGAGTACGGGATTAATCGCTATCAAAATGAGACGAGGCGCTTGTATGCCGTGTTGAACACGCATCTGGAGAAGTCCGCCTCAGGATACCTTGTTGGCGATCGCTGCACCATCGCGGATATCGCGCACTACGGCTGGATCGTAAGTCCCCAGCCCCGTAAGGCAAGATCGAAATCAAAAGGACTAATGGTAAATAGGCATCAGCGCACTGGTCAGGCGTCGACATCGAATCCTTCCCGGCGCTGAAGCAGTGGCAGGAGCGCATGGAAGCTAGGCCGGGGGTGCAGAAGGGCAAGGACGTTCCCGAGCCGAGCCAGCTCTCGAAGGCCGGCGCGCATGATCCGGCGGAGATGGAGAGGCTGGCGGAGGAGGCCAGGAAGTGGGTGCAGCAGGGGATGAAGGAGGATGCTGAGAAGACCAAGGCGTACGAAGGTACATAGGGGGAGAGGAGATAGTGAAGTGTTATTAGGGGGGATGGTTTAGAACGTGGTTATTATGTGTTATTGTGATGGAAATGAGAGATATCGTGGGAGTGCAAACCTAGCATATAGCAGCGGAGCCGATCACCACCGCACGATGCTTAATAGTAGCAACTTCTAAAAATCCGTTGTTATATTGTTATAGTTATGTATTTTCAACTTTGTACATGAACCAAAGGACAAAAGTGCAAAAGGTTTGCATCGACCGTGAATCGAACACGGGGCCCATCGATGGCAACGATGGATTTTACCACTAAACCACCGATGCTTGATATAGCAATCAGAGCACTATCAACATCCTCACTTTTGGACATGAAGAAGAGGGACAAAAAGTACAAAAAGCTTGCATCGACCGTGAATCGAACACGGGGCCCATCGATGGCAACGATGGATTTTACCACTAAACCACCGATGCTTGATATACCAACCAGAGCACTATCAGTACTCTCGATTGTATTCGAAATGTCCGCCCATTCATTCGGCTCAAGCTCACTTTGGCAGGTAATTGTCGGGACGGCCTGACCTCTGGTATAAGAATTAGAATATTTGGATCAGCAGATGGTGGGTGTTATGTCAGCCTTCGGGTCGATCGTGATGGATTATGTCAGTCTAATAGTCTATATATATTTTTTTCGTTTTCTCCTTTCCACTTGCTATCCAGCCAAGCACATCACCGAAGTTCGAACACTGTCGATGTGAATGGGATTCATGAATACATTTGCCTAGCATTAATAAATTAATATCATTTATATTTTATAAATTCTAAAGCCCCGACTCCCTCCCTTCTTTTTTGCACCAAGAGGGCCCAAACCCAAGTCCCCCATGCCCCGATCCCCTCAGGGGCTCCGGTGATGGTAATATACAGCTTTGTCAAGATATTGTTGCTAATATTTCTGCTATCTACGTCTAATCTACCTACACACGACGACATAAGATCTTGTGCCGTGTACTAAATGCCCTCACTCGATCTTTCTCCCCTTAAAATTCCCCGATGTCTGCGCTCGATCCCGCACCCAAGCCAAAGGGCAACAGCTATCATCCAGTTATCCCCTCCTCCCCCTCCCTCCTATTTCAACCCCTAGCTTGTTCTCTCCCTCATCACCATGCTTCCTCCCTCGTAAATGCACGGAATGCATCATTCATTGATTGAATTACTCACTCCAAGAACACCCATACTCCCAGTTATTGCGCCAATGCTGTGCTCATCCCATGATCCTGTCTCTCTTTTTTCTATTTACAGATTATAAGTCGTCCGCAGCGCCTGCTGGTCCGCGGGCGGCAGCTGGTTCAGGAAGCCGTCAAAGTCGGGGATGAGGCCTTTGTATATTGTGAGGGCCTATAGATACCGTTAGCCTCACATCCAATCTCAAAACGACAGAAAGCGCTGGGAAGGGGAAACCTACATGTGAGAACAGAGTATGCAGGGATACCTTATACGCCGTGCCATACTTGAAATCATGCTTGTAATGCGCGATGCTCTCGAAAAAGTGCACGAGCACGCTTTCCATCGCCTGCGGATTGCCGCACACGATCATCGTGAAGCCCGTGAACGCCGATACCTTCTCCTCCGTGTAATCCACGCTGTCCATCGAATTCAGGAACAGCGCCGCGTACAGGGCCAGATGCGGCGCCATGGCCTCCGCGTTCTCGAGGCCCAGCCGGCCCAGCGCAATCCCCGCGTTCTCGTTCACCGACGTCGGCACTTGCTTGTTGCTCAGGATGTCGACTAGGCGCTGCAGCAATTGATCGATGTACGGCGCGATGGATTTGCCGTGCCGGATAGCGACCTCGCCGAGGGACCAGCATGCGTTATTGGTAACGCTGAAGCCGTTCTCGATCTGCTCCTCCATTACTTCGGCGAGGTTGAGCTGCTTGAGGAGCACGGGCATGATGTTGGGCAGGAAGGGGCCCAGTTGGGGCGCGACGAACTTGGCGCAGTCGCCGAGGAGGGCATATGATGATTGGCGAACATCACTGGTGGGATCTTCCATGCAGAATGCCAGGAGCTCGAAAAAATTCGGGCTCGATGTGGAAACTAGTGATGCGGACTCGGCGCTGTCGAGGACTTGGATGATTGCGCTCAGGAGATCCAGACTCGTCACCAAGAAGTCTCTGTCAGGTGTATCATAGAGTGGATTGCTTGCGGCAAGAACGTGATCCTCAAGGTTTTGATGGATGATCTTAATACACCTTGCGAAAATGTCAGGCGCAAATGGCGAGAAGGCGGTGCCGAATGCTGTGGCAACGTATGACAGACACTCGAGAAGCGGGAAGAGCTCTCTCGATTGATCAGAGACTCTACGCCATCGGTGGATGAGTGCTGGCATCAACAGATTGATGAGCTCCGGAGTCGCAAGGCTTGGACCAACATGTTCCGCCAAGGTTTGCACGCAATCGTACAAAATGAACATATTCTTGTCCTTGTATTTGTCAAAACAGCGCACAAATTGCCGAATGATCGGTTCGCAGTATGGGATAAGTTGTGCGCCGGCCTTTTCCTCAAGATGCGCAAAGGCTGAAGCTCCAGCCTCCTGCACTCTCTTATTGCGATCCAACATTTTCATCAGAAGTCCTTCCATCATCGGCACGAAGTAGCGTGGACGGTCAGCGGGCTCCGTGAGACTCACTCCCCATGCTGAGTATCTTCCAAGAGTCCAGCATGTGATTTGTCGTACAAGTGGCTCGGGATCGTTCAATAAGCTGATCAGATATGGCACAAGATCTGGCAAATGAGGAGTAACCACATCAATGCATCCCTCAGCAACGGCCCCAAGCGCAAGAACAGCTGCTTCTCTGTGAGGCCAGTCTTCATGGCGCAGATTGGTCATCAGATACGGGAGAATGGACTCGAAAACTGGTCCCCGAAAGTCTGTTGCGAACACATCCAATGCAGCCGCCGAGCATTTTCGCAAATTCCACTGGTCTTCTGGATTAAAGTCATCATCGTCCTCCGACTCCTCTATTTCACCCTCGTCGAAATCATTGTCAGAATCGCTTCCTCCAGATATCTTTTTATAGGCATCGCCATTCTGACCTGCCTCGCCGGCCTCAGCATCGATATTCCTGGCACCCTTGCCTCGCGCAAATGTGGGCTTGATATCCTCTACTCGATCTTCCTCATCCGCATCATCGCCAACGCCTGCCAAATCAGCAATATCATCCTCGCTATAGACCATACTGTCCAATAAGACTGGAATGATCTTATCCAAATATGGAGCCAAAGACTGCCATAACTCTTCGTGTTCGCCCACACTGAGCCAGAACTCCGCTGCATCGCATGCCAGGTCTTCTTCGTCCGTTTTCTGTTGCTGGGCAATGATATAATCCACCAAGCCTCCAATGTAAGGCTGAATCTTGTCTGCCCGAATCTCAATAATCAGAACGAATGCTCGGCAGACCTGTCTGCGAACATCTGGGACTGAATCATTGGCGAGTTGAAATAGGTGTGCTAATAATAAATCCAAGTTGACTAGGATAGCTTGCGGCTTCTGCGGTATAAATTCATTGATGCTCGTTAAGGCTAGCGATCGAACCTTCGGCAACGGGCTTTGCGTGAACTCGATGAGCTTGGGGATGAGGACATTCAGTGGACGTTGACCTTGGTAGTCTCTGTCCAGTAACTTTTTGTTATCTTCACAGATTTTGGTTAACGCTGCCATGGCACCCTCCTGAGCCTCTTGAGCAACGTTTCCACCTGTATTGCTCACCAGGTCGATCAAATGAGGCAGGATCTCTGGCCACGCAAGGATTCCACCACGATTGACAATCTCGGTGATGACATTTCCAGCGTAATTCCGAATTTGCACATTCTTGTCTTGCAGTACAAGAGGCACGGACGAGCGTATAAGAGCTAGACTCGACTCTGGTATCGATTTATAGCCCGTCCTTATGTTGTTTTTCAGGGTAACAGCCGCTACTGTTCTAATAATATGATACTCCTCCGCCGAATATGAAAGTGCAGGTGGAACCTCGGAACTGGAGAAGATATATGTCAGGTAGTTGTTGATATCTGGCGAGTTTTTTGCTTGTGCTAGCATCTAAGAAGCCATAGTTAGCAACGTTGTTCTTGAAAACAGGATGGCTTCATGCAGATTTGGGAGTCTGCGAGTCTGTGACTTTGATATGACATACTTGTTCTGCTTGTTTCTGCAAAGCTTTGTTGTGCCCGCTCAGGGAGTCTCTCAGACATCCCGACAACTGCCTCAAGGGCTCTTCCTCCGGCTGCCACGCCATGACAGATTCCGAAACTGGAAGTATTTCGAGTATTCTTATAGCTCAATTCGAATATTTTAGCGGGCCGTCATCCACAGCGTATGAATAGCCTTCTATGGTCGCACAGGGGACTTGTGGGACGTCAGATCCGGTAGATCGACATCTGTTCATCGCCTCAAATTAGCTGAGTTCCAGATAGAGAGCTCTCAAGCGCAATAGACGCCGCCGACAACGACTTGAGGCTTTGTGACCACATACCTATTATGATGGGCTGCTTTTCGACCTTGTAGCGTTGATGTCCGTGATACCTCTGGTGTTCCCAAGGACTGTGGAGGGCTCGCTCCAGACTCCGAATCTGTTTGCTGAAACGGCGCTTCGTGAAAGAAGAGGTGGATCCAGCGGGTGCGCGCACAACGAGGAGAATGAAGAAGTCGCCTGCTCGCGCTAACAGGTGGCCGAGTCGAAAATCTCCTGAGTGCAAACTCCTGTCGATAGAATCGCGATGGCACAATGAGGTATGCGGAGCGGCGATTAGAGTTGTCAATGCTGCGAAAGCTGCTTCCTTGGATCCAAGTCAGGGTAGGGTCTCTCTGAGACTGGCGGCTGTGGCTTTCTGTTTCGCTTGTGTGGTGGGAGTGGGTGTGGGGGCCTTGGGATGGGGCCTTGGAAATGCCACCTCCAAATGTTACCCCTCCAACCTCCAATATGACAGCGGAACAGCGATTTTGTGCTCCAGACTACCCAAGGTTATTATCTTATCGCTCTTAAACCACGAAAAAACAAAACAAAACCCAAAAAAATACTGCAACGGCTGCATTCGCTTTCAGATTAACCACGGGAATACAGTCTTGATTTAATTGCTTCTATGAGTTCTGCGCTTCGTCAGTGGACGCTGTATGCGGCCGTACATGAAACTATTTTGGTATTGTTTGTATCGGCGAGCGATTGATTATCCGACATCGACATTTCACAAATATCAGGGACAGGAGGGAAAGCATGGAGACACGACTGTTACGAGATTCTTATGTCGATGGCGTGCAGATCGAGCTAACTCTAACACTGCTTTTGCCGTCTGGGGAGCATTGCAGATATGTCTTCAGGGAGGATCTCGATCCGTACCACTGGCTCTGCTGATCGACTCGTGCAAGGCATTGACTGACAAATATGCAAGACGAGGCATAGTAAACTGGATCCGCAATTTTGATCCCATTGAATTCAAATAGAAGGATTGTTGAGCGTATGTTCTGGTTGAGGCCCGTTATGTCTGTGCTTCTCCCTGAGAACGGAAACATATGCCGAGTCGTCATTTGACTGTGCTACGAAATCGGGGTACACAAATCTGGCATTTGCTGTTTCACCGCTAAGTAACAATGATAGCCGCTAACTTTGACATGAGGTAGCCATCGTCTTTCCATACGCATGGTGTGGCCCAGTTCCCTGCTGGGTAATTCGAAAGCCATGTGAGAATCGCGCGTTTTCCGGTTGCGCAAGCCTTCTGTTCTCATCTCTGTTCCCATTCTCATCGTTCGAAGTGAGGAGACTGCCTCCGGCATGTAGGACAGCCGTTGTGTACAACGGCTTGGAAAGAGGAGAGAAGGTGTCTCGGTGACAGAACACAACATACGCCTTCAGGGCCGAATAGCAGCTTCGATAGCAATTAGCCCACTGCATATGACCTCTACGGCATTTGCAGTAAGTGATCTGAATTCCGCCATACGATAAGGATGCTGCAAATGAGCTTTTGGAGGATCGGGTCAGGCTTCGGATATTGTTCGAAGATGCCAATCCTCATGTGGAGCCATCGATGCCAGTCAGCGCTGGGGTAGATGCAGAGCCTTTAACTTCCGCCATGACAACTTCCACCACCTTCTTGAAGCCTTCCATCTCTTCTTCAACGGTGCCTCCTAGACCAGCGCTCGCAAAGCTCATTGAATTACCGACGTAGACAGGTCTCTTGGTTTTCCTTGCCAGCAATCTAGCCATGCGAGTTGTGAAATCGATGGACGATTCGTAGGTGTAGATATGAGTACATAGAGTCTGACCAGGGTTGATTCTCTGTTATTTGTAGGTTAGCTTATGAATATGAAAAAAGCCGCTTCATTGTCAGAATATGCTCACATCTGGAAGGGCATAAACAAAAGACCCTAAAGCTGGTTTGGCTGAGGCTTCTCCCCCGTAGACTGTGGTTAACAGAAGTAGTATTGAAGTTGCAGAGACGGTGAGACGAAGATGGATTTTAGTTTGAGGTGCATTTGGAAGAGGGAATGACAGCTCGATAGGTCTGTCTGGGAACTGGCCAGCTTGATATGAAAATTCAGCCATATTGTGAACTCTCCAGTGGTTTTGGCTTGAGTAGGAGCTATGTTCATGTTGAGATGGCCTGAAGCGCCGGAGTAGCAAAGGCGGTGACACGATTCTGCCGGGATTGCTTACCCCACCAACCCGCTGTTGCTCAATGAGGAAATTCCGCACCTTTTGGTGACATAGATGACAGGTCTATTTTATCGCACATTACTTGCAGATGTCCCTGGAACGATTTAATTTTTGCTCGTTTTATTTAAAGTTGAAACTCTTGAAATGTCGCTGCAAATTGAATCGTCGAGCTCCTCATCATCCTCAAGCGGCGATGAGGGTTGGGGAGGTGTTGAGGAGGTTATGGAGGACCAGGATGAGCAGAGGGTCCTATACGCAGCACTTGATTCCTTCTAGTAGGTCTACAACTTTTCTGTATTCTTTAATCTTTCCATTATAATGGATGGCCATGAACAACTGAACCAATACTATCATCTTCCATTTATTGAAAGGTATCCTGAGCAGCGAGTATTTTTATATGGCTCTTGTTTCCTCAATATCGCGTCTCTCTCTTGCTGAATGAGCTTCTTTAATATGACGGGCCTCTTCGTGATTTCCACTAGAAGCAAGCCTTTACAAAAACGTGGGGTTTAACAAGAGTCATGGCTTAGTCTTACATCAACGCAACATTATAAAACCTGGTTTCTGATTATATTACAGTCAGTACTCAAAGACTGCCCATTACAATACAACACATCTCAGGAGGCAATCGTTCTATGCTCTCCCTCAGACACATTGGGAACTCCTCGCAGCTCCTCCATTTTCGTACCTGGACACTCTCAATGCCGTTGACGATGCCATCGACAAGAATGGAGAACTCGCCACTGCAATTCTCAAGTCAGGTCTGGACTCATTCGGTGCCTCGATGGACTTCGACGATGTAAAGTCGTCTGAACGATGGAAAGGAACAGCAAAATCAGCCGACCTCGACAAGGCCAGGAGTACACTCCGGCAGTTCTATCGAGATTGGTCTGCTGAAGGAGCAGTTGAACGGAAGGCATGCTATGGACCAGTAATCAAGGATCTCGAATCAGAGCGTGAGAAACTAAGTTTTAGCGACAAGCCAATGAATGTCTTGGTTCCTGGAGCTGGACTTGGGCGTCTGGTGTTTGAACTTTGTTACAAGGGCTTCAATGTTGAAGGAAACGAGATCAGCTATCATCAGCTGCTGGCGAGCTCTTACGTCCTCAATTATTGTCCTGGAGCTCAGTCTCATACGATCTTTCCATGGGCACATAGTTTTTCCAACCATCGAAGCCGTTCCCGACAGCTACAGTCATTCAGGATTCCAGACATCCATCCCGGTACTGCACTGCACGAATGGGCTGAGAATCGGGGTACCAAAAAGCCGGGCGAGATGTCAATGAGTGCAGCAGATTTCATCTGTCTTTACGGAGATGAGGACCACAAAGATATCTATGATGCCGTTGCAACTGTGTTCTTCATCGACACTGCACCAAATCTGATTCGATATATCGAAACCATAAACAATTGCCTAAAATCCGGAGGCATATGGGCTAACATCGGTCCTCTCTTGTGGCACTTTGAGAACAACGCTCCTGGTGCTTTTGGCACCGAGGATGTGGGAAAGAAGAACGTCGGTAGCTCTGGTAAGTCATTCTAGCCCATAATCATCGCTGATGTTTCTCACCAATTTAGGAATTGCCGATCCTGGAAGTGTGGAATTAACAGATGGCGAGATCATAGCTCTGGTGGAGCACTATGGCTTCAAGATCGAAAGCCGAGAATCTGGTCTCAAAGCAGGCTACATCCAAGATGACGAAAGCATGCTGCAAAATACGTATGAAGTAAGCCATTGGGTCGCAAGAAAACTTTAATATTCTACAAGATACATGCTCGTTCCGCGCTCTACATGACAAGTCAAATCAAGTCCTGATGTCTCTACAACTTCGATGGCAGCTGCTTCTTATCCGTTACGTCCTTCTCCAACTGTATCATCCCTCCTCTCGCCAACACCTCACCGCCATCAATCACCAACGTTGCACCATTGATATGGCTCGCCGCCCTACTCGACAAGAACACCACCGCACCCGCCAGATCTTCTGGCCTTCCCAATCTCAAGCTTGGATTTCTCCTCGCTGATGCCTCGAGACCGCCGGACAGTTCGAGCAATCCATTCGCCATCTTCGAAGGGAAGAAACCGGGTGCGATGGCGTTAACCAAGATACCTCTTGGGCCAAGCTCAACAGCCAGGTTCTTGGCGAGATGGATGACCGCGGCCTTGGACGCGGAGTACCCGAACGTAGCATTGCTGCCCAGGCTGCCGATTCCGATACCTGCAACGGATGCAGTGATAATGACCCTCGAGGGATCCTCCGTGCTGGCATTCTTCTGCAACAGCGGCGCGAACCTATCATCCATTAGCCACGTCTTCACCATCACTTCAAGCCTAGTCACGGTCGGGCACAACTCACAATCTAATAGTATTAAACACGCTCTTGACATTCAAGTCCATGACTTTCGCAAACGCATTATCGGGATGAGTGTCGAACTTCTCTCCCCACGTGGCACCCGCATTCGCAAACAGGATATCCACATGGTCGGTCGTCTTGCTCACTTCGTTGACGAGATGCTGGACGCCCTCGAACTTGGCGGAGTCGGCCGGGACCGAGATGGCCCTTGCACCCGGCTGGAGGTTGGGGAGGGCGTTGAGGGCAGCGACGGCTTCGGCGCAGGCGTCGGCCTTGCGGGAGGTGATGTAGACTTTGGAGGCGCCGGCTTGGAGGAAGCTGGAGGGATGGGTTAGCTGGGAGCTTGACGGAGAGAAGGGAAGGAAAAGGAGAGGGAGGACACGAACCCGGATGCGGCGTGCAGACCCAATCCACGCGATCCGCCGGTAACGACGACGACCTTGCCCTTGAGGGAGAAGATGGACGGGAAGTCCTTAAGCACGGTATCTGCTGCAGCCATCTTGACGACTAGTTATAGTATTGGGCTCTGAGGTATCACGAGGAATGTTAATTCGAGATAGAAGAGTTGCAAATATTTATATTCTAAGCTACTGAGGGGGAGCCGGAGAATATATATAAAGTACGAATCCTGGATTAATGATTACCTATGGACCGCGGTCGTGGAGCACGTCTTTGAGGACCCAGTGTGGGGAAGGTTGGGGAAGCCGAGCTAGAGATACCGAGGTTTGATTTTGGTGTGTGTTTGGCGTGGGATCGGTGCACGGACCACATATCTTCAACTTCATGCCTACTGTACTTGGGTAAGTACAGTTTGTCGAAACCAACGATTATAAATCTGCAAGAATACCTGTGTAGATCACAATAAATGATCAAAAGCAGGCAGAGACTATTATTTTCCACGGAACCAGATCATTATTTGCTAGACTCCATGTTAATATATGTGCAGCAAGCAATCTGATATCCCATATTCGTATCCCCAACTCTGATATATCCTCCATAAAGCAATTCTTACACAAATCATAGAAGCATAGCACAAACACAGCTAACTTGGGGAATCATTCAAAATGACTGTCCCGCACGCCTCCAATAACCCATCCAAGTATCCGGCGCCCCAGCCTCTGTTTCGAGATCTTGCTCACATGGCATCGTTGTTATCACATCCAGGAGTCCAGTTGCCCCTCCTTGTCGAATGAAAGACGGCGCTTCTCCACTTCACCACCCATCAAAGCCGCCAAAGCCTTTTTACGCGCCTCTTCAGCGTCTCCATCTCCATCATTACCAATATCACGCATTACCGACAGCTTCCTGCCCCTGCTCTTGTTTGCACAAGGACTCTCATCACCATTCAACGCATCCAGCGCTGTCCTCCTCGCCTGCTCCGCTTCATCTCCACTCTCACTCTCCGTCTTCCATCCCACCCCCGTCCCAATCGCCACTGGGCGCGGCCTCTTCGCACCAAACGTATACCCCGTCTCGCTCTTCGTCAACCTCGTCGGACTCTGCGAGAACCACTCCGTCTCACTCGGCGCAGGACTATATCTGCTCTCCCCGCCCTCTTCGCGATCCGCCTCATAGCCCGGTTCCTGATCCGTAATGTCCGCGCTTGGGGACGGATTGGTAATGAGCAGCACCCTGATCGGACTGTTCACAGGCGGCGGAAAGATGGCTTCAGGCGGCAGTGTGAGGCCAAGAGCAGGAGCAGCAGTAGAGCGCTCGAGTGGAGATATGCTCCTCACACCTGCGGGCGGTGCGCTCAGGCAGCTGACGAAAGATGGCTCGATTGAGCTGTAGGCGTCGCTGTAGGCGGTCTCTTCATCATCATCGTCACTCTCCGTGCTCGCCTCGTCCCTGTGCCCGTGCGTATGCATCGTCTTTGCGTTTCCGAAGCCGTAGTTGTTCAACTGGGGACTGCGCAGCACCTTTATCTCAGCAGCGACGCCCAAAACCGGGTCAGGCGAGCCGCTGCGATCGCCATCGGCCCAGGACTTCAGCGACGGCGCGACCGAGAAGGTGGACAGCCCGGACGGCTTTCGGTTGAGGAATTTTCCGGGCGGGAGTTCGGGGAGAGGCCGCAGGTCGAGTTGTGATTTCGTCCAGGTCATGAGTTTTGCCTGTTTCGGGACAGAGAAGGAGGATGTGGGTGTGCGATAGTGTTTCTGCGGCTTGTCAGGGATGGGCTGCCGACTGTTGCTGGTAGACTCGTCAACCTCGGCGATGCGCCTTGTGTGCGAACGCTCGTTGTCTTGCGCGACCATTTGACCGAAGATGGTTTGCGAGATCCGGCGGGTGGAGATCCGGTTGGTAGAGACGGCGATGCCTAGACCTGAGGAGGTCGCGGACTCGGAGTCCTCTTTGTCGGCGCGGCTGTTGTGGTCGGTGGTCGTGGAAGAGGTTCTTGGGCTAGGGTTTTTGTGCAAGGCCTCGAAGAACTTGAAGCCGCCTTCTCTAGAAGTTGAGGGCAGTAGCTCGCGTGTGCAAGACTCGGGAATGAGCTCAAGAGCTTGCAGAGAATCCCAGCTGCGGTAGTGGAAGCGAAATGTTGCGTGTGGCATGTCTTTTGGATCTTCGAGGAGCCAGTCGAAGTATTTATAGTTGGTCTTCTCAAGGAGTCCTGAGCTTCTAAAGCTGATTCACAATTAGCCAATTTGAATCTATATTATTGAATATAAGAGTTTACCTAATGCCGTACTTGTCCTGTCCTCTGAAGGCATCTAAGAGCGGAGTACGACGTCTCTTGCCGCAAGCTCTAAATACTTTGACTTCAATAAGACCTCCACTTTCAGCTGCTGAAATGCCTCGCTTCTGCTCATTGAAAAAGAACGGTTTTGTCTCTGCGGGATTTGGGCTGGTCGCTCTTGACCTTAACTTCTTGTCTGCTTCGAAGATACCGCGCATGGCCTGTCCTTTTGGCATCGTTCTTGGGTTGACACCCCACGAATTGATGTGGCGCCCATTCATATACAGCTTGAAAAAGAATTTCTTGCCATCTGGGTGTGGAGGATCGATTGAGTATCGCACAAAGAATCGAGTCCCTATTGAAGCTGTTAGAAAGTCCCGCATCTCGCAGACACTACGAGCTTACCAGGTAAGGATGGGATATAGACCGAGACGGAAGGATTTGCACCCAAGGCATCGTCAGGCTTGTGCCCGATGATATGTTCTTGTAAAGAGGAGGCAGAAGCATTGTCTAGGTCTTGAGATGATGGCTCTGGTGATCTAACATATTGAAACTGAGAACTATCCGGATGAGGAAACTCTGGATAAACCTTTGAGCCCAGTGCTGATATAATACATAGGTTTATGCCACGGCAGGACGGCATGTTGAGGTTGATGTCGTCAGTGTTGTTTTCGATACGAATGTTTGTTGTTAAATAGAGATAACACGCCGAAGGCACGCGCGAAGGAGTGCCGTAGGCGTGGGAATTGGAAACAGTCCAATAATGACTGGAAGGCGGACACAAATCCCACAGTGATTGTGAGCAATCTACAACCTGGCAGTAACTAAAGAATAAGGTGAAAGTAACTCGAGCAGAAAACTGAAACGTTACAGGCAAAATGATGGCAACTGACTGGCAATGCCCTTTATCATTAGGTGATATCATTGCAATGCACAAGAACAGGGGGCATTTATTCATCTCCAAGCAGAAACATCACTTTGTTCTCTTGGATCTCTTTACACCCATCGATGATTTTATCCCAATCATCGCGGGGTCAAAAAAGAAACTGCCGGTTTAGCAATATGGAGATATGAAAGGAATTCTCGTCGACTTCACTGCACAGAGATAGATCGGCCATAAGGCACTCTCCTGAGAAATCGTGTATAAGGAATGGGGTCGCATGAAGGCAAAGTGACATGAAAAGGGCACACTTCACGTATATCCGTCGAAACCATTGACCCAGATACATTGATCCACAGTCATATTCATAACCCAGCCATATATACAATTAGCCCGTCCCTTCAGCGCTTGCTGTTTATTTGCTCGACAAAACGGCCTTGGTATCGTCCTCCTTGTCTAATAAGCCCAGATTCCTGATGGCTCCCACCTCTGGGACCTTGGGTCGTGGGTTATCCAGCTCCTTTGCTCTGTATGCTGCTTGTATCACGCCCGTTCTGGCCGCCTATACGCAAAGAGGTCAGCATCCGTAGTTCCGGCGATTCAGCACGGCGCAGGAATGGCTTGTTGGGATCGCCGCACCTCCTTCTTGTGGTGCAGACACTCGTAGTAATCCTCGAGAACTGGCTGGCACTTCTTCTTGCCGGATACATCCTCAGAGTTTGTGTTGACGACGTAGCAGGCTAGCACTTCTTGCCAGAATGGGAAGCATCGCGACTGGCCTATGTCGGAGAGAGAGGCTCGTTAGCGATGGGTCTTTGGATGGACGGGGCGTGGGGATTTGCGCATCTATCATGACATATATCATGACGCTGGAGAGCCAATTGACATACCTCCATTGAGTCCAAATCCTGAAGACATCTTGAGCGGTCAATGGCGTGTTCTTGGGTGACTTCAGGCTGGGCTTCTTCCGTGTTCATGGAGCGTGAGCTTGTGTCGTCGTCTCCCAGCGAACATTGGATGCAAGCATGCCTGGCTGCCTTAACCTTAAATGGCTCGGAACAGCTAGTTACGTACTATACTGTACTATATGATGTATCTACGTATCTAGATAAGTGCTACAGGTATGAACACGAATACCAGACAGATTACAGACGTCCTATTCATGAAGCTTCACATTCCTCCTCAGAACCATTTTTAAAGTGCGCCATATGCATGCGACCGAGCATGGTGACTCCGGTTCTTTCGCCAGCGAAAGTCATTTTGCTGGCGGTACAAGCTTCCGTCAGAGCTGATATTGCGACTTTGCGAACCATGATAGCTGCGTATCCAAAGACACTTCACCCTATTATCCTGCGCATTCTTCTCACATTTCTGCCTGAGAGTCTCGATAGCTCTGATTATGTTCCATTTCTGCTCGATTACGATTCTGGAAAGATATCGAGAAAAGAAAACGCCTCCATAGACACGTCGGAGTTCGAGGGCATCAGCAATGTCGAAGCCACCAAGAGAGTTCGAAAGCTCCATCTCCTACCGTTGCGGATGGAGCATCACCATCTGGATGCACCCGAAGATCCCATGGTTCTATTTGTTATACATCGCGCGTACAGAGTCGACGAGGAGACTGGCCTGATTTCACAGCTGCCACAACTCATCGTACCCTTTCTCGAGCGCTCTGAATATCTCCGCGACTGGATGCTTGGGACGATACTGCCTCTACTGCGGTTAAATTATGAATACCATCCTACAGAAGGGAGCACGCAATCAATAAAGTGGTTCGAAGGCCTAGATGTCACCGATGCTGTGGAATTCTTGCTCTCAAGGACGATACAACCAGAATTAGGAGATGAGACCAACAAACTCACAATAGTCCGAGATCTTCGTGGTCTCGCTGGCCCGTGGCTCTATGGCAGTAATAAATGGAAACGATGGAAATTATCCTTGTCCACCATGGAAGCGCAAGCCGTTGAGCCATTAGACGAAACTGGCGCCGTAAAGGATTCAAGATACGACGATTGGGATGCCGTTTTTGCCTGGATTATACGCCAGGCTTCTGCGTCACGCACTGTCATTTATGAGGCTATTGAGCAGTGGTATGGCTCAGGAGATGTCGACCTCGGTGTCTATGCAGATCCAGAATCGCAGCTTCCAGAGGAAGACCGGAGGCAGATTGACAGGCATTATGGACGTTGTGCTCTTACTGCTGCTTTTCTCAATCCGGAAGCAACTTTACCAGCGTTATCTGACTCGCATCGTATTTTGAAAATAGTTATTGCACGTTTGGGCGTTGAAGCGATACCATCGCTGCAAGCAGCCGCGACTTTGCTATCTCCTGTCGCTGATTTTACAGAAGACGACAAATCAAGAAGAGACAGTATGCTGGAATTGATTTCTTTTCTGAAAAATGAAGAATATAATTTTTCTGGTCCGACGCAAGCATCGATAGATTTGCTTCAGGCTCTTCTCACAAGTTCGTACTTGTTTCTCGGATCAGGAAGTCCATCTACTGTTGAAAACACGGCGAACTTGCTTGTTGCCGGATGGGATGGATATCAGTATGATGTTGTTCAAAAGTATCTTAAGCACACGGCAAGCACTGCAGGCGGTGATGATAAGGTTTGGATACGATCAAGGAATGAGCTACTGTGGCTGCATGATTGGGGTTTAGGATTGTCAGTCGAAGGTGCACCTGCCCAAAAGGGCCGTGGTGTTCTAGGCCTACTGGACCGAGACTTTCTCCAAAAGACAATATTAACAGCTCTTCTATCAAATACACGTAAGCCATATCTTCTGTCATCTTTGTAGTGAACACTGATTGTAACGCCTTGCATTAGGCTATACACTTGCAAGACAACTCTATGAGCTTTCTGCAGACCGTCCTCTTGAAAAGAAAGAGCTGTCCGCAACAGTTATATCAGCAGCAATGCATGCATTTAACAATGCCTACAACCCCAATAAAACACGAGGTGGTGTCAAGAAATGCCTAGATATGTGAGTATTTGCATCTCCTACCCCTGAAACGATTGCTGATGCGATGGTAGTTTGGAGGCATTCCCAGACACAGTCAGGGACTCTCTCCCAGCTGAGCGGATCCAACACCTGAGCCAAGCAGCACATCACTTCTCCAGCTATAGCGTCGTCCTCAACTCGGGCGAGCCATTCAAGCCCTCTGTAATCCGCACTCACGGCGACCCCATCGCTCTCGTGGAGAAAGCCCTCGCCCAAACCACCCGCCTATACTCCGATATCGACAACTTCCTCCGCTATGGCGAGCAGGTCGTCCTCGCGGGTCTGACCGTCCGTGACCTAGAAGGCCACTCCAAAATGGAGCCAGGCCAAGTCGTAGAGCAGACGCGCATAGCCCGCTGGCGCATCACAAGCATGTGCATCGACGCGGCACTTTCCGAAGACGATTTCGAGACCGCATATTCATACGTGGTGAACCGCCTGCCCGGCCTCGCCGGCGCCGCCTATGACGAGCCCATCGAGCCAGCCAAGCCCAGACCCATTGAACCCGAATCCCTGGAGTCTGGATCCTTCGAGCCCGAGCCCGTCAAACCCACGAAGCTAGTGCCTCGCGGCGTCGTGGCCCGGCTCCCTCCCAGACCCCGCGACGACTACTCATGGCGCGCCGCGTTCAAGACCGGCAAGTATCGGCTGAATGAGCACACACTCAAGCCGTCCCACGTCGGCAATTCCAGCGCCAACCCCGAGATCCGCCATCTGGAGCAGCGCATGGAATGTCTCAGCCAAGCGCTGCGCATCGCGCCCGTCGCCACGCTGCAGGAGATCCTCAATGTCTTCCGGCGCTGCGAGGAGGAGCTCGACGCCAAGATCCGCGAGGAGGCGGAGCAGGAGGCCAAGTGGGACGAGACGGCCGATGAGCGTGTTATGCCGGGCAAATTCGGCATGGAAGCACCGGCCACGATGGCGAGAGAGGGCGCGAATACGAGTACGGCGCGCTCGCGCATGGGCGCGGAGGCGCCGATGAGTTTATTTGATCTGACGAGGGCGAGTGCGGCGCAGGCGCAGCGGAGCCTGGCTGCCTTGACTGCGAGCAGTGGGGGTGTGTCGGCAAAGGGGACGGGGGTGGTGAAGAGTGCTGCTCCTGGGGGGGAGCATGAGGGTGTGAAGAGGAGTACGGTTCGGAAAAGAGATCAGTTAAGGAGCGCGGCGGTGGGCACCTTGGCTGGCGGTATAGGATGGTTGATTGGGGCGCCAGCTCCAACAGCGCAAGGACGTAACGAGGAGCATGAAGGTCCATGAGGCATTTGAAGCTATTCTAGCGGGAGTTGGAAGGGCAAGGAAAGGAAAGGAAAGGAAAGAAGCATTTTTTGGCGTAGATACATAGCACAGTCGCTGTGTACTGTAAATGGTAAAGGTATTACTATAAAACATAAATCAACGGAAGTGGCGTATCTTCGCCGCTATTATTGATAATTTGTAAATAATCATCGTATTTAAAAATTCATGTGAACACATTTAATCAGATAAATGGCTTATAGTACTCTGTGATGCGCGCAGAGTTCTGTTTACTGGTGTGTAATTGTTGTGGCTTGCTTCAGGAGTCAGCTAGGTACCCTGTCCATAGTCATGATGTATGTGGAGTACGTACCTGTTCGTGAGGCTGGGCTGTGGCGAGGCTGGAGTGCACAATATGTCCGTGTAGTCCGTACCCCCGTACTCCGTCAGTCCGTACCCCGTACTCCGTCAGAGTGCAGTCGTCAGCAGTAGAGCATGCAGTCACGCCAAAATGATACGTATCTAGGGTCCCAAGAGAGGCAGTCAATGGACAACGGACGGACTGCATACAGTGTAGTACCTACAACCTGCTCAACTGACAACAGACTCTCCTCTCCACCACAACCACATCTCCCCTCTCCCCCCTCCCCCCTCTCCTCTCTCCTCAACCTCTCTTCGAAGATTGAGGGCACCGTGCAGTGCAGTGCAGTGTAAACGGAGTTTAGCATCTTCTTTATTCCTCGCCATATCTAGCATATCTACTTAGAGGGCCATATTTACATAAAAGCCGTGCTGCATCCGCACGACTGCGCGACTGCGACTTAGACCTGGCTCCCGCCCGTTGAGCAGCACGCTGCTTTCCTCGTGCACCGCACAGCACAGCACAGCACGACACAGCACCATTCTGGCCTTTGATTGACGGACGAGACGCTGGCTGCTGCGAAGAGGGAGCAGGTGTCAGTGTCCAGTGTCCAGTACTCAGACGGCCATTGCCAGGACAGAATCGGAGACAGTCGTCGCTGATAAGGCGGCCAGTAAGTCCCGTGACGGCAGGCTGCAGAAACGCACGCACAGAGCCTCAAGCGACGCGTTTAAGACTGCTCTTTGTCTCCAGCATCAGAATAGCTGCGAAGACAAAGAGAAAGAGAAAGAGAAACAGAGAAAGAGAGACACAGACGCTCTGAAGGAGACGAGGGCATGGGCGATGGAGCCGAGAAGCCTGCTTTGCAGGTGATAGTCTTGGTGAGTCTGCCCGTCGCCCCTCCTGTCGTTCGTCCCTGCAGCATTCATGCGGACTTGTACATGTCTTTCATGCGGGCTCGTCATCCACCGCCAGCCCTATGAGTGGACCGGGTCTGTTTTGTTGTTTCGGGCGTCTTTCTTTTATGTCTCGGTCACTGTGCATTTTGTCTCTGGTTGCAGGCCTATGCGGGTCTGTCTTGGAGTGTTTTGGAGTGTTTGTAGGTCACGTGGTGCCAACCATGGCTGTGGGCATCGGACGATTCTGAGCAAACGTCCTCGGGAGATTCTTCTCGTTGGCGTTTATGTTTCACTTTAAGAGAATATGAACTTCTCCGTGTTGGGTTGGGTTTTCTGCTGACATTCATGCATAGGGATCCGGCGGAGGACCAGTGGAAGATAACACAACAGCCTTCCTTGTCCGCTCAACGTCAGAAGAATGGAAGAGAGGCTCTGTCCTCGCCGTCGATGCCGGAGTCCACCTCTCCGCCATCTCCGCCATCCTCGACCAATATCTGCCAGCAGAGAGGAACCCATCGGAAAAATATACCATCAGCACCGGCCCCTTCACCGGCCTCGAACTCCCTTACGTCTCCGCTAAAGCCAACGCCGCCCACTTCACTAGAACTATCGTCGACACCTACCTCATCACGCATCCACATCTCGACCACATCTCGGGCCTCGTGGTCAACACGGCCGCCCTCCCCGGGACACGCCCGAAGCGCATCGCCGCGCTTCCGAGCACAATATCAGCCTTCAAACACCACATCTTTAACAACGTCATCTGGCCAAACCTCAGTGATGAAAATGACGGCGCAGGATTGGTAACCTACATGCGACTGGTTGAAGGTGGTTCGTCGGCCCTAGGCACCGCGGAGGCCAAAGGCTACGTCGAGATCAGCGAGGGCCTCTGCGTCAAAACCTGGTCGGTGAGCCACGGCCACTGCATGGAGAACCACTGGCACCGCGGCTCCAGCGTCGGGCTGCACGCCCACGATTACCACGAGAGCAGTCCCATGCGCCGCTCCTCGAACCCCATGTCCGCCTCAGGCTTCGGCCACAACTCGCCGCGTCCATACTACTCCTCGCACGTACCAACGCAGGAAGACATCTGCGTCTACGACTCCTGCGCCTACTTCATCCGCGACATCCCGACCGGCACCGAGGTCCTGATCTTCGGCGACGTAGAACCGGACTCCATCTCCCTCTCACCGCGCAACCAGCAGGTGTGGTCCGACGCCGCGCCGAAGATCGTGAATGGCAGCCTAAAGGCGATTTTCATCGAGTGCTCGTATGACGATAGCCAGTCTGACGACACGCTCTTCGGACACCTCGCGCCGCGGTTTCTGATCGAGGAGCTCGTAGCGCTGGCACGGCAGGTCGCGCTCACGCGGGCGGCGAAGCGGACGATGGCGACCGAGGCCGCGAATTTAAGTCCGTCTGATCAACGCAAGCGCAAGCGCATCTCTGCCAGCTTTCCGCATGGTTCGACGGGGAGTTTCGCGCGCATGGAGCCGGAGCCGGACATGCCGAGTCCGATGAGCATGCAGACGCCGGAGCCGCAGGGGAGGGACGGTGCAGCGGGGGAAGGACGCGAAAGAGAGGCGGTCAAGAGGCCGCATCGGCGGAGTAATAGTAGTGTGTCTCCGCATAGCCGTACGCCGAATCAGCCGGCACGGCTGGGATCCATGCAGATGGACGGGCATGAGTTGGATGAGCGCGGGCCGTTGAGGCCGGTGGCGAGGCTCATAGAGGAACCCGTCGAGTTCGAGCCTACGAGCGCGCCGTTCCCGCGGCTCAGCGAGGATGTCAGACCTGCGATCGTTGGCGCTTCGGAGGGGTTGGAGCAGGAAGGGGAGGGTAGAGGAGATGCCGGTGCGGATGGTAATGATGGGGCTAAGTCACCACTGCCGAGGATCAGTACGGTGGGCATGCTACAGGGCTTGAAGGTGGTGATTATACACGTCAAGGACCGCCTGGACGACGGGGAGTCGGCGGGGGAAAAGATATTGAGGGAGGTGAGGGAGTATGAGGCGGAGGAGGGGCTGGGGTGCGAATTTTCGATTGCGGAGAGGGGGATGAGTGTTTTGTTCTGATGTTGCGGGGTGGGCGGGATAGGGGGAGCAAGGGAGTACACGGGTGGAAACAGGCTGTGGAGTTTGAGTGTAGCGAAAGGGGGTTTATCTGGTGTTCGAGGTTTGACTGGGGGCGCGGTTAGAAGGAATGGTGTACGGTGCGTTGCGCGGCTGTTGTTCTTTTATTGTGTCGAGGAGCTGGGCTGGGGCTGGAGAGGCGCCTATGCATGCATGCGTGGTGTCAGGCGTCTGGGGCGGTATATTTGTGCTCCGAGATAGAGTAGTGGCGCAGGCAGGCTCAGCATAGACGAATACCTAGGTAGTCTTCCCGTGCTCCTGTGGGGCGTTGGTAGATGGTAGGACAGTAGGACTGCTACGGCATGATACTATTTCTACGGGTTGGGACTTGGTCAAACATTAATCCATCGTTGGGCGCTGTAACCGTTGGTTTCCCCAAACTGTACTCGGGTACAGTTAGTCCAAGCAAGTTGGAACACTTCAGAAGATGCCGTTTATATGGAGGTCAAATTAAATTCTCTCGGATGCGCAAAATGAGGCAATTTAATGATATAATGAAGATCTATTTAAGGATGTTATAGATCTAGATTCATTTAATTAAGGGCTATATATTTTTATGTTCATTAACAGCAGTACTATAGTTTTACCGTGCAGACGGAATCTTCTGAGGTGTTTCAACTTGCTTGGACCAACCACTACCAAATCTCCCTGCATGTCTTTGCAAATTAAAATGTTAGAAGACACTTCTTTCAGGCGTTTAGGATAATCAGATATGAGGCAGAGTATGTTTGTTAAAGGGAAAGGGGAAAGAGGAAAAGGGGTAGAGTATGAAGCATGTATTAGTCTTACTGCGATGATCACGTGTCGCTGCGACACCGCAGCGATCGGCAGTATCATCTCGCCAAGGGGCCAAGGAATGGCCAAGAAGGGATGACGAGGTGGGATGGGAGATATGTAGGGAGAGGGAGAGGGAGAGAGCCTGGCCGATACTCCTCCGTAATCGGTTTGCCGCAGCACGGGTAAATAAGTAAGTACCTATGTATAGCTAGGTACATATATTTACATAGGTATCTACGACGCCTAAGCACGCTAAGCACGCCTAAGCACAGTCAAGAACGCCATACCATGCCCGGAGTAGCAAGGGCGAGTGTCTGTCTAGTGGGTCGCTGCAAGGGCTAAGGCCCGTTAAGGCTCATTAAGGCCCATTAAGGCCCATTAAGGCTTGGATTATGCATTTTTACCAACGAACAGATAAGGATAGAGGCGAGCGGCCTTGCATAAGCCAAGCTTCTGCCATTCACAGACTCAGACTCATGCATCAGGTAGGTACCTGGGTACTTTGTTGTCGCAGACACCGATTCTACCCATTACGACTACCCACTACTTCCCATTACATCAACTCAACTTCTCCACTCTGTCGAGGACTGTCAGTAATCTTTCTCCTTTCCTTCCAATCTGACACCTAGTCACCACCAAACTTTTCGCCATCGCCATCGCCATCGATACTCTCTTGGCCCTCCCTATCCAAACGACGACTCAAGCCCTCACTCAGAACTCCATCGTGAACGTCTGGTGCAGACTAGCTTTATCACATCCACTCATCAGCACTCACCAGCACGCCAACGCCAACGCCAACGCTTCATCTCCTCCCTGGAGACATGCGAGTGCTTTACCCAGTCATCCCCTACACGTACAACTCGACATCCAACCACACCATCCGATACCATGTTCACACAGGGCTCAATGGCCATGCCGACCCCGACGGCGGGCGGGACAGCCTCGCCCGAGTACTTCGATGTCGAAGAGGAACAGCACTCCACAACAGTGCCTACGACGCAATGGCTGCAGCAGCAGCAGCAGCAGCAGCAAGAGGATCAGGTGCATGCCTCACCCAGTGGTGCCGCTGTGGATACAGCTGCGGACGCTGCCCCGCCGCCTCGCAATGCGCCACCGATGCAGAAGCGCAGACGTGTGACGCGAGCCTGCGACGAGTGCAGGAGGAAGAAGATTAAGTGCGATGGCAAGCAGCCTTGTACGCATTGCACGGTGTACAGCTATGGTAAGATCATCCAATGACCTCTGTCCGCCGGATTATGCTGACCTGACCCAGAGTGCACATTTGACCAGCCGTCGAACCGGCGTCGGAACCCCGCGCCACAGTATATCGAAGCCCTGGAGAACCGATTGCAACGCGCGGAAGCTCTCCTGCGAACCTTTATCCCTAATATTGACCTGAGCGACCCCAATTTTGAAACGGTGATTGCGCAGCGGAAGGCAGCTCTGGGACAGGGGGGCGTTGAGGCGGAGAGCGTGAGGTCCGATTCCTCGCGACCTGATACGAGCGACCCTACTAGCCATGATGAGGAAGAGAATGATGCACAATTAAGTTCGATGATCGAGACGACTGGCCAGCTCGAAATCGACGAGCGAGGGCATTGGGATTTCCACGGCGGCTCTTCTAGCGCCGTCTTCCTAAAACACATCCGCGAACAGTTTGATGGACTGCTTGGCAGTGATGCGAAAGGGCCGTTCCTACCATCTGCTCGGGCACAGCCGTTTCCCATGTTCGACTCTCCGCATTCAAGTGGAGAGTCACCTTTCGATTCCGGGTTGCCAAATACCATGGATTTGCCGTCCAGAGAGGTGGCGAGGAACCTGGCTTCAAAAGCTTTGGATTGCGCCTGTGCGCTCCTTCGCTTCGTTCACGGACCGTCGTTTTATAAGATGTTTGATCGCATATACGATACCCCCCCTGAAAATTTTGGCGATGAGGAGAATCGCTTCTTGCCACTCTTGTATGTTGTTTTGGCGTTGGGATGCATGTTCTTAGAAGACAACACGGATCAGCGAGCCACAGAAGAGATTTCTTATCAGGAGGGCATTGATCAAGGGTGAGTAGTTTCGCCTCTGAGTGAACGTGGACGGTGCTGACGACTCTAGATTAAAATATTTCAAGGCTGCCCGCCAGATGATGGACATCACTGATTGTCGCGACATGCCCTCGCTACAAGCCATTCTGTTCATGATCCTCTTTCTACAGTCGTCGGCGAACCTAAGCACATGCTATTCATACATCGGCATTGCTCTCAGGTCAGCGCTGAGGATGGGCTTGCACAGAAACCTCACATACAACTTCAATCCTATCGAACGTGAAACCCGGAGACGTGTGTTCTGGATCATCAGAAAGATGGATACATACGTTGCGGCGCTATTAGGATTTCCCAAAATGCTCAGTGACCAAGATGTGGACCAAGAATTGCCCATCGAAGTCGACGACGAATATATCACGGAGGCTGGAATTTTGCCCATGCCTCCAGGGAAGCTATCGGTCTTCACGGCGAGCAATGCGCACACGAGGTTGATGGCGATCTTGGCCAAGGTCATCCGCGAAATCTATCCCACAAAAGCGGTTGAGCAATGCATACCTGGTGGCTCCAGGCCGACATATGTTATAAGTCACACGAAGATTCAGGAGATCGAGTACGATCTACAAGAGTGGCTTGATAAGCTACCTATGGGTCTGCGCCCAGGCGGAGAGGCCACGGAAGACATTGTTCGGTACATAACCCCGATCTGCTCGTATTAAGATATTACTGACACAAGCTACAGCGTCCAACAACTCCTGCGCATGGCATATGCACACGTACAGATGATGCTCTACCGCCCATTCCTCCACTACGTCTCCGCCAAGGCGAATTCAGGAAAGACGATCGACGACCGCTCCTACGCCTGCGCCGCAGCCTGCGTGAGCGTGTCACGGAACATCGTGCATATCACGGCCGAGATGCAACGGCGCGGCCTCCTCATCGGTGCCTACTGGTTCACCATGTATACGACCTTCTTCGCCATCCTCTCCCTCGCCTTCTTCGTCCTCGAGAACCCGACGAAACCAGGCTCGGAAGAGATCCTCGCGAACGCCAGTGCGGGCCGAGACGCCCTGAAAGCCCTGGCCAGGACGAGCATGGCCGCAGACCGCTGCAGCCAATCTCTAACCGTGCGTGTTTCCCCCCCCTCTTCCCTTTTCCTCTCTCCAGGTCCCCTTTCCTCCAGCACCAGCGCTAACAATCCCAGGGCCTCTTCGAACGCCTGCGCGTCAAACTGAGGGAGTCGCGCACCTTGGCGCCCGAGAAATCCAACAAGCGGCGCTCCACTCCCCTGGCCTCACAAGTCACCTACTCCTCTGCACCGTCCGTCCCCGGTCTCGCCCAGCGCGCCCTCACGTTCCCCATGCACGGCCCGACCGCGGCCTCCATGGTCGCATCGGCGATACAGCGCAACAAGGAGAAGCGGTTCCCGAGCGTGCTGTCGGACCCGAATCTGAACCAGACCCAGCGCCAGGGCTTCGAGCTGCTGCCGTCGGGCATGGAGTCGACGGGAACGGCGACGCCGGACACGATGGGGAGTCGCAGTCCGGTGCTGACTGGGCCGGGGATGGGGGGACTGCCGGGCCAGGGGCGGGGACAGGGACAGCAGTACTATGCGCCGTTCGGCGGTGCGGGGCTCGGGGATCTCTCGGCCATGATGTTTCCCAGCGCGGACCCGTTCGCGTACCCGAACCAGGCGATGCTGTCGTACGACTCGCGACACGGGCAGCAGGGGAAGACGTCAGAGGGGCAGGGGCAGGGGCAGGCGGGCTATCTGCCGTCGAACGCGCCGGACAGCATGGGGGCGCAGAATATGTTCCTGAGCAGTAACGTGGGCGGCGGCGGGGGCGGCGGCGGCGTGAATCTGGGGTATGATAGTCTGGAGGGGCAGATCTTCGGGCCGATGGCGCCGTATCTGGTGACGCAGGAGGGCGGGATGGGGATGGGGATGGAGATGGGGATGGATCTCAGCGGGGTGACGGGGCTGGATCCGGGGATGGGCGGGGGAGGGCTGACGCCCGGGGCGGGGTATGAGGATATGTTCGGGGGGGAGTATTTTGGGAAGTGGGGTGGAGGAGGGGGTGGGGAGGGGGGAGGGAATATCTAGGGGTGCGGGGGATGTATATGATGGGATGAGATGGATGGGATGGGATGGGGCGCATTTTATAGAAGGGCGGGCGTTGAGATGGGGATATTGGCTGGGTGCTGGGTGTTTTGGGCGCGGGGATTGGGGGAGGGGGAGGGATGAGGGTGAGTATCACACACATTAGCGTATTTATTTCATTATTTGTTCTCGAGCGGCGGTTTCGGTTCGTTGGGGATGCGAATAGATTGATGGATGGATGAATGGATGGACGGGTTAGAAGTCTGAAGGTCGAGTTTGTATATTGTGCATACGTGGTTGTGCGTGCGTGCGTGCGCGTGGATAATGCGGATGGGAGTGATGTCAATATTATATCATTTATATCAATACTGGTATGTCTTGCTCTTCTCTACAATCCCCATCCCCATCTCCCTCTCCCTCTCCGTCATAACCCCACACGAACGCATCCGTCCCGATGTGAGAACCGGAGATAGAGATGGGCAACACCACACGGGGCGAGAACCGCGGGAGAGTAAGGACGCCGGTGGCGGGGGGGTGAGCACCGTCTGGGATGCGTGGGCGGCGAGGGCGAGGGGGAGAGGCGAGACGCGCCAAGGCGGTGGGTGCGCGCGGATGCTGTGGGTGTGGGCGGTGAGGCGGGTGGGATAGGGGTGGTGTGGGCGCGACGGGGAGGGGAGGGGAGGGGGCGAGTCGGTCGTGGAGGGGAGGAGGGAATGGCATCTTCTCGTCGGCGAGGCGAGATGAGATTTGACGGCGCGCCTGCAGATGGGGTGGTGGAACGGGGCTCTGTAGGAGCAAGCAGGCAGGCAGGGAAACAAAAACGGGAAGGATGCAGGAGACGCTATGCTCGGCGGCCGCACATTGCACCATCCTCTCCTCCTCTGCTCAAAACATCGACCACGCCGGCCTTCGAAACAGCATCCCTTGAGCACCACAACGCACCACAACGCAACGCAGCGCACGTCACGAAGGCGGCCCGGCCCATCTCCTCTCGTCTCGTCTCGTCTCGTCCGGCCGCCCCGGCGCCGCCGACAGCCAGACAGGCAGGGTCACGACCGCGTGGGATCGCGCACCCCGTCCGTGCCGTGCTTCCCCTGCTATGCTATGCTATGCTATGCTACGATGGTGCAACGGCGGAAGGGGTTGCGGAAGTTGGGTCCCCGCTCGCTCGATGCGTGCAGCGGTGTGGGTGGGTGGGTTTCTATTCTCGGATGGCGAGGGGGGGGGGAT
>Ga0123337_10000341_pt1 | contig 83351 bp, 56 predicted proteins | sample frozenSSSSmetaG_FD_89792 | JGI IMG/M metagenome (GOLD analysis project Ga0123337, IMG submission 89792) | Glacier valley bacterial and archeal communities from Borup Fiord, Nunavut, Canada, to study Microbial Dark Matter (Phase II) -... | ecosystem: Environmental > Aquatic > Freshwater > Ice >...
ACTGGCCAGCCTGAATATCAACATCGACTTGATCTACAACATTGGTGATGCCATCAACAAAATCGGCTTCGGCTTAGTGGTTTACTCAGCTGCCGTTGCCAATTCCAAAACCCACTACGAAGCCCCTGTTAACCGGGTGGGCGATGGTCGGTACGCTGACGTGTAGTGTACGCTACGTATCGAATTAAAATGCCGCTGTCTCTTTAGACAGTGGCATTTTTTATGAAATGCCTACCAACATCGCTCAACCGCCGGAGCGCGGTACAGGCCAATAGTATCTTCTTCAGGTTATCAAAAACGTACGTCGTCTGACGAACAGTATGACGGTATATTTAGCGTTTTTGACCGAGTGAGTCTTACACCAGCAAATAAGGATTCGCAGATTAAGTTGGATTCCCGTCAAAAAGTATCCACATTGAGGGTGTCATTCACCTTTAAACGCACATCAATTATGGGAAAAGGCGATAAGAAAACCAGGAAAGGCAAGATTGTAATGGGTTCCTACGGCAAAGTACGTCCCCGCGTCTCCAGCCGAGCTACTATACCGAAACCGAAACCAGCAGAGTAAGAAATCTGTCGTAAGCTATAAGCCCGAACCACTCACAATGGTCCGGGCTTTTTCATGGTAATCCATCGAAAAACAGTAACGTATCGGTCAGGTGTTCGGCCCAGTACGTCCACTCATGACCACCGGCAAACTCCTCGTACTGGTGTGTAATTTGGGCCTCGGTCAGGGATAAATGCAACGCCCGATTATACTCGATCAGCAGATCATTGCGCCCGCAGTCGAAGCGGAACGGCGGCAACCTATCCCGATTCTTGAGCATCAACGCCAGTACGGATTCCTCGGCGGGGTCGGCTTGTCGGTACGTTTCGATGGGTTCTTCGACAAACAGCCCCAACTGCGCCCGGTCGGTAATGGACGACAGCCCGCCGAAACCGCGAAACCGCTCCGGGTACATGGCGCCGAGTCTCATGGCTCCATAACCGCCCATCGACAGACCAGCAATGAACAACCCCGCCACAGCTAAGCCAGTGGCTTCGGTCACGGCGGCTGGCACGTCGTCCAGAATCCAGCGGTCGAATGCAAAACCGTTGTGTGGCAAATAGCCGCTACCATCACCCCACAACCCATCCGACGGCATGGCCAGCGCTATTGGCTTTATTTTCCTTTCTTCAATGAGTTGGCTGGTGGTTTTATGCGCACCCGCTTTAAGGGGCCAGGCCCAATGGCTGCCATAGACGCCGTGCAACAGAATAATGAGCGGTATCGGTCCCGTTACGTGGGGTGGTAGCCAGACCGTAATATCGCCCCGCCCGCGCAGGTTTGGTGTTTTGACAGTAATCTGCCGGAGTCCGTCCTGTTCAAAACGCGGGTCAGAAATCTCAAGAGTTCGGAACATCTGCGAAAGAGTTATAGAGTCAAAAAGTAACGACTCCCTTCGCATTACGTCCGGCGAGCATATCGTCGAAAGCGGTTTGCAGATCGGTCAGGGCGTAGGTGCGGGTAACGAGATCGTCCAGAATCAGGTCGCCTTTGTGGTAGAGGTTGAGTAGAATGGGCATGTCGATGGCGGGGCGGCACTGACCGTAGAGCGGGTTAATATAGATTTTGTCCCACTCGAAGAGGTTCATATCTATGGGGATGGTCTGCTCGATGCCGCTCACCTGACAGGCCACGCCCGCGTTCCGAATCATGGCCAGCGGGGCCGCGCCGAGGGCCGGAATGGCGGTACATTCAAACGCGTAATCGGCCCCACGACCGTTGGTCATGGCCCGGACTTTTTCGGCGGCCTGTAGCAATCCGTCGTCGGCGCGGTCGGCCAGGAGCAGGTGGGTAGCTCCGTAGCGCTGGGCCATGTCGAGCCGGTTTTGGTTCACGTCGATGGCAATAATCATGCCGGCACCGGCAATCCGGGCTCCCTGAATTACGTTGAGCCCTACGCCCCCCGTTCCCAGCACGACTACGCTGCGGCCCGGCTTTACCTTAGCCGCGTTCACCACGGAGCCGTAGCCGGTCATAACCCCGCAACTAACAATGGCCGCCGACGCAAAGGGCATATCGCGCTCGATTTTTACGGCAGCTGCTTCACGTACCAGCGTGTATTCCGACAGCGTACCGAGGCTGAACGACCGTTCGACGGGCAGACCGTTCAGCGTGGTGCTGCTCCGCGTGGCGTGACCTCCGCTTACTTTATTGCCCGCCGTAACGGGCGAATTGACTTCGCAGATGTGCTGATTACCTTCCATACACTGAAAGCACTGCCCGCACGGAATGGCCCAGTTCAGAATCACCGCATCGCCGGGCTGGAATTTCGTCACGCCCGGCCCCACGTCGCGCACAATACCCGCGCCTTCGTGGCCCATGACCAGCTGCTTACCCCAGGACAGCGAGTCAAAATCAGTATGGCACAGCCCGGCGGCTTTTATTTCTACCAGCAGTTCATCGCGCTGCGGGGGGTGTACAGTAATGGTTTCGATGGAGAACGAACCGGTACCGTTGGCAATAGCGGCTTTGGCCTGCATAAATTAAGGGGATATTATGGTGTACTTGTCGGGCAAAGATCGCTCAGCGCAGGAGTTGGAGTCGTCCGGCCTGTTGACGGATTTCTCCACCCAATTGACTTGTTTCGAGCTGATACGTATAAACGCCCACTGCCATCCGCATTCCGCCCGTTGTGCCGTCCCACGCCTGATTCACATCAGTATTGCTAAACACCACCCGGCCCCAGCGGTCAAAAATGGTCAGTTGGTACGTACCTGTGGGGGCTTCGCCAAAGGGTTTAAGGGTATCGTTCAGGCCGTCGCCGTTGGGCGTGAAGGCATCAGGCAGGTACAGCCCAGCCCCCGCTGTTGGCTGGGGGCGCGGGGGGGGTGGTGTGTAGCAAACCTCCGGCGAGGGGCCGTAGCCGGGGCAGCTTCCGTCCGGCACCACCCGAAAGCAGGTAGTCAGCAACGTATCGGCGGGGGTATTCAGCGCAGGACTTGTGCCGGGCGGTACGGGTCGGCCTGCATTGAAGGCCTCGTTTCCGATTCGGACCTGGAGCGACAGGGTGAAGCCACCAGTGTTTTGAATTTGTACCCGCACCAGACCGGGGCTTGCGGGTGTTGCGGCCAGAACGGCAGGAGGCTGGTTGGGGGCAAACGTCTGAGTGGTTACGCCACCACAACGGCCAAATTTATGAATACCCTGTACCCGTATCCGGCGTGGTGTGGTGTTGGCATACACGTGGCTGGCGCGGGGCTGGGTAGCCTGTACGGTATCGGTTTGTCCGTCGTCCCACCCAATTACGAAATAATCGTACTGCCCGGATGGCGGCTGTAGATCGCTGATGGTCAGATCGGCGCGGGTACCGCAGGCGGTCAGCGCTACGCGGGGCGGAATGGTGTCATACACCACCACCCGGACACAGGACAGGTTTGTATTACCCTGCACCTCATAGTATTGTACCAAATAATACTCGCCCGGTTTGGTGTACTTGTGTTCACTGGCCGCAACCGGGGCAGTCACTCTGTTTTGGTTATATTCATAGACATACCGGATGTTGGTGGCCCCAATGTGGGTGGTTGTGGCCGATACGCTCAGCGGAACGCAGCCATATGTTTCGGTGGTACGCAACGCGCCGGTGAGATCGGTAGGCTGCCGCACCGGACACTGCGCCCAGCCCGGCAAACCGCTTAGCAGGAGCAGAATACCCGGTAGCAGGCCCAAACAGATATATTGAAGCAAATGGCGCATCAGGGCAGCAATTTCGTCATTTTTCTGACCGGGCCGTAGTTTGCGTCCAGCTTAATACCTTTATGCCACCTACCAATTTTCCTGCCTTTACCATAATGTCATCTTCTCTTTCTTTTCGCGGGCTTGCCCTCGCGCTTGTGTTCGGCTTATTTTTCATGTCTGGCTTCGCGGCTCTGCTGTATCAGGTGATCTGGCAGCGGCTGCTGGTTTTTTACACGGGTTCCGATACGGTCAGCATCAGCCTGATTGTAACGGCTTTTATGAGTGGTCTGGGGCTGGGCTACCTGGCGGGCGGCACCCTGTCTGACCGGGTTCAACCCCGCACCAACCTGCTTTTCTTTGTGGGTGCCGAAGCGGGTATTATGCTGTTTGCAGCCGCCAGTAAATTTATTCTCTATGATTTTCTGTACATCAGCGCCCCCCGCTTTGGCAACCAGCCGGGCCTTGTTTATGCAGTGGTGTTTGCCATTCTGCTGATCCCTACCTTCCTGATGGGTTTCTCGCTGCCCGCGCTGTCGAAGGCGTTTCGGTTCGACTCCGGCACCGAACAGGCCCGTTATATCAGTCTGCTTTACTTCATCAACACGCTGGGGGCGGCTGTGGGGGCATTTGTAACCGGTTTTTTTCTGGTACGGCTCTTTGGCTTTGACCGCAGCCTGTGGGTTGGGGTAGCGGCCAACGGGTTATGCGCTGTGGCGGCCCTGCTGGTTGGCGTCTGGTATCACCGCTCCGCAACCGACAATGAACCAAAAACGGACCACCACAACCCAGCCGGTGCGGTGACGGGACTGCGGCTTACCCCCACCCTGCTGGCATGGTCGGGTCACTACCTGCTGTCGGGCATGGCGGCACTCAGCCTTGAGCTGATTTGGTTTCGGATGCTCGAAACGGGTATCAAGTCGGTTTCGCTCACGTTTTCGGTGCTGCTGGCTACCTATCTGGGGTCAATGGCAATGGGAACGGTGCTGGGGGCGTGGCTGTTGCGGCAACGCTGGCTGCGCAGTCCGGTCCGGCGCGAACGGCTCTTTCTTTGGGCGCAAGTTCTCCTTTACTCGTACACGGCCCTGTCAGTTGCTCTTTTTGTTGGCCTGATTGATAGGCTCGACGGGCTTCGCTTTGTATTCGATTATTTCCGATCAAGCGAGCCGGTGCTGAGTTTCCGGTTAAGCTGGTTTACCTACGGGCTGATGCCGCTCTTTCTGCTGGCCCTGCCCACGTTCCTGATGGGGTTGAGTTTCGCGCTCTCCCAGTCGCTGGTACAGGACCGCTACGACGAAACGGGCCGCAAAGTAGGCTGGCTGCAATTCGTCAACATTGTTGGCTCGGCCCTTGGTGCGTGGTGGGTAACGTGGCTGGGCTTTCCGCTGCTGGGTACCGCCACGCTCTTCGCGGTGGTGGCTTCGGTAGGTTTCGTATATGTGCTGCTGCTGTATGTTCGGCGACACCTGAGGGCTGTCTATGTTGCCATTCCGGCCTTGGTACTGTTACTGTGCGTGCTGGCCCTGCCCGGAAATGACCGCTTCTGGCAGGTAATGAACGGCGTCAGCACGGCAAACGAGATTATCTTCGACGAAAACGAATCGGGAGTGTCGGTTATCAAACTGGCACCCGATCAGCAAAGCGGGGACGTATTTGTCAATGGTCTGGGGCAAAGCGGTCTGCCGTATTATACCGACGAAGTACATACCCTGCTGGGTGCTTTGCCCGTGCTGATTCACCCCAATCCGAGTCGGGTAGCGGTTATTGGTCTGGGATCGGCGGGTACGGCGCACGGCATTGGCAGCAGCCCGGAAACCCAACAGATCGACTGTTTTGAAATTGTCAGTAATCAGGCTACCGTGCTGACCAGCTACGCCAATCGCGCCAACGACAGCACCGTCCGCTCCGTACTGACCGATCCGCGGATGCGGCTCATCATTCGCGATGGCCGCTTTGCACTCAGTCAGCAGCCCGACCTTTATGACGTTATCGAAGCCGATGCCCTGCGACCCACGTCGGCATATTCCGGCAACCTGTACTCCCGCGAATATTTTGAGTTGCTGCGGTCGCGGCTCAGGCCGGGCGGATACGCCGTTACCTGGTGTCCAACGCCCCGTATCCGCGCTACGTTCCGGCAGGTTTTCCGCTATACCGTTTATACCGACGAACTGGTTTTAATTGGCAGCACCACCCCCATAACGCTGAACTGGGACACGATATACCGACGGGCTGCACACCCGTTTACGCGCCGTTACCATCAGCAGGCCCACATTGATCTGAAGAATATTCTGGCCAGATACCAGCCCCATACCTCCACCGAAACAAATCGCAAAAATACCCTGGCCGACATCAATACCGATTTGTTTCCACGCGACGAATTCAACGTCCTGGCCCGCTACCGAAACTAACACCTACCTCATAAGACCAACCGCCCGAATCCTGCGCAGGATTCGGGCGGTTGGTCTTATGAGGTAGGTGCGTTGTTATGATTGCGATTTTTTCGGCTTCGACCGGCCCGGTGGGGTTGTTGGGGTGAGCGTTGCCGGGCTGTTGCCGGGCAGCGGGGTAACGGGCGTTGGCGGGGCGGGCTGACCGGGTTCAGAAACCGGGCTGTTTTGCATACTGCGCACCTCACGGAAAGCCACAAAACCCAACAGACCAATCAGCAGCACGTTGCCGATGAGATCAATGGTATTGCCGGTATTGGCGGCTGGTGGATCAAATTTGAAGACTACGGTGTGTTTACCCGCCGGAACGCGCATGGCCCGCAGGACGTAGTCAGCCCGGAAGTTAGGGGCAGGTTTACCGTCTATCGTTACGGTCCAGTCCTGCTGCCCCCGGTAATAAATCTCCGAAAACACCACTACGCCCTCCTGAGCCGCGCTGGTTTCATACACCATATTATCAGGCCGGTAGTTAGTCAGCCGGACACGGTTGCCAGTGGTGTTCATGATAGCGGGCAGACCGGTAAGCTGACTGGCAAACTGCTTGTCAACCACGGCGGTGTCGGCGGGGTTTAGCGTTTTCATGGCCGCAAGCTCGGCGTCAGCGTCGGGAACGGTCTGTACGGTCTGCACAAACCAGGCCGCGCCGAGGGCTTCGGGGTTGGGGATGGCAACGGGACCGGCGGGTTGCTGCGGATTAGCCGGATCAGGTTGCCCGGGCGAATTCACGCCGGCCTGAATGACGTATTTCGTATTCAGCATGTTCAGCACATGGAGCGTATTGGCCGGAAACGCGTAGGTAATCAGCTCCTGATACCGGCGCAGTTTGGCCGCGTGATACCCACCAATGCTCCGATGAAAATACGACGTCCGGTTGCTGTTCATGAAGTTATCCGTCTGGTCAAACACCCGGTATTGGGGGGCGGTGTCCTGCAAAATCTGCTGGTCGGCAGCCGTAGGTTCAAACACCTGACTGAGCTGCGCTTTCGGCACAAAATCGGCACCGTTGAGGAATCGCTTATCGACCGTAAACAGATCGAAAATTACGATGGCCAGCAGAGCCGGGTAGAACAGGCCAGACTTGAGTTTGTTGGTTACGAACGCCCAGACAGCCCCCGCCGTGAACAGAATCAGCGCAAACGACCGGAAGGCATCGGCGCGAAGCAGCCCCTGCCGGTCCTGCACCAGCGACGTGAGAAACTCATTGCCCGCTTCGCCAAAGTACCGCGCCAGGATGTCGGCGTCGTTGGCCGACCGGAACGAGAACAGCGTACCGCCCAGCAGAGCCAGCACCAGCGCGAGACCACCCGTCAGCCCAAAACTGATGAGCAGTGGCTGTTTTACTTGTGCGAATGTCAGCTTCTGACTCACAATGGTTTGCACGGCCAGAGCCGCACCGACACCAATGAACAGCTGCGCCAGCGTAAACGTCATGGTCATGGCCCGGAACTTGTTCAGGTACGGCAGGTAGTCGAAGAGCAGGTAATTTATCCCGGCAAAGTTCTTGCCCCAGGCCAGCATAATCAGCAGTAGCGTGGCACTCAGCAGCCACCAGCGCACCGGCGTTCGGATCACGAACATACCCAGCACAAACAGAAACAGCAGGGCCGCGCCCGCGTAAGCCGGTCCGCCCACCATCGGCTGATCGCCCCAATACGTGGGGGTACCGAGTTCCACAAACTGCCGCGCCTGTTCGGGGTCGAGCCCTTTGCCAAGGAGGGCTTTATAGAACTGCGAATCAGTACCCAGCCCGCCACCCGACGCGCCCCCAAAGGCGTTGGGTACCAGCAACGTCAGGGTTTCGCCAATGCCGTAACTGTAGCTGAACGCGTACTCTTTATCTAAGCCGGATTGGGCCGGTGTCCCGGTTGCTGCCCCCGTCGGCGAATCCACGCCGGGATTAGTCGTTTTGGCAGTCAGTTCAGAGCGACCCCGGATGGTTTCTTTGGTGTATTCGTTCAGCACGAGCAGGCGTTTGCCGAAGCTGCTGCCCGCCAGCACACCGGCCACGGCCAGCGCGGCCAGCCCCAGCGCGAGTTGCCGCCCGCGCCCTTCGCGGATGAGCGCAATGCCCGCCACCAGCACGTACAGGCCGATGGTTATGAACAGGTAATACGTGATCTGAATGTGGTTGGCACCAAGTTCCATACAGCCGAACAGCCCCGCCAGAGCCGCCCCCGCCCAGTACCGACCCCGCAACGCCAGCACTACGCCCGCCAGTAGCCCCGCCCCGAATCCCAGCGCGAGAATTTTGGAGATATGACCCGCTTCGAGGGCCACGATACTGAACGTACCAAAGCCGTAAGCAACGGCGCCGAGAGACGCCAGCCAGACATTACAGCCCAGCACTACCAGCAGCAGATACGCCCCCAGCATCAGCACAAACACCACCATGACCGTAGCGGGCAGCACGCTCAGCACCGCCATTACGGCTTTATAGACGTAGATATGCGGGTAGTCGAAGTCAATCATGTAGGCGGGCATTCCGCCGAAAAGCGCATCGGTCCAGAGCGGCTTCACGCCCGTTTGCTGACCAATTTCGCGCACCTCCCGCGCCGACGCCACCGACTGCTGAATGTCGGACATGTTGAGGGTTTTGCCCGACATGGCCGGGGAAAAGTAGACAAAAGCCAGCAGCAGCAGGGCCAGCAAAGCAAACAGATGCGGCAGCAGCCGCCGAGAAAGCGTGGGTTGATTCATGGAGTCAAAAGCAGACGAAAGGCAAAGATACGGCTTTGACCCATAACGGATTCGGCCCGGCCCGGATTGTTACCCTGGCGCGGCTCAGATCAGCTTACGGCACTACCCAGCCCAGTCCAAATTCATATTATTCATCTTTTTCTAAGAAAAAGACTAACGCATATAGGTAGTTTTTCCGCGCTTTTTGTCTTAGAGATAACCCTATGCGGGGTCAGAAACGATCAGCTCTATGCAAGTTGTCAGGAATCTTTCTGCTTCGGGTTCTCCTCTCCCAACAGAGACCCCTTCTATTCTGGGAAACGCACGACAATCCGAACCGTATGGCCAGGAAGAAAGGCCCGTAACCGATACCGAACTATTTATACGGCGGGCGTTTGATAATGACCCTCAAAAAGGGTGTGAACTTCTGTTCAGACTCTATCACAAGCCCTTATGCAATCATGCCGTGCGGTTTGTCTATTCCAAAGAGATTGCCGAGGATTTGGTTTCTGACGTATTCTGCACCTTCTGGAATACAAAGGCGTACCTGTCGGTCAATCATTCTTTTCGGGCTTTTCTGTTCCGTTCCGTTCGCAACCGGGCTTATAACTTCCTGGCCAACGAGTTCAAAAAAACATCACCGCTCGAACTGGCCGACCAGCAGGAAACCGCCCCTGCCAGCGGCCCGGAGTCGATGATGCGCTATAATGAATTGTATCATAAAGTGGATGAACTGGTAACGGCCCTGCCACCCCAGTGTCGCAATGCCTTTATTATGAATCGGTTCGAGGGTAAACGCGCCCGCGAAATTGCGGAGGAGATGCAGATTTCTGTCCGAACGGTAGAGGTACACATTGCCAAAGCACTGGCTATTCTGCGCGAAGGGTTGAAAAATCAATGGCTCCTGACAGGGCTTATTACCTGGGTCGGAAACGGCCTGAACGGGTTCAGCTAAAGCCCGGCACTACGTAGTTTTTCAATCCAGTTTGTCCTTAATCAAGAACGTCACCAACGCCTGAAACGATGACTCCCGCAGAAGCCAAACCGCTGCTGATGGCGCACTTTGCCAACCAAACCAATCCGTTGCAGCGACGCATCATTGCCGAGTGGCTACAGGACGATGCGCACCAGGAGCTGTTTTACGCGTGGCTGGTGGAGTGGGAAAACCAGTTGCCCGTTTACCAGCCCGATACCGACTCGGCACTCAACCGATTTTCGGCGTATATACATACCGGTGTTGCAGGAACTGAACAGCCACAACCAGCAGATATAAGACGGGTAGACGTTCCTTTCTGGAATCCCTTCCTGATGGCGGCTGCTTCGGTACTGCTGCTGCTCGCGCTGACGGGCTGGTACAACCGGGGCCGGATGCTGTACCAGACCTACCAGACTGTATATGGCCAAACCCGCACCATTCAACTGTCCGACGGCAGTACGGTTACGCTCAATGCCAACTCCACCCTCCGGTTACCCCGCTTCGGGTTTGGCAATCGCTCCCGCGAGGTGCGCCTTATGGGCGAAGCATTCTTCTCGGTACGGCACCAGCCCGACAACCAGAAATTTGTTGTCCGAACGGCCAATGGCTTCGACGTCATTGTACACGGCACCGAGTTCAACGTATCGACGTATGCCCACCGGGCTAATGTCATGCTGCGCACAGGGCAGGTACAGATCGACTACCCGGCGGGCAGCACCCGCAAACAGCTTATGCTCGAACCCGGTGATTTAGTTAATCTGAACCAGCCCGGCCTACCCCAGCTTACCCGACACGTACAGCCGCAGGTGTATTCGGCCTGGACAGAAAACCGGTTTGTGTTTAACGACATGACCCTGCTGGAATTTGGGCAACTACTGACCGATACCTACGGCCTAAAGGTGGAGATGCCCGAAAGCCTGACGAAACGCACGCTGGTTGGTTCGTTTCAGGCGAATAATGCCGACGAGTTAGTCCAGATAGTAGCTGAACTATTAGACCTCAGCATTAGCCGTAAAGCCAATACCGTAGTACTTGAGGAGCGTAAAAGCAGAGAGTCCGATTAATCAATTCCTTTTCCCGTATCAATCCATGAAAAATCCTTTACAAGCCGTGAAGATAGGGTTGCTGTTACTGCCCCTGTCTTTGTATGGACAGCCCGGCTGGTCGCAGATGATGGCCTTTGCCCGGCAGCTACCCACCCAGACTGCCCACACAACCGCCGAAACCCGCCAGCTTCGGGAGGTACTTCAGTCGCTGAAAAGCCATTACCGTGTCGATATTTTGTTTGAGGGGGGCCTGGTCGATAAGGTACTCGTACCCGCCGACGCGCTGGACTTTAGCCAGCGGGTAGAATACAACCTGAACAAAGTACTCCAGTCCACCCCGCTCCGGTACCGGAAAGTAAAAGAAGGGTTTTATATGATTGTGAGCGATACCAAACTCCGCAAAAAGAACCTCTCGGCGGTACGGACCGACAGTACTGCCGACGGTCGGTCAATCGCCAGTTTTGTACTTCCTGACAAAGTAGTTGCCAGCAACCGCCCGCTGGCGGGTTTAGCCATAGCTGCCGAGCAGGTTGTAACCGGAAAAGTAACCGACGAAAGGGGCGAAAGTCTGCCGGGCGTAAACGTCGTGATAAAAAACACCACGCGCGGCACCACCACCGATGCTACCGGCAGTTTCAAATTCACCGTTCCCAACGAAGCTACCGTACTTGTTTTTTCGTTTGTGGGCTACAAAACCGCCGAAGAGGTGGTGGGCAACCGAAGCAATTTTACGGTGGTACTAACTGCCGACAACAAATCGCTGAAAGAAGTGGTCGTGGTGGGCTACGGTACACAGCGGGCGCAGGACGTGACGGGGTCGGTGGCCACCGTTAATCAAACCGCGATCAAAGACCTGCCCGTTTCGTCGCTCGACCAGAAAATGATTGGACAGGTGGCGGGTGTACAAATTCAGCAGGTATCGGGTGCGCCGGGTGCAGGTACGTCGGTGCGGATTCGGGGCAGTGGTTCGCTGGGCGCGGGCAACGAGCCGCTGTACGTAGTGGACGGTATGCCGTACTCCTCAGGGCTGAACCAGAACCTGAACCCGCTGGTGTTTATTAATCCCAACGACATTGAAAGTATCACCATTCTCAAAGACGCTTCGTCGACGGCCATTTACGGATCGCGCGGGGCCAATGGCGTAGTTATGATTACCACCAAACAGGGCCAGCTTAACCGGACGCAGGTAACGGCTTCGGTCATGCGGGGGGTGCAGGCAGTGCCGCAGAAAGGCCGCCCGCAACTCATGAATCAGCAGGAATTTGTTGATTTGCAACGCAATAAAATCGACATCGCCGTGCGCCGGGCCGAAAACCGGGCTACTACGTTAGCTGACTACCCGGTAGAATACCGCAACCCCGACCAGTTAGTCGGTAAAGGTACCGACTGGTATGATTTGCTGCTTCAGGCGGCTCCCATTCAGGATTATAACGTCAACATAAGCCGGGGGAGTACCGATTCTCGTATTAGCGCAAGTTTAGGGTATTTCAAACAGGATGGCGTGTTGCGCTACACCGGCGTAGAGCGGTACAGTGCGCGGCTGTCTATGGATTCTAACCTGGGCAAAGCCTTCCGGGCGGGCGTGTCGCTTCAGCCAACGTACATCAACCAAAGCCGAACCAACACCAACACCAGCCGGGAAGATGTGATTGGCGTGGCCAACTGGGCCAACCCGGTGCTGTCGCCCTACGATGCCAGCGGTAACCTGATTCCGTATCTTGTTTCGCCACAAAGCAAGTACCATTCGGCCTGGAATTTTGCCAACCCGTTGTTTTCGCTCCGCGAAACGGCACAGGTGCAGGAGCAGTTTCAGAACCTCGGCAACGCTTTTCTGGAGTGGTCTATCCTGCCCGATTTAAAGTTTAAAACGTCGGTCAACACCATCTGGTCAACCTCGAAGTTTTCGCAGTACGTACCCAGTACAGTTGGGGGGTCTAACCGCCCGCCCGTAGCCGGTACGGGTAGTTCGGTTAATTCCAACGGGCAGAATTTCAACTGGCTTGTCGAGAACACGCTGACCTACAAAAAAGCGGTTGGCGATCATCGAATTGATGCACTCGTGGGATACACTACTCAGAAAAGTACCACCAACGCTATCAATCTTACGGCTGGGCCATATGGCAATGATTTGGTTCAAACCATCAATGCGGCACCGGCCATCAGTGCCTGGGGGCAGGCAGTTGACCAGTGGAGTATTCTTTCATATTTAGGCCGGATTAACTACGGTTTCAAGGACAAATACCTCTTCACAGCAACCCTGCGCTCCGACGGTTCGTCGCGGTTTGGCAGTAACAAACGGTATGCGTATTTCCCGTCGATAGCGGGTGCATGGCGGCTGTCGGAAGAAGAATTCCTGAAGAATAATGCCTACATCAGCAACCTGAAACTACGGGTTAGCTACGGCAAGAGCGGCAACAACAACATTGGTAACTACTCACACTTAGCCTCCATCAATCCGGGGTCCTACGTGTTTGGGAGCAATCAGGTATCGGCTTCGTACGTGGGACTGGCTAACCCAAACCTGACCTGGGAAGAATCGCAGCAGACCGATGCGGGCATTGACCTGGAACTCTTCAATGGCCGGGTTTCGCTGACGGTGGATGCGTACCACCGCATCAGCAGAAATATGCTCCTCAACGACGTGATTCCGGCCATTACGGGCTACAATACCGCCGTTGTCAACAAAGGAAACGTGCGGAATCAGGGCCTCGAAATTACGCTGGGAGGAAGGCCCATTACGGGTGCACTCAATTGGGACATCAACACCAACGTTGCCTTCAACCGAAACAAAGTTCTCTCGCTCAATGACAATGGCGACCGGATTTTGTCGGGCAATAATGATAACAACCCCACCAACGTAACGGTGGTAGGGCAGCCCATTGGTCAGTTTTTCGGCTTCGCGCTGGATGGTGTCTATTCCGATGCTGACATTGCCAATCCCAATTTAGCCAAAACGGCTCAGGTGTATGCCGGGAATCCGAAGTACAGGGATGTAAACGGCGACGGCGTTGTGAACGATTTGCTGGATTATACCATCATTGGCAATCCGTATCCCAAATTCACGTTTGGCATGACCAACAACCTGACCTACAAACGCTTTAGTCTGGGGGTTATCGTAACCGGGTCATACGGCGGTCATGTGATGAACGGACTGCGGCAGACGGTCGACAATTTGCAGGGGTTCTTCAATGTGCGGGAGGAGTGGGTAAACCGTTGGCGCAGTTCCGACAATCCGGGTACGGGTATGCTCTATGGCGTTCCTAAACTAACCCCAAGCTGGGGCCACCGCGTTAACACGATGTGGGTAGAGGATGCGACCTTTCTACGGATTGCAAACCTGAATCTGGGCTATTCGCTGCCCGACGCTCTGGTCAAAAAAAGCGGGTTTATTTCGGGTTGCCGCCTGTACATGACCATCCAGAATCTGGCCATGTTTACCCGCTACGAGGGAGCCAATCCCGAGGGGCAGTCCAAAAACATCGACAACACCCTATCGCCCGGTTTCGATATATCGTCGTATCCACTGGCCCGCACCACCTCATTTGGTCTCAACCTGCAATTCTGATTCGTCAGCGTTCCATACTTCATGCTTAACCGCACATCCTTATGAAAACCCTTATTCTCGGACTAAGCCTGCTGATACTATCAGGCTGCACGAATAAATTTCTGGAGTTGTACCCTAAAACAACGCTCAACGAAGGTAATTTCTACCAGACCGAAGTGGAGTACATTCTGCTGGCCAACGGCACCTACGTACCCATGCGGGATTACGAAAAAACCTTTCACTGGGTATTGGCTGAGTTGATTTCTGACAATGCCAGTTTTCAGAACAATACCCGAACCGGCGAAGCATCGAGGGGTGTAATCGACCAGTTTATTTTAACGTCAGACAACGTTGCCTACTCAAATTTCTGGAACCTGTCGTACAACGGCGTTACCCGCTGCAACAAACTCCTGAGCGAACTGGAACGGCCCAATGTAACCTGGTCGAAACTGTCTTACAAAGACCGGTGTGCGGGCGAGGCTTATTTTATGCGGGCGCTCTATTACCTGAATCTGGTGCGGCAGTTTGGCGGTGTGCCGTTAGTGCTTACGCCCATTGGTTCGCAGGAAGCCGTAAACGTAAAACGCGGTACCGAAGATGAAATTTACGCCAGCATTATCAGCGATCTCAAACAGGCTGCTACCCGTTTTGCCAATGCCCGCGACGTAGAAGAAACCGGGCGAGCCAACGAACAGGCGGCCCTGGCTCTACTCGGAAAAGTATATCTGACCCGAAAAAGCTACGCCGAAGCCGAGACCACGCTGAAATCAGTGATTACAGCCGGAAAATACAGCCTGCAACCCAATTACGCCGACCTGTTCAATCCGGCCAGTAAAGACTATAAAGAAACAATTTTTGCGGTTCAGTATTCAGAAAACAGCGTTGACCTCTCCAGCCGGTTTCTATTTTGGTTCGCGCCCCACACCTCTGCCGGAGCCGTTACCAAACGGCCTAATATCAACATCATTGGGGCGGGCTGGAATCAGCCCACGCAGGACTTGATCAATGCGTTTGAACCGGGCGACAAACGCAAGGATGTGTCGATTGGCTTCTGGACAGGGGTGGACTGGGATTCGCAGACTCGGGCCATTCCGTACTGTGCCAAGTACAAACCACCCGTTTCGGCCCCCGACGACCGGTGCAGTGATAACCTGCCCGTTTTGCGGTACTCGGATGTGTTACTGATGTATGCCGAAACCCTCAATGAATTGGGCAGAACCAGCGAGGCTTTGCCATTTGTACAGCAGGTACGCACCCGCGCCGGGCTGACCAATCCGCTGACGGGCCTGGATAAAACAGCGTTACAAACCCTGATTGCCAAAGAGCGGCAGGTAGAGTTCTGTTTTGAAAACCAGCGTTGGTACGACCTGAAGCGAACCGGTAAGGCCGTTGAGGTGATGAACGCACACGGCCTGCGGGAGAAAGCCCAGAAGACGTTTCTCTATCCCGAAGCATACACCGTTACGCCTAACAAACTGGTGGCTCCAGTGCCTAACATCGAGGTGCTGGTTAATAAAATAGCCCAGAATCCGGGTTACTAAATCCTTACTCACTATGCTCAAATACGGCCTTCTCCTACTACTGGCAACAACAGCCACGCTGGGGCTTCGTCCGCTGGTAGTCCCAAAAAACGCCCCTGCCCAAAAGCTGAACACAGCCCGACCGACCGCGGCCCGCCGGGACGCCGGACCGCCCAACATCGTCATTGTCATGGCCGACCAATGGCGGGGGCAGGACCTCGGCTACATGGGCAACCGGCAGGTAATTACGCCTAATCTGGACAAACTGGCTTCTGAGTCTGTCAATGCCCGGATGTGCATGGCCGAAGTACCCGTTTGTGGCCCCAGCCGGGCCAGTATGCTCACGGGTCAGCACGCCCTCACGCACGGCGTTTTCTACAACGACCGCCCCCTCCGAAACGAAGCCGTTACGCTCGCCGAAATCTGCCAGCAGGGCGGCTACCAGACGGGCTTCATTGGTAAATGGCACATCAACGGCGGCCTGACCAAAGACTACGGCCCGGGCCGACTTGCGCCCGTTCCGGCAGACCGGCGGCAGGGTTTCGAGTACTGGCGGGGCCTGGAGTGTACGCACGATTACAACAACTCGCCGTACTATAATGAGGTGAACAAACGGTTTGTATGGCAGCAGTACGATGCCATCAGCCAGACCGATTCGGCCATTGCCTACATGACCCGCAAGCGCAACAATCCGTTTTTCCTGTTGCTGTCCTGGGGGCCACCGCACGATCCGTATCAGACGGCTCCTAAAGAATACCGGCAGAAATACGCCAACGTGCCGATAACGCTGCGGCCCAACGTACCCGCAAAAGACACGCTCGAAGCCAGCCGCGCCCTGCGGGGTTACTACGCCCACATCAACGCCCTCGATGATTGCATTGGCCGGTTGCAGGCCGCCATAAAAGAAGCTAATCTGGACGAGAACACCATTTTCATCTTCACCTCCGACCACGGTGACATGATTTACTCGCACGATCAGATTAACAAACAGAAGCCCTGGGACGAGTCGATACGGATACCGTTTCTGCTCAAATACCCGGCGGGACTGGGCAAAAAAGGCCGCACAATGGACGTACCCATGAGCCTGACCGACGTAATGCCAACGCTGCTGTCGCTGAGTAACCAGCCCATTCCGCCGAGTGTACAGGGGCAGAATATGGCCGCTCTGTTTCAGAAACCCCGGCCCGCCAAACCCGACGAAGCCGTGCTGATTTCGTGCATTGTGCCGTTTCATCAGTGGAATTACGCCCACGGCGGGCGCGAGTTTCGGGGCATTCGCACGGCCCGCTACACCTACGTCCGCGATTTGAAAGGGCCCTGGCTGTTGTACGACAATGAGAAAGACCCCTACCAGTTGCAGAACGTAATTGACCAGCCCGCTATGAAGCAGACCCAGCAACAATTGGCAACTTTACTGACCCGGAAACTTAACGAAACCCAGGACGAATTTCTGACCGGCAACATCTATATGGACAAGTGGCACTACCCCTGGGCGGCTCAGGATTCACTGAATAATCCGTATTACAGATAGCCGTACCGGATGCTCAGAAACGGTGAAAAGGAGTAGCAGTAAAAAGTAATCAGTTGATGGTTTACCCCCTATGAAATCACTTTTTTCGCTATCTCTTTTCACGATTCTGCTTGCATTTCAATCTGCTCAGGCTCAGCTACCCCCCATTTTTAGTGCCGACCGGGCCAGGGAAGCCCGGCCTGATCCCACCGTCAGGCAGTATCTGCCACCGGTGAAAATCATCTGGCAAACGGGTACGGTCACCAACGCCGACCGGCTCCTCAAACCCGGCAACGGACAGGCCGATTTGTCGGGCAAAGGAACGTGTTCGCTCAAGGGAGACGGGCAATCAAAGGCGGGAATTCTGCTGGATTTTGGGCGGGAACTGCACGGCGGTCTTCAGCTCGTAACGGGGCAGTGGAAAGAGAGCAAGCCCATCATGGTCCGGGTTCGGTTTGGCGAATCGGCGAGCGAAGCCATGGCCGACATCGAACCCAAACAAAACGCTACCAACGACCACGCCATCCGCGACCTGACCGTGCCGCTGCCCTGGCTGGGCAAACTGGAATTGGGTAACACCGGCTTCCGCTTTGTGCGCATCGACGTAGTGGACCCCACCGCCGAACTACTGCTGAAAGAAGTAAGTGCCATCTTCACGTTTCGCAATATTCCCTACGTCGGCTCGTTCCGGTGCAGCGATACGTTGCTGAATACCATCTGGAACACGGGCGCGTACACGGTGCACCTCAACATGCAGGACTATCTCTGGGACGGCATCAAGCGCGACCGGCTGGTGTGGGTGGGCGATATGCACCCCGAAGTTTCGACCATCAACGCCGTGTTTGGCTACAACGCGGTCGTGCCCAAAAGTCTGGATCTGGTGCGCGACATTACGCCCCTGCCCAGCTGGATGAATGGCATCAGTACGTACTCGATGTGGTGGGTTATCATTCACCGCGACTGGTATCGGCAGTACGGCAATCTGGCTTATCTACAACAGCAGAAAGCCTATTTAGTGCCGTTGCTGGGTTTATTGCGGCAACAGATCGGCGATAATAACAGCGAAAAATTAGACGGGCTGCGCTTTCTGGACTGGCCGTCGAGCGAAAATAAAGAAGGTATTCATGCGGGGCTGCAATCCATGCTGGTGCTCTCGCTGAGTGCCGGGGCCGACCTCTGCCGCATTCTAAACGACCCCACTACCGCCAAACAGTGCGATGAAGCCGTGGCGCGGTTGCGCAAGTACGTACCCGACCCTAACGGCTCGAAACAGGGCGCGGCTTTGCTGGCTCTGTCAGAACTGATGCCCGCTCAGGAAGCCAACAAAAAGGTGCTATCGGTGGGGGGAGCGCGTAATTTCTCGACGTTTTACGGCTACTATATGCTTCAGGCACAGGCCAAAGCGGGCGACTACCAGGGAGCGATGGACAATATCCGGCAGTTTTGGGGCGGTATGCTGGCTCTGGGCGCAACGACCTTCTGGGAAGATTTCAATCTGGACTGGATACCCAATGCAGGGCGCATCGACGAACTAATACCGGCGGGTAAGAAAGATATTCACGGCGATTGCGGAGCCTATTGCTACGTCGGATTTCGGCACAGTCTGGCGCACGGCTGGGCATCGGGACCAACGCCCTGGCTGACGGAGCATGTCCTGGGCATTCAGGTCGTGGAACCGGGTTGCAGAGCCATCAAAATAGATCCCCACCTCGGCAACCTGACCTTTGCCGAAGGTACCTACCCAACGCCATACGGTGTGCTGACGGTGAAGCATACGAAACTGGCCAACGGTAAAATCCAGTCCGACATCCGTGGCCCCAAAGAAGTCCGAATCATCCGGTAACACCACCCGCGGCTCAACCTTCCAGCAACTTGTTATATCATGCTCCCTCGAAAGCGTAAAGACAACCCAAGTGTATATGCACCTGACAACCAAAGGGTTTGACCAGATAAAGAGTCCATTAGGTGATTTGGATGTTTAGTTCAAAACATGCTTATTGCGCCTGTACTCAGCCATTGGTTTGGGCCAAACCTGAGTACATTTCAGAGAAAGGTACTTACAGCTATAACGGATATTTACGAAGGTTTACCCAAAAAAGCACAAACTTGCGTAAATACAGATGTTAGTGGCAATAAAAAATAAACCAGTGGAAAATAACAATGAATATAAAAAAATTCAGGAATTCACTAACCGAATTCAATATAACCCTAAAGATGCTGATGCTTATTTGAAAAGAGGAATCCTTTATTCAGAAAGTAAATCTTGGGATCTTGCAATAAGTGATTATTCACAGTCAATAAATTTAAACCCCGGGGAAATAAATGCATTCTATAATAGGGGAAACTGTTTCCTGCAAAAAGAGAATTATTCAAAAGCCATAGAGGATTATAGTATTGTTCTTTACATTAACCCAAGCGACGTTGAAGCATTAAACAATAGGGCAGTTGCTCATGAGCGAAGCTCAAAATTCCAGGAAGCATTAATAGATTATAGAAAAGCCATTGAACTAGAGCCAAATGTAATTTTTCCAAGAATAGGTCTTGGTAACACGCTTATCCAAATCGAAAATTACCAAGAAGCAATTTCTGTCTTTTCAGAAGCAATAGCCATCTCGGATAAAGTAGAGAAACTTTTCTTTCTTAGAGGATGTTCACAGTACGAACTTGGCGAACTACCAAAAGCAAAAGAGGATTTTCAAAAAGCAAAAAGCCTGGGTAGAAAAGATGCGGACTTAAGCCTGTACCTCGGGAAAATATATTTTAGACTTTTAGACCCTGATAATGCAATTACTGAACTAAACAATGCCGTTGAATATTCATCTAGAAAAAAGGAAAGCCTTTGTTACAGATTGTTTAGTCATTTTTTAATAAATTTCTTATTTCCAAAACGCTTTAATCAGGATGCAGCCACATCGGATATGCAAGTGATTGTAAAAAGTCTGGGTGAAATGGCGCAACAGGAATTTCTAAAGGGATTTCAGTTAATCATTGACCAAAAATATGATGAAGCAGTCCATGTTCTTACTCAGCTACATGACAGAGGATTTAATGGTATAGAAGCTGGAATTTATTATGCTAATTTTATATGGGAGCCTGAAAAATATATTCAACAATTTGAATCTTATTTCAATAAAGCAAAGGAAGATAGTTCTGCTGCAACAGAAGATTCTAATCAGGATGCCTATCAAAAGAACCCTTCTCTTAAAACGGTAAACTATTTCCCCGACCATATGGAAAATAGTTTACCGGCAGCTATACTACTTCAGAATGGAGATATATTTTTAAGTGAAGCACAACTGGATGAATGGCATAGCAATTCGTGCGGCAACGCAACTATGGATCGGATTCCGTTTTCTGAATTTGAGGGAAATGTAAAATTCATAAGAACTTTCGATTTGTCAGCGCAAGCCAAAGCAGCTATGGATTTCACGTTCACTCAGTTTTTTAGGGAAGAGGTAAACTTACCTAGTGATGAGGAAAAAATACGAGGGCTTGATAATCGGGAGAAAGCTTTTAATTATCGGAGATATGCCGGGGGTAGCGACTTGCCTAGAGGAAGATATTATTCTATATGTGATAGCCAAGGAGATGATGGTAGTACATTAGCCTATGAATTAAGGCATTACTACGATCCAAAGGTTTCAGGAGAGGTAGACGTATACGATTTAGCCGACAAAAGGAACTATCAATTTTTGTATCGAAAATATGCATACATCTGGTCAGATGGCTCTTTCCCAAACGATGGTATTCTTTTAGTGTATAAATCCAGACACGGGTGTCCAAATCCATTCCACACCTATTGGAGCAGAATAACTGATAAAGATGATACAACCATTGTTGAAGCTGTTAAGGAATTCCCATTTCCTGTTCGCTTCAATACAAAAAAAGTAAAGCTCTCAAATGTTATTGACTTGAGGATACCCGAGGTTCAGGAATGGTTGGTAAAATCATTGCAAGAGGGTATAGATAAGACGCACTTCGTCTATAGAACTGATGAGGATACTTTTCTTTCCTCACAATGCTTTTTGATAAAAGGAAAAAAGCCTGTTGACTTCTATGATCTATTACCGTCACTTTTGTGTTTTTATACGGGAGGAACACCGGTGACAGAAGCAATAGCGAGATGGCTTAGAAACATAGGAACCAAAGCATTAATTTATCCTTCAGCAAGAGCAAATGCTGCAGTTGAAATGAAAAATGGTGAAATGATTCATTCTGAAGGATGGTGTCTTGTTGACTATACCGATAGTGAACCGCCTGACATGGAATCAATATTTAGAATTTTTCAACCTGATGAATGGGGAAGTCAATACTATTCTGTTAAGACCGTAATTTATTCTGAAAACTCTCCTTCTTATGGTTCTTGGAAAATAATAGAAAACACAGAATCAAAATGGCTTGAAAGAAAGTATGAAAGCGAAATGTATTACCAATCTAGTTATGTTAAGGAACAAATAGAAGAACTGAAGAAGCAATATTCATTACCAACACTTCGAAATCGAATTAGGGGCCAAAGTTTTTCAATAATTGAGCTTAAAGCCATGCTAAATTCATACGGTTCTACTATTGGAATGAATTTGCAGACGACCGTTCAAAAAGCTGGCAGCGACGACGTATTTCCAGTAGGACAAATATTAGCTAAGTCAAAAGAGAATCATACTAATAAAATTACATCGAAATTAACCCCTATTTTAGTAAGTGAATCTTGGTACTTATATACTTACAATAAGGAAGAGAATTTAACAATAATTTTATGTCCTATTTGTAATATAATTGGAGAATTAAGAAATCCTAGCATAAAACCAGGCGGCAACTGTCCTAACTGCTATTTCCACATTTAATAATTGGCGATATTAAATCATCAAAATTGACTGCCACTAACAAAAGTATTTGCAAAAGCAGGGCTGGACAATGTAACATCAGCTATGTGCAAGCATCAGCAGCGGTTCGGGCTGACATTCATAAATTTGGCTTTTACTTGTTAACTTCAACTTTATATTTTCAATTTTGCATTTGTATCGGGCAGACGTTTTTCAAATTCCCTGCCTTCGCAAATACTCAACGTTACCTGCAATGCTATGACGACCCAATTTAACCCATATGACCCATGCCCGTGTGACAGCGGACAAAAAGCAAAGTTTTGTTGCTTGACTGGAAAACTGTGGAATAAAAAACCAAATCTTTTAAAACCTACGAAAACTATTACTGACCATTCACACGATAAGTGTTACGCTAAAATAACAAGAAACTGTTCTACGAAAATATCAGGAGAACATTTTATTTCTAACAATATATTGCAAGGTTTTGAACTAAATAAAAAAGTTAAAATTGTAGGGTTACCTTGGCAAGAGAAGGAAACGTTTAACCTGCTTTCAAGAAGCAGGTTAGTTTCAAATATATTATGTACAACTCATAATGAATTATTGTCTCCAGTTGACGCTGAAATGGGACGACTTCATAGAATTATCGTTCAGTTTGATGAAGATTTTAATTCAGAAAATCCCAAACATGATTTATCAGTATTCTGTGGAGAAGACCTAGAAAAGTGGATGCTTAAAACAGCTTGTGCTTTCATAGCCTCAAATCAAATTTGTAGTGACGGAGTGAAAAAAGATTGTATTTTGAAAGACGAATATGTTGACATTCTATTCAATGACAAACCATTTCCTGACAATTGGGGGATGTATTTTAAAATACCAGATGACAAACAAATCCAAAAATATCATTCACTTTCTTTCCGTTCCTTGACAGCAAATAATGAACTAAAAGTAGTTGAGTTTCTAATAAACAATTTTATGTTTTATTTGGTACTTGGGCAACCTGACAATCTAGGATCCTTCGGAATTTATAGACCGAGAGGCATACAATTAGCCAAAGGAATTATTAAAAAAACAATTGAAATTTGTTGGCAAGACAAAAAATACAACGAAGGGATTTTTATGGAACATGTAGGAACGACAAAAGAAGCTCCAAAGGAATGGGACGAGTACTTAAAAAAATAAACTGAACAACATTGACTAAATTAAGCACAGCAGGTAACAGCACATTTGCAATAGGCGGGGTTCCGTGCTTCGTAGACAGTTTTGTGGTAACCGAAAGTTCAGTTCTCCGCATCAACATTTGTGGTAAAAAGCCCGCCCTTCGCCAAGCCCGAAAACGTTGCCGAAGGCATCTACCTTAACGTCCGGCGGTGCACTTCACAGTTAGCACACGAAGCTGGCTAATGGTACTGTTTAGTCGAGCATCCGTGGCCCCAAAGAAGTCCGAATCATCCGGTAACACCACCCTCAGCTCAACCATCCAGCAACCTGACGCTCTATGCTCTACAATCATCCTGCCACCCGCCTAACCGCGTTTTTACTCCTGCTTGCAACCCTCATAAGCCAGCCGGCACGGGCGGATTCGGACCTGAAACCCGTTCATCTGCGCACCGAATACAAAATCAATCCGGTGACCGACGTGACCAAACCCCGGCTAAGCTGGGAACTGACATCGGCAGTGCGGGGGCAGGTACAAACAGGGTATCAGGTTCTGGTGGCTTCGTCGGCGCAGCAACTGGCCGCTGGCAACCCCGACCTCTGGGACTCTGGTAAGGTACCGGGCAACGCCACCAATCAGATTGAATACGCAGGAACAGCTCTCTCCTCCCGCACCGTCTGTTACTGGAAAGTGCGAAGCTGGGACAAAACCGGACAACCCGGCGCGTGGAGTCAACCCGCTACGTTTGAGATAGGTTTGCTCACCAAAACTGACTGGAAAGCGGGCTGGATTGGCAACGACCTGACGGCCCTGGGTAAAGGTAAAACGTACCACCTGCCCCCCGCGCCCTTTTTCCGGAAAGAAACGGTACTCAAACCGGCCATCAAACGAGCCAGATTATACGTCACGGCCCTCGGCCTGTACGAGTTTCACATCAACGGCAAGCGCATTGGCAAGGATCAGTTCACGCCCGGCTGGACGGACTATACCAGGCGCGTCTATTACCAAACCTACGACGTTACGAACGAGTTGAAACCCGGCAAAAACGCCCTCGGCGCTATCCTGTCCGACGGCTGGTATGCTGGCTACTTAGGCTACGCGCTGCTGGTCAAAAACCCGATTGTCAGGGGTTTTTACGGCGATGTTCCACTGCTGAAAGCCCAGCTCGAAATCGACTACGCCAACGGCGAGAAAGAAACGATTGCTACCGACCAAAGCTGGAAAACCAACCACGGCCCCATCGTGGAAGCCGATATGCTGAACGGCGAAACCTACAATGCAACGCTGGAATTTACCAACTGGAATAAACCCGGTTTTGCCGACGCAACCTGGAAAAGCGCGGCTGTTTACCCCGACAAAGCTGACCGCCAGATTGAGACCTACCCCGGCGACCCCGTTCAGGTGTTTCAGGAGTTGAAAGCGAAAACCGTAACCCCAAAACCGGGCGGAAAATACCTGTTCGATTTGGGGCAGAACTTTGCGGGCGTGGTGCGGCTGCGCGTAACGGGCAACAAAGGCGATACCATCCGGCTACGCTACGGCGAGGTCTTGTTTCCCAACGGCGACATCATGACCGAAAACCTGCGGAAGGCGCGGGCCACCGATACCTACATTCTGAAAGGCGACAAACAGGGCGAAACCTGGACACCCCGCTTCACCTACCACGGGTTTCAGTACGTGGAAGTGTCCGGCCTGCGCAAAGCACCCACGCCTGATGCCATCACGGGTATTGTAATGACCTCGGCTACGCCCGAAGCGGGTGCGTTTACGACCGACAATAAGATGGTTAACCAGTTGTACCACAACATCGTCTGGACGCAGCGTTCCAACTATTTCGACGTACCCACCGACTGCCCGCAGCGCGACGAACGGCTCGGCTGGACCGGCGACGCCCAGACTTACGTGCAGTCAGCTACGTTCAACAGCGACATTGCCGCTTTTTACACGAAGTGGCTGGTCGATTTGAACGATGCGCAGCGTGCCGACAAATCGTACCCCATTTACGCTCCCGCGCCCAACGTCCGCAAAACGGACACCTACTCGCCGGGCTGGTCGGAAGCCGGGATTATCTGCCCCTATACCATCTACAAAACGTACAACGATACCCGCGTAATTCGGGAATTCTGGGCAAATATGGTGGCCTACCTCGATTTTATGACCCGTAAAACAGACGGGAACATCATCTACAAAGAAGCAAGTTTCGAGGACATTTCGCCCAAAGGTGGCTTCGGCGACTGGCTGTCGGTGGGCAAAAAAACCCCGCCTGATATGCTGGCGACCATGTACTACGGCTACGTAACGGCCATGATGGCCGAGATGGCCACCGCCATTGACAAACACGCCGAGGCCGCTGCGTACGAAGCTAACTTCAATAAAATCCGGCAGGCTTTTCTGGCACACTACGCCGACGAAACGGGTAAATTTAAAGCCAACACGGCTGCTTACGGCGATGGAGAAGGCTACGTAGATGGCAATATGGGCTTCGAGGGGCACACCCAAACGGCCTACGCCAACGCTGTATACATGCAGATGCTCAATGCCGACCAAACCGCCAAAGCAGGCAACTATCTGGTTGAGTTGATCAAAGCCAATGGCGGCAAGCTATCGACTGGCTTTCTGGGCGTAAAGCCGCTGTTGCCCGCCCTGTCAGCTACCGGCCACAGCGACGAGGCTTACAAATTGTTACTCAGTACGGCATATCCATCGTGGGGTTTTGAGGTCGTGAACGGGGCCAACACCATCTGGGAACGCTGGAACAGCTACGTCAAAGGCAAGGGATTCGAGAACAACGCGGGGATGAACTCCTTTAACCACTACGCCTTCGGGTCGGTGAACGAGTGGCTGTTCGAAAACGCAGCGGGCATCAAAGTTGGGGAAGCGGGCTACCGGACGTTTACCGTCAAACCCGAAATTGCCCCCTCAGGCATCGGCTCCGTCAACGCGTCCTACCGGTCCATCAACGGCCAAATTACGTCGTCCTGGAAAAGGCAGGGGCAAACCGTCAGCCTGACCGTTGTGGTACCCGTCAATACCCGGGCATCGGTATTTATTCCGGCTACCGGTTCGGCTACTGTTCGGGAGGACGGCAAGCCGTTGCAACCGAACGCAGCCATACAGGTAAACGAACGCCGTGACGGATACCAGCGCGTAGAAATTGGGGCGGGTACATATCAGTTTACCTCGCAGTAAATTAGCCGGTGGTCTGGCTTTATTCTATTTACGGTACAAAGAAGAAAACGAATACACCATGATGAATCGCCGGAATGCCATAACTCAACTCTCGCTCATTCTGGGCGGCACGCTGTCATTGCCTACGGTGCAGGCTATGAGCCGCTTCGAGAAAGGGAACGCGCTAAAAAACGGATCGACTGCCTTCGCGCTGACCGGTGAACAGCGGTCGCTCCTTGCCGAGGTGGCCGAGCAGATTATCCCCAAAACCGACACGCCGGGGGCCATTGAAGCGGGCGTACCGGCCTTTGTGGAAATGATGCTGCGCGACTGCTACAAAGAACCCGAACAACAGAGTTTTCTGGAAGGTGTAGCGCAGTTGCAGCAAGAGAATTTTCTCAGCAAGAGCGACGCGCAGAAGGTAGACATGCTCAAACAACTCGAAGCCGATACCAACCAGCAGATGAAGAAGTATCAGGTAAAGCAAACCAAAATGGGCGACAACGAAGATAAGGAAGTGATGAAAGCCCAGCTGAAGGGTCTGCCTTTCTGGCGGCTCATGAAAGAACTGACGCTGCTGGGCTATTACACCTCTGAGAAGGGCCTGAAGGCCAACTATGAGTATGTACCGGTTCCCGGCAAGTTTGAGTTGATCAAGATTAAACCCGGCCAGAAACTGTACGCCTACTAACCCCACTCGATACGCTATGAACCTGAATTTGACAACCGATAAAACCCACCGCTACGATGCCATCGTGGTTGGCTCCGGCATGACCGGCGGCATTGCGGCCAAAGAACTCACCGAAAAAGGGCTGAAGGTACTCATGATCGAGCGCGGGCGCGAGGTGAAACACATTGAAGACTACGACACCGCCAATAAAGCCCCCTGGGAAATTGAACACCGCGACCACGTAACGGTGCATTCGGCAGAGGAACGCTGGGCCAACTGGCGATTTGGTGCGTTAGCCAGCGATGCTACGGCGCAGTTCATGACTAACGACCAGCAGAATCCATACATCGAAAAACGTCCCTTCGACTGGATTCGGGCGTACCACACGGGGGGCAAATCCATGCACTGGGGGCGGCAGAGTTATCGCTGGAACGAACATGACTTTGAAGCCAACGCTAAAGACGGCCACGGCGTTGACTGGCCCATTCGCTACGCCGAACTGGTACCCTGGTACACCCGCATGGAAAAGTTTGTGGGCATCAGCGGGCGGGCCGAAAACCTCGCCGTCCTACCCGACAGCACGTTTCTACCCGCCATGCCCATGACCCCGCCCGAGCAGCATTTCCGGGACATGGTCAACAAAAAACTGAACCGGCCCGTTACGGTGGGCCGGGTGGCAAACCTCTCCAAAGCCCAGCCCTGGCATACAGCGTTGGGCCGGGCCTCGTGCCAGTACCGGAACAAATGCGTTCGGGGCTGTCCGTACGGAGGCTATTACAGTTCACTATCCGGGGCCATTCCTGCTGCCCGCCTGACCAACCGACTCGATATGCTACACGACAGCATTGTGGCGGAAGTGCTGTATGACGAAACCACCAAAAAGGCTAAAGGTGTTCGCGTTATCGACCAGAATACCAACGCCGTTACGGAGTATTTTGCCCGAATCATTTTCCTCAATGCGGGTAGTATGAATACGGCGGCCCTGCTGCTCAACTCCACCAGCAACCGTTTTCCCAACGGCCTCGGTAACGACAGCGATCAGGTGGGCCGTAACATCATGGATCACCACCTCGGCGTGGGAGCCAATGCCTCCGTCGAAGGTTTTGAGGATGATTACGTATTTGGTCAGCGGCCCAACGCGCTTTACATTCCCCGGTTCCGAAACTGGGGTAGCGACAAACAGGCGAATTACCTGCGCGGCTTCGGTTACCAGGGCGGGGCCAACCGAAGCGACTGGAAACGAGGCACTGCTCAGGACGGCTTTGGGGCATCGTTCAAGCAGGAGATGACGCAACCGGGCAAGTGGAGTATCGGCTTCGGCGGGTTTGGCGAGGTGTTGCCCAACCCTGACAATCGGATGACGCTCAGTACCGACAAAAAAGACAAGTGGGGCATACCGCTCATTGTGTTCGATGCGGCCTTCGGGGAGAACGAGATTGCCATGCGGAAAGACATCATGAATTCGGCAATGGAGATGCTCGATGCGGCAGGTTTCAAAAACATTACCGGCAATAACCGGCAGGACGTACACCTCGGCCTCGGCATTCACGACATGGGCACCGCCCGCATGGGCAAAGACCCCAAAACGTCGGTACTAAACAAATTCAATCAGGTACACGACTGCAAAAACGTGTTCGTCACCGACGGCGCAGCTATGGCTTCGTCGTCCTGCGTCAATCCGTCGCTGACGTACATGGCGCTCACGGCCCGCGCGGCCAATCACGCTGTAGAGCAGTTGAACCAGAAGGCGTTATGAAACAGATCAGCACTATGCAGCACCCTCTTTTTGTCCGGCAGTTTGTACTCCTGCCGGCGTTGCCGTTCGGCCACGGGCGAGCCGTGGAATAGAGTGGTCCTGAAGATGTGTGCAGGACTGAACAGGGTACCTTTAGATGGCGTTTTTCTGGCAAAGCCGGAGCGGGCAGGTTGCCCACTCCGGCTTTGTTCGTTTATCAGACCATTTCCTTCGCTACTTCCAGTTCCTGCGGGGCTTTGGGTTCAGCCCTGCGGCCCGTAACCCGCTCAATAGTCCGGTCCACGACCGGGTATTGGGGGTAAGCATCCCTTTTTTTGTCCGGTAGGACAATCGGTTGAATAGCCGTAAACAGTCGATTGTCTGGTAAAACTCGTGGCTCCTCCCAGAACGGATAGTAACCGGCTGAGTAGTATGGAGTATGATCTGCTTACTTTTAAGAATCTGTTGGTTGACCGGCTATCAAAATCCTGAAAGGAACCCAATAAAGCGATTGCCCGACTGACTTGCACGCCACCTTGCAGCGCACCTATTCTCGGCCCTATTTTTACGGGTATTTTTATACAATTCATGCGACACGTGCTACCAGGTTTCCTGATTCTTATTTTCCTCCAAACGGCTGCAAACGGGCAGACGCCGGCATCGGATACACTGTTTCTGCAAGCAGCCAAAAAGCAGACCCTTGCCCTGTACGAACAGGCTATGTACCGTCAGGAACAGGTCTATGCCGGTAACGAATACATTCCGCAGGACCATCGCATCAAGATTCACCCGTTCTATCCCACAGATAGTTTACAGGCGGGCAGCATCACCTACAATGGCATACCGTATCACGACGTAGCTATGCTTTACGATATTGTGCGGGACGAGGTGGCGGTAAGACCACCGGAGGGTGGCTACCAGATACAGGTACGCAACAGCAAAATCAGCCGGTTTTTGCTGGGAGCGCACCAGTTCATTCGGCTCGACAGCACGTTGGGCCTGCCTGCGGGTTTCTACGAACTGCTGCACGATGGTTCCGTACAGGTGCTGGCCCACCGAAAAAAAATTATCCACGAAGATGTTTCGAGCGGTGCCTATAAAGCAGACTATCTACCAAAAGACCATTTTTATATCCGCAGAGACGGGATTTATCACGAAGTAAAAAATAAAGGTTCTGTACTATTGCTGTTTCCTGAGCAAAGCAAAGTGTTGCGTAAATACCTGCGTGCCAACAAACTAAAGTTTAACGATGCACTACGCGAAGACGCCATCACCAAAGTAGTACAGCAGTATGATGCTGGTCATTAGTCAACCAATATGCCCCAACCTCTCCGCATTCTACCCCTTTTCCTGCTGCTCACCGCCTTTGGATTACCCCTGCTGGCGCAAACACCCACCAACGAGCGCGTGAGTATTCCGCCACAGCCTTCGCCACAGCCTTCACCACAGCCTCTGCGTTTTCCGCAGGTTGTGCAGGCGGTGGAAGCCCAAACGACCTACCGGTTTTTCTATAACCCTGCCGAAGTAGACAGCCTGCCGGTGACGGTTTCTACCGAAAACCAGTCGGTACGAACGCTGTTGCAGCAGATTTTTTCCGGGTCGAAATTCAACTACGCTATTGATGCGCAGAAACGCGTGTACATCACGCTGGAGCGTGTTATCAGGACGGAGTTACCTATTGGTTTTTTCCGGGGCGGGCTGCCGGGTACAGGAACCGATACCACACTGAATGATTACCTCGGCCAGCGTCAGAAAAAACGAGCCGAACCCGAAGCCAAAACCTACGAGATTGGTAAACGCACCACCGATGCGTCGGACCGGCCCGTTCGTCCGGGCCGGGCAACGGTATCGGGCTATGTACGAAACGTGGCTTCGGGCGAGCCGGTGGTGGGCGCGGCCCTCTACGTCGAAAGTCCGCGCGTGGGTACCGTTTCCGACCAGTTTGGCTTTTATTCCATCACCCTGCCGCGCGGCAGACACGACCTCAGAATCCGCAGTATCGGCATGAAAGATTCCCGCCGGCGGATTATCCTGTACTCGGACGATAAATTCGATATAGAGATGGAGGATGATGTGATTGCGCTGAAAGAAGTGGTCATCGAAGCCGAAAAAGACAGGAACATTTCGGGCCTGCAAATGGGGCAGGAACGAATCGACATCAAGAGTATCAGGCAGGTACCCACCGCCCTCGGCGAAGCCGATCTGCTGCGCGTTATTCAGACGCTGCCGGGCGTAAAAACCGTGGGCGAAAGCTCAACGGGTCTTAACGTGCGGGGAGGCTCCACGGACCAGAACCTGATTTTGTACAACGACGCCACCATCTACAACTCCTCGCACCTGTTCGGGTTTTTCTCGGCCTTCAACCCCGATATGATTAAGAGTGCCGAACTGTACAAAAGTGCCATGCCGTCGAGGTTTGGGGGGCGGCTGTCGTCGGTACTGGATGTGCAGACGCGGGATGGCAACAAGAAGAAGCTCGTTGGTTCGGGGGGGATTGGGCTACTGACGGGGCGGCTGATGCTGGAAGGGCCAATTCTGAAAGACAAAACGTCGTTTATTGCGGGCATCCGGTCTACCTATTCTGACTGGTTGCTGCGGCAGTTGCAGAACACATCGTACCAGAAAAGCCAGGCGCAGTTTTACGACCTCAACCTGCACATTACCCACGAGATGAACGAGCGGAACACGTTTTACCTCACCGGGTATGCCAGCAAAGACCGATTCCGGCTCAGCAGCGACACTACGTACCGTTACCAGAACCAAACGGCCACGCTGAAATGGAAACACGTCATCACCAATAAGCTGTATAGTGTTTTTACGGGCAGCTACAGCGGTTATAGCTACAACGTTACGAGCGAGAAAAATCCGGTAAACGCCTATACCCTCGACTTTGCCATTAACCAGTATCAGGCCAAAGCCGATTTCAACTATTACCCTACCAACCAGCATGCCGTTGATTTTGGCGTCAGCAGTACGCTCTACAAAATAAACCCCGGCACGTTTGGCCCAAGGGGCAGCGAGTCGCTGATTGTACCGGACGTAGTACCCGCCGAGCGTGGTCTGGAAAGTGCCGTTTACATTGGCGACCGCTTCGATGTCAGCTCCCGGCTGTCGATCAGTGCCGGACTGCGGTATTCTCTGTATACTTTCTTAGGGCCTGCATCGGTGTTTCAGTACGCGCCGGGACAGCCCAAAACGCCGGGCAACATTACCGATACACTTTCGTACGGTAAAAATCAGGCCATCAGCACCTATCAGGGGCCCGAGTACCGCGTCTCCATCCGCTACGGGCTAAGCAATACGGCCTCCGTCAAGGCGAGCTTCAACCGAACGCGGCAGTATATTCAGATGCTGTCCAACACCACCGTTATTTCGCCTACCGACATCTGGAAACTTAGCGACCCGAATATCAAACCGCAGATCGGCGACCAGTACGCCATTGGCCTGTACAAGAATAACCGCAATAACACCATCGAAACCTCGGTAGAAGCGTATTACAAAACCATGCAGAACCGGATTGACTACCGGGGCGGGGCGTCGCTGATTCTGAACAACCACATCGAAACCGACGTGGTGAATGCTGAAGGGGTGGCCTATGGTATCGAGTTTCTGGTGAAGAAGACCGCCGGCAAATTCAATGGCTGGCTCAGCTATACCTTTGCCCGCACGTTGCTGCGCACCACCGGCCCGGCCAACTCAGAAATCATTAACGAAGGAAAGTGGTACCCCAGCAGTTACGACAAACCGCACGACGTTACGCTCATCAGCAACTACAAGGTAAATCGCCGGTTCAGCCTGTCATTCAACTTCACGTACAGTACTGGTCGGCCCATTACCCTGCCCGTCTCGAAGTACTACCTCGACGGCGCCCCCCGGCTGCTGTACTCCGACCGCAATCAGTACCGAATTCCTGATTATTACCGCGCCGACGTAGCGATGAACATCGAAGGCAACCACAAAGTAAAGAAGCTGGCGCACAGTTCGTGGACTATCTCGATCTATAACCTGCTGGGGCGCCGGAATGCCTATTCGGTCTATTTCAAGTCGGAAAATGGGCGCGTAAACGGCTACCAGCTCTCTATTTTCGGCCAGCCCATTCCATCAATAACGTATAATTTCAGATTTTGACGGGTACGCAGTTCTCCAGCGTAAACGGCGTACGATCGGAATTTCGGGCAGAAATGGGCGGGCCGGATTACGCGGTTAGTGCAACAAAGCGGAGCCGGTTCGATGGGAATGCGAAGGAGCAACGGGCTACGGCGGACCCGCCTTCATCAATGCGGGCTAGGAGGAGAAAGCAGCCCGGATGCTGTCGAATATCCGTTCAAGAACCCGGACGTCTTTCGTAATAACTTCGGCGGTACCTTCCAGTCCATAGCGAAACGGCAGTTTTTTGTTTACGGTGGTAGTAAGGCCGCCGGGCAGGGCTACGTAGAGCTTATAAACGGTCCGGGGTTGCCCACCCGCGCTCAGCGTCGTGCTGATGTCGGCAACGGTAGCTACCCGCCCGCGCAGCATGCCAAACTCTTTTTTGCCAAAACTCAGCAGGGTAATGTTGACCGCCTGCCCTACAGCCACTTTTCCTGAGCCGGACGGTTCAATGAATAACTCACCCACGTATGAACCCGACAGCCCCGGAACCGCGGAGCCCCGTTGGGCAGCGCCCTGCCTTTCGGGACCCGGCACAATGCCGGCCACCTCCTGCCCCGCCACCAGCACCGAGTTTTCGTGCATAAAATTGAGGTAGTTCAGCCGACCATCAATCGGGGCTTTCAGCACATAGGTGGTTTCCCAGGCCGTAATGGCGTTGAGCAGGCCCGTAAACGCATCGCGCAGGCCATTACGGGCGGCCAGCTGCCGGTCAGTCTGGTCAAAGTCGTATTCAGCTTTCTGGCTGCGGAGGCCAATAATACGGTTCTCATTTTCCGAAATAGTTGCTCGGGCCGCTTCAATGGCTTTGGACTTGGTAATCAGTTCATCCCGTTTGACTTCGAGTTGCTCGATGGAGATACTCCCCGACTGCTGAAGGGGTTTGTAGCGGGTTTCGTAGGTACGCAGCAGCAGAGTATACTCCTGTTGCAGCAATTCCATTTGCCGGTTCAGCCGGTTACCTACCTGATACAGGCCGTTGATCTGTTCGTTAACGATGCCTTTTCGCTGTAGGTTACTGTTACCACGTACGCCCAGAGCCTGCCATTCTTTCCAGCGGAGCAGCAGCACATTGTAAGGGGTCTGCAATTCACCCAACTCCAGCCCGTCGGGCAGCAACAGGGAGGCAGACCGTGGGCCTTCTGCGAGCTGATCCGTATCAAAGACGGGCTGGAATGCATCCAGCCCATCGCGCAGGACCTGCACATCACTGTAGCGGGCTGTTCCACCAATGGTAGCAAACACTTCGTTGGCCGTGAGCAGGGTTTTGTCGATGGCCAGCAGATGAACGGGGCCGCTGGCCCGTGCCACAACCGTGGCGGGTGGCGTGTTGGTGGTAATGGTAATTTTGCCCTTGATAACGTCCGGGTATTTAATGAACCAGGCCAGCCCCAGCAGGAGCAATACCACGCCAAACATCAGGCTGATACCCCAGCGCAGGGGCCAGCCGGGCATCTGGGTCAGGAGTTCGTCAACATCGTCGGAGTGAGTAGTATACGGAGTTGGCTGGGGCATAACGGGGTCAGTTTAGGTTGCCAACTAACTGTTTTGCGTCGGCTTCAATGAGTTTCAGGGCGTACAGGGCCTGTAGCTGATTCAGTTTGGCTTCTGTATAGGCCAGCTGAACGGAGCGGTATTCAATCAGGCTGGAAAAACCGTTCTGGAGCCGGTTGCGGGCAATGATCAGACTACGGGCTGCATTTGTCGTTAACAACGCCGACAGGGCCACAATTCTACTCTGCGTCTGGTAGGAACGGGCCAGTAGTTCAGATTCTGCCTGGAGCCGGCGCTCAGCCCCTTTCAGGGTGATCTCAGCCAGCGTACGTTCCAGTTCACTCTGCCGGACAGATCGCCTTATTTCCCGGCTCCGCAACAGAGGCATGGATACCGACAGGCCGCCGATCAGAAAATTGGTTGAACTACCGTTGATACGGGGAATATCGATAAACTTAGTCCCAGTGAAGCTTTGGTAGAGCGATGAATTCAGCCTTACCACCGGCTTGAAAGCCGTTTTTTGTAACTGTATGGCATTAGCGGCAACCAGCACCCCCACGCGCTGGCTTCGCAGGTCGAAGTTGAGGCTGAGTAACTTACCATTCAGGTTGGAAAAGGCAGGCGGGCGGGCACCGGCCGTCAGGCTGTCGGTCAGGATGACAGGCTCGAAACGGTTCCAGCCGATGGTTATCTGAAGCTGGCTCTGGGCCGTTTGAACGTTAATTTCCTGCTGGAGGTAAATGGTCGAATCGGTTAAAAACAGGTTCTCGGCCTGCAACACGTCAAATGTGCTGGCTTTACCCAGGCGTTCCTGTTCCCTGAAGTCGATAAAGCGGGCTTTGGACAGGTTGACGCTTTCGGTTCTGACCCCCAGCCGGGCGGTTTCCACTACTACCTGGTAATAGGCCGCTACCAGCGCCCGGCTGACCCGCTGGCGTACCGCCTGGGTCTCCAGCGACGCCTGCTGCACCAGCTGACTGAGTCGGGTCTGACTCAGCGCCACCCGCCCACCATTGTACAGCAGCCAACTGGCGCTTATGCTCCCGTCGATGGCATTATCCTGGTAAATACCCTGGACAAAAGTGGTGGGTGAGTTGTATTGATTGACGTAATTGTTCTGACCAATATTCAGGCCAATAGCGGGTAGCCGGTCGGGTACGCCAACGTGCTGGTTGCTGCGGGCAATGGCTTCGCGCTGGATGGCCGTCTGCAACTCGGTATTATTGGCCAGCCCCAGGCGAAGCGTTTCCGCCAGAGACAGCGAAGTTTGTGCCCGGCCAGGTTGTCCGCCAAGCAGCATGGCCAGCAGTAGCCACCAGCCATCCGCAAACCTCCGCCTTTTCTGACGCTGGGCACCCCCGTTTGTGCACCCGCCTGACCAAGTACATGAGCCCCCATTCATACTGCTAGCTGCTAAGTTCCAACTGATTGTGAACCAACGTATAGTAGTAGCCCTGTTTATGCACGAGTTCAGTATGCGTACCACTCTCCACAATCTCGCCCTGGTGCAGCACAACAATATTATCGGCATTGCGTACCGTGCTGAGCCGGTGCGCAATGACCAGTACGGTGCGCCCCTTCGTGAAATCAGCCAGGTTGTTCATGATAATCTTTTCGTTGTTGGCATCAAGGGCACTGGTCGCTTCGTCGAAAAATAAAAACGTCGGATTCTTATAGATGGCCCGCGCCAGCAAAATCCGCTGTTTCTGCCCTACGCTGAGTCCCATGCCCTCGCCCCCAATTTTAGTGGCCACCCCACGGGGCAGGGTTTGAATCAGGTCAGACAAGTTAGCCGCGTGTATCGCGTAGCTGAGTCGTTCCTCGTCGGGCATTTCATCGCTGCAAATAACGTTCTGCCGTAGCGTATCCGAAAAGATAAACCCTTCCTGCATCACTACGCCACACTGGCCACGCCACCAGCCGCTGTGAATGGCTTTCAGGTTTTGGTTGCCAATCATGATCTGGCCACTGCTGGGCTCATGGAATTTCAGTAGCAACTTCATCAGGGTCGTTTTACCACTGCCGCTGGAGCCCACCAGCGCCGTGATTTTTCCCCGGGGCAGCACCAGATTGATGTCCTTCAGAACGGGGGGGGTGCTGGCCCCCCCGTACGAAAAGCTCAGGTGCTGAAATGAAATACCCGACCAGGCTCCCAGCTGGCGAACGCGGTCGGCATGAACAGGATCTTCATCATCTTTCTTATTAACCTCCCCCAGCCGGTCCAGACTAATCTTGGCATCCTGGGCCGATCGCATAAAGTTAAGCAGGCTGCCCAGGGGCGAATTGATCTGTCCTACAATGGCCTGAATGGCGAGCATGGTTCCCAGGGTAATCTGGCCGTCAATCACCAGTTTCGCCGACATATAGGTAATCAGAATGTCTTTCAGCTGCGTAATAAAGAAGGTGCCGATCTGTTGCACCTGCATCAGCCTCATGTCTTCAACATTGATCTTGAATAGCCGGGCCTGTACCTGCTCCCACTTCCACCGCTTCTGGTTCTCGATGTTCTGAAGCTTGATTTCCGTAATGCCTGCCACAATCTCGAGCAGCGACCCCTGATTGTCGGCCATCCGGTCGAAACGGCGCAGGTTAAGTCGTTTACGGGCACCCATGAAAGCCCAGGTCCAGGCGACATACGCTACGGCACTGACGAAAAATACGGCAAAAATGGTTCCGTTATACAAACCCAGGACCAAACCAAACACCAGCATGTTGAACAGAGAGAACACAACCTTGAGCGACGAACTGGTTAAGAACCGCTCAATGATTTCGTGATCTTCAATACGCTGAAGGATATCGCCGGTATTGCGCGTTTCAAAAAACGAAATGGGCAGGCGCATAAGTTTGGTCAGAAAATCCGAAATCAGCCGGATATTGATCCGGGTGCTGATGTGCATCAGAATCCACTGTTCGACGAAGTCAGTGACAAGCTGGCAGATAAAAATAGTGAGCTGGCCAATGAGCAGGAGATTAACGAAGCCAATATCCTGGTATTCAATGCCCCGGTCCACAATAGACTGCATAATGAACGGGACAATGAACGTCAGCAGGGCACCCATCAGTACGCCAATACCAATCTGAATCAGGTACCGGCGGTAGGGACGCAGGTAGCCCCAAAAATAACTCAGTTGAAGGCCATTTTGCGGCTCGTCGGGGTCCGAATAAAAGGTTTGGTCAGGCTCCAGCAGCAACACAATACCGGGGGCATCGGGTGCGTTGGGTTGCCCTGTCCAGCCATCCATAAACTCGGCGTGGGTGTATTTAACCAGGCCCTGCGCGGGGTCGGCCACAAAGATATGCCTGCTGGTACTGGCGTATACCACCACAAAGTGCCGTTGCCGCCAGTAGGCAATCAGCGGTTTGGGGGCTTCATCCAGCAAAATCTGGAGCGTAATTCGAACGGAAATCGTGCGGAAACCCACGGCCTGTGCACCATCGCTGATCCCCGCCATACTCACGCCCGTTTTCCGGATGAAACAGACATCGCGCAGGTGTTCGAGTGAAAGGGTTTTACCGTAGTATTTACCAATCATCCGCAGGCAGGTTGGCCCGCAGTCTACTAAATCTAACTGACGATAAACTGGAAATTTCTTGATCACGCCAAATAATGGTTTGCCCTTCAGTAGAGCCTGACTAACCTGAATAACTACCGGTCGAACGGCTCTGCTTGTATACCCGGATCAGCTCATTTTTGGGACTTACTTGCTGTTTGCCCGTCACTCACTATACACGCAGCCGGCCTCGTCGCTCCCAACGAGGCCTATGAAGCAATGTGTACCTTTTGACAAAAAGTTAAGACAAAAGAAAGAAATTTCCGTGACGCGATAATTCCTTTTCCGTCTATTATATGGGTTTCAGTACTTTTCTGGGACGCCACAGTTTATTTTCACCTAATCCATAAATAATAGCATCATGATGACTTTACAATCGTTCCAAAGCCGTTTGGCCCCTGGCCAGCTGGACATCCTCTCGGCCGTTGAGGCCAATGCCGTGATCGGTGGCGGTGGCTGCAAGGCCAAGTCCAAAAAATCTAAAAAGTCCAAAAAGTCTAAAAAGTCTGACAAGAACTACTATTGCCCACCACCACCACCAAAGTGCTGGTAAGTTGTCAGGAATGCAGTGAGGTCGTAGCCCGTTGACTCAACGGGCTACGGCTTTTTTTTATAGTTAACCTTTTGCTATGGAAGTTTGCTACTGTCTGGCGCCCGGATACAGCTTTGTGGAGAGCAGCCTGCTCAATGCGCCGGGTTTTACGGCGGGTTTGCTGGATAAGTCATCGGATACAGTGCTGTTGCTCAACGCGGAGTTAACCGCTTTGCTCACCCTGTTTCGCGAGCCGGCTTCCGTTACGGAGGCTGCTGTCGCATTGGCGCAGCAACTAAATGCCCCGGTCGCTGATGTACGGGCCATTGTGGAGGACTCCGTCGACACCTACGTTCAGCGGGGGATTCTGGCACGGGCAGCATCCCGGCAGGAAGCAGACTCATATTCGTTCCCGACCCTGAAGGCACCCCATAAAATTGATACGTATTTTGTCCTGAACGAGTTATCTGCTCCCCCCCCGGTAGGGGTGTATCTGGTGCGGAACCGGGCGGGTAAACAGTACGTGCTCAAAAAGTTATTTCTGGACCCCGGTGCCCCCCGTACGCAGACTCGCGATCAACAAAACGAGTTTGCTTATGAGTTTGAAATACTCGCTCATCTCCAGGACTGCCCGCTGGTAAGCCAGCTGGTCATGTTTGATCCGGTTAAAGGCATTGGGGTAATCAACTATTTCGCCGGGGTGAGCCTCCGCCGGTTCATTACCGGTAATTCCGAATCACTATCGCAGGCCCACAGAATGGACCTCTTCAGTCAGTTGCTCGACGCCATGGATGGTTTACACAGCCGGAAGGTGTTGCACGGCGACCTGCACTCAAGCAACGTACTGGTGAATGAAGACAAGCGCATCAAACTAATTGACTTTGATATGGCATTCTTCTGGCGGGACCGGGCAAAAAATAAAGTTAAATTCGGGGGTATAACCGACTTTATCCCTCCCGAACGGTTAACCGACGACGTGTTTCATCAATCGGCTGGTCCTCCCGATTTTCGGGCCGAGGTGTATCAGATTGGGGTAATTGGTTATTTTATCTTCAACGGCAAACTGCCTTTTGTTGGCCAGACCTGGCGCCAGCAACTGGAAGCCATCCGGCATTCGGCAGTTGTCTGGGAGGTGGGTGTACCGGCCCGGATTCAACAGCTGATTGATCGGGCGCTGCACAAAAATCCAGCGCAGCGATTCGCGTCTGCAACAGCCATGAGAGCCGCCCTTGCTTAAACGAGTACATCGACTGGTCCGGTCTGCCAAACCAGCCGCTTCGGCTTTACCGGCTGCTCCCTTCCCCGTAAAGCAGATTCTGGTGAAATTATCAGATTTGGGGTGCAGGGGCCTGCTATTCGTCAGCAGCTCTGCCACTTCCCGGTTTGATAGCATTCCTGTGTCTTCTCTCGCGCATTGCGTAAGTTTGTATCCGCATTGGCCGTGATCTTTCCGTTGTTCATTGGTCAACGAAGGCTACTCCAGCCGCCCCGGGCTGTATACCACCCGGACCGTTTCAACCTGCAGCGTGCCGATACTCCGATGCCAATACGCGGTTCTGTTGATTCGGGGCTGGCCGGGGAAAACAGCCTTGGTATCTATACGGGTCAGATTGATCAAGCAGCCTTACCCGAATCACCCATCGACCCAAAAACAATGCACCTGATCGCGTCAATAATCCAAACGCTCTTAGCAACTGCACAGAAAGCTCTCCCGGCGAGTCTTTTTTCTGCGCTCCGAATCGCTGCGGTACAACTATTAACAGGGCTTTTTCTGCTAAGCAGCTGCGTTGACATCTACCGACCGCCCGAAATTTCGTCGCCGGGTACGTATCTGGTGGTGAATGGTTATTTCGATAGTGCGCCGGGGGCTGTCACGACCATCTCGCTCTCGCGGACGCAGAACCTGGCCGACCCCAAAGCCCCGCCCGCCGAAACCAAAGCACTGGTAAGCATTGAGAGCAGCAGCAAGGCTGTTTACACGCTCAAAGAAGCTCCGGCAGGTGCGTATACACTGACGGGCGTATCGCCCATGCCGGGGCAGACGTACCGGCTGCACATTAAAACTGCCGGGGGCAAGGAGTATTTCTCAGACTACGTACCGCTCGTCTCCACGCCCCCCATCGACAGTGTAAACTGGCGGCCCGACGATGACGGATTGCAGATCAATGTAAATGCCCACGACCCTACCAACAGCACCCGCTACTACCGCTGGGACTTCCAGTCTACCTGGCAGTATACCGCGCTCTATAACTCACTGCTGGAGCTAAAAGGCAGTCGAATAATTGACCGGGTAGACCCCGTTTTCCTGTGCTGGGGCAGCGATGCGTCGACCAACATCATTACTACGTCAACAGCCCGTCTCAGTCAGAATGTGGTGAGCCAGTTTCCGCTGGTACACATTCCCAGTACATCCTTCAAATTAGGATTGAAGTACAGCATTCTGGTGCGGCAAATTGGGCTGACGCAGGCAGGCTTCGACTATTATGACCAGCTGGCTAAAATAACCCAGAACATCGGCTCTATTTTTGACCCGCAGCCCACGCAGATAACGGGCAATATTCGCTCGGCTACCAACGCCAGCGAGTTAGCCCTGGGCTTTTTCAGGGTGGGCAACGTACAAAGCAAACGGATTTTTATCAATCGGGCACAGTTGCCTAATGCCTGGCGCATAAACACCGGCCTTGGTGGCTGTCAGGTTGATACAATGACGCTGAAAGACGTACTCGCCAACCAGCCGGCTCTCATCAGCGTAGAAGACGGTACGGGAAATTACTTTACGTCTTCTCTCGAATGTGCCGACTGCCGGGCGCGGGGGGGCGTTACCAAACAACCTGACTTCTGGAAATGATACCGATGGCGCAACCCAAACGATATACCCGCCTTTTTCTTTATTTCCTGCTGCTTTGTAGTAGCCTGGTCAGCTACGGCCAGCCCAGTTCGGTCACGCAGGCCTTTGATAGCTACCGGCAGCAAAGCCTGATCGAGAAACTGTTTGTGCATACCGACCAGAATTTTTACCTCACCGGCGAAACACTCTGGTTTTCTGCGTATTACGTGGATGGGTCCTTCCACAGACCGCTTGACGTCAGCAAAGTGGCCTACGTAGAGTTGCTTGATAAAGAGGGGCGTTCGATTGTACGGACAAAAGCGGGCATGACAGCCGGAGGTGGCAATGGCAGCCTGTTTTTGCCCGCGTCACTGCGGTCAGGAACGTACCTGATGCGGGCTTATACCAACTACATGAAAAATGCGGGAGCTGGGTATTTCTTTGAAAAACCGCTCACCATCGTCAACCCGTTTATTCCCCTCGATCCACCCTCATCCAACCCTGTTGCGGAGTATGACATTCAGCTTTTCCCCGAAGGAGGGCATCTGGTACAGGGGCTAATGAGTCGGGTGGCTTTCAAAGCTGCCAATGCCAGCGGACACGGGGTGACCATGCGCGGGTGGCTGCTAAACGGCCAGAATGATACGCTGTCGCGGTTTACGTCCCATAAGTTCGGGATGGGTAGTTTTGATGTTACGCCCGCTGCCGGTGTTAAGTACCGGGTGCTGATGCAGGACGAACAGGGTCGCTCATTTACGCGCCCTCTGCCCGCTGTTCAGCCGCGTGGCTACGTGGTGCGCGTGGATGATGCCGGAGCCGAGCAGCTAAAAATCACCGTCAGTACCAATGTTGATGCGGCTTCGTCAGTTTCTCTGTTTGCTCACACCCGCAATGCCATTAAGGTAGCAGACAGCAAGACCATTGAGCGGGAAGCAAGTTTTATGGTCGATAAAAAAGCGCTGGGCGACGGGATTACGCACCTGACTATTTTCAACGCCAGCCAGCAACCCGTTTGTGAGCGATTGTATTTCAAACAGCCACTTGCCCTGCCCATTACCCTCAAAACCAACCAGCCTGACTATGCCGCCCGAACCCCGGTAATACTGGACGCATCGGTGCAGGGACTTACCGGGGCGGGACAAACAAACCTCTCGATAGCCGTTTATCGGCTTGATTCGCTCAGTACGGCTTCGTCGGAAAACATCCTGAGCAGCCTGTGGCTCACCTCCGATCTGCCCGGCTACGTCGAATCGCCAGCCTACTACCTGCAACCCGAAACATCCGACGTAAAGCAGGGTGTTGACAACCTGATGCTTACGCACGGCTGGCGACGGTTTCGGTGGGCGGATATACTCGACAAAACCAGCCCACCCCACCCGTTTATTGCCGAAGTAAACGGCCCGCTGGTGCAGGGCGCTATTACCGACCCCACCACGGGTGCACCCCTACCCGGTAAAATCACGTTTTTATCGACCATTGGTAAGCCCATCCGGCTGTCTGTTTCTACCAGCGATGCTGCAGGGCGGGTACGGTTTGAGATGCGCGATTTTTACGGGCCCAAAAGTCTGGTACTGCAAACCAGCCCGCCCGACAGTCTGGCCAGACTGAGTCTGCTGAACCCTTTTTCTGACGAACCCACACCCCATACTTTGCCTGATTTCTCCCTGCCCGAAGCACGGTTAGACCAGCTCCTGAACCGGAGCGTAGCCATGCAGGTGCAGTCGGCCTACACCAATGACCGATCTGTTCGGTACGTATATCCGGTTATCGACAGCACGGCGTTTTATGGCAAACCCAGTGAAAGCTACCTGCTGGATACCTACACTCGGTTTCCGCGCATGGAGGAGGTTCTGCGCGAATACGTACCGGGAGTTATGCCCCGCAAACGGCAGGGTCGCTTCCGGCTGGAGGTGGTCAACTCCCCCTACCGGGCTATTTTTGACGAACCCGCTCTGATGCTCATCGACGGTGTACCGGTGTTCGATGGTGACCGGGTTATTGAGTTCAGCCCACTGAAAATAAAGCAACTGGACGTGCTTACGAACCGCTATTTTCTGGGACGGACGGAGTTTAACGGTATTGTTAGTTTCATGACCTACAAAAGTGATCTGACCGGCTTTCCGCTCGATGCCCACGTCCAGAAACTCGACTACGACGGACTACAGCTTCAGCGCGAGTTTTATACCCCCCGCTACGACCTGGCCAATCCGCCAAGCAGCCGCCTGCCCGACGCCCGCACCCTGCTGTACTGGAATCCCGCCTTACAAACCAGCACCGGCGGTAACGCCCGCATCAGCTTCCCCACCTCCGACCAGACCGGCACGTATCTCATCGAAGTCAATGGACTGACAAAAGAGGGTCGTGCCGGTAATCAGCGGGCGACTTTTAGGGTGAAGAGCACACCAAAATAACTCGCAGTGTCCGCAGGCACGTATGACAGGAGTATCCGCTCCCTCCAAAATCAGGCGGCAGCCCTATACGGTAATGGGGTACGTACAGACGATTCCCGGATAATGAGCTGGGTGTTCATAACGGTTGTTTGCGGGTGTAGTACCGTGTCGCCAGCGTCGATCTGCATGAGTAGCAGGCGCACGGCTTCTACGCCCATCTGCTGAATAGGTTGGTTAATGTGGGTGAAAGCCAGGCCGAAAAAGGCTCGTTATTGAAGCTGGCCACCTTCAGGTCGTCAGGTATCTGGGTATTTTCTATTTCAGGGCATACATGGCTGAATAGGCAATTCGGTCGCTGATTGTCAGCAGTTCGACGATTTGGTGTTTCAGGAACGCGGCTATGAGTTTGTCTATGAAGGCCGGCGTTATCTCGACCTCACCCGCACGGACCGGGCTACCAAATTCATTGCCGACGGCGGTAAACCCGTACCAACGCTGCCTTATTTACTAATACCAACCGTTGAAACGGCCAACAACCCCGCTATCAAGTAAACCAATGACAACCAACACAACACCCATCCCCATCCGCCACGCCGTTGGCCTGACCGAACTGGCTAACCTGACCACCTCAACACTGCGCGACAATTTCCTGATAGAAAGCCTGTTTGAATCCGGCACAATTCAACTCGTGTACACCCACTATGACCGCGTAATTACCGGAGGTGTTTTACCCGGCCCCGACCCGGTTCAGCTACCGACCTACGACAACCTGAAGACCGCCCATTTTCTCGACCGTCGGGAGTTGGGGGTTATCAACGTGGGTGGACCCGGCTCGGTCATGGTGGATGGCGAACGGCACGACCTGAGCAAACTCGATGGCCTGTACATAGGGCAGGGAAATCGCAATGTTTCGTTCCAGAGTGACGATACCAGCGAACCCGCGCGGTTTTTTCTAATGTCGGCCCCGGCGCATCACGCCTACCCAACGGCGAAACTGGCCAAAGAAGACGCAAACCCAACGCGCTTAGGCAGCCAGGAAACCGCCAACGAACGTACTATTTACAAGTATATTCATGGGGGTGGTCTGGCCAGTTGCCAACTGGTGATGGGCCTGACGGTGCTGGAACCCGGTAGCGTCTGGAATACCATGCCCGCCCACGTACATGACCGGCGCATGGAAGTCTATTGCTATTTCGACCTACCTGCCGAGCATCGGGTGTTTCATTTGATGGGTCCGCCAGACGAGACCAAACACATCGTAGTGGCCAACCATCAGGCGGTTATCTCGCCCCCCTGGTCCATTCATGCGGGTTGCGGTACGGCCTCGTACTCGTTCATCTGGGGCATGGCGGGCGAGAATATGGACTTCGCCGATATGGATTTCGCACCCATTACGTCGCTTCGCTAATTGGGTAGCGATTGGCTACCAACGACTTTTAGGGTATACCTCCAACGAAGCGGATAAATTATGGGAAATTACAGGTTTTTAGTACTGCTGCTCAATGCATTACTCGTTGGCTGTCCGGTCACATCGAATGCTCAGCCATCACAACCCACTACCCGTACAAACAATAAGCCGGGTTCTGCCCGGCCCAACATTATCTTTATCCTGACCGACGACCAACGCTGGAGCGCGATGGGCTACGCCGGAAACCCGCTCGCCCATACGCCCGAAATGGATAAACTGGCCCGGACCGGAACGTATTTCAGGAAGGGTATGGTCACTACGCCCATTTGCGCGGCCAGCCGGGCCAGCATCCTGAGCGGCATGTACGAACGGGCGCACCGCTATACGTTTCAGACCGGCTCCATCCGGGACGAGTACATGAAAACGGCGTACCCCTACGTGCTGAAACAGGCGGGCTACCACACCGGATTTTATGGAAAACTGGGTGTTAAATACGACAAAGCCGCCGGACTCTTCGATGTCATTGAAGACTACGACCGCAACAACAAATACACCGACAGGCGCGGGTATTTTTTTAAAACGCTGGGCAAAGACACCGTACACCTGACGCGCTACACTGGCCAGAAAGGCATTGACTTCATTAAGGCGGCCTCGTCAAAAAAACCGTTCTGCCTGTCGCTCAGTTTCTCGGCGCCCCACGCACACGACGGTGCGCCCGACCAGTATTTTTACGACGAACAAACCGCGCATCTGCTCGACAACGTGACCATTCCGCCCCCGGCTTTGGGCGACGATACATACTTCAACGCCCAGCCCGAAGCCGTCCGAAAAGGGTTTAACCGCGTGCGCTGGAAGTGGCGATTCGATACCCCCGAAAAATACCAGCGGATGGTAAAAGGCTACTATCGCATGATTGCCGGGGTTGATCTGGAGATTGCTAAAATCCGGGCGCAACTCAAACAGCAGGGGCTGGACAAAAACACCATCATCATTGTGATGGGCGATAACGGCTACTTCCTGGGTGAGCGGCAACTGGCCGATAAATGGCTGATGTACGACAACTCCGTGCGGGTGCCGCTTATCATTTACGACCCCCGCACCCCCGTTCACCACGACATGGACGATATGGCGCTCAACATCGACGTACCGGCCACCATCGCCGACATGGCGGGCGCTAAACAGCCCGCCGACTGGCACGGGCGGAGTCTGCTGCCCGTTGTGTCAGGAGCCAGTAAACGCATTGACCGGGACACGGTGCTGATTGAACACCTCTGGGAGTTTAAGGATATTCCGCCCAGCGAGGGGGTACGAACGAACCAGTGGAAATACTTCCGGTACGTCAACGATAAAACGCTCGAAGAACTCTACGACCTCCAGGCCGACCCGCAGGAAATCACGAATCTGGTCCGCAATGATTCGTACAAAACGGTACTGAACAAACTGCGGGGGGCTACCGACCGGCTCAGCCATACATTGGGCGACCCGAATGCGGGCGTGCCGTCGGGGTTGATGGTCAACTTTGGCCGGAACGCCGGGCAGGTGCTACCCGCCAATCAGAAACCCGAATTTTCGTGGATTGTACCGAACGATGCCGTTTTTCAATCGGCATACCAGGTACTGGTGGCTTCGTCGAAAGCAAATCTGGCTAATAACATCGGCGATGTCTGGAACAGCGGGCAGGTGCGGGGTAGTCAGTCGGCCAATGTAATGTACGGGGGACCAGCCCTGAAACCGGGTATGAGTTGTTTCTGGAAAGTCAGAATCTGGGACACCGTCAACCGCACCGGCGATTACTCGGCCCCGCAGCTGTTTCGGGTGGGGCCACCGGGCCATTCACTGGCTCCCCCGGCCAGCTTCCAGATTGAGCGCAACGAACCAAAAGTATTTCGTAAACAGACCAACGGGACGTATTTCGCAGATTTCGGCAAGGATGCCTTCGCCACGCTGGAACTGACCTATCGCACCGGCGCACCGGCGGCTGCCAGAGCCGATACGCTGCTGGTGCGGCTGGGCGAGCAGTTGACCGGCGACCACATTAACCGCAAACCGGACGGACACATTCGCTATCAGGAAGTAAAACTACCCGTGCAGCCCGGCAAACGTACCTACAAACTGGCCATCAAACCCGATGAGCGCAACACCAAACCCGGGGCGGTGGTGATGCCCGATTCGTTTCCGGTGCTGCTGCCATTTCGATACGCCGAAATAGAACCGACCCGCTCCGGCGTACCGGCCACACTTACTGCCGATGCCCTGACGCGGGTGGCTTATTTTGGGTATTTTGACGAGAGCCAGAGCCGTTTTGCCAGTTCCGATACCATTCTCAATCAGGTGTGGGATTTGTGCAAATACTCCATCAAAGAAACGTCCTTTGCCGGGCTGTACATCGACGGCGACCGCGAGCGGATTCCCTACGAGGCCGACGCGTACCTGAACCAGCTCAGCCACTACACCACCGACCGCGAGTACGGTATGGCCCGGCGCACCATCGAATACTTCATGCAGCACCCCACCTGGCCTACTGAGTGGCAGCTTCACGTAGCCCTGATGATGTACCAGGACTACATGTACACCGGCAACACCGACCTGATTGCCCGTTACTACGAACCCCTAACCCACAAAACGCTGATTGAACTGGTACGGGAAGATGGGTTGATCAGCTCGCAGTCGCCAAAAAACACGCCCGCGTTTATGCAGCAACTGGGCTTCACCGACCCCGCCGTGAAGCTGAAAGACATTGTGGACTGGCCCCCTGCTCAGAAAGATACCGGCTGGAAACTGGCCACCACCGAGGGTGAACGTGATGGGTACGTATTCACGCCCATCAACACGGTCGTGAACGCGCTGTTTGCCAAAAACATGGACATCATGGCCGAGTTTGCCCGCATCCTGAACAAACCCACCGACGAAGCCCGGTTCCGCATGGCGGCTATGAAAGCAAAACAGGCCATCAACGAGAAATTATTCGATACAAAAACCGGTGCCTACGTAGATGGCGAAGGTACCGGCCACTCGTCGCTCCACGCCAACATGATGGTAATGTCGTTTGATATTACGCCCGAAGCACACAAAAAATCGGTGGCAAATTTCATCAAATCCCGGGGGATGGCGTGTAGTGTATACGGCTCACAATACCTGCTGGAAAGCCTGTACAACGCCGGAGAAGCCGATTATGCCCTGAAACTCATGACTGCCACCAACGACCGTAGCTGGTACAACATGATAAAAGCCGGTTCTACCGTAACGCTCGAAGCCTGGGACATGAAATACAAACCCAACCTCGACTGGAACCATGCCTGGGGAGCCACGCCCGCCAACATTATTGCCCGGAATATGTGGGGTATTCAGCCCGCCGTGCCGGGGGGCAGCATCGTCAGTATCAAGCCGCAGTTAGGTACATTGGCCACGTCGTCCATCAAGGTGCCGATGCTAAAAGGGGATGTCAGCGCGTCATACATCCGCAAAAGCAAACTGAATCAGGAATACCTCATCGAACTCCCGGCCAACGTATCGGCAGAGCTGGAACTGCGGTCATCGCCCGAAGATACGATTGTAGTAAACGGCGAAAAAGCCGACCCCACCTTCAAAACCATCCGTCTGTCGCCGGGCAGGAACGTGGTTGAGTTGATTGTCAATACGTTTTAATCCTGAATCCTCCGATGCGAACGAACCCAGTCTTTATTCTGCTTGCTGTATCAACGTTTTTTCTGCAATCCTGCAAAACTGTAAAAACTGCCGGTGGTCCTGAAAAACAGGGTGTGGAGCAGGCCATGGTGAAGGCCATGCAATGGCAGGAAGCGAACCCCATTTTTGCCAAAGCCCCCACCGACTGGACCAACGGTGCGTATTATACCGGCGTTGTTGAAGCGCACAAGGCCACTAAAAACAAGGCGTTTTTGGATGCGCTGACCAGCATGGCCGCCCGCAACAACTGGCAACCCTACGAGCGGTTTTACCACGCCGATGACCTGGCCATCACCTACTCGTACCTCTACTTGAACTGGCTGGGGGTACCGGGCGTGAATACAGCTCCTGCCGATACCATCATTCAGCAGCACCTCTACAAACCCCACCCCTGGCGCAACGGTATTCCCGATAAAGACCAGCGGATTTTGTGGTGGTGGTGCGACGCGCTGTTCATGACTCCGCCCGTACTGACGGTATACGCCAAACAGAAAAACGACCCGAAATATCTGGACGAAATGCACCGGTATTACCTCCAGACGTATAGTCTGCTGTACAACAAAGAGCAAAAACTCTTTGCCCGCGATGTCCGGTTTTTATGGACCGGCAGCGACACCGACAAAAAAGAACCAAACGGCAATCCCATTTTCTGGTCGCGGGGTAACGGCTGGGTGCTGGGTGGCCTTGCCCTGATTCTTCAGGATATGCCAAAGAACTACAAACACCGGGCTTTTTACGAGACGCTGTTCAAAGACATGGCCGCCCGCGTCAAAGCCCTACAACCCGCAGACGGTCTTTGGCGTACCAGTCTGCTCGCGCCCGAAGCCTTTCCGCACGGCGAAGCAAGCGGTAGTGGGTTCTTTACGTTTGCGCTGGCATGGGGTATTAACAACGGCCTGCTCAACAAAAGTGATTATCAGCCCGCCGTGCAGAAAGCCTGGACCGCCCTGGCGCAGTGCCAGCAGGAAAACGGCAAGGTGGGCTGGGTGCAAAACATTGGCTACGACCCCAAGCCCGCCGATAAAGACAGCTGGCAAAACTTCGGTACGGGTGCGTTTCTGATGGCGGGCAGCGAAGTACTGAAACTAAAATAAACTATGAAACCGATACCGGCCCGGTATACGCTGCTCATGTATGGCCTGATGCCGTTACTGCTGTTGGGCATGATTTCCGTAGTACACCCACCCGTTTCTATCCACCGGAATACCATACCACCCAACATCATCCTGATTATGGCCGATGACATGGGGTATTCTGATATTGGCTGCTTCGGTTCCGAAATTCAGACGCCCAATCTGGACCGCATGGCCCAAAACGGGCTCCGCATGACGCAGTTTTATAACGCATCTCGCTGCTGCCCAACCCGTGCCAGTCTGCTAACGGGACTGTACCCCCATCAGGCGGGCGTGGGCGACATGGTTACCGACAGGGGTTACGCAGCTTATCAGGGTTACCTCAATCAACAGTGCGTAACCATTGCCGAAGCCCTGAAACCCGCCGGTTATCAGACGTACATGGCCGGAAAGTGGCACGTTGGCACCAAACCCGATCAATGGCCGGTGAAACGGGGCTTCGACCGGTATTTCGGCCTGATCGACGGAGCAAGCAGCTATTTCAACAACCACCCCTATCGCCCCAACCAGACGCTGACGGTCGCTTTGGACGACCAGCCCATAACGCCCAGCCCTGACTACTACGCTACAAATGCCTACACCGATTACGCGCTGAAGTTCATCGACAGTAAGTCCAAAGACACCCCATTTTTTCTGTATCTCGCTTTCACGGCTCCGCACTGGCCCCTGCACGCGCTCCCGCAGGACGTAGCTAAATACCGGGGGAAATACGATGGTGGCTGGGATGAGGTACGGGCTGCGCGGTTTAGCCGCATGAAAAAACTCGGTATCCTCAACGCTACCACCAGCCTCTCCCCCCGCGACAATACTATACCTGCCTGGACTACGGTGAGCGAAACGGAAAAAGCGACGTGGGCCGATGATATGGCAACCTACGCGGCCATGATTGACCGGATGGATCAGAACATCGGGCGCGTACTCGATAAACTCCGGGAACGGGGCGACGACAAGAACACGGTCATCCTGTTTTTGTCCGACAACGGAGCCAGCCACGAAACCATCGACAGCAACAGCTTTCTGCCCAGCATTGTTGAGCGCAGTAAATTATCCGCCAGCGACACCGCTTCCTTTGCAGCCTACGGACGGCGGGGGGCTAACGTCAGCAACACCCCGTTTCGGATGTATAAACACTGGGAGTACGAAGGTGGCACGGCTACGTCGTTCGTGGCTTACGGTCCGTCGGTAGTGAAGCCGGGCCGAATTAGCCAGCAGTCCGGTCACGTTATCGACCTCATGGCTACCTGCCTTGACCTGGCCGGAACCCGCTATCCACAAACGCACAAAGGGCGGGCTATTACTCCAACCGAAGGCATCAGCCTGGTTCCGCTGCTCAAAGGCCAGTCGGGGCCTGTTCATGATGCGCTGTATTTTGAACACGAAGGCAACCGGGCCGTCCGGCAGGGCAACTACAAAATCGTGTCTACCTATCCCAATGATACCTGGGCGTTGTATAACCTGAAAGTTGATCGTACTGAAGGGCGTGATCTGAGCCAGCAACAGCCCCAGCGTGTGCAACAGATGGCCGCTTTGTACGAAGTCTGGGCCAACCGGGCCGGGGTGATTCCATACGCCAAACTCACAAAACGCTGATGGGCTATCTGCCTGTACTCTAATGACGGTTGGTGAATGTTGACGCGCTTATGGTTTGTTTTACCCTGATCCAAACGCGGGATACATTAAATTTTCGGGGTTCAACGGTCAGGGCTGCACACGGGTTGCCGCACTTTTGACTATTGAACCCCGAACAAAACAACGATTATACCAGCATCCGCATGGGGTTCTCCAGAAACTCTTTCAGCGTTTGCAGGAAAGCCGCGCCGGTGGCTCCATCAACCGAGCGGTGGTCGCAGGAGAGCGTTACCTTCATGACGTTGGTTGGCTTCACTTCGCCGTTCACGAATGCAACTGCTGGCTTGATGGCACCAATGGCCAGGATGCAGGAATCGGGCGGGTTGATAATGGCCGTAAACTCGTCGATACCGAACATACCGAGGTTCGAGATGGAGAACGTACTACCTTCCCAATCCTTCGGCTGGAGTTTCTTATCCTTTGCTTTAGCCGCCATTTCCTTCACCTCGGCGGCAATAGTGGAGAGTGTTTTCTGGTCGGCGTTGCGTACCACCGGCACGAGCAGGCCTTCGTCTACTGCCACCGCTACGCCAATGTTGACGTATTTATAGCGACGAATCTTATCACCACCCGGGGTGCCGGCCAGCCACGACGAGTTAACGTTCGGGTGCTGTTTCAGCGCAACAGCAGCGGCTTTCAGGACAAAATCATTGAACGAAATCTTGACCGGGCTGACGGCGTTGACCGTGCCGCGCAGTTCTATAGCCTTGTCCATGTTGATTTCCATGGTCAGGTAGAAGTGCGGAGCCGTGAACATGCTCTCGCCCAACCGGCGGGCAATGGTCTTGCGCATCTGCGAAACCGGTACGTCTTCGTAGTCGCCCCCAACGGATGTTGCCTGGGCCTGGGGTGCCGGAGCAGGTTGCGGAGCCGCTTTCTGCTCGGCAGGAACAGCCTGTTGCACCGGGGCAGGTTGTTGCGCCGGTTGGGGCTGGGCAGGCTTAGCCGAAGGTACAAATGACTCGACATCACTTTTGACGATACGGCCTTCGGGACCAGTGCCGTGTACCTGTTTGAGGTCAATACCTTTCTCTTCGGCAATACGTTTGGCTAAGGGCGATGCCTTCATCCGTCCGCTCGACTCTACCATGTCGCCCGCTCCACCGGCGTAGGACAGGTCCGTGTCGGCGTTGGCGGGCAGGCTGGCCTGTGGGTTTTGCAGGGCCGTTTCCGAACCGCCTTCGCCCGTGGCGGCTTCTGTGCCATTATTGTTCTCAACGGCGGGTGCAGCGGGGGCTGGCGATGCGCTGCCATTGCCATCGACCAGCACTTTAAAGTTCGCACCTTTCTCACCAACCACGGCAATAATAGCATCGATGGCTACGGATTCGCCCTCTTTCACGCCAATGTACAGCAGCGTACCTTCTTCATAGGCTTCGAGGTCCATGGTGGCTTTGTCGGTCTCGACTTCGGCCAGCACGTCGCCGGACTTTACGGTATCGCCTTCTTTTTTGTGCCAGGCCACAATGACGCCTTCGGTCATAGTGTCGCTCATCTTGGGCATTCGAATTACCGTTGCCTTCACGTTTTCGGCGGGGGCAGCAGATATGACTTCGGGGTCGGGTAGTTTGGTGGCTACGTCGGCCTGAACAACATGGCCACTCGGCGCGGGGGCCGGGTTGGGCTTCTCGGCTGGAGCGGCATCCTGACTACCTCCACTGGCTCCGTTGAGCAGGGCTTTATAGTCTTCGCCCTCGGCCCCAATAATGGCCATGATACCGTCGATAGGTACGGATTCGCCTTTTTCGACGCCGATGTAGAGCAACGTGCCTTCTTCATAGGCTTCAAGGTCCATGGTGGCTTTGTCGGTCTCAACTTCGGCCAGCACATCGCCGGACTTTACGATATCGCCCACTTTTTTGTGCCACTCCGCAATGACGCCTTCGGTCATGGTGTCGCTCATCTTGGGCATTCGAATCAATTCAGCCATAATCAGTATCTATAAAAACAGTTGAAACGCAGAGACAGGTTGAGTGCCAAAATTAGTGAATCATTCCTATTCTACCCACAAAACTAACCCTTTGAGGTAGCTGCCTTCGGGGTGGAACAGGCTCACGGGATGGTCGGCGGGCTGGCTCAGGTGGTGCAGCACGCGTACCTGCCGCCCGGCGTCGATGGCTGCGGCCACAATGGTGTTGTAGAATAACTCCCGGTCAATTACCTGCGAACACGAGAACGTAAACAGAATACCGCCTTTGGCTACGCGCTTCAGCCCTTCGGTGTTCAGGCGTTTGTAGCCCTGAACAGCCCGGTGCCGCGCCGACAGGCTTTTGGCAAAAGCGGGCGGGTCGAGAATGACGATGTCGTACTGCTCGTTGTGGTTATTGAGGTAATGCAGCACATCGTCGGCAATGGCTTCATGCTGGTAGGTTTCGGGGCTGAAGTTGGCCGTTACGTTCTGATTGGTGAGCGCAATAGCCTTCTGCGACGAATCGATCGAGTGGACGTCGGTGGCGCCAGCCTGAATAGCGTACACCGAAAACCCACCGGAGTAGCAAAACGCGTTCAGCACCCGCTTACCCGGCGCGTACTGCGCCAATAACGCCCGGTTGTCGCGCTGGTCGAGAAAAAAGCCCGTTTTCTGACCCGTAATCCAGTCGATGAGAAACGTATTCCCGTTTTCCAGCACCGGGTGCGGCACGGGCGTTTGCCCAAACAAATAGCTGTTGGTAACCGTACCAGCGTATTCGTTCGGTAGGGTTTCGCTGCTTTTGTCATACACCGCCGTCAGTTCATCGCCAAATACGGCCTGTAATGCTTCGGTAATAACCATACGCTCGCGGTGCATCCCGATGGAGTGGGCCTGAAGTACCGCCACCCCATTATAGACGTCGATAATCAGGCCGGTACAGCCGTCGCCCTCGCCGTGTACAAGTCGGTAGCAGTTGGTCGGTCCGGCGTCCCGGGTTGAGTTGATGATGGCCTGCCGGATGTGGCGGATCCCCCTAAGCTTTTGGGTCCAGTACGCTGCATCGGGCGTTACGGGACCACCTGCCGTGGCTGCAAACGAAAACAGCCGCACGGCAATGCTGCCGTCGTGATAGTGGCCGGTGGCTAAATACACACCTTTACGGTCATAGACCTCTACTACGTCGCCATCGTTCAGGTCGCCGTCGTAGCGGGCAATGGCGCGGGAAAACACCCACGGGTGAAACCGCCGAACGGCTTCGTCACGACCGGCCTGTAGAAATAATTTGGTATAACTCATTGGGGATTCTAACAGAAGACCACAAAGATACGACGGGCGCGGGTAGGCAGCCGGACAAAAGATGCATGAGAAATAAGGGGGTTCTTCGTTATAGGGAAGTAAACCAATCTACAGCTATGCAAAGACGCTTATTTCTCAAACAATCGCTCCTCACGGCGGGTACGCTCGCCATCGGTACTGACCTGTTGGCCAATGGCCTGAAGAAGTCAATCAACCCGTTCGGCGTTCAGCTTTACAGCGTCCGCGATATGATGCCCAAAGACCCCAAAGGCACCATGACGCAACTGGCCAGGCTCGGCTACAAACAGTTCGAAAGCTACGCCGGTCCGCAGGGCTTTTTGTGGGGCATGGCCCCGAAAGAAGCGAAGATGTTTCTGGACGACCTCGGCGTAAAGATGGTCAGCACCCACTTCGACTTCAAAAAAGACCTCGACAAAAGCATCGAGATGGCCAACGGCGCGGGGCTGACGTACCTGCTCTGCCCCTACATCGGCCCGCAGAAATCTTATGACGACTGGAAGAAGATTGCTGATCTCTTCAACGAAACCGGCGAGAAAGTGCGCAAAGGCGGGCTGAAATTTGGCTACCACAACCACGATTATTCGTTCAAACCGCTCGACGGCAAAATCCCGCAGGTATATCTGCTGGAAAACACCGACCCTAAAGACGTGATGTTCGAGCTGGACATGTGCTGGATTGAAGCCGCCGGGCAGGATGCCGCCGAACACCTCAAAACCTACGGCAACCGCTACGAACTCTGCCACGTCAAAGACTTCAACCGGGTAGACAGCAAAGTCGTACAAACCGACCTCGGCACCGGTTCGGTAAATTATAAAAAGCTGTTGCGCACGGCGATGGATAACGGCATGAAATACTTTATCATTGAGCAGGAAGACTACCCGCAGTCGCCGATGGTGAGTATGAAAAACGATGCCGCGTATATGCAGAAGTTATCAGTGTAGGCAGTTCTGAACGAGGATTTTCATGGGATTTCAATGATTTGCAGGATAACTGCGGTGTCTGTAGAAGCCTGTAAATCGCTGAAATCCCGCGAAAATCCTCATTCAGACAAGTCAATTCCCCTCGTCCCGTGCTGAGAACAGCCGTTTGAGCCAGCTTTTCTGCTCGACAGTCTCTTCCTTTTTCTCCACTTCCGTTAGCTTATAGTTAGCCAACGCCCGCAAATCGGGTTGTCCGGCATCAACCCAGGCGGTGTACCAGAAGTCACCGACCATCTTCACCGACGCCCGCATCTGCCGCTCCACCTGCCCGCGCAGCCGCTCGTGATACACCCGCGAAAATTCCTCCGAATAGACCTTTACCGTAATGCCATTACGCTCCTCGAAGCCGTATTTACGGGTTTCGCCAAACTGCCCGGTCAGCTCTCTCTCAAAAATCAGCACCGAATCGAGCGCGGCATGAGCGTTGAACACCGCCTGCCAGGCCGCTTTCTGTGGCGAATAAACATACTCGGCGGGGCCAACCAGAAAATCGTAGTTCATACTATACAACTCCGGCAGGCGCGACTCCCAAAAACCGTGAATACCCTGCTGCCCCGTCAGCTGCCCGTTGTAGTTGCGGGTGGTGTGTAACGGTACGTTGGCATCGGCAATGTAATGGCCCAAATCTGCCGCCACGCGCAGAATCCGGCGAACGTCGCGCTGCCGGAACGCTTCGGTCAACTGGTATTTGGTGAGTTGAATTTGCCAGGGTACCAGCCCGTGTTTGGCCAGGGTGTCATCGCCATACAGTTCTGCCGCGTCTTTATAAAACCGGGGCAGAGTCACGATAGATGTATCGGCATAGGCGTCGAGGTCGATGAAATGGCGCGGGGCTTCGCCAGGTACGGCGTATCGTCGTTTGTCGGGGTTCACGGCATTATCGACCAGAAAGGTGATGTTGGTTTTGAAGAACGGCATCATCTCGGCGGGCAACGTAAACACCGCCAGTCGGTTAATCTGCTGATGCGCATAAAACCCCCAGACAGGCCGGTACATATCCAGATTGGTACGTTGCACATCAGCAGGTAGTACGAGCTGGAAGATGAAAATTTTGAAAGAAACAAAAAACCAAATAAATCTGTTGTACGTTTGTGGAATCATAGCACTATACGGACATAATTTTTAACTATTCTGTAAAGTAAGTTTGATAAACAGAACATTATTTCGAATTCAAGAATAAAGCAAAACAATGAAAACTAAATTCCGGGGTTACACCCTACTTATTGCGGTGCTATGCGCCTTTGCCCTAACAATCTATGGTGCTTATTCCCCCGCCCGCAAGGCGAAGAAGCAACAGATTGTCTGCGTAAAGTTCAAAGCTGATGTTGACAATCAGGCTATTGAACGGTACATGCTTGGTTTTGCCAGCCTGAAACACGAGATTCCTGGTATCATCAGCTACACGTCGGGACGGACCATTGCACCCAATGGAACTACCACCGACTACGACGTCGTACATTACCTTACGTTTCAGAGCGAGGACGATATCAAGACATTCGAGAACGACCCGGCTTACAAAACGTTTATTGCGCAAAACCAGCGTATCTGGGAAAACAACCTGACCGTCAATGCCGATATTCGTCAGTAAACGAGTGCGTTGCCTAAGAAAATCAGCAACTGTATTTGCGTATAGTTGCTGATTTTCTTATTTTTGCGCCCTCATATCGCGAAACGATCTTTATAATACATATCAATGGCAAACCATAAGTCAGCAAAAAAAGCAATCCGGTCGAGTGCCAAGAAGCGGATTCAGAATCGTTACCAGCACGTTACCACCCGGAACATGGTGAAAAAACTGCGCCTAACCACCGACCACGCAATGGCCGTTGAGTTGTTCAAAACCGTATCGTCGGCCCTGGACAAACTCGCCAAGCGCAATATCATTCACAAGAACAAAGCCAGCAACAACAAATCGAAACTGGCCAAAATGGTGAACCGGCTCCAGCCAGCTACGGCATAATCAAGCCCTTCGTTCAGATATCCAGAACCTTGCCTTTTACCGGGGAAGGTTTTTTTGTGTGCAAAATGGATGAAAATGTTGAATATTGGGCGTCAATCACTGACTATCAACGCATCGAACAACTATAACCGGTGCGCTGACCCCGCCTGGACGGCCCCATTCATCATTTATAATTCATAATCAGGATACGTGACTTACGAAACATCGGGTAAAATCCAAAGCTGGGCCGAAGAAGACCGCCCGCGCGAAAAACTCATGCTCAAAGGTCGGTCCGCCCTCTCCGACGCCGAGCTGATTGCCATTCTCATCAACTCCGGCACGGTCGACCTGACGGCGGTGGACGTGGCTAAAATCATTCTCAAGAGCGTTAACCACAATCTCAATGACCTGGCCCGGCTGAGCGTAAAGGACCTCTCCAAATTTCGGGGTATCGGCGAAGCGCGGGGCATTGCCATCGTGGCCGCGCTGGAACTGGGTCGTCGGCGCAAAGAGCAGGACCGTCCGGTACGCGCCCGCATCACCTGCTCGCGCGATGCTTATAACGAACTGGTGCCGCACCTGACCGACAAACCCCACGAAGAGTTCTGGATTTTGCTGCTTAACCGCGCCAACGAGGTAATGAAGCCTGTTCTGGTCAGTACGGGGGGCGTATCCGGCACGGTAGCCGATCCAAAGATTATTTTCAAGCAGGCCATCGAGAACCTGGCGTCGGCCATGATTCTGTGCCACAACCACCCATCGGGCAACCTGATGCCCTCGCAGGCCGATAAAGACCTGACCCGCAAACTCAAAGACGCCGGTCGCCTGCTTGACATCCCGGTGCTGGACCACATCATATTCACCGACAAAGCCTACCTGAGTTTTGCCGACGAGGGGATTTTATAAGGCGGGTTCGGATTCATCATCGCCTACTAAGCAGCACGGGCTCATCGGCAAATCGATGAGCCTTTTTGTCAGTGCGCATCAATCGGCCTGTTTCCATCGAGCGACCCATTGCCGACTAAACCCAGCAAGACGCGGCTTTCCGTTTCTGTCCGCAACCGATGAGAACTACGCCGTTTACTAAATGGAGCGACCGCTTTCTCAAAACCTTACCTCTCCCCTGCATTCATCCGCTAATTTACTATCCATTTCTCCCTTAAACCGTTCACTGTTATGCCAATCAATCTCGACCATTTTCCGATTGACCCCACCGATACCAGTCTGGGCAATTTCCTGAGTGACCTACAGGGTAACATCCTGAAAGGGCACGGGCGACCTTTTACGTTTAACATCTTCGTAAAATTCAAACCCAACCAGGCTACAGCCCTGCGTAACTGGATTGCGGCCTTCAGTAACACGTTCATCACGTCCGCTAACACTCAATTAAGTGATACGAAGCGGTTTCATGACGAGAAAATACCGGGTAGACTCTTTGTTTCTTTATTTCTGACGGCGCATGGCTACGAGCGGCTCAATGTACCGATTCCCAAACGCCCAGCCGACCCTCAGTTCAAGCTCGGTATGCGCCAGGCAGGGGCCGGCTTACATGATCCAGCACCCGGTACGTGGGATGCCGGTTATGACAACGAAATAGACGCCATGATCCTGGTGGCCGATGGCGACGTTCATCACGCGCGCTCAGTGGCAAGGGGCATTGTCCGGTCGCTGGAAGCGAATAATAAACAAAAGGCGACTGTAATGCGGGTAGAGCGGGGAGTGGCCCTGCGTAATGAAAAAGGGGAAGGTATCGAACACAACAATTACGTGGATGGCATCAGCCAGCCCGCTTTTTTTGACGACGAGCGGCCCCTCTCCCACGACCAGTGGGATCCAATGGCTACACCCCGGCTAATGTTAGTGAAGGATATAAACGGCAAATTCGCCAACGATAGTTTTGGCAGCTACTTTGTTTACCGTAAGCTGGAACAGAACGTACGCGGTTTCAAAACCCGGGAGAAAGATGTTGCCAAAATCGTCTTTAATCTACCCGCCGACGAAAGTACCTGGACCGGGGCTCAGCAAGATCAGGCCGAGTTGATTGGTGCCTGGGCAGTGGGACGATTTGAAGATGGCACACCGGTTATATTGCACGATGAACCGCAACGGGGAGCAGCTGGTTCGGAGAATAACCCCCAGGAGAATAACTTTAACTACGCCGACCCGGGCAGCGAATCGAAGTGTCCTTTTTTCGCTCATATTCGAAAGAGCGGCCCCCGCACAGATGCTGGTGGCTCTGACTTCAACAAAACCAAACGGCTGGTTCGCCGGGGAATCCCCTTTGAGGACAAGTCCCGGATTCGCAATGCCCAGGGTGGCCTTTCCGATGAACATGCGGATCAGCCCACGGGCGGAGTCGGGTTGCTCTTCATGTGCTACGTTGCCGATATTGCCAACCAGTTTGAGTTTGTGCAGAAACAATGGATCAATTCTCCGTCATTTTCGCAGGGCGGCACGGGTAAAGACCCACTCATTGGCCAGCCCACCGGCGGGCAGGCCTTCCACTGGCCTGTAGCCTACGGTGACTCAGGCCGAACAGATGCCGCATTCGGCGATTTTATTACGATGAAAGGAGGAGCTTATTTCTTTGCGCCCTGCCTGAGTACACTTACGGGACTGAAAACAACAGCAGCCATGCCCAAAGTAGACGAAATACTACAGTTGTTCATTCCCAACCCAGATGATGTGGGGGCTGGTGTTCTTAACAAACCGACATCTTAGCCTTCAGCTAAAGGTGCAATCCGCCCAGCATGTCCGCCCGGCCCAGTTCCCGAACCTGGCCGGGCGTCATGTCTTCGGCGGTGAAGGTTTCGATGGACCAGCGCACGAGTCGCAGTGTGGGGAAACCTACGGCAGCAGTCATTTTACGTACCTGCCGGTTTTTACCCTCGTGGAGTGAAATCGAAAGCCAGGAAGTGGGAATGTTGGCTCGGTAACGAATGGGCGGATTACGGGCGGGCAGGGCAGGTTCGGGAAGGGGTTGGGCATTGGCGGGCAGCGTTCGGTACGGTTTGCCATCCACCGAAATCGTAACGCCCGCCGAAAGTTGTTCGGTTGCCTCGGTGGTCAGTTGGCCATCTACCTGCACGTAATACGTCCGGTTATGCCGAAACCTCGGGTTTAGCAACCGGTGATTCAGTTGCTTGTCATTGGTCAGTAACAGCAGCCCCTCGCTATCCGCATCGAGCCGCCCAACGGGATAGACGTCGTTGGGAAAATCAAACTCCAGATCGGCCAGCGTCTGTTTGTCACCCTCCCGCGAAAACTGCGAGAGCGTTAGGTAAGGCTTATAGATGAGGAAGTAACGCGGGGGATTCAAATGATTAATCTTTCTTCAAAACCGTGTATTCATCCTCAAACACTTCCTGCCAGGTCAGCATGGACAGTTCCGTACGGCTTTGCGTCTCTTCCTCAGCTTTACGGACAGCCTGTTCTACAGTCCGGTCCCAGATTTCCTGCAAAAACCGCCGGTTTACCGAGGGTTTTTCACGCATAATTTCCTCGATATTTTCACGGGCATCCAGAATCGAAACAGCCCAGCTACCCGACCGTCTTTCGGGCTGGATTTTCCACTTCACTACGTGCATCATCAGCCTCGACAACTGACTGCGCAATGCCCGTTTCAATTCCTGCGACATACTCGTTAATAACGTTTGCAGTCCTTCCGAAAGCTGTTCGTAATCCTGTTCAGCCAGCGTAGTCTGCAATTCTTCGACCGTATCGACGTATGACGTTGCGGTCAGTTCCTCCCAATCCCGTTTCATGGCCATAACTTGTTTACACAACGAAGATACAAATTCTATCATTCACCCATTATCAACTGGACCGGGCAATGGTCGGCGTGGATGGCGTTGGGCAGCATCTGGCAGTCGAGAATCTGGTTTTGGAGTGGTTCGCTGACAGATGCGTAGTCGATGCGCCAGCCTTTGTTGTTGGCGCGGGCACCGGCGCGGTAACTCCACCAGCTATACGCCACGTTGTCAGGGTGTTTGTGCCGGAAGGCGTCGGTCATGCCAGACGCAAACCAGCGATCCATCCAGGCGCGTTCGTCGGGCAGGAAGCCGGTCGTGTTTTTGTTGCGGACGGGGTCGTGGATGTCCATCGGCGTGTGGGCAATGTTGTAGTCGCCCACTACAATCAGATTGGGGCGGGTTTGGCGGAGGTCCTGAACGTAGTCGTAAAAATCGCACAGGAATTCCATCTTCACGCCCTGCCGCAGCTCGCCCGATGTGCCGGAGGGGAAATAGCAGTTCAGCAGCGTCAGGTCACCGAAATCGGTGCGCAGCATCCGGCCTTCGCAGTCATATACGGGCAGTCCGCAGCCGGGCACTACGTTGGTGGGCGGGATTTTAGAGAACGTAGCCACGCCGGAGTAGCCCTTTTTTTCGGCAGCGTGCCAGTGGTATTGATAGCCCAACTGCTCGAACGGCGTCAGGTCAACCACATCGGTAGTAGCCTTTACTTCCTGAAAGCAGAGAATGTCGAAGTCGTGTTGGGCCAGCCACTCGATCAGGCCATTCCTGATGCCGGCCCGGATGCCGTTGATGTTGTAGGAAATGATCCGCATTTTTTACCGCTTTCTCTTCCTCATGTCTGTTTCACTCCTTAAACCGTACCTGCCACCACATCATCTTCCTTGGCCAGTAATACTTTCTTGTCGGTGAAGAACAGCACAAACAGCACCAGCACTATGGCAGCAATGACGGCGGGAACGATCCAGACGCTCAGCCAGTCGTGGCTACCGTCGGGGCGGGTGTACATATCCAGCACGATGCCCGACAGCTTGGAGCCAATACCCATACCGATGCCGTAGGTAGCCAGCGAAATTAACCCCTGCGCCGACGATTTGATTTTCTCACCCGCTTTGTTGTCCGTGTAAATCTGCCCCGTCACGAAGAAAAAGTCGTAGCAAATGCCATGCAGGATAATGGCGATGTACAACAGCCACTCACTCGATACGTCGCCATATCCGAAGCAGATAAACCGTAAAATCCAGGCTATCAGCCCCAGAATCAGCATATTCTTGACACCCAGCCGGGTATAGGCCAGTGGGATGAGCAGCATGAAGATCACCTCCGACGCCTGACCGAGCGACATTTTGTTCTCTACATTCTGCATCCCACCATCTGTCAGCGACGGGTTTGCCATTGCGTAATAAAAAGACAACGGAATACAAATCAGCACCGACGACAAAAAGAAGATGGCAAACGAGCGGTCTTTGAAAAGTTTGAACGCATCCAGCCCCAGAATGTCCTTGAACGAGGTTGATGTTGAGGGGGCGGGGGGCGTGTTGGGCAGGAAAAACGAGAAAACACCGAGCGCGGCAGCCGCGTACATCGACAACTGGAAAATCGTGACCTGATCGCCGAATCCGTAGAAGCCAACGATGTTCGTCACTACAATCCAGGCCACCGTACCCAGCACCCGAATGCCAGGAAACTCTTTTTCCGGTACGCGCATCTGCTGCATCGCAATAGACGCGGTTAGGGCCAGCGTAGGCGCGAAGGTCAGACAATAAGCCAGAATGAGGTAGAAAAAATTATTGGGATCGGTATTCTGCGTAATGAAATACAGCACCACGGCCCCCAGAATATTCAATACCCCCAGCACCTTCTGAGCGGCAAAATACCGGTCGGCAATCATCCCGACAAAGAATGGCGCAATGAGCATAGCCAGCGAAAAAGCCGCGTAGGCGTTGCCCACCTGATCGCCGGTGGCGTTGAGCTGGGTCAGCAGGTATTTGCTCATCTGCCCGTACCAGGCTCCCCAGACAAAGAACTGGAGAAACATCATGGCCGACAGTTTGACGCGCGTTGAGGTAAGCATTTAGGGTACGTGATTTAGGTTTTTGACGGATGAAGTTAGCCAACGCCCATTTCTCATCATAATGGCGTTGCTTTTTTTGCGGGAGTGAGCCTGCCAAACCGGAAAAATGCATACGTACAGAGGCTACTCAGCCCCGCCAGTACATGCCAGACCGAGTGCCCCTGATACCACGAATAGGGGTCGCAGTTTACTTTCTGCACGTCGAGGGTGCGAACGTAAAAAGCCGCGATAATGAAGACAAAACTCAGCAGACCGAGAGTGGCCGAACGCTCTTTTCTAAATTGGATATAATTGATAATCAGCAACACCCAGATGCTCAGAATCAGGGCGGGCAAAAGCAGGCCGCTCGATACGTGCAGCGCAATTTCGAGCAGAGCCAGAATCAGCCCTACAGCCCCGGCAACAACGAGTTTCTTTGCCCGATCTGACAACGTAACACCATGAAAAACGGAGTATAGGGCCACGAACAGCAAACTGACAGTCAGGCCGTAGGTACCGTTCATATCCACCCGCTGACCGGGCCAGGTGAGCGACGCATGAAAAAACGCGCTACCAAAACTCAGATACACAAAGCAGCCGCCCACCAGATACGACAGCCCCGGAAACTGCGCCAGCCAGTTTTGCAGGCCCAGGACGCGGTTTTTCGCGTCGTGTTGGGCCAGCTGCCAGATGAGTACGCCCAGAAAAAAGTACACCAGATTGGAGTACGTATTCATGGACTGACGGAAAAACGCGCTCGTGTTATCGAACTCACAGTACTCTGCCGTCAGGGCCGATTTACTGACCGTCATACCCGCCCAGGTACTGCCAACCAGCGTGGCATTCAGCAGAAAATAAACGACACTCATGCCGCCGGTCAGGACGAGCGCGCGGATAATTATTCGGGGGAGCAATGCTCTTATCGACTGACTTTGTAGAGTTTCAACCATTTATGCTTTAATCTCTTTTTAATTTAACAAAAAGCCTTCATTTTTGCGGATTGTCAGATAACCATTTCACTTAACAAACCACTTTATGGTACTTCTTTTACGAAGAATTTTGTTGTTGCTGGCCCTGCTTGGTTCGGTAACACTCACCGGCCAGGCACAGGACGCCGGTTTCATTACGGGTCGAATACTATCGGCTGAAGACGGTATGCCCATTCCCGGAGCCAGTGTGGTGGTTAAAGGTACCACACGCGGTACTACTACCGATGCCAGCGGTAACTTCCGGCTTCAGGCGGGAAAAGGAGAATCACTCCGCATCAGTTTCATCGGCACCAAAACACAGGACGTTGCCGTAGGCAATGCCAGCACGATTAACGTCCGGCTGACACAGGAAGCGGGAAGCCTGAATGAAGTAGTTGTGACGGCCCTCGGTATTCAACGCGAAAAACGCCAGTTGGGCTATGCCGTGACAGAAGTGAAAGGCGAAGACCTGGCCAACGCCCAGCGCGACAACTTCCTGAACGCCATTCAGGGCCGCGTGGCCGGGGTGCAGGTGGGGCCGTCGAGCGGAATGCCCGGCGCGTCGTCGTCCATCATTATCCGGGGCGTTAACTCCATCAGTGGCAACAACCAGCCACTGTACGTCATCGACGGGATGCCCATCAGCAACCGCACCGCCGAGAACAACAACTTCGTGTCGGGGCGGCTGTCGGGCTTTTCGTCGGAGAACCGCACCGTCGATTTCTCGAACCGGGCGCAGGACATCAATCCCAACGACATTGAGAGCATCACAATCCTGAAGGGGCCCGAAGCTGCCGCGCTCTACGGCGTCGATGCGGCCAACGGAGCCATTCTCATCACGACCAAAAAGGGTAAAGCCGGGGCGGGGCGCATCAGCTACACCAACAGCTTTAACTGGCAGCAAAACGGACCCCTACCCCAAACGCAGCGTATCTATGGCCAGGGCAACAACGGCGTCACGCAAAGTATAAACCTGAATGCCTTTGGTCCACGCTACACCGAAAGCGATACGCTCTACGACAACGCCAGCCAGTTTTTTCAGACGGGTTTTGGACAGCGGCACAACCTGTCGTTCGATGGGGGCAGCGACCGCTATACGTACCGGCTCTCGGCGGGCTATACCGACAGCAAGGGCGTTATTCCAACCACCGCCTACAAACGCCTGAACGTCAGCCTGAGCGGCACGGCCAAAATCACCGACAAACTCTCGCTCGAATCCACGATTCAGTACATCAATACCGACAACCAGAAGGTATCCAAGGGCGCCAACGGATTTTTGCTGGGACTGCTGTCCTGGCCCGCCAACAATGACGTATCGCAATACCTCAACCCCGACGGATCGCGCCGGAAGATTACGACTGCCGACGCTGAGGTAGAAAACCCGTTCTTCGATGCCAACAAAAACCTGCTCCGAGACAAGGGCAACCGCGTGATCACCAACATCGGGGGTAATTACGCAGCCAATGACTGGTTGACGCTCTCGGCCCGCGTGGGTCTGGACGTGTTCTCGACGCAGTACCTCATTAAGTACCACCCCGAATCGAACCGGGCACGGTCCATTGGCGGCTCTATTGACCAGGCTACCGACAACAACCAGACGCTGACGGGTCAGTATTTTGCCACCATTCGCAAGCAGTTTGGCAAACTCAGCACCTCACTGCGGGTGGGTCAGGCGTTATACGATTTCAACGTGAACGTGCTGGCCTCGCGGGGCGAAAAATTCCTGGACCCTAACTTCACGTCGATCAACAACACGGATCCGCTGACGCAGAAATCGCTGAGTACCACCCAGCAACGACGGTTGATTGGTGCCTTTGGCGATATAACCATCGGCTACGACGATTTCCTGTTTCTGACCGTAACCGGCCGTAACGACTGGAGCAGCACGTTTCCCAAAGAGTTCCGATCGTTCTTTTACCCGTCGGCATCGCTCAGTTTTGTCTTTACCGATCTGATTCCGCAGGGCAGTTTCCGCAACGCGCTCAGCCAGGGTAAGCTCCGGGTGTCATTGGCGCAGGTGGGTAAAGAAGCGCCTACCTACTCCACCTCGCAGGCCTACGAAAGTCAGACCACAACCGGCGGTGGCTTCAGCTACGGCTTCACGGCCCCTAACCCGTTCCTGAAACCGGAGAAAGTAAACTCGTTTGAGGTGGGTACCGAGCTGAAGTTTTTCAATGGCCGGCTGGGTCTGGACGCGGCCTATTACCGCACCACCAGTCAGGACCAGATCATCAGAGACCTGCGCATCAGCTACGCCACGGGCTTTATTCTGAAGGTGATTAACGGCGGCACACTCTGGAACAACGGCATCGAACTGGCCCTGAACGCCGAGCCGGTACGCACCAAAGATTTCTCCTGGAACACGATTGTTAACTTCACCAAGACCAACAGTCAGCTCGAAAGCCTGCCCAACGGCCTGGCCGAGTATTACAATTCTGACACTTGGGCCTCCAGCAACGTGCGCAACGGCAGTCGGGTAGGCTCACCCCTGACCACGCTCACCGGCAACTCCTACCAGCGCAACGCCAGCGGCCAGATTCTGATCAACCCTACCACCGGGCTGCCCCTGACTGAAACCGTCTGGAACGTAGTGGCCGACCGCAACCCTGATTTTGTGATGGGCTTTGTGAACTCGTTCCGTTACAAGAACCTGTCGCTCAACTTCGTGCTCGACCTGCGCAAAGGGGGCGACGTGTATAACGGCACCGAGTCGTTCCTGTACCGGGGTGGTTTTAGCCGAAATACGCTCAACCGCGAACAGCCGTATATTTTCCAGGGTGTGCTGAAAGATGGTCTGGAAAACACCGATGCCCCCACCAAAAACAGCGTCCAGGTAATACCCTACTACAACAACGGCTACTACACATCGCTGGCCGACGAAGCCTTTATCGAACGTAATATCAACTGGCTGCGCGTAAAAGAACTGACCCTGCGCTACGCCCTGCCGCCCTCGCTGCTGAGCCGGACGCGGGTGTTCAAAACCGCCAACCTGTTTGTGACGGGTACGGATTTGCTGCTGCTCACCAACTACACCGGTGGCGACCCCGGCGTGAACACCAACAACACGGCTACGGGCGGCTCTGGCGGCTACGGCTATGACTTTGGCAACCTGCCCTTACCCCGTATCTATAACGCGGGCATCAACATTGGCTTTTAACGTATAAACGTCTCCAGACATGAAGTTCAGAACTATATCCGCGCTGTTACTGACCGGCCTTGTGCTGGCCTTGAGCAGTTGCGACGAATACTTAGACATTAACAAAAACCCCAACAACCCCGATCAGGTGGAGGCCGCGCTTTTGCTGGCTCCCATTCAGAACCAGTACGTGCTGGGCCTTCAGTTCGATGCCCGCTACATCAGCCGGTATGTGCAGAACCTCCAGGCTACAGGCGGGGGCGATACCTGGGATCTGCACGGCTACCTTCCCTCCAGCGATGCCGGGGGTGAACTCTGGCGGGCCATCTACTGGAAAGGTGGTCGCAATACGCTCAACCTCATGGCCGACGCCGAAGCCAACAAACGCTGGGATTATCTCGGCGTAGGCAAGGTAATGCAGGCCTGGGGCTGGCAGATGCTGACCGACGTTCACGGCGAAATCATCATCAAAGAAGCCTTTGACCAGGACCCCAACAAAAACAATTTCAACTACGACACACAGGAGTACGCCTACGCCGAAGTGCAGCGGCTGTGCCAGGAAGCTATTACGAGCCTAAGCCGCAGCGACGGAGCCGTATCTACGGCTTCACTGGCCCGTGGCGACGTAATTTATAAGGGCGACCGGCTGAAGTGGCGCAAGTTTGCCTATGGTTTACTGGCCATCAACGCCCACCGCCTGTCCAACAAAACGTCGCTTTACAAACCCGATCGGGTCATTGCCTACGTGGACAGCTCACTGGCCAGCAACGCCGACGATGCGCAGTTTGTCTTCAACGGACTTAGCTCTGCCGACGCCAATTTTTTCGGGCCGCTGCGCAACAACTTCAGTGCCTACGCACAATCGGCGTTTATCCTGCGGCTCATGGATGGCAGCGTGTTTACGGGTGCCAGAGACCCGCGCCTGCCCATTATGCTCAACGCCAGTGGCGACGGCACCTATCGGGGACTACTTCCGGGTGTGGGGCAGTCAACAGCCACGGCTATTCCGGTGCCTACGCGGGTAGTAAACCCTTGGGGAACCACCATCAACGTAACGCCCCCCACTGGTACGCCGGGTAAGTATATTTTCACAAATACGGGACCGTTTCCGCTGATGACCTACGCGCAGCTCCAGTTTATCAAGGCTGAAGCCGCCTTCATCAAAGGCGATAAAGCCACAGCTCTCGCTGCCTATCGGAAGGGTATTGAAGCGCACCTGACCTCACCGCTGATAAACGCCCCCGCAACTGACCGCACGGCTTATCTGACCAATCCGGCGGTGGTACCGGCTGCGGCTGCCAGTTTGACACTAAGCCAGATTATGCTACAAAAATACATTGCTCAATGGGGCTGGGGGGTGCTGGAGACCTGGGCCGACCTGCGCCGGTATAACTACAGTGCTGATGTATTCACCAGCTTTCAGTTGCCCAGTATCTTCGCCAATGCCAACAACGCAAAACCGGTACAGCGGCTGCGCCCGCGCTATAACTCCGAGTACGTATGGAACATAGAAGCCCTGCGGCCTCTGGGTGGTCTCGAACTCGATTTTCACACAAAACCCCTCTGGTTCACCCAGCCGTAAACCGGATAAAAAGACGCTATTATGTTCAAAAACATCTTATACATCCTCTCGGCCACTGCGTTGCTGATGGGCTGCACGAAAAATACGCTTGAGTTACCCATCGAGGCCGTGACGGGCGGAGCGCGGATCAAATTAGTCCATGTCGCCCCCGACGCCCCCGGCGTAAATCTGCTGGTGGGTGGTCAGAAAATAAACGGAGCCACGCCCATTGGTGCCTCGTTAACCAACCCCGGCACGCCCGTACCCGTCAATTACGGCGCTGCATTTCCAAACAATTTATCTGCCGGTTATGCGGTCATACCAGCAGGGCAGTCGGCCATTACGCTGTCGGCACCGGCCAGCACTACGGCGGGTTCGGCCACGGTGGTGAGCCAGCAAAACCTGACGTTCGAGAACGACAAAAATTACTCGCTGCTGATGGCCGGAACGGGAGCTACGCCCGAAGTCATCGTGCTGAACGACGATCTGAGCCAGACCCTGGACCCAACCAAGTTTTACGTCCGGTTCATCAACCTGGCCATTGGGCAGAACTACGATTTCGGTCTGAGTACCGGCACTATCCTGGCTCCTGATCTGGCGTATAAAGGCAACTCCGGCTTCATCCCGGTCGATGCCGCTCTACTCCCATCGTTTGTTATGCGCCTGCCCAAGACTGCCGCCAATGTGGTTACCGTAACCTTCAACAGCAATATCACGGGCCGGGTCCTGACGTTCGTGGCGCGGGGGGTGCCGGGCCGTACCGGCGCGCAGGCACCATCTACGACGCTGTACGTAAACCGGTAAGGCGGGCACAGCGTCGTTTGCGATTAAACCTAAAAGGTCTTTTGGAGACCTTTTAGGTTTTTTTTATGACCGCTATTTTCGCTTGATCAGCAGTAACACATTGCTCACGGGTCGCTCTACTGTCCTAACCCAGTTTTTCCCGTCGGAGGGGTAGTTGACTACGCCGTTTTCGCCCTGCCCGGCCAGCCACATCGTGGTGGAGCCACCCCCATCGAGGTTGATAGCATCGCGGCAGCCGAGCCACTGCATCACCTTCGTGAGTTCGGGCAGACTCAGCCCGGCCGCGTTGGCATGTCGTCCGTCGGCGGTGAGCCAGAGTACGCGCCGGTCGGTGGTAACACAGGCGCAGGTACGCGGGTGGCGGTTGTCATTGAAGGCGTTTTTCAGGAGCGGGTGGGGCTGTCCATTCAGCAGCAGCAGCGGCCCCGTCACCATCACGTTCGGTTCGGGCCGTTCCTGATCCCAGCGCGGGCCTGTGCCACCGTACACAATGCTGAGTTTATTCCGTTCGATGACAATGGCTGCCTGCCGGTGTTCAACGCGGTTCTGCTTTTTGTCGAGAATCGTGGTGTCGAGCGTTTGCCCGTCAATCCGAATCATATCGACCGAGCCGCCCTGTTTGGTATCGAAAAACGTACCGTTCACGGCGGCAATGGCCTGATGTTGCTGACCAAACCAGCTCGTTTTTTTCAGACTGTCGCCCGCCGAGGCAAACACGATGCGCAACCGTCGGGGCCTGTTCTTGAACGACAGGACGTTGATGTGTTGTTTCGCCCCAAAGAGCGAGTCGATGCTGACCGTTTGCCACGAAACATGTTTATCTATCTCGTTTTTTGTCCAGTCAACGCGGGTAAATCGCACCGAATCAGCCAATTGCGCGCGTGCTAGAACGGGTACTAAAAGCAGGGCAAACAAGGTGCGAAGCATAAGGGGGTTAGTTAGGCCACAAAGGTAAAACCGGCACGCATCTGATGGTGCAGGAAAGACGGAAGGCGGAGATTCCTGCTGATTTCCTGAAAAAATTCGGTAAGTTGCTTCATAAACTTTAACCACCTGATTTTATGGCTGTCAATGCAAAACACTTAGCTACGTTCATTCTGGGCGCGGCTGCGGGCGTGGCCCTCAACAAATACGCCCAGTCAGAAGATGGTCAGAAATTAATGACTGACCTGAAAGAGAAGGGTATGCAACTCAAAACAGAAGCCGAAGGTGCCGTTGACCACGCACCCGACTACTTCGAGAACCTGAAAGCGCAACTGGCCGACATGCTGAAAGCAAACTTCCCCGACGCGGAGGCCAGTATTGACGAAGTGCTGGGCAAGAAAACGACCCCAGTTGATCCACCCGATGCAGCATAAACCAAATGCATCTCTATCAACAACGCCGGACGTTTAGATCCGGCGTTGTACGTTTAGGGGGTAGTTTGTTCAGTCACTTTCGGGCCTGGTTACTATTATCTTTCGTCCGCATGTATTTCACCAGGTCCGTTACTTCCGCTTCCGTCAGGGTGTCGAACAGGCCAACCGGCATCAGCGAAACCGGTGTTACCTCCCGCGCCTGAATGGCCGATTTGTTAATAACAACCGCATCCTGACCCACAATCCGCATGGTTACCTGCCGCTCATTTTCGGCGGTTATATTGCCCGAGTAAGTGCGTCCGTCACGGGTGGTGATGACCACCAGTTTGTAGTCGTCCTGAATTTCGCCACTTGGGTTGAGTACATTGAACAGAAGGTAGTCTAAATTGGCCCGGTTGGAGCCGGTGAGGTCGGGGCCAATGTTGCCGCCTTTCCCAAACATGATGTGGCAACTACCGCAGGTACGCTGGAAAACGGCTTCGCCTTTCAGGGCATCGGCCCCGTTAACGGCTTTATCGGTCAGGAGCCGCTGGTATTTGGCGTAGGCTTTCTCCAGCGATGGCTCCTGTTCAATGGGTCCCCATACCTCAATGAATCCACTGCCAACCACCCGCATCAGTTGCCGGGCCACATAAGCGGGTACATCGCGTTTGGGCACAGTCTCGTTTTTCAGAGCCTGCGTAAGCTGCCAACCGTATTGCGGGCGGGAAGCCAGCGTTTGAACCGCCTGGAGTTTTTCGGCGGGGCTGAACGTGTTGTATTGGCTGATGAGCAGTTTTCCCAGCGCTTCGTTGTCGTAGCTGGCAACGGCCCGGAGCACATCCATGCGCAGAGATGGCTCGTTAAGCAGGGCTGGCAATTCGGTAATGAGTTCCTGACGTCTTCGGTTAGCAATGGACTGGAGGGCCAGTTTGCGCTGATCGAGAGGGGCATTTTTATTTTTCAGCGTCGCCATAAACTGTTGAGCCGCTTCGGTATCGCCAAACTGCTGCGACACCTGCAACGCCAGTTGGGTAACCCGCCCGCCCGACTGACGAAGCCGGGTGTTGACGGCGGGCCAGTTGGCGGGTGCTTTCAGATCGAAACGACCTTCCAGTCCATCCCGCATTCCTTCCAACAAACTAACCTGCGTTTGCGGTGATTTAGCAAGAACGGTAATGACCGTTTCGGCCGCGTCGGCATCAACGAGTCGCCGGGCTACGTACTGGGCCAGCATAGGAATGCTGGTTTGAGCCGCCAGTGCCAGTGCCCGCTCCGGGTTGGTCTTGACGAGTGGTTCCAGCCCGTACCAAATCATTTTGGGGAGGTTGTGATCATCGGCATCTTCGCCGTGTCGGGCCAGCTGTTCGGCAACTTTCCAGCGCGATGCCTGATCCATCCGTTGCAGGGCCGAAGCCAGATACAGCCGCACAACAGCCGATGGGTCGTTACTGGCCATCGTAACAAAAGCGGCCGTGGCGTCGGCGGCTGGCTGCTGATCTTCGCACAGGAACTGAATGGCCCAGGCCCGCACATACTCGTCTTTATCGCCGAGGGCGTTTTTGAGTTGAGCGGGCGTGAAGCCGCCCGTAATGTACTGCGTCCACATTGCCCTCAGCCGCCAGTCAGGGTTCGCACTGGCCTCAAAAAGGGCCTGCAACTGAGCGCGGGCCCGGCGATCAAGCGGTTTTTTGGTGGCCCGGTTTTGCAGGATAACCCGGGCCCGTCGGGCGTGCCAGTCGCTGGGACTGGTTTGCAAATCGACCAGTTGCCGGTCGGTTAGTTTCCCCAAATCGGCGTAGCGGCCTTTCCACTGCGTAGCGCGTGTTTGTTTGGGCATGATCCTGAAAATACGCCCGGTTTCGCCATTGAGCACTTCTTTGCCGCAGATGTCGGCATCGTGCCAGTCGAGGACGTAAATACCCCCGTCGGGGCCAACTTCCATACTGAAGCCTACCCACTGTGCGTTGTTGGCCATCATAAAATCGTCGCCGTGTCGGGCCACAAAGCCGGAGCCTTTCCGCTCCAAAATATCCGATAGTACGGCGTGTTCGTGGATGTTAGCCATAAAAATACGCCCCTGATGTTCCGGTGGAAAAGCATCGGACTGGTACACTCTCGCCCCGCCGTGCGCCGAGCGGTGACGGTGGTCGGCAATGGTTTTGATGTCGCTATACACGTAGGGATTGAAATGTTGGCCACCCTGCCGGTGGTATATGCCCCCCGGAATGACGTGCCACATGTGCGGAATGACGCAGGCACTAATAAAAAGCTGACCTTTAGCGTCATAGTCGATGCCCCATGGATTGCTGAACCCGTGCGCTACTACCTCAAAGCGATCCTTGGTGGGGTGATACCGCCAGACTCCGCCGTTGATGGCTGTGCCTTTTCCTTCCAGAATATCCTCTGGAAACGGGTCTTTGTGTTTGAAAAGTCGGCCTTTGCCATCGGGTTTCCGAACATTGGAGGGCGTAGCGAAACCCTCACACCCGTACAGCCAGCCATCGGGGCCCCAGTGCAGGCTGTTGAGGGTTTCGTGGCGGTCGCGGATGCCCCAGCCCGTCAGCCTCACCTCAATATCATCCTTATCGGCTATGTCGTCGTGGTTGCGGTCAGGCACGAAGAGCAGGTTAGGGGGTGCACCCAGAAAAAGCCCATCGAACCCCACCGCCATGGCAGCCGGAAACGGAATACCCTCCAGGAACACTTTTTTGGAGTCGGCTTTTCCATCGCCATCGGTATCTTCCAGAATCAAAATCCGGCTATTGCCTGCGTTGGAAAACCCCCGCCCGCGCGATTCGTAATCGCGGTTTTCGGCCACCCACAGGCGGCCCCGGTCGTCCCAGCAAAAGGCCATTGGCTGGGTCATCATCGGTTCCGATGCCCACGCGTTCACTGTATAGCCATCGGGTAGGGTCATGTTGGCAACGGCCTGGTCGGGGGTCAGAAATTTGGCATCCAGGCCCTCCTGCTGGGCAATACCCCAGAGCGAGGCCGTGCCATACATTCCCTCCTGGCCGCTGTAGGCACTCCAGGTGTTGGTGAGTTCTACATCGTTCAGGTCGCCCGTGTACACGACCAGTTCGTGCCGAATGGTTTCGGTACGGCCTTTTTCAATTGTCCAGTCGCCGGTACGCGCCCGCGCGGGACCAATACCCAACTGACTGTCCACCCGCCAGGGCTGCGGAAATCCTTTGTTGTTGGGATGGTCGAAAATAGCGATGTGGGCCAGATTATCGCGCCCCGCTACCTGCATTCCCACATCGACCCACATGGCCCGCTGGCCCTCTGCTTTCTCGTTGCGCTGCCGGGCTGCGTTGATTACCTCGCCCTTGATGCCTTCCTGCCAGGGCATCCGCAAAAACAGCCCACCATAGTCGTATTTGCCGATGGTGACATCGGTTTGTGCTTCGCCCACCCACTCCAGGTCGAGGAGATATTTGCCCTGCTGCTCGCGCATGGTCCAGGTCTGGGTTTCGGTGAGTACGGCCTTACCGGTCGAGTCGAGCAGATCATAGACCGTTTGCCATTTCACCTCGTTACCAGCGGGTTCGAGTATTTTGGCCGACACCCGTCGCCAGTAGGTACTGTCGGGGTGGTGGAAGTAATCTCGGCCATTGACGCGGGTAAACCCCCAGTACAGACCCGTCTGATGTTTGTGGTGGCCGGGGCTGTACTCGGTCAGAATTCCCTTGCCGTCGGGGGCCACAATGGGGTGAAGATAGGGCCGAAAACCCGCTTTGGCGTTTTGCGTTACAATGGGTTCACGGCTTCCAGCCCGCAGTACCGAAATAGTACCTGCCCGTTCGTCCTGCACCAAAAGGAGTTCGGTATTTTTGCGGGCGGGCTGCGTTGTAAACGGGCTTTGCTTGCCGGAGAAAAGCCAGCCGAAACCGGCAGCACTCAGTAAGAAGAATAAAGCAATGGAGCGGATCATACGGGTAGTGTGATTTGGGTAGCTTCTTATGACCTTGAAAAGCAGCAAACCGGCGCGTGCTACTTTTCAGCGAGCCGGGCAGGAGACAATTTGTTTCACCATCCCCACCACAATCAGGTATTGGGCGGCTGCGTAGGTACTCATGACGAAAAATGTGCTGCCGGGAATGGGGAACCGAAATTTATTGACGGCGATCAGCGAATCGGACAGGATGAAGAGCAGTGCGCCTGCCACTACCCAGCCGTAGCCCGGCAGTTTGGGCCGTTGGGTAGCCAGCAAACCCATCATACTCAGGCAGATGGCATAGATCACTACCGGCCACCACAACCCCGACAAAGCCAGATTTTGCCCGAAAGCCGGATGGAGCAGATACAGAAAAACAGCAGCGTACAGCACAAACAGTATCAGCACTGGCCAAACCGACCGCATCCAAATGCCCCCTGCGGATTGCCGAATCGACCCGTAGAAGGACCAGCTATAACACAGTTGCATCACCAGAAACGCCCCCAGTCCCGGCATAAACAGGTCCATCGCCCGAATCATCAGGAACACATCGCCCGCCAGCGCAAAGACGATACCCACTACTAACCAGCGAATTTGAGTTGAATATCCACCCGCCCAATCCTGTTGCCAGACATACCCCAGCAAGAGCAACATAATCAGCGGCTTGGCAGCGTAGTGCAGCCATAAAATACCCAGTACATCGCCCAGAATGGTGAGTACGCTAATCAGGATGAAGACGACGGTAAAAACGAGTGAAGGCTTCGTTAGCATGGCAGTACGTTGCATTCCTTTCAAACCATTCGGTAGGCAGGGCGTTTACACAGCGCAAAGTAACACAGCAATACTATGGATAAGGCGCAGAAATTTGAACTAATGAATAAGGTCGTCCGGGAACTGGAAGACCTGAAAAACAGCCTCAACGCTGTTATCGAGAAGATGGGCAAACTTGAAGTGGACAACATAAACGGCCTGAACGACAAGCGGCTGGAAACCGACCTGAGCGATATGTACAGCCGCACGGCCCAGAACGTTGACGGTATCCTGGCCCTAACGACTTACTTCGAGACCAAAACCGAAGAGTACGGCGATACCAACCGGGGAGCTATTGATGCCGCCGAAGCCGCTGCCGCCATCGAGAACGCGAAGTAACGGAACCGTATTTGAATGAATCCCTGTTTTGCTGGTATCTGACACCACCAAAACAGGGATTCAATTTACTCGCCGTATAGCAAGCGGCTGGCCCGGAACACACCGTCAGACGCCTGTAGTAACTTGGCCCGCAGGCGCGGATTGTAGCCCGGCCTATCAATCAAAAACTGGCGTACCAGTGCGGCCACGGCGGGAGTTTGGTACGCGCCCAGTGTGGACCGGAGCCATTGCTCGGGAAAGAAAATATCGCCCGTTTGCTGAATTTCTTCCAGCAGGGCCAGGCTCCGGGTCAGGTACATTACCGAGGTTTCGGCCCGGAGCGGGTGGTGTAGGTAGCTGAGTGCCGCCGTTACCCAGGCTTCGCGGTCGCGGTTGGCTTCGCTGGCTAAGCCCGCAAAAAAAGCGTCGCGGTCGGTGGGGTTGCCGGAGAGGGCGGGCATCATGAATTCGAGTCGTTTCCGGCGGTCCGGGTTTTTAGTGCGGGCCAGTTGCCGGGTCAGAATACCGTCGGCAGGATAATCGCGCACGGTTAGGGCGAGGGCCAGCGACGTATAATCATCTTCAGTCAGGGTTATGCCCGTAGGAGCTTTCTGGGTTTCCCATATTTTGTACAGCCGCTGTTGCGCATCCGTACTGAGTGCGATGCTCTGATAAAGCCGGAACAGCAGTTTCTTATTGCCGGAGGCCTGGGTCTGTTCCAGTGCATGCCAGGTTGCGTTTTCAACGGCAGCAGCCAGGGCAGGGCGGTCGGCGGGTTTGGTGAAATGCCAGACAATATCGCTCAGTTGGTTTGTCAGCAGCCGTAGGTTCAATTCTTCGGTTTCCTGATTCAGTAAGTTCCAGTACGTATCGGCCAGTTGCGCCGGGCTGACCATACTCCCAGCCAGCATATTCTCAAAGAGGTTAATGTACGCACTCGCCCGCGTTACGGGGTTGCTGAGCCGCATCAGGTTGGGCAGCATGGCCGAGTCGACAGGAAACCGTCCGTAACCCTGCCCCGATGCATTGAAGACCACGAACAGCGGGGCCGGTTTGCCGATAGCGTCGCGTAAATCAACCGTTGGCTGGGTCATGTTCACCGTCATCTCATCGGTATGATCGGCATAGACCAGGGCTACCTCGAACTGCTGCGGCCACGTGCGGCCACTACCGTCTTCGCCCCGTTGCGTCAGCGTAAACTCCCGGATTTTCCCGTCCTGCTCATCGTACTGGTGCAGAAAAACGGGTCGGCCCGTCTCGTTAACCCAAATCTGACTCCAGGCCGCGAGGTCGGCGGGAGTGCGTTTGTCCAAAATACGAATCAGGTCGATCCAGGTGGCATTGCCAAAGGCGTAGGTTTTGAGGTATTCGCGCAGACCACTCCGCAACGAATCTTTACCGACCAGCCGCTCCAGTTGCCGCATCATAATGGGGGCTTTGTGGTAGATGATACCGCCGTAGAGCGTACCGGCTTCGGCCAGATTACCCAGCGGTTGCCCAATGGGGTTGGCTCCTTCCGTCCGGTCAACGCCGTAAGCCGCCGGGAAATGATCGACCACAAATTGCAGGTCATAATTGGCATCGGGAAACGAATTCTCTGTGACTTTATCAGCCATAAAATTGGCGAAGACCTCTTTGAGCCAGACATCGTTAAACCAGCGCATCGTCACCATATCGCCAAACCAGCTATGGGCCGTTTCGTGGGCAATGAGCGTGGCCCGGCTCAGCTTCTGGTCGCGGGTGGCTCCATCGTCCAGAAACAGGCTCGATGCTTTGTAGTCGATAGCCCCCACGTGTTCCATACCGCCGTACTGAAAATCGGGGATGGCCGCAAAATCGAGTTTCTGAAACGGGTACGGAATCTGAGTGTAGGCCTCCAGAAAGCGCAGGGCATCATCGTGCAGACTGAAAATCAAAGGCAAACTCAGTTGGATTTTCGTCGTGTCCGTTTCGCGGTGCAGCAGCGTCATGGCGCGTCCGTTCAGCGTTTTCTGCACCGGCGTAAACTTCCCGGCCACGAACGCGAACAGATACGTTGGAATAGGGTCTGACGGGCCAAAATGTACGGTTTTTCGCCCACTGGCAACGGTCGAGTCCACGACGGGTGCGTTGGTCAGGGCCTGCCAGTTGGTTGGTATGGTCAGCGTAAGTTGGAACCGGGCTTTCAGGTCGGGCTGATCAAAGCAGGGAAACACCGTGCGGGCGCGGTCGGGTACGAGCAGCGTGTAGAGATAATCGTCGTTGCGGTTAAGTGAGCTGTTGCCGGCGATAAGGTTAATCTGAATCTGGTTGGGGCCGGGTTTCAGATAACGGGGCGCAACGAGCAGGTGTTCGTACTGAAAAACAATCGGAATCATCGCGCCGTTAACCGAAACCCGCTGTACGTGCGTGCTGTCTTCCCGAAAATCGAGTTGCAGGGGCGCGGTGTTTGGGGTCCACGTAAACAGAATTGTTTCACTCGCTGAAATTGGCTGGCTTTTCTGCGCTGGAATATCGAACTTGAGGTCATATTCCACGTTATCAATGGTTTGCTTCCGAAATTCGGCCAGCAACTGCGACACACCCGCCTGGACCGGGGGCGTTGATAATGGTTGACTTTTGCGCGAACAGGCACCCATAATCAGGAGAAAACTACCGGCCATCAGGCCGCAATACAGGCGAATAGACATGATATTCTGACAACGTAGCGAACCCCCGCAAGTTATGAAACGGCAACTGACCTTCCTGCTTTTATTGTCGGCAATTCTGACCAGCCGCGCCAACAGCATCCTGATCCCGATGGACGATACCCAGTCCAACCACCTCAAAGCCTATGGCATTGCCTACAAAATGCTGGCTGCCGACCAGGAAATAGACTGGCTGCTCAACTACCGGGGCGGTTCGTTCATGCTGAAACAGTCGGCCGTGCTAGAAACCGAATGCCGGGTGCGCGGGGTTAGTTTCGAGACCCTGACCGACAGCCGGGCCGCATCCATCAAAGCACAGATCGACGACCCCGACCAGAACATGAGCGCGGTGACGCTCCACAAAGCGGCTAAAATAGTGGTGTATTCGCCCGTGAAAGTCAGCCCGTCGGAGTTCGAGAATACGGACGCCGTACTGCTGGTGCTGACCTACGCCGAAATTCCGTTCGAGCTGGTCTATGACGAGGAAATTCTGAAGGGCGACCTACCCAAGTACGACTGGCTGCACCTGCACCACGAAGACTTTACGGGGCAGTACGGACGGTCCATTCACCGCCAAACACTGGCCGACATCAAGGCGCAGGAAGACATTACCCACAAGTACGGCTACGCCAAGGTATCGCAGATGAAACTGGCCGTAGCGAAGGGTATCAAGGAGTTTCTGGCGGGCGGAGGCTATCTGTTTGCCATGTGTTCTGCCGCCGAAACCCTCGACATTGCCTTAGCCGCTGAGGGTACTGACATTGTAGGCAGTGCCTACGACGGCGACGGTATGGACGCCGACGCCCAGAGTAAACTCGACTTTACGAAGACACTAGCTTTTGAGAATTTCGCACTCCAGGCCGACGATGGCTACCGGGGTTATTCTACGTTTTCGGACATCAACTCATCGGCGAATGGGGGCTACGACCGGGGGAGCGGCTTCTTTGACCTGTTCAACTTCTCGGCCAAGTGGGATGTCATTCCGGCTATGCTGACGCAGAATCACGAACACATCATTCGGGAATTTTTCGGTCAAACCACCGCCTTCCGCAAAGACGCCGTAAAAGCGAGTGCGCTGGTGATGGGCGAGAGCAAAACCTCCGACCGCTACCTCTACGGCGAACTGGGCCGGGGGCAGTGGACCTTTTACGGTGGCCACGATCCCGAAGGTGTGCGGGGCGGGGGCAACTGGCGCGTCCCGACCGATTTGAACCTCCACCCCCACTCACCCGGCTACCGGCTCATCCTGAACAACGTACTGTTCCCGTCGGCAAAGAAGAAAAAGCGTAAAACGTAGGCTAATTTTTTACAGGGCGAGACAGCGGTTACACGAATAAAACAGAGAAAAACAATCGAGAAACTCTGTTTTATCCGGGCAACCGCTGTCTCGCCCTGTAAAAATCACTTTATCAAGAAAAACACCCTCTTCTGATCTTATCCATTGCACCTTTCAAAGTTACCCTTGACATTACGACGGGGATAGTCAAACTTGGATGTTCCATTGATGTACCGATTGATTCACCCTTTAAACGCGACACAATGAGACTACAGGTAAATGCCGTCAAGTTTACGGCCGATCAGAGTCTGCTCGATTTCTTGCAGGCTAAACTCTCCAAATTAGACACCTTCCACGACCGGATTATCGGAGCTGAGGTCTTTCTCCGCTTAGACGGGGCCGAAACCAATAAGGTTAAAGAAAAGATTGTGGAGGTCAGACTCACTATTCCCGGCAAAGAACTGTTCGTGAAAGAACACGACAAAAGTTTTGAAGCCGCCACCGACCGAATCGTCGACGTACTAAAAGACAAACTCGTCCGCTGCAAACGTAAAGGCAACGAATTTTCCAGCCCAGCCATTAGTGAGGCCAAACTCCAGATGAAAGAACCCGAGGTCTTTGAACCCGATGAAGTATAAGGTTTACGGACCACAAAAAAGCCGTCACGCTGGTAGCGTGACGGCTTTTTTGTGGTCCGTAGGGCGGCTTTCCAGCCGCACTCCATTACAGACCAAACGTCTGCTTAATCGTATCGACGAAATCCAGTTTTTCCCACGTAAAGAGTTCTACCTCCATCGTTTTGGTCTGGCCGTTGGCTCCGAAGGTCTTGGTCACTATTTCGTTCTTCCGGCCCATATGTCCGTAGGCGGCTGTTTCGGAATAGATCGGGTTGCGGAGCTTGAGCCGCTGCTCGATGGCGTAGGGCCGCATATCGAAAATCTGCCCAATCTTTTCGGCAATGGCTCCGTCGTGCATATCCACTTTGGCGGTACCGTAGGTGTTCACGTACAGGCCGCAGGGTTTGGCCACGCCAATGGCGTAACTAACCTGCACCAGCACCTGCGTACACAAACCGGCGGCTACCATGTTCTTGGCAATGTGACGCGTAGCGTAGGCCGCCGAACGGTCCACTTTGGAGGGATCTTTACCGGAGAAGGCTCCACCACCATGCGCCCCTTTACCGCCGTAGGTATCCACAATGATTTTACGACCCGTCAGACCCGTATCGCCGTGCGGACCGCCAATAACGAACTTGCCCGTTGGGTTGATGTAGTACGTGATATCGCCGTCGAAAAGACTTTGCAAATCAGCTTTCTGAGCGGCTTTGACGCGTGGAATCACGATGTTGATAATGTCATCGTTGATCTTTTTCAACATCGTCTCGTCGTCGGCAAAATCGTCATGCTGGGTCGAGACTACGATGGTATCGATACGGATGGGCTGATCGTCGTCGCTGTACTCGATGGTTACCTGGCTCTTAGCATCGGGCCGAAGGTAGGGCATCAGGGCGTTTTCATTGTTGCGGATATTCGACATTTCGCGCAGGATGGCGTGGGCCAGATCCAGCGGCAGAGGCATGAAGTTATCGGTCTCGTTGGTGGCGTAACCAAACATCATGCCCTGATCACCCGCACCCTGGGCGTTGGCCTTCGACTCAAAATCGTCCTGGGCTACTTCGCGGTCAACCCCCTGGTTAATGTCGGCAGACTGATCGTGCAGGGCCGAAAAAATACCGCAGGAGTTGGCTTCGAACATATACTCGCTCTTGGTGTAGCCGATTTTACGGATCACCTCGCGGGTAATTTTCTGAACGTCGAGGTACGTTTCAGTTTTAATTTCGCCAGCCAGTACCACCTGTCCGGTTGTTACAAGCGTTTCGCAGGCTACCTTGCTATTGGGATCAAACGCAAGGAAATTGTCAATCAGGGCGTCGGAGATTTGATCGGCGACCTTGTCGGGATGTCCTTCGGAAACCGATTCGGACGTGAAGAGATAAGGCATTTCGGCTCGTTATATCGTAAACAGTAGGATGCAAATCTACATCTTTCCTGACAGTCGTCAATACACACGCTTAGCCCAGACGCAATCGGCGGTTCAAATTAAACCAATCGCCGGTGTGCTGGTGTGTATCGGTAGCTACGCGGGGCGTTTGTAAATTTGACAGAAAATGAGTCATTCAAAAATACTCCTTGTTGTGGCCGGGCCTACCGCAGTTGGCAAGACCGCACTTTGCGTTCAACTGGCCCGGCAGTTACAAACTGACGTTGTTTCTGCTGATTCAAGGCAGCTCTACCGCGAACTGACCATCGGCACCGCCAAACCAACGCCTGCCGAAATGCAGGACGTTCAGCATTATTTTGTTGGTTCGCACAGCATAACCGACCCCGTCAATGCCGGACGGTACGAGCGCGAATGCCTGGCGGTGCTGGATGAGTTATTTCAAAAACAAGATGTCGTAATCCTGTCGGGTGGTACCGGACTGTATATCAACGCCGTATGCTTCGGTCTGGACGATATGCCCGCCGTTGACCCGCTCCTGCGCGAACAGCTCTTGACTCGTCTGCAAACCGAAGGCCTGACCACCCTACAGGCTCAACTACGTCAACTGGACCCCGAATACGCCCAAACTGCCGACCTACAGAACCCGGTGCGCGTAACGCGGGCACTGGAAGTTTGTTTGAGTACGGGACAACCTTACTCCTCTTTCAGACGGCGACAAACCGCCAAACGCCCGTTTCAGCCCATCCTCGTCAATCTTGACCGACCCCGCCCCGAACTCTACACCCGTATCGACAC